>Ga0136617_10000355_pt1 | contig 37492 bp, 33 predicted proteins | sample AntDrymUQ3222106_2_FD_129672 | JGI IMG/M metagenome (GOLD analysis project Ga0136617, IMG submission 129672) | Polar desert sand microbial communities from Dry Valleys, Antarctica - metaG UQ322 (21.06) | ecosystem: Environmental > Terrestrial > Soil > Desert | place: Antarctica: Dry Valley... | reverse complement strand
TGATCACCACAGACCGTTGCTGGATCAACACGACACGCCGAACAACGACGATCACCTCAGCACACGGTCAGCCACCGTCCGCGCGGACAACGTGCCACCCTCCCGACCACCTGAACGTTTACCGCTCTGGTGATCGCGAATGGCCTCCTCGCCGGAGACCGGCGTACTCACCGAGCCGCTGGCGGCTGACGGGCGGCAGTGTGTTCCGGCCATGCGCGCGCGGGCGCCGCGCACCCGTATCCATGGCCCGGCCCGCTCGTTGGCCCAGATAGCTCTTCCAGGGGGGAAGATGATTGAGCTCGATGCTGTCACCAAGATCTACCGCACCGGTGCGGTGGAGTTGCGTGCGTTGGACACGGTCAGCCTGGTGATCGGCGAGGGTGATCTCGTGGCGATCATGGGTGCGTCCGGTTCCGGCAAGAGCACGATGATGAATATTCTCGGCTGCCTGGACGTGCCGACCGAAGGGCACTACCGGCTCGACGGCGTGGACGTCAGCCGGCTGCGGGACAGCAAGCTCGCCGAGATCCGCAACCGGCGGATCGGCTTCGTCTTTCAGGCCTACAACCTGATCCCGCGCACCAGTGCCGTGCGCAACGTCGAGCTGCCCCTGGTCTACGCCGGGGTACGCGACCGCCGTACCAAAGCTCGAGTCGCCCTCGAACGGGTCGGGCTCGGCGAACGGCTCAAGAACATGCCCAACGAGCTGTCCGGCGGCCAGCAGCAGCGGGTTGCGATCGCCCGGGCGCTCGTCACCGACCCGGCGGTGGTGATGGCCGATGAGCCGACCGGCAACCTCGACACCGCGTCCAGCATGGAGATCATGCGGCTGCTCGTGGAGCTGAACGACGCCGGCCGCACCGTCGTGTTGATCACGCACGAGGACGACATCGCCCGGTACGCCAAGCGGGTGATCCGGCTGCGTGATGGCCGGATCATCAGCGACGAACCGCAGTTCAACCGCACCCGGATCAGCCGGTGAACCTCCTGGAATCGGCCCGGATCGCGCTGCGCGGCCTGCGCGCGAACCGGCTCCGCTCGGCCCTGACCACTCTCGGCATCGTGATCGGCGTGGCGGCCGTCATCATCCTCGTCGCCCTCGGCAACGGCCTGCAGGCGGGCTTCAGCGAGTCCTTCGGCGCCCTCGCCACCCAGATCACGGTGAGCCCGACCACCGGCAGCGTGCCCGGCGGCGGCACGGCCGAGGACCTCACCGACGCCGACGTCAGCGCGCTCAGCGACTCGACGCAGGCTCCGGACGTGGCCACCGTCACCCCGATCGTCAGCGGGACGGCGCTGCTGCAGGTGGTGGGCGGGGGGCAGTTCCGCGGCCCGATCACCGGCACGACGGCCGACTTCCTGGACCTGACCAACCGCGACCTGGTCGTCGGCTCGTCCTTCGACGAGGCGCAGGTTCGCAGCAAGGCCAAGGTGGTGGTGCTCGGTCCGAACCCGGTGGCCGAGCTGTTCGGCGGCAATGCCGGTGCCGCAGTCGGTCAGGAGATCCGGCTCGGCAGGTCGACGTTCCGGATCATCGGGGTGGTCGAGAGCGACGGCCAGCAGGACGACGTCGCGATCATACCGTTGGGGGCTGCCCGGAGCTACCTGCTCGGCGGGGGCGACACGGTGAACAGCATCATCATCAAGGCCAGCTCGACCGAAGCGGTGCCCGCCGCACTGGACCAGGTCACCCAGATCCTGTCGGAGCGCCACGGCATCACCGATCCAGCCGAGCGCGACTTCGACGCCCAGGCCCTGCAGAGCCTGATCGACGAAGCCACCCAGTTCATCACGTTTCTGACGCTGTTCACCGGCGCCGTCGCGGCGATCTCATTGATCGTCGGCGGCATCGGTGTCGCGAACATCATGCTGGTGACGGTCACCGAACGGACCCGGGAGATCGGGATCCGGAAGGCGATCGGGGCCAAACGCAGCGCCATTCTCCAACAGTTCCTCATCGAGTCGACGTTCCTCGCCGGCCTGGGTGGGCTGGTCGGGATCGGTATCGGTGTCGGGATCTCGGCCGCCGGCGCCGCCGTACTCCCGGATGCGATCCCGAACTTCCCGGCGCCGGTGGTCTCCGCCAGCTCGGTGGTGCTCTCCTTCGGGATCAGTCTGCTGATCGGCCTGGTCGCCGGGGGTTACCCGGCGAACCGGGCAGCCCGGATGCGGCCGATCGAGGCCCTCCGATTCCAATGACCGACCCACCGCTACCCACGCGGCCCACCTTGCTCACCATGCCCACGACGCACGTAGGAGTGCCCATGTCTTGCACGACGGTCCGACGCGGCCGATGGACCTGGCCGGCAGGACTCGTCGCGCTAGTGGCCGTGTCCGCGGCGCTGGCCGGGTGCGGGGGCACCGACGCTCCCCCGCCGACGGTGCGGGTGGACCGCGGCCCGGTCTCGACCACGGTGTCCGCGTCCGGATCGCTGGTGGCCATCACCGAACAGAACCTCGGCTTCGCCGAGGGGGGCCAGCTGCGTGAGGTGCTGGTCAAGGTCGGGGACCGGGTCACCCAGGGGCAGGTACTGGCCCGGCTCGACGACTTCGACCTGCGCCAGACACTCGCCCAGCGGCAGGCGCAGCTGGCTCAGCAGCAGTCGATGCTGAACAAGCTCCGCGGCGGCAACTCGGTGGAAGCGGCCAAGGCGAACCTGGCGCAGGCCGAGCGGATCCTGTCCGCAACCAAGGCCCAGGTCTCAGCGACGAACGACGCGAACGCCTCGGCCACCGACCGCGCCAGAACTCAGTTGCGCTTCGACCGTTCGGTGCTCGGCAAGGCCGAGTCGCGGCTGCGGTCCGACCGGGCCTCCTGCGCGGGGGACGACGACATCGGTGCTACTGCCGGTACCGGCGCGGCGCCCGCAGAGCTCGATCTCGACCCCAACTCCGACCCGCAGAGCTCGACCACACCGGTCCCGGCGAACCCGGCCTGCGAGCGGATCGCCGCCGACAAGGCCGCCGTCCGCGAGGCGAAACGGACAGTTCTCGCCTCGGAAACCGCCCTTGACGCCGCTGAGCAGCGAGAAGAGGTCGATGCCGCAGCGGGGCGGGTCTCGATCGAGAATGCCAAGCAGAGCGTGGTGATGGCCCGTAACGAGCTCGATGCCGCCAGCAATGACCGCCCGGCCGACATCACCACCCAGGAGGCGATGGTGACCGACGCCCGGGCCGCCGTGGCCGTGGCCCAGCGCGCCGTGGACGACACCGTGCTCAGCGCACCGATGGCCGGTGTGGTGTCGGCGATCAACGGAGCCGTCGGAGAGGTGGTCGGAGCCGTCTCGGGCATCACCGCGCTCGCCCCGGGAAGCAATGCAGCACTACCCCGCACCGGCGGGCTCAGCAACGGCACGGGTACCAGCGGTGCCCAGGCACCCGGCACCGGGGCGTTCCTCTTGCTCGACGGCGTCGACTCGTTCCAGCTGGTGGTGCCGTTCGAGGAGTCCGACGCCGCACGACTGGCCCCGAACCAGCGCGTCGAGGTGAGCGTCGATGCCATCCCCGATCTGACCCGCCCCGGCACCGTGCTCGCCATCGCCCCCTCCGGCACCAACGTGTCCGGGATCATCAACTACTACGTGACGGTGGTGCTCACCGAGGCCGACCCGCGGCTGCGCGACGGCCAGACCGCGGAGGCCGCCGTGCTCGTCGAGTCGGCGGAGAACGTGCTGCGCGTTCCGGCAGCCGTGGTCGAGCGCCTGGACGGGCGCACCGTTGTTCGGACCCCGGGCCCGGACGGCACGGCCATCCCCGTGCCGTTCGAGGCCGGGCTCGTCGGTGACGACTTCACCGAGGTCAAGTCCGGCCTGACCGAGGGCCAGATCGTCATTCGCCCGCAGGGCGAGGTGACCGCCACCGGCGCCACCCAAGGACCACCGCGCTAGGGTGCAAGCTTGAGGATCTCCGTTCGTGGCGAAACCATCACCGTCGACGCGCTAGCACCGCCGTCCCCAACCAGCCGGTGTTGACGATCAGCCAACCGCGTTGCCACCACCCGTTGTCCGCGCCACCGGTCTGGAGCAGCAGCAGCACCGACGCCACCGCGGCGACCACCGTCAGCACGCGAAAAACGCGGCTCCAGCGCCGGTCTCCGCGTACGGTGACCACCACCATCGCCACGACCAGCGCGATCTCGTATCCGCCGACAGCGAAGCCGTGCACCATGTCAGCAAGGTCGGCGGGCGGGTCGTTCGCGCCGAAGCTGCATCCGGCCGCTCCGCCGGGGCAACCGACCCGGAACGCGGCGACGATCAATCCTGCGACACCGGCCAGCGCCAACGGGATCGCGACCGTCCCCCGCACGGACGCCGCAGCGGCCAGATGAGCGAGCCCGAGCACGGCCAGCGCCGTAATCCCGAGCACGGCAACCGATGATCCGCGCCCGGCGAGGCTGGACGTGTAGTCGTCCCGGATCGAGTACCCGGGTGCGAGCGCGCCCGCCGCCGACGCCAGGAGCCAGAACGACACCACCCCACCGACAGCGGCGACGCCGAACCGCTCATGATCGACACTGACCCGGCGTGCGCGCCCGGACGACCCGGACATCATGAGGCCACCGCACGCAGCCCGGCCAGCCGGCTTACCGCCTCGACCAGCACCTCGTCGCGCTTGCAGAAGGCGAACCGCACCAACGTCGCGCCCAGTCCCGCGTCGTCACAGAATACCGACACCGGCACCGCCGCCACCCCGACGAGTTCGGGCAGCCGCAGGCAGAACCGCATGGCGTCGTCGAAGCCGAGTGGTGCGACGTCAGTGACGACGAAGTACGTCCCCGCCGGAGGGAACACGGTGAAGCCAGCCGCACACAGCCCGTCGGCGAGCAGGTCGCGCTTGCGTTGCAGGCTCTCGGCAAGGCCGGTGTAGAACGAGTCGGGCAGGCCGAGCGCGCTCGCGACGGCTGGCTGGAACGGCGCCCCGCTGACGTAGGTGAGGAACTGCTTCACCGCGCGCACCGCTGCCACGAGCTCGGCCGGTCCGTGCACCCAGCCGATCTTCCAGCCGGTGACGGAGAAGGTCTTGCCGGCCGAGGAGATCGTCAGCGTGCGCTCGGCCATCCCGGGCAGCGTTGCCATCGGGATGTGCCGCACACCGTCGAAGATCATGTGCTCGTAGACCTCGTCGCTGACGACCACAGCGTCATGCTGGATCGCGAGTGATCCGATCAGATGCAGCTGCTCACGGGTGAAAACCGCGCCGGTCGGGTTGTGCGGGGTGTTCACCAGCACTACGCGGGTGCGGTCGGAGAACGCGGCACTCAGCTTGGCGGGATCGAAGCCGAACGCGGGCGGGCGCAGGGCGACGGTGCGCCGGATGGCTCCGGCCATCGCGACGGTGGCGGCGTAGGAGTCGTAGTACGGCTCGAACAGGACGACCTCGTCGCCGGGCTCGCACAACGCGATGACGGCTGCCGCTATGGCCTCGGTGGCCCCACTCGTCACGAGCACGGCGTCGGGGTGCACCTCGATGCCGTGGAAACGGCGCTGGTGCTCGGCGACCGCGGTGCGCAATGCCCGGATGCCCGGTCCCGGCGGGTACTGGTTGATCCCGCCGGTGATCGCCGCCGCCGCGTCGGCGAGCAGCGACAGCGGGCCGTCGGTGTCCGGGAAACCTTGGCCGAGGTTGATCGCACCGGTCCGGAGCGCCAGCGCGGACATCTCGGCGAAGATCGTGGAGGTGAAGGGCCGCATCCGTTCCACCAAGGGCATGCCCAGACGGTAACTTCGCCCTGAGTCGATGCAACCTGCGGCCGGCCACCGGATATCCTCGGCCGACAGGTCACCGGGTTGCGGGGCCAACGGATGGACCTCGCCCTACGGCTGCGCCATGCTGACGGTCCCGTCGCGGTGAGTAGGTGGAGACTCCGGAGGAACCATGACTGCCGTCCAGGCCCTTGCCCAAGAGCTCATCGACGCCGGCGTCGCCGGGGTGACGATCAGCTGGGCGGACAACAACGGGATCCCCCGCTCGCGGACCGTTCCGGTAGCCGCATTGCCCGAGGTCGCCGCGACCGGCGTCGGGATCGCCTCGCTGTTCGCGGTGTTCGACAGCTCCGACGCGATCACCTTCGCCCATCCCGGGCTCGCGACCCCGTCCGGTGGCGTCCGGCTCATCCCGGAGATCGATCGGCTGGTCCGGCTCACCGGGCAACCGGCGCTCGCGTGGGCTCCCGGCCGACAGGTTGAAGCCGACGGCAAGCCGTGGCCCTACGATCAGCGCGGGGTGCTCGTCCGCCAGGTCGAGCGGCTCGCCGAAGCCGGGCTCACCGCACTGGTGGGCTACGAGATGGAGTTCGCGGTCAGCTCCGACCCGACCTGCGATGAGATTGCATCGGCACATCCCGGTCCGGCCTACAGCCCGCACGCGCTGCTCGCGATCGACGAGTTCGTGGCCGCCACCCTGCGCGACGCCGCGGCCAACGGCCTGCGGATCGGGCAGCTGCACGCCGAGTACGGGCCCGCGCAGCTGGAGCTCTCGCTCGCCGCGACGGACCCGGTGACGGCCGCGGACAACCAGCTGCTCGCCCGGCAGACCCTGCATGCCGCCGCGCGGACCCATGGCCTGCGGCTGAGCTTCGCCCCGCTGCCCTCGACGTCGTCGGCGGGCAATGGCTGGCACATCCATTCCTCGATCTGGCGAGACGGGCACAATCTTCTCGCCGGCAGCGACAACGGCCCCGGCACCGAAGGCGCGAGCTATCTCGCCGGCCTGCTGCGTGACCTCCCCGCGCTCGCCGCGCTCACCGCACCCAGCCAGGGGTCCCTCGCCCGGCTGCGGCCGGGACACTTCGCCGGGGCGTTCGCGTTCTGGGGTGTGGAGAACCGGGAGGCGCCGCTGCGCTACGTCCCGGGCTCCACGCTCCTGGGCGCCGATTACGCCAACGTCGAGCTGAAGACCTCCGACGCCTCGGCCAACCCGTACCTCGCGCTCGCCGCACTGCTCGCTACGGGCGTGGCCGGGATAGCCGACGGGCTCCCGCTCGTCCCTCCTGTGCAGTCCGACCCAGGCACCTGGTCGGAGTCGGAGCGCGCCGAGCAGGGAATAGCGGCACTGCCCGGCAACCAGGCCGAGCAGGAAGCCGCACTCACCGCCAACCCGCGGCTTCCGGCGGTGCTGGGCAAGGACCTGCTCGGCGCGTTCGTCGCCGTGCGCCGTTCCGACGCGGCCGCAGCTGCCGATCGGGACCTGGACGACGTGCTGGCCGGCCTACGTTGGCGGTATTAAGACGCAGGTCACATCCGTTCTGGATCAGGGACACGACCTCGCGGCCCGTCGGGCGTCTGATCGTCGAGTTGGTGCCATTGATGGGCGGCGTTGCGGTCTCGACGGGTGAGGCGATCGAACCATCGCGGGTGTGAACCGGTTCGATGCCCGGGAACCGGCTGGCCCGAGCCGGAACCACGTGGCAACAGCCGGTTCACCACGGTCACCAGCCGCAGGAATGTGGAGGGGGCGAGCCCGTGTGCCCGCGCGGCCAACTTGGCCAGCGGCGTCACGATCACCTCTGGGCGCCCGCGCAGGGTCGCCCGCACCAGCTGGCGGGCTGCCTTCTCCGCGTTGATCGAGACCACCGGAAGGCTTGCGCCCAACGTGAACCAACGCCGCTCCGATTCACGGTCGCCCGCGAAGAGCGCATTGCGCGTCGATCCGGTCCGCATCAGACCGGGTACCGCGACCGTGACCGTCACACCCTCCCGCGCCGCTTCCACCCGCAGCCCCTCGGCGAACCCGACAGCGGCGTGCTTGGCCGCGGTGTAGGGCAACAGGTGTGGAGCCGGCAGCTTGCCCCCGATCGAGGTTACTGCCAGAACACGGCCGCGGGTTCGTCGCAGCAACGGCATCGCCGCGAGCGATGTGTGAACGGTACCCCAGAAAATAACGTCCATTGCGTGGGCGTAATCACGGGCGGAGAACTCCCGCGCCGGGCCAACCTGGATCACACCGGCGTTCGCCACCAGGATGTCGAGCCGGCCGAACCGTCGATCAGCTGCGGTGATCACGCGCTGTGCCTCCGCCGCCACGCCGACGTCCGCCTCGATCGCGATGACCTGCGCGCCACGCCGCTCCAGGTCATCGACGGCGGGACGCAATCCGCTGCCGGACCGGGCGCAGATGACGAGGTCGTGGCCGTGGTCGGCGAGCTCACGGGCAATCAGAAAACCAAGGCCTCGACTCGCTCCGGTGACAACCGCCACCGGACGACCGTTCTTCAGCGTCCTGTCGACGCCGGTCGCATCATTGATCGGGACGGTCTCGGTATCGGCCATGCATGCTGAATGCCCGATCTCACCACAATCATGCGCCGGGATTGCCATGGTGGTGCAGATCCTATGAGCTGCCACCCACCCGTCAACCGGGAACGATCTCTCCTCCAGTGGGGCGAGCACCTCACCGGTGTAGTAGCTCGACAGCTGGGATGCGGCGAAAAAGACGTACTAACAGGAATACATGTTTCTGGACCAGTTTTTTCATTCTTCAGCTCGATGAACTGCGGAGATGTAGATCAACAATCTGGCACTCGGTCTAGAAACTTTGGTACTGGTTAGTAGGACGGCGCGATCTCGTCGGGATCAGCGGCCCGACCCATCGGCACCTGCTCCCCGAAGGACTCAACCTTCTCCGCAGGCATGGTGGAAGGAATGAGCGGCGTCCACACCGGGCCCGGTGCGACGCAGTTCATCCGAATCCCCCGGTCCATCAGCGCCTGCGCGAGGGAGAACGTCAGCACGTGGACCGCACCTTTGGAAGCCGAGTATTCAATGAAACTCTTGTTGCCTCGCAGCCCGTTGACCGAGCCGGTATTGATGATCACGCTGCCCTTACTGAGGTGGGGCAGGGCGGCCTTGGTGACTCGGAAGTAACTGTGCACGTTAATGTCGAAGGTGCGCAACCACTTTTCGTCGGTAATGTCCTCTGGTGCGTCGACGGACTGCTGCGTCGCCACGTTATTGACCACGATGTCGAGCTGCCCCAGTTCCTCGATCGTGCGCCGCACGACGTCGATGCAGTGAGCAGCGATAGCCAGATCACCGCGCAGTGACAGGCACCGTCGGTGTTCGTTGCGCACCAACCCCGCGGTGTGCTCAGCGTCGGCGTCCTCCGACAGGTAGGCGAGCGCAACATCGGCGCCCTCCTTGGCAAAGGCCACGCAGACTGCGCGCCCAATTCCTGAGTCACCGCCGATGACGAGTGCAACCTTCCCCTTCAGCAGGCCGCGCCCCACATAATCGCACATCTCGTCGCACGGCTGCGGCACCAGATCGCCGGTATCGCCAGGGGGACTGTTGCTGGGCGGGCCTGGACATCTCAGGGCCTCCTCAGGTCGATGGCATGACGCAAGCGCCGCACGAGCAGGTGGGGTTGTTCCACGGTGACCGTCACGGACGGGTGCAGCAGCAGCCCGGTCGGCTCGATGCCGCGGACCGGATGGTGGAACCGAATGCACGCGCCAGCCTTCGTGCTCGAGCCGAATGTAAGCCCGCGGTCGACGAGCGAGAGCCGCGCCCCGATCGCCCGCCATGCAGAGTAAGGCCCGTCGACGTCGGCGTATGCAATATTGTCCATCGGTGTCTTCAGGCGCCAGGGGCCGTAGGTGATGTCGAGGACGTCATCATCGACCCAGACGCCACTGCGGGCGGACCAGACACCCAGCATCCGCAGTGCGGTACCAACGAGCGGAGGCAGACCCTCCGGTGGAGCGAAGTCGTAGTGGACGGCGGGGGTTCTGGGAGGCGGCGAAGCGGTCATCGCGTCCCCCGTTCCCTTGCCGTCACCGGGAACTGGGAAACCACCACACGTCCAAGCCACATGTCGTCGATAGTGCCCGATACTGCCCAGTTCAAACCGCCTCGGAGGCGAACCGCCCGATCAGCACCGCTTCGATGCCGTCCTGGCGGACGGATCGGCGGTGCAGAGAGCATGTGTCCGCCCTTGTCGGGCAGCCGTTCCCGCAGGCACGACGCCGACTCGGCTTCCGACGCCTGGGCCGCATTGACGCGGGCCGGCCCGCGCGGGCCGCACCGGATGAGAGCCACGCGAGGCTGCGGGCGGCTCCCATCGGTACTCCGGTAGCCGTGTACCACGTTCGTCAGGCAGCCGGCCCGGAGCGCCGTCTCGCTGCCGATTTTCTCCTTCTGATGACCGCACCCTCGTGCTCACCGCACCCCTTGTGCTCACTGCGGCTACCACCGGCGCCAAGCCGGTCGCCGCGGCCGCCATCAGGTGTCGGCGGCTGTTTCGGTGGCTGGTGCAGCGTTGCAGAAGTTCTTCCGGGGTTCGGTCGGACGAGGGTACGCGTGGAGGTGGTGCGGGGATTCGGTGCGCGGAAGGTGTCAAGTTGTTTGATCGACGTGGGGGAACTGTCAGCCGTGCCGAGTGCGGATCCGGGTTCCCCACCGATGATCACGATGCTAGAGGAGAGCGTCGCGAACGCCCGCTGGTACCTCCGGCCAGGGTGAGATGCTGACGGCGGGCCTGGGGTTACCGCGTCCCCGCGATTCCATCCGACCACTCGTCAACGGGCGAGCTGGCGCAAACACGTTATCTCGATCTCCTTGGGGTGAGGAACCGCAGATCTCAGCACACCAGTATAGGCCTACCGATCAAGATGAGCACAACGTTATTCGCGGCCGGTGAGGGAGCGTCGGCGAGGGCCGAGCACGCGGGTAATCCAGACACGGTCCTCGGCTCCACACTGTCGATCACCGGCGCTCACCGCCGTGAATCCCAGCACAACCCGGCCCGCCGACCGCCTCATCCGCCCCGCCACCAGATCCACTGAGCCACCGCGGATTCTGTCGCCCACGCCGAACGAACGGCACTTTCGGCCAGATCTACCGGACGAACGTGCCGTTCGTTGCCATGATGCAGCCCCAACTCCCCGCCCACCCCGCCTGCCCCCACTCCCCGCCTGGCCCCACTCCCCGCCTGTCCGCAACGAACGGCACGTTCGGCCAGACCTAATGGACGAAAGTGCCGTTCGTTCGGTACAGGATGAGGGGTTCGGTACAGGATGAGGGGTTCGGTACGGAGAGCGTTCGGGCCTGACGTTCCCGACGGGCTCCTCAGAAGCGCGGATGCCCACCTTCTAGGTGCACCCGCGCCCCGATTGCGAGCGACTCGCCGGCCTCGGCTGCCCGTACCCGCCGCACCTCGCCGAGCACCCAGGCCGGAACGTGGCGTGCGGTGAGCACCGCCAACGCCCGATCCACGTCGTCGGCGGGCAGCACCACCACCATGCCGATGCCCATGTTGAACGTCTTCTCCATCTCCGCACGCTCCACCCGACCGCGGGACGCGATCAGGTTGAACACCGGCGCCGGTGTCCAGGTGCTGCGCTCGCAGACCGCTTCGAGGCCCGGTGGCAGCACCCGCTCCAGGTTGCGAGCCAGCCCGCCACCGGTGATGTGAGCGAACGTCCGCACCCCTGTCTCGGCAGCCACCGCCAGACAGTCGCGGGCGTAGATCCGGGTGGGCACCAGCAGCTCCTCGCCCAGGGTGTGTCCGAACTCCTCGACGTGGCCGCCCAGCGGCATCCTCGCGATCTCGAGCAGGACGCGGCGGGCCAGGGAATATCCGTTGGAGTGCAGCCCGGACGCGCCCATCGCCACCAACACGTCGCCCGGCCGAACGCGGTCGGGCTGCAGCATCGCGTCGGCCTCGACGATGCCGACCCCGCTGGCCGACAGGTCGTACAGGCCAGCAGCCATCAGACCTGGGTGTTCCGCGGTCTCTCCACCCAGCAACGCGCAACCGGCTTGCTGGCAGCCCTCGGCGATGCCCTTGACGATCATCGCCACCTGCTCGGGTACCAGCCGGCCCACAGCGATGTAGTCCTGGAGGAACAGCGGCTCGGCACCACACACCACGAGGTCGTCGACGACCATCGCGACGAGGTCGAGCCCGATCGTGTCGTGCTTGTCCATGGCCTGCGCGATCGCGACCTTCGTGCCCACCCCGTCGGTCGACGCGGCGAGCACCGGCTCGGAGTACTTGCCGATCTTCAGCGCGAACAGCCCCGCAAACCCGCCGATGCCGCCGAGCACCTCCGGCCGGGTCGCCTTCTCAGCGAACGGTCGCAGGGCGTCGACCGCGCGGTCACCGGCTTCGGTGTCCACGCCAGCGGCGGCGTAGCTGGCGCCGGGGCCGCCCGGAGCCGTGCTGTTCTCGGTTGTCGGCACCATCGTCAGTCTCGCTCCCACTCGCTCGGGCGTCGCTCGGATGACGCTGGTCAGGTGGACTCGACGCGACGCTGCGGGGATGGTACGTCGCGGCGTGCGGCCAGGTCAGGGTCGACCGGCGGGGCCCGCGGAACCGTAGCCGACCGGCAGCGCCGATGCACACTCCGCCGATGTGTGCTCCGCCGATATGTACTCCGCCGGCGCTGCGAGCGGTGCCGATGCACACTCCGCTGCCGCTTCACGCGGTGCCGATGGGCGCTCCGCTGCCGCTGCGCGAGTGGGCCCGGCGTCGCCGGAAGCCGCTCCGGACACATCGTCGGCGGGTAGCTCAGCGGTGGCACCGCAGCCGGCCAGCATGTCTGTGTCCACATCGGGGAGTTTGTCCACATCGGGGAGTTCGAGCAGGTGTTTGCCGAGCAGGGCCTCCTCGGGCAACGGGATCGGGTACTTCCCGTCGAAGCAGGCCATGCAGAGGCGGGTACGCGGCTGTTCGCTCGCGGCGATGAGGCCGTCGAGACCGATGTAGGCCAGCGAGTCGGCGCCGATCGAGCGGCGCACGCCCTCGGTATCCAGCGCTCCTGCGACGAGCTCGGCGCGGGTGGCGAAGTCGATGCCGTAGAAGCACGGCCAACGCACCGGCGGCGAGGCGATCCGTACATGCACCTCCAGCGCCCCCGACTCGCGCAGCATCCGGACCAACGCCCGCTGGGTGCTGCCCCGCACGATCGAGTCGTCGACGACGACGAGCCGCCTGCCGCGGATGACGTCGCGCAGCGGGTTGAGCTTGAGGCGGATGCCCAGCTCCCGGATGGTCTGCGACGGCTGGATGAACGTGCGCCCGACGTAGTTGTTCTTCACCAGGCCCTGGCCGTAGGGGATGCCCGAACCCTGCGCATAACCGATCGCGGCCGGGGTGCCCGACTCCGGGACCGGGATGACCAGGTCGGCCTCGACGGGATGCTCCAGAGCGAGACGCCGGCCGATCTCCACCCGGGTGGCGTGCACCGAACGACCGGAGATCGCGGTGTCGGGCCGGGCGAGGTAGACGTACTCGAACACGCAGCCCTTGGGCTCGGGGGCGGCGAACCGGGAGCTGCGCAGGCTGTCGGCGTCGATCGCGAGCAGCTCGCCCGGCTCGACCTCACGCACCACCGACGCGCCGACGATGTCCAGCGCCGCGGTCTCGCTCGCGATCACCCAACCGCGTTCGAGGCGGCCCAGGACCAGCGGGCGGACGCCGTGCGGATCACGGGCGGCATACAGGGTCTGCTCGTCGCCGAACACCAGCGAGAACGCCCCACGCACCCGGGGGAGCAACCGCATTGCGGCCTCCTCCACACCGATGTCGGCGGCGGAGGCGGCGAGCAGCTCGGTGATCAGGTCGGAGTCGGTGCTGGCCAGCACCCGGGCACGACCCGATGCAGACGCCACCGTGGCCCCGATCAGCGCCGCGACCTCGTCACGCAGCTCGGCGGTGTTGACCAGATTGCCGTTGTGCCCCAGCGCGATGCCGCTGCCGGTGGCCGTGGTGCGAAACGTGGGCTGGGCGTTCTCCCAGGTGCTCGAACCGGTGGTGGAGTACCGGCAGTGGCCGATGGCGACATGGCCCTTCAACGACGACAGCACCTGCTCGTCGAAGACCTGGCTGACCAGCCCGAGGTCCTTGAAGACCACCATGCGGCGGCCGTCGGAGACGGCCATGCCCGCCGCCTCCTGGCCGCGGTGCTGCAACGCGTAGAGCCCGAAGTAGGTGAGCTTGGCGACGTCCTCACCGGGTGCCCACACGCCGAAGACGCCGCACTCCTCACGGGGGCCGGGATCGAGATCTAGGTCGGGTTCGTGATCGGGCGACGGTTCGTTCCTGATGGAACCCAACGCGGACGCTCCTAGCGGCGGACGCTCCTAGCGGCGGCGGACTCACTCTTTCGCTGTGCGGGAAGATCCCGGGGAGTGAAGCCCCCCGAGTGGTAGCGTACGCCGCCACAGCGCCGGAACCCACTCGGCCGGACCGGCCGCACCGAACCAGTGCCCCTGCCCGACGTCACAACCCAGGGCCGCGAGCCGCTCGGACTGGACACCGGTCTCCACCCACTCGGCGGTGACCTCAAGGCCGAGCGCGTGAGCCATCTCCACCAGCGCCCGCACGATGGAGGAGTCGACCGGGTCGGCGGCGGGGTGCCGCAGACCGTCGATGAACAAGCCGTCGATCTTGAGGGCGTGCACCGGGAGCCGGCGTAACCAGGCCAGGCTGGAGTAGCCGGTGCCGAAGTCGTCCAGGGCCAGCCGCACCCCTCTGCCGCGCAACACCGTGAGGGCCCGTAGCGCGGCGGCCTCGTCGCCCAGGACCGCCTGTTCGGTGATCTCCAGTTGGAGTCGGTCCGCCGGCAGGCCCGTGCGGGCGAGAACCCCGGTCACCTCGTCGACCCAGCCGGGTTCGGCAAGCTGCACCGGCGAGACGTTGACGCTGACGTACGGCGCGCCACCACGGGGCACCCAGCCGCCCGACCCAGGAGAAACCCACCGGGTGGCGCCGCCCAGCTCATGCCACCAGGACGCGGCCTGGGTGCATGCTGCTTCCAGCACCCATCGGCCGAGCGGGATGATCGCCCCGCTGGTCTCGGCGAGCTCGATGAACCGGTCCGGCCCAATCAGCCCCTCTACCGGATGCTGCCAGCGGACCAGCGCTTCGGCGCCCAGCACGCCGCCGCCGGACAGACACACCAGCGGCTGGAAGGCCAGCCGGAACTCCTCGCGGTCCACACCGTCGCGCAATCCGGCGAGCAGCGCGAACCGGGCCACGTCGCCGGCGTCGCGCTCCGGATCGAAGGTCACCGGACGTCCACCGCCACACGTCTTGGCCCACGACAGCGCCACCGCGGCGGCCCGCATCAGATCCTCAGGACAACCGGCCCCGACGGCGAATTCGGCGACACCCATGCTGGCCGAGATCGTAAGCGAATGGCCGGCGACCAGGAACGGGGTGGCCAGTGCCGCCAGTACGCGCTCGGCGAGCCGGGACACCTCACCGACCTCGGGGTCTGCGAGGTGCACGGCGAACTCGTCGCCGCCGGTGCGGGTGACCAGGTGCTGGCCGGTCACCATCTGCAGTCTTTCGGCCACCGCGAGCAGCAGCTGGTCGCCAACCCGGTGTCCGAGACCGTCGTTGATCCGGGTGAAGCCGTCGAGATCCAGCGCACCCAACCCGACCCGTCGATGCGCACCGCCCGCGAACGCGCGGTGCAGCCACTGCTCGGTGCACGCGCGGTTCGGCAGTTGGGTGAGCTGCTCCTGGTAGGAGGCCGGTGGCACGCCGGAGCACGGCCGGTGGCGTTCGGATGCGTCCTCGACGAGCGCGATGAGCCTCGTCGGCACGCCGTCTGCGTCACGGACCAGGGAGGCCACCACATGGGTCCACAGAACCAGCCCGTCGGGCCGGATGAAACGCATGTCCAGCCGCTGGACGGACAGCTCGCCGCACACCAGCCGCTGGTAGCGATCGATCAGATCGGCGACATCATCGGGATGGACGAGGTCGGAGATCGGCCGGGGCGCTTCGAGCGGGGAGTCCAGACCGAACATCGCGCCCAGTGCCGGGTTCACATCGAGCACCTGGCCGTCCAGGCTCGCCACGCCGATGCCGATGGCGCTGCGCAGGTAGACGGTGCGGTAATCGGTCTCACCGACCCCACACTCCCCCTCGCCGACCCCACGGGCCCGGATCGCGGCACCCAGCAACTCGTCGAGCTCGCGCCGGGTGTGCTTGCGCAGCCCGTGGGCGAAACCGGTGGCCAGCTCGTCCAACGCAGCCGTGAGCCGCTGCTCGCCCTCGGACCCGGCCAACCCGAACGTGGCGGCACCCGCGCGGCGCAACAAGCCCAGGCTGGGCGCGAGCACCTCCTCGACATTCGGCGCAAGTGCCCCGGGCTCACCGCACAGGCCGGTATTGAGCAGATCGACCCCGACGTCGCGGGCGGCGCACGCCCAGAACGGCTCGGCCTTGAGCGTGGTCGCGAACCTGTGTAGTGCGTTGGCCAGCCGAGCGGTGGTGCCAGGGTCGGGCGAGGTGGACAGCTCCGCCCATCTCCGGGCGAGCAGGCTGATGCGGTCGAGCTCCAGCTGCCCCTGCGTGGCCACGGTCGAGACACCGGGCACGTCGTGCACGGGCTCGGGATATCTGCGTGCTGTGGCCACAGCCACTACCTTCCTTCGCCCGTTCGGAGTCAATCGCCACTGAACGATTCGATTTTCCGGATCAAAGCGTCGTTCCACCACCGCCATGCGGTTATAGTCACCCGAATCAGTGAAGGGCCATCACGAACGGTTAACGCAGTGGTACGAGTAGGCCGACCTCCGCCACCCGCGTACCGGAAGCAACCAGGGCACCACTGGCCAGCGCGTCATCCCAGCTCAGGTATCCGGCAGCGATGGCGAGCCAGGTATGCGCATCGGTCTCCACCACGTTCGGCGGCGTACCCCGACCGTGCCTCGGTCCGCTCACGCACTGCACGGCCCCGAACGGCGGTACCCGAACCTCGACGCTCCGCCCGGGCGCGGCGGCGACCAGCGCCGCGAGACTCGCCTGCACTGCGGCCCGCAGCACCGCCCGCTCCGGTTGCGGACCGCCGCGCAGCCACCCGAGCACACCATCATCCCCCACATGATCCCCCACATGCTCGCTGTGCACGCCCCGAAGCTCGGGCAGCAACGCAGCGTTGCGCGGCGTCCGGGACAGCGGCAAGGGCTGTCACGACAGGCTCGCACCTGGGCCGAAGAGGGCCGGAAGCGTGGCCTCCCAGGTGGTGCGTAGCTCGGCCACGGACAGTGTCGGTAGTCCGTCGATCTCCAGCGCGGTGCCGCCCGCAGTGCCCAGCCGCATCGCCGGGACTCCCGCTTGCGCGGCGCGGATGAGCACGACGTCGGCCAGCTCGGGGGCAACCGCCACGAGCACCCGGCCCGCGGACTCCGAGAACAGCGCGACGAACGGGTCGAGCTCCGGAGGTAGCGTCACCCGCGCGCCACGCCCGCCGACCAGGCACGACTCGACGAGCGCCTGCGCCAGCCCGCCGTCGGACAGATCATGGGCGCCGCCGAGCTGCCGCTGCGCAGCGCAGGCGGCGAGCAGTACGGCGAGCCGCTGCTCGGCGGCCAGGTCGACGGTTGGCGGGCATCCGCCGAGGTGGCCGTGCACGACATGGGCCCACTCACTGCCACCGAGCTCGTCTCTGGTCTCGCCGAGGAGCAGCACCACGTCGCCGTCGCGGGTGAAGCCGGACCGAACGCGGCGCGCCACGTCGTCGAGCACACCCAGTACGCCAACGACCGGCGTCGGCAGGATCGCCCGTTCGGCCGTCTGGTTGTAGAAGCTCACGTTCCCCCCGGTGACGGGGGTGCCCAATGCGGCACACCCGTCGGCGAGGCCCCGGACGGCCTCGGCGAACTGCCACATCACGTGCGGATCCTCCGGAGAGCCGAAGTTCAGGCAGTTCGTGACCGCTAACGGCACGGCTCCGGACGTGGCGACATTGCGGTACGCCTCGGCCAGCGCTAGCTGGGCACCCGTGTACGGGTCGAGCGCGACGAAGCGGGAGTTGCAGTCCGTGGCCACCGCGATCCCCCGGCCGGTGATCTCGTCGATGCGGATGACCCCGGCGTCGGCCGGCTGGGCGGATGCCGTGTTGCCCCGGACATACCGGTCGTACTGGTCGGTGACCCAGGCGCGGCTGCACAGGTTGGAGCTCGCGGCCATGCGCAGCACGGTGTCCCGCAGCTCCGACCCAGTGGTCGGGCGAGCGAGCCGATCGGGCAGGTCGGCGACCAGGGTGTCGTGGGTGTCCGAGCGCCGCACCGGGCGCCGGTACACCGGCCCGTCGTGGGCGACCGTGCGCGGCGGGACGTCCACGACGGTCTCGCCACGCCAGGTGATCACCAGCCGGTCACCGCCGGTGACCTCACCGATCACGGTCGCGAGCACCTCCCACCTGGCGCAGACGGCCATGAAGGCAGCGACATCATCGGGCCGGACCACAGCGCACATGCGCTCCTGCGATTCGCTGGCCAGAACCTCGGCCGGCGTCATTCCGGTTGCGCGCAGCGCCACCGCGTCCAGCTCGACATACATCCCGCCGTCCCCGGCCGACGCGAGCTCGCTCGTGGCGCACGACAGCCCGGCCCCACCCAGGTCCTGGATGCCCACGACCAGGCCGGCATGGAAGAGCTCCAGGCAGCACTCGATCAGCACCTTCTCGGTGAATGGGTCACCCACCTGCACGGACGGGAGCTTCTTGCGCCCGCCCGCTTCCGTGTCTGAGCCGGAGAACGTCTCGGACGCGAGCACCGACACGCCACCGATGCCGTCGAGCCCGGTACGCGCACCGAACAGGACGATCTTGTTGCCGGTGCCGGACGCAAACGCGAGGTGCAGGTCCTCCACCCGTAGCACCCCCACGCATAGGGCGTTGACCAGCGGGTTGCCGAGGTAGCTCGGGTCGAACACCACCTCGCCGCCGATGTTGGGCAGGCCAAGGGAGTTGCCGTAGCCACCGATCCCGGCCACCACCCCGGGCAGCACTCGCGCGGTGTCGGGAGCATCCGCCGGGCCGAAGCGCAGCGGGTCGGCGACCGCGACCGGGCGCGCACCCATCGCCATGATGTCGCGCACGATGCCCCCGACGCCGGTGGCCGCCCCCTGATAAGGCTCTACATAGGACGGATGGTTGTGCGACTCGACCTTGAACGTGACCGCCCACCCGTCACCGATCTCGACGACGCCGGCGTTCTCCCCGATGCCGGCCAGCATCTTCTGTTTCATGCCCTCCGTGGTGGTCTCGCCGAAGTAGGCCAGGTGCACCTTGGAGGATTTGTAGGAGCAGTGCTCGCTCCACATCACCGAGTACATGGCGAGCTCGGCTTCGGTGGGGCGGCGACCGAGGATCTCCCGGATGCGCGCGTACTCGTCCTCATGCAGACCCAGCTCGCGGTAGGGCTGGGTGCGTTCGGGGGTCTCAGCGGCGCGAGTGACGGTATCGGTGCTGATGCTCGGATCTGCCGGGGGCGGTCCTTCAGAAGTCACCGGTGTTCCACCCTGCCGCGAAACCGGATCGGCAGCGTGACCGGGCCGGTGATGCCGAGGGCGGGCCGCCAACCCACCTTCCCGTCTGCTTCGATCCGGCCCAGCCGCCGGGCCAGGATGGGCAGGGCCTCGGCCAGCTCGGTACGGGCCAGCGCCGCACCGAGGCAGTAGTGGATGCCGGCGCCGAAGCCGAGCTGCTGCGGACCGCGAGTGGCGGTGATGTCGAACGCGGCCGCGTCCGGACCGAAAGCTGCCGGGTCGGTGTTGCCCGCGGCGAGCAGCATCGTCAGCACGGTGCCGGCAGCGATGGCCAGCCCATCGACCTCGAAGTCCTCGCTGGCCACCCGTGCGGTTGCCGGAACGGTAGGGACGACACGCAGCACTTCCTCGACGGCGGTGACGGCCAGCTCGGGACGGCGGGCGAGCAACGCCCACTGCTCGGGGTGACGCAGGAACAGTGCGATCGCGTGGCCGAGCTGATGGCGGGTGGTGTCCTGCCCGGCGAACAGAATGGTGGTGACCATCATCCGCAACTCCTCGGCGCTGAGCCGATCGCCGCCGGACTCGGCGTTGATCAGCGCGGAGAGCAGGTCGGAACCGGGCTCTGCGCGCCGTGCGGCGATCAGGGTCTCGGTCGCGGCGCTGAGCCCGTGCAGCGCCGCCTCGATCCGGTCCCGATTGGCGGCGGCAGCGTAGCTGAAGGCCAGCCCGAGGTCGTTGGCCCACCCGCGGAAGGCCTCGTGCTGCGCGGGCGGAACCCCGAGCAGCTCGCAGATGACCCGCGCCGGGTACGGGTCGGCGAACGAGGCCATGAACTCGGTTCGGCCCTCGCCGACGAACCTGTCGATCAATTCGTTCACGACCTGTCGCATCATCGGTCTCAGTGCGCCCACTGCCCGCGGAGTGAACGCGTGGCTGACCAGGCAACGCAGTCGGGTATGGTCGTCGCCCTCGACGGTCAGGATGATCGAGTTCATCCAGTCGACGATCGGCCCCTCGATGATGCCCTGGGCAGCGAGCACCCGGTGGGTGCCCTGACGTAGCCGCCGATCGGTGAGCAGGATGGACTGCTTGTCGTGGCGCAGCACCGCGAACCCCGTCGGGGTCCGAGCAAACCAGCGTGCCTCGCGGGCGGCGTGCACCTGCGGTGAGTCCGGGCGGAACGCCGGGTCCAGGAAGTCCAGATAGGCGACGCCGGTGGTGGTGGTCATCATCATCATCTGCTCCAGGATGCGAATACGCGCGGTCGTCAGGCCTGACCCGATGCGGGGGCGAACGAGTCGGCCACCGCGGCCGCCAGCTCCAGCAGGGCGAGCCGGGTGGCCGGCTCCAGCCGGTCGAGGTCGACCTCCGCGCCCTCCTCGAGGTGCGCGTCGAACGGCACCCGCACCACCGCGGCACAGCGGGCCGCGAAGTGCTCGGCGACCCGGTCCAGATCCACCCCACCGGCCGCCCGGCGCACTGAGTTGATCACCACGACGGAGTGGCGCACCAGGTCCTCGTGCCCGTGCGCGTCCAGCCAGTCCATCGTGGCCGACGCGCTGCGCGCCCCGTCGATCGACCCGGACGACACGATCACCAGCTGGTCGGCCACGCCGAGCACGCCGTACATCGCCGAGTGCATCAGGCCGGTGCCGCAGTCGGTGAGCACGATGTTGTAGAAGTGCTCGAGCAGGGTGACGGTGCGCCGGTAGTCGTCCTCGCTGAACGCCTCCGACACCGCCGGATCCTGCTCGCCGGCCAACACCTCCAGCCGCGACGACCCCTGCGAGGTGTAGGCGCGTACGTCGGTGTATCGGCGCACGCGCTGGGCGTCACACAGCAGGTTGCGCACCGTGGCGCTGGTCTCCAGCGGGATCTTCTGGCTCAGGGTGCCCCGGTCGGGGTTGGCGTCGACGGCCACCACCCGGTCGCCGCGCAGCGACGAGAACGTCGCTCCCAGGGTGGCCGTCATCGTGGTCTTGCCGACGCCGCCCTTCAGGCTCAGCATCGCGATCTTGTAGCAGCCCAGCAACGGCTGGTTGAGCCGCATGATGAGGTCGCGGCGCCGGACGTCGGCCGGGCTCTCCCCCGGATTGATCAGGCCCACGGACAGCACATGGACCAGCCGGCGCCAACCGGACCTCGGTGGCCGTCGCATCGGCCGCAGCAGCCGGGCCGACGACAGATCGGCCGGCGGAAGGTCGACACCGGCACGTTCGATCTCACGGGGGGCACGCGGCGGGTCGGGCGGGGTGGGGATCGCCGGCGGCGGGGACGGGGCGACGATCGGCGGCTCGGCAGGTTCGCGCGGTGGCACGAGGCGGGGCTGGCTCGGCCGTTGCTCCGGGCGGATCGGCTCCCGGCGCGCAGCAGCCTTCTCGAGCGGCGCACCCCACCGCTCGCGCACGTACCGGCCCACCGAACCGTCCGCGGACTCACGCTCCGTCATCGACACTGACTCCTCACAGACGCCGACGGTAGTCGGGCGACTGCCCGCGGTCGAGCGACGCCCCCGGCGAATCCATCAGATTCCGGCGTAGGAGTGCAGGCCAGCTACCACCATGTTGATGAAGAACAGGTTGAACGCGATCACCGCGAAGCCCGCCACATTGATCCACGCCGCGCCACCGGTGCGCCAGCCGGCAGTCGCCCGGGCGTGCAGGTAAGCCGCGTAGACCACCCAGGCGACGAACGCGACGGTCTCCTTCGGATCCCAACCCCAGAACCGGCCCCAGGCCGCCTCGGCCCAGATCGCGCCGGCCATGACCGCGAAGGTGTAGATCGGGAATGCGACGATCGTGACCCGGTAGGCCAACCGGTCCAGCACATCCGCCGCCGGCAGCCGCTCCGCGAGACCTGCGCCCAGCCCCGAGCGGCGCAGCAGGTACAGCAGGCTCGCCACCCCGGCGACCAGCAACATCCCCGACGACAGGCAGATCGTGGTGACGTGCACGACGAGCCAGTAGGACTGCAGGGCCGGCTGCACCGGCGCCGCCTGGGCGTAGAGCACCGTGCCGGCCAGGAACAGCAGCACGACCACGGGCAGCAACACGAACGGGCCGACGGGGCGCAGCCCGGGTGAGCGACGCAGCACCACGAGCCAGGCCACCACTGCGGCCAGGCAGATCGCGGAGGTGAACTCGTACATGTTGCCCAATGGCCACCGACCGGTTGCCAGCCCGCGGGCAACGAGTGACCCTGCATGCAAGCCCACCCCGAGTGCGGCGAGCGCGACCCCCATCCGCCCGAGCCGCTCCGGACGGCTGCGAGCCCCCCCGCTGTACGAGCGACTGCGAGCCCCCCCACCCGCTCCCCCGCTGTACGAGCAGCTGCGAGCCTCCCCACCCGCCCCCTCGCTGTACGAGCGGCCCGTTCGCACGCTAGGTGTGTGCGAAAGTGCCGTTCGTACAGTGGGTGTGTGCGAAAGTGCCGTTCGTGCAGTGGTGTCGGCGGGTGCAGCCGCGTCTGCGGGCCGGGCCCCGGGGATCGAGCGGGCCGCGGCGTACGCGGCGCTGAGCAGGGCTATGGCCAGCACGTAGACCCCTACCGTCGCCATGAGGAGGCGATCGCTGAGCAGGGCCAGGATCGGATCAACGCTCATCGTTCGTCCTCACGTCCAGCAGTTCCGACCCCAGAAGATCCCCTGCGAGCCGGTCGAACTCCTCGCCGTACCCGGCCTGGTCGGTGCGAGCCAGCCCCCCGATCTCGACGACCGTCCGGTCCTGCCGGTCCGGCCCGCCCGGCCCGCACAGGCCATCCGGGCCGTCCACCGGCGTGAGCCGTACCCAGAACCGCCGTCGACGGATCGAGAGCGACATCGCCAGGCCCAGCAGCGCAAGCACGGCGAATCCGAGCACGGTGAGCTGCCCCGGGTCATGGCTGATCTGGAGCGACACCCACTGGCGGACGCCGTCGAAGCGAACTGTGGTGCCGTCCTCGAGTCGGACCGCGGCACCCGGCACGAGGTTCACCCGCGCCGCCGCGACCAGCTCGCCGGACTCGACCCGGCCGCGGTCCACCGAGAAGATCGACTGGCCGCGGCCGTCGTCGAGTCCGAGATCCCCACGCAGCACGTCGACGGCCACCTCGGGGTTGCGCAGCTCGGGAAACACCGAGGTGACGATCTTGCCGCCGGAGCTGGTGGGGGCGAGCAGACCGGTGACGGCGAGCTGGCTGGTGCGGCGCTGCTCGTCGTCGACGAGTCCGGGGCGTTCGAACTTGGTGGCGCCCTCGGACAGCAGGGTCGCCGGGTCGACCGGGCGCCACTGGGTCTCACCGGTGCGCTGCTCCCCGTCGGGGAACGTCACGGTGAACCGGGGCGCATAGCCGTGGCCGAGCAGGTAGACGCGCAGCCCGTCGAGGCGAAGGGGGCTGTTGACCTCGAGCGGGTAGGGCCGCCACCGGTCGACGCGGCCGGCGTCGAGATCGTCCGCGGTCTGATAGCCGATATCGGCGCGGAAGGCGTTGGCCTGCCCGGTGGGCAGGTAATCGGCGGCGAAATCGTCGACGCGCACGCAGAACGGGTCCAGATCGGTGCCGTCCACCCGCAGCCCGGCCCGGAACGAGTCATAGCCGAGGATGCCGGTGTTGCAGAACTGGCCACCGCCGGCCATCACGATGACCTGGCCCTCGTACCCCACGAGCTTGCCGACCGCCAACCCGATGAGCAGGCCGATCAGGCTCAGGTGGAACACCAGGTTGCCGACCTCGCGCAGGTGGCCCTTCTCCGCTGACACCGTGCACGCCGGACCCTCGGACCGCCGCGCCTGCCGCCAACCGCTCAGCCGAGCCCGGACCCGATCGGCGATCTCCTCGACCGACGCGTCCAGCGTGGCGATGGCGTGGTGCGGGAGCCGTCCGAGGTTGCGTGGGGTAGCCACGGGCGCGGCGCGCAGGCCCCGAGCGTGCTCACGGATGCGTGGCAGCACGCAGCCGACCAGCGACACCATCAGCAGCAGGTAGATCGCCGCAAACCACGGCGCGGCGAACACGTCGAAGAACCCGAGCTGATCCAGCACCGGGGCGAGTCGAGGGTAGTCGCCGAAGTACTGATCAACGAGCCGAGCATTCAACGCCCGCTGCGGCACCAACGCCCCCGGCAACGCCGCCAAGGCAAGCAGAAACAGCAGGACGAGCGCGGTCCGCATGCTCGTCAACCCACGCCACGTGTTCCGCGCCAGCCCCCACCCCCCCGCGAGTTGTCCTTTTCGCTCGCGCGAGTTGTCGTTTTCGACACGGCGAGTTGTCGAATCCGGTCGGGACGGCGGCGCGGTCGTCATGTCTAGAGCACCGGGGTGAAGCCGACGACGGAGGTCTGCAACTCAGCGAGCAGCCCGCCCCACACCCCGGTGACCAGCGCGATGCCGACCGTCACCAGCAACACCCCACCGCCGACCTGGATGCGACGGGCGTGACGACGCAGCCAGCCCAGCGCGCGGACGGCGCGCGACGCCCCCAGCGCGATGATCACGAACGGCAGCCCCAGGCCAGCGCAGTAGGCCAGCGTGAGCACGACGCCGCGCAGCGAACCGCCGCCCGTACCAGCGGCGACCGCGACGACACCAGCCAGTGTCGGCCCGATGCACGGCACCCAACCCAGCCCGAACACCGCCCCGAGCAGCGGCGCGCCCCACACCCCGGCACGCGGCACCCAGTGCACCCGACGCTCGGTCTGCAACACCGGGAGCAGACCGACGAACGCCAGCCCCATCGCGATCATGACGACGCCACCGACGCGCTGGAGCACGGCCTCGTTGCGGACCAGCGTGTCGGACAACCACACGACACCGACCAGGATGGTGGCGAACACGATGGTGAACCCGGAGACGAACAGCGCCGCCGCTCCCGCCACCCGCCACTTCCCCGACCGCTGCTGACCGGCCTCGGCGAGGGTGGCCGGCGGGGAGTCCGCGCCGACCAGGCCCGCGAGGTAGGCCAGGTAGCCGGGGACGAGCGGTACCACGCACGGCGAAGCGAAGCTCACGGCGCCGGCCAGCACGGCGACGGCCACTGCCGCCAGCAGCGGACCGGAGACCGCGAGGGTGGTCGAAGGGTCCATCGATGTCGAGGGTAGGTCGGTCCCGATCGCCCGCCCGCACCGGGTTCTACATCACGTAGTGAAACGATCGGGTCCGGTGCCGGCAGCTGATCAGCGTTTCGGAACCGGCAGCCGTGACGCACGCGGCTCGTCGTTCCCGGCCGCCGATCACCATCTCGCGCGGGCTGGGTCAGGCCGGTTCGACGGACAGGCGTTCCACCAGCGGGAGCAGTTCGGACACCCGGATCTGGGCGAGGTAGACGGCCGCCACGCGGTGCTGGCGGTCGAGCACGATCGTCGACGGCACGACGTTGCGCGGGTAACCACGCAGCTCCAGCAACGTCCGGCCGGGCGGATCGACGATCGAGTCGAACGTGATCCGCCGGTCGCGCACGAAGTCGCGCGCAGCTTCGGCGGAGTCCCGGACGTCGATTCCGAGCACGGCGACGCCCTGGTCGCGGGTCTGATCCTGGACGAACTGCAGGTCGGGCATCTCCGCCCGGCACGGCCCGCACCAGGTGCCCCAGATGTTGAGCACGACGACCCGGCCCGCGTAGTCGTCGATCCCGACCGTCGCCTCCGGTCGCAACACGGACTCCCCGCTGATCCCGCGCACCACGCCGCGCGACCCCGGCGGGTCGTACCTGATCACCGTCTGCCCGCCAGGGGCGACGAACTGGAACTCCCCACCGACCGCGACGGCGTCCCGGCTGGTGGAGCAACCGGTGAGCAGGAGCAGGGCCGCCGCCAGAACGGCGAGAACACCGCGCCTCATGCGCCGGTCTGGATGGGGTCGGAATGACCGCCCGGCTCGCTGTATCGCAGCTGGACGAGCTGGGCGTCGGTGAACACCAACGAGGTCAACGAGGCCAGCGCGCACTGCCGTCGCCGCGGGTCGTGCCAGAGCCGCTGCCCGGCGACGAAGCGGCGCAACGTCCAGATCGGCAGCTGGTGTGACACGCAGAGCGCCTCACGCCCCGCCGCTAGCTCGCGGGCCCGGTGAACGGCGCCGAGCATCCGGTGGGCGATCTGCAGGTACGGCTCACCCCAGGACGGGGTGAACGGGTCACGCAGCTTCAACCAGTGCTCCGGCCGGCGCAGCACACCGTCGCCGACACCGACCTTCTGACCCTCGAACTGGTTGCCGGCCTCGATCAGCCGCTCGTCGATCACGATCTCCAGCCCGTGCACCGCGGCGATCGGCTCGGCCGTCTCCTGCGCGCGCTGCAACGGGGACGCGACGACCACTGCGAGATCGGCGTCGGCCAGCGCCTTGGCGACGAGCTCAGCCTGATCGCGGCCGGTGTCCGACAGCCCGAAACCGGGCAGCCGGCCATAGAGGATTCCGGCCGGATTGTGTACCTCGCCGTGGCGAAGCGCGTGCACGATGGTCCTCACCCCGGTCACGGACGCACCTTCGAGGTGGCAGCCGCAGCCGCCCGCGCGGCATGGGGCAGCGCAGCCTCGATCACCGACCACGTCTGCTCGTCGAGGGCGGCTGAGACGAACCAGGCCTCGAACGCGCTCGGCGGCGGGTAAACGCCTCGTTCGAGCAGGGCGTGGAAGAACGGGGGAAACCGCCACGTCGCGGCCGTTCGGGCCCCGTCGTAGTCGCGCACCTCGACCTCGCTGAAGAACACCGACACCAGGTTGCCCGCGAACTGCACCCGGTGCGGCACCCCCTCGGCGGCCAGCGCGTCACTTAGCATCGCGCCCAGCCGCGCGGCGTTCGCGTCCAGGGCGGCGTAGACGGAGGCGTCGGCGGCACGAAGGGTCGCCAGCCCGGCGGCGACGGCGACCGGGTTCCCGGACAGCGTGCCAGCCTGGTACACCGGCCCGGCCGGGGCAAGGTGCGACATCAGCGACGCGGACCCGCCGAACGCCGCCGCCGGCAGCCCCCCGGACATCACCTTGCCGAACGTGTAGAGGTCACCGGCCACCCCGTCGAGGCCGAACCAGCCGGACGGGGAGACCCGGAAACCGGTCATCACCTCGTCCATCACAAGCAGCGCGCCATGCTCGTGGCACACATCGCGCAGCCCGGCGTTGAACCCGGTGTGAGGGGCGACCGCACCCATGTTGCCCGCCGCCGCCTCGGTGATCACACACGCGATCTCGTCGCCGCGCTCGGTGAACACCGCGCGTACCATGGCGAGGTCGTTGAAGGGCAGCACGATCGTGTCGGCGGCCTGCGCGCCGGTGACGCCTGGACTGGTGGGCAGACCGAGGGTGGCGACGCCCGAGCCGGCCTGGGCCAGCAGGGCGTCGACGTGGCCGTGGTAGCAGCCGGCGAACTTCACGATGGCACGACGACCGGTGATGCCCCTGGCCAGCCGGATGGCGCTCATCGTGGCCTCGGTCCCGGAGTTGACCAGGCGCACCTGCTCCACCGGTGCGACGCGGGCGATGATCGCCTCGGCGAGCTCGATCTCGGCGGATGTCGGGGCGCCGAAGGACAGCCCCTGCCCCGCCGCCGCGCGCACCGCGTCCACCACCGCCGGGTGCGCGTGCCCGAGAATCATCGGGCCCCAGGAGCAGATGAGATCGACGTAACGGTTGCCGTCAGCGTCGGTCAGCCACGGACCGGTCGCGGAGGTGATGAACCGCGGCGTGCCGCCGACCGAGGTGAACGCGCGCACCGGCGAATTCACCCCGCCGGGAATCACCGCCGTGGCTCGCTCGAACAGGGCGCGAGAGACTGTCGTTCGATTGGCGACCGGAGGGGACGGGGTACTCGGCATGCTGCCCACGTCGGCCAGTCTTACAGCCGCACCGCGATGTCGTCTCAGTGGCGGGAGTTCGGCTCCAGACAGGCGGGACGAAGAGGATCGTGGCAATCAGCGCCAGCAGTGCCGGTCCGAGGAGAACGAGGAACAGGATGGGCTCGTGGGCTGATGGCTACGCCTCCGCCTCGCCGGCGAGGTCAACGGAAGTAGCTGTTGACGTTCGGTTTGAACATCAACACCAGTGCGGCCCCGAGCAGTGCGAGCTGCACGATGGTGATGAGCAGAAAAATGATCGAGGAGAAGCCGACGAAGGCCGCCAGCCCGATGCCGAAGGTCACCAGCAGGACCGCAACCACCAGCGCCAAGCCACCGAGCACGGCAATGGTGATTCGCGCCCAGTTCCGCCCGGCTCGCATCTGGATCATGATGAACAGCGCGACCGCGCAGATCAGCACCCTGAGGACGAAGAAGATCGCGCCGACGACGACCCCGCCGATGCTGAAGCCGCCGAAAGCGACCGCTCCGTAGACCAGACTGATGATCGAGGAGAGTAACCCCACCCCGAGGTAGCCCAGCAACGCGAGGAAGGCCAGATGCACCTCCTTCGGCGGTCGGGCGCTGTGATACGCCGCCTTCACCGCCGCGATGCTGAACTCGGTGGCGACCCCGCCGCCCGGAATCGGCCCCCCATAACCAGGCGACGGACCGTATCCCTGTGGTGGCCCGTAGGCCGGCGGCTGCTGCCCGTAGCCCGGGGGTCGACCGTAACCCGAGGGCTGGCCATAACCCGGGGGCTGACCGTAACCCGACTGCTGGCCATAACCCGACTGCTGGCCGTGGCCGGGGCGCTGGCCGTAACCCGGCGGCGGCTGCTGACCTGACGGCGGGCCCTGGCCTTGCCCCTGCGGGTCGGGAGGTGACGTCATGGCCGGAAAGGTAAGTCCGTACCCCACCCGTGTCCAGGGGGGAACGGTAAACCTTTGCCCGCCGTATGGGAACCGGTTTAGGCCCGGTCGAGCCGGCCGGCCACCTCGGCGGCCCAGTAGGTGAGCACCACGTCCGCGCCTGCGCGGCGAATCGCGGTCAGCGTCTCGAGCACGGTGCGGTCGCGATCCAGCCACCCGTTCGCAGCCGCCGCCTCGACCATCGAGTACTCGCCGGAGACCTGGTAGGCAGCCACCGGCACGTCAGCCGCCTCAGCCACGGCGCGCAACACGTCGAGGTAGGCCATCGCGGGCTTGACCATGACGATGTCGGCGCCCTCGTCGAGGTCCAACGCCAGCTCGCGAAGCGACTCCCGGACGTTGGCTGGATCCTGCTGGTAGGTCTTGCGATCCCCGCGCAGCTGGGACTCGACGGCGTCCCGGAAGGGCCCGTAGAACGCGGATGCGTACTTCGCGGTGTAGGCGAGGATGCCGACGTCGCGGTGCCCGGCGGTGTCCAGCGCGGCCCGGATCACCCCGACCTGGCCGTCCATCATCCCGCTCGGTCCGACGACGTGCGCCCCCGCGGTGGCCTGCGCCACGGCCATCTCAGCGTACGCCGTGAGCGTGGCGTCGTTGTCCACACCGCCGTCGGCGTCGAGCACACCACAGTGACCGTGATCGGTGAACTCGTCGAGGCAGCAGTCCGACATGAGCACCGTGGCGTCGCCGACCTCGGACCGGACGTCGGCCAGTGCCATGTTGAGCACGCCCTCGGGATCGGCGCCCGCGCTGCCGGTGGCGTCGCGCATCACCGGCACCCCGAACAGCATCAACCCCCCGACCCCCGCCGCGACCGCCTCAGCCGCCGCCTTGCGCAAGGAGTCACGGGTGTGCTGGACGACACCGGGCATCGACTCGATCGGCACCGGCTCGGGCGCGCCCTCCTTGACGAACATCGGCAACACCAGGTGCCGGGGCCGGAGGTCGGTCTCGGCGGTCAGGCGGCGCAGGGCGGGGGTGCTCCGCAGCCGCCGCGGCCGGTGGGTGGGAAAGGCCATGCCCCCAGGCTACGGTGGCGCCCGCAGATGGGTTGCGCCGCTTGGGAGCTGCGGATCCACGCGCGAATTGTCGTACTCACACGCTCCCGGCGCCGTGCGACGAGCACATTCAGCGCGCGGCTCGGGTCTCAGCCGAGCACCACCATCAGGTCGCCACCGAAGTCGGCGGCGATCTCCAGGTGGTCGCCAAGGGCTGTGACGTAGGCGCGGAGGGTGTCGGCCTCGTTCCCGCTGCGCGGGTGATCTTTCCGAGGGAAACCTCAGGGTCGCCAGCGGTTTCCACATTTGTTGTTGTAGTAGAGCGTGTCTGCGGGATCTTGATGTTCGGGTGCGGTAGATCTTGCTCATGCATGCTCGTCATGATCTGACTGACGTTGAGTGGGCGCGTCTGGAGCTGTTGTTGCCGGATTGGACCCCGCAACGGGGTGGGCGGTGGGTGGATCACCGACTGGTGGTTGATGGGGTGTTGTAGCGGACCCGCACGGGGGTGCCGTGGCGGGATCTGCCGTTGGCCTACGGAAACCCGAAGACGGTGTACTCGCGGCATCGCCGCTGGTCAGGCGATGGGATGTGGGAGGGGATCCGGGACCGGCTGCGGGTGGGGTGTGACCAGGACCAGGGGGCGGAGTGGGCGGTGGGGATCGACTCGACGGTGGTCCGGGCGCACCAGCACGCAGCGGGGGCGCGCCACGAACCACCCAAGGACATCCCGGCGGAGCGGTTGGCGCCGTGGCTGCCCGAGGTTGTGCCACCCCAGGTCGTGGCGGAGCCGGTCGTAGAGGAGTCGGTCGTAGCGGAGTCGGTCGTTCCATGCCCTGCGGGTGACATAGGGGGCTCGGTCGAACTACAAGAATTCGGCGGTCGAGCCGCCGGTCGAGCCGGTTGAGCCGGAGGGTCGGGCCGGTCGGGAGGGTTGGGGGCGTTCCCGCGGCGGGTTGAGCACGAAGATTCACCTGCTGGCCGACTTCATGTGCCGGCCGTTGGCCCGGGGGATCACGGCGGGACAGCGTCATGACTCGGTGGCGTTCGAGCCGCTGATGGGTGACCTTACGGATCCGTCGGGTCGGGCGTGGTCGGCCCCGGACCCGCCCTGACCGGCTGTTGGCGGACACGGCGTACGCGAACCGGAAGATCCGTTCCCACCTGCGACGACGGGGGATCAAGGCGACGATCCCGGAGAAGAGCGACCAGCTCAAGGCCCGTACCGCGAAGGGCTCTCGCGGTGGACGGCCCTTCGCGTGTGACGCCCAGGCCGATAAGGCCCGCAACACCGTCGAGCGCGCGAACACCACGCTCAAGGGCTTCCGCGCTGTGGCCCTGCGCACCGACAAACGGGAGTTCGTCTTCAACGGCACCGTCGACGTGGCCTCGATCAAGATCTGGCTCCGCAACCCACCAAGGAAGATCCCCCAGACACGCCCTAATGCGCAGCCGCAGCCCCGCGGCCCAGCCGAGTGTCTGCGTGATGGTCCGGTCGGCGACCCGGCCGTGGCAGTCCAGTGCGGCCAGCCCGTACACGACGGGCGCGGTGCGCCGTGTGGTCAACGTCGGCAGCGGGAGCGGACGACGGGCACGCGACGGCTCACCGACGGTCGAGCGTTGGTGGTGCGAGAGGACCGGCGGCACCACCGGGCCGATGGTCGCGGTCACGGCGAACACACCCCCGAACCGGGGATGCATGCGCAGGAAGGGTGTTTAAGCGCACTTGAACACTGGTACGTCAGATGTAGCAGGCATGCTACGAAACTGTGTCCGAGGGGGGACTTGAACACTGCGTATGCGGACTTCAGCGCCAGGTGCGGCTGCGCGTGGTGTAGACCGGACCTGCGGGCTGGACGTTGTGGCTCAGCGGGGGCGGTAGACGTCAGTGCGGTGCTCGACAGGAAGCACCGTCACCAACTGCTCCGCGTTGTCGATGGAGTAGATGATCCGGAACGCTCCGCGGCGGGCGGCGTACCGTCCCCGTAGCTCCCTGTTCAGTAGCTTGCCGACGCGGCGTGGGTTCGATCGGAGTGATCCGGTGATGAACTCGATAACCGCGGCCGCCACGTTCTCGGGCAGCTTGTCTTGGACCGTCCGCGCTGCGGCGGCCGAGAGCTGGATGTCATACGGCTCGTTCACGTCCGCGGGCGAAGCGCCTTGATCGCCCCGGCGCCGCGGATGACCTCGCCGTGGGCAACTTCGGCCTCCGCTTGGCGGACCTCCTTGAGAGCTTCCGGATCGGACAGGATGTCCAGCGTCTCTTCGAGGCTTTCGAGGTCGTCGTAGCCGATCAGAACCGCAGCGGGACGGCCGTTACGGGTGACGACAATGCGCTCGTGCTCGCGCTCAGCTCGATCGACGAATTCGGACAGGTGGTCTCGAACGGTCCGGAGCGGCTCCACAGTCATGGCCACAATTGTGCTCACGGGGTTGGGCATGGCAAAGAGATCTGGGGTATCCGATCGCCTCCACGGCGCTGGTGGCGCAGATGAGCGAGGTGTTCGTGGCCGCGATCCACGGCTACGCCCGCGACCAGGGGATGCGTCGATCGACTTCGTCAAGGGTCAGCGCAAGGACGACGTCATGCACGAACACCTCGCCCGCGGCGACGGCTCGGAGCAGGTGCTGTTCATTGGCCGCGCCCAGGAGAAGGCACGGATCTTTCGCACCGAACGCCGGCGCAACCCGGTCACTGGTGCGGTCTCCCCGTGGATCGTCCCCGTTACTGCGATGGTCAACCACTTCTACTTGACCGCGGCGCCGGGCTGCTTACTGCGTACCGCGCGGTTTCTGGTCCAGCGGAGCGGCGGCACGGGCGCGGTGCAGCAGGGCCACGAACACTGCGACCGTGCTCGTGTCGGACCCGGCCAGCCACTCCACGTGTCGGTGCTCGTAGTTCGTGATCGCTAGCCCGGCCAGTGGCTCGCTCAGGGCAGCCGTCCGATCGAGCTGTACCGCGCGGCGCCACGTCTGGGTGTCGGTCGCGCGCAGGTGATCAAACCGGTCGTCGTGGGTGTCGTAGGGCGGGCGGCCCCGGCGCGGCTCGCACTTGGTCGGTGGTGGCGCGTTGGCGGGTGGGTCTGCGGGTGTGGGGTCCATGATGGTGGGTCTCCGTTCCTGTGGGGATCGGTCAGGCCCTCCGGCCGGTGGTCGAGCACGGCCGGGGGCCGTTCGTGAGGCGTAGGGGCGCGGGACAGGCGGCGGGGGTGAGCATGCGGATCGCGTCGCACGTGAGGTCGGCCGCTCGGTGGTGGTGGTGGTGCTGCCGTCGGCCAAGTCGAGGTGGGCCGCGCTGATGTACGGCCGGACCTGGCACAAGTGCGACAGCGGGTGTCTGTCGGCCAGCGGGCCGATGAGGAGTACGTACGCGCCGCGCGACCTTGCGCTCGGCGCGTGAGTGGAGGTGGCACGGGCCGCACTGGCGGTGCCGGAGCCGGTCTGCGGTGCGCCCGTGTGAGTGGCAGGTGGGTGCACCGGTATCCACAGAGTAACGATCTTGTTGTGCATGTCGAAGTGGCGTGACCATCACCACCATCGGCTACGGCGATGTCGCCGTGTGTGGGGTGTGGCCAGCTGCTCGTGGCAGGCGGGGCACGGCGGTCCGGGTGGGGTGAGCATTGAACAGACGAGCACGGTGTAGCCGCAGATCGCCAAGTAGGTGCCTTGGCCGGCGATCAGGCCCGTTTCCATGGCAGTGTCGGTGACGGCGTGGTCTCGGCTGTCGACAGCGTCCCTCAGCCACAGTAGATAGGTCGAAGGCACGCAAGGTCTTTTCAGTGTCCGACTCTTTTTCGGTTCGGGGCAACGAACCCGATCACCGTTTCGACGTTGGCGTTGATCTCTTTGAGTCGGCTGCTCAACTCACCAATGGTGGCGAGTTGCGCCGGCTCGTCGTCGTTGAGGTGCACCGTGCCCGTGTAGCCGGCTTCGATCGTGAGGAGTTGGTGTCGCAGGCTCGCGCGGATCATTCTCGTGACGTGGCCGGCATTCGCCAGTCTGGACAGATCAACGCTGTCGGTTGGAGTGCTGCTGGCATGAATCACCGTGCCGTCCTGTTGTCGAATGTCGACGTAAACGGTGAGTGTGTTCATCGTGACTACCACCGTCGATTACGGCGCTGTCGGGGCACTGCCAGCCGTGCGCAGCAGGCGCGACGGGGTGCCAGCGCCACCGCCGGCATCCCTTGACCGGAGGGCGCACTCGTGCAGTCATCCTGCCCGTCCGGTGCAGTAACAGTCGCCATGGTCATAGAGTGATCCAACGGTCACGCTGGGAACAGGGTCACGGTGAGGACCATGCTGACACACGGCACTGACCGCTCAGATGCTCCGCAGGTCGGACGTGACCTTTTACGCGCGCTCACGACGCGCTCACGGCGGGCGAGTGTCCTGCCGCCTGCTCACCGCGCACACTTACCCCATGTCAAAACCTGGCAACGTAACCCTCAAACATCGTGACGTCAGCCAAGCAGCCGCTTTGCTCGACTCCATCTGCCTGCTCTACGACACGGTTTTCTCGCAACCGCCGTTCAGTTGGACGGATGACGAGTCCAAACATCATCGACAGTCGCTGACCAGGCTCATCACGAACCCCACGTTCGCCCTGGTGAGCGCTGAGGCTGCCGACCAACTGGTGGGCTTTGTCTACGGTGTGGCACTCAAGCCAGGTTCGCCGTGGTGGTCGGGTATGATAGAGCCGCTGGCGGACGAGATGACAGTCGAGTGGGACGGACGCACGTTCGCCATCATCGACCTAGCCGTACGAGCGGATTACCGCAAGCGAGGCATCGGTAGAGCGCTGCTGGATACGCTACTCGTCAGCCGGCAGGAACAGCGCGCCACGCTCACCGTGCAGCCGGTTGCGACCGATACCAAGGCATTCTACGAGTACCTCGGCTGGCGACAGGTAGGCACCATAGAGGTGCCAGCCGGATCTGTGTCACCGTTCTTCGATGTATACTTGTTGTCCCTTCATGTCAAACCATAAGACACTAGGCGATCGTCAAGCGTACGGACGACGGTAGTATGCTGCCAGGACTCCATACCAGCGCGAACCTGTCTCACCTGTCCAATCAACCGGGCTGAACTATTGTAGGCCGCAATTTCTCCAGCATCACCGAGCAGGCATGCCGCCTCGTCGATCTCGTGACACTGCACACGGGCTAATCCCAGATTCACGGTAGCGAGCGCCACGTTTCGGGTGTACGACCGGTCAAGAGTCTTGAGTGACTGCTCGGCATAGTTAGCGGCGCGCTGCGGCTCATGCAATTCAAGATGACATGAGCAACGCGTCGAGGTGTGTAGCCCTTCGTCATAGAAGTATACGTAGCCCGAGTATTGTGGGTCGCTGGTCATCGTCAGCGCTGTTCCCGCAGCGTCGAGCGCGGCCAAGCATGCCTTCGATTGCCCGTCGGCGGCATAAGCCCGCGCGGCTACGTCAGCGGCATACGCCTGCAACGGCACGTCATCAGTCCGCTTCGCCCACTCTCCGGCCGCCACGGCATAGTCAACACCAATACGCGGCTTGCGCTGCCAGGTTGCCAAGTGGCTCATATTACACAGCACGAACGCGCTTAGCTCGATGTTCTCTGCCTCGTGGGCCAGCGCACGGGCATCCTCGTAGTAATACCGCGCGCTGTCAAAATTATTGAGATCGAAGGAAAGCCAGCCTGCATGGCGTGATGCGTTGCTGAGTACCGAAAGCATCCGTGGCCGAAGCGAGGCCGGACAGTTGCGCAGGAGCGCCCGGGCCAGGTTGCGCTGGGCAAGGACGGTATCGAGCGCGGCCTGCGGGCCGAGCTTATCATCCTGCCGCTGACAGCTCCACAGCACTGTTTCGATGTGCTCGATCATTGTGGCATCAAGCCGGAATCGGCTCGGTTTGCTGAGCACCGAGGCGACACGCTCTTGCTCCTCTAGATCGATGGCTTGAACGATTGACGCGGCAGCTGTCGCCCAGCTGAGAGTCCTGAGAGTACACAGCAGTTCGCGACGGTTCATATTGTGAGCCCAACCAGTAAGAAACTGCACGAGCTGATCAAAAGCGTAGTCGTAATCACGAGGGGCGACGAACGCGTTGCTATCAGACGGTGCCAGTGATTCGAGGTATTGCATGAGCAGTGCAGCAAGATTAGCGGGCGTCTGGATAGGTGTCATCGCCCATGCTGCGGAAGCCTTCGATAATACAAGCTCGGCATTAAGCTGGCGTATCGGTGGTGTTGTCAGTTGCTCGCTGGTCGTGTCGTCAAGATGTTGAAAGTCGGTCAAGCGAGATTTGCTTGCGGTACTGGAAGGTTCCCATGGTCGAGGTGTTAACCCGAATCGTTCGCCGGGGATGTGTAGCCCGTCCGCGATGCGTTCGATGATGCCCACGGCGGTGACCCGGTGGGCGTCTTTCATGTATTCTCCGACACGGCTTACGCTCAATCCGCATAGGCGACCGATGTGGGTGACCGTGAACTTGGCGGGTTCCTCTGTCAGATTGTTGACGACCCTGAACAGCCGTCCGATGTTCCACTCATGGCACGCGCGGACCACCTCGGAATGATCTCGGACCGCTGGGGGTAGCCGGTCGGGAAGCTGATGACGTCGCGCCATTACTCGCACTCCCGACCGCGGACACACGGGACACACGAGCCGGAATCGCCGACGACCAACCGGGGTACCGCACGCCAACCCGCCGGGCTCAGATGATCCCGCCTCGATTGTGGTTCGGTCATTCTCATACCTCTGGCTCGATTCATGACTCCGTCCTCAACACTCCTCAACGCAGGGTAGCCGCTGCACTATCCATGACGAGGGCCGGTCCGTTGTCCAACCACGCTAAGATGGATCTGCCGTGCCCCGGGGTTACCTGATCGTGGCAGCTCCCTCCCTCCCTCCTCCGGTATCCGAACCCGCGCAAGGCGGCTGACGCTGTGGTGGCAGACTACCGTGATCGGTACGCCGACGAGGCCGCCGCGAGTCGGCGGGCCGTGGTAGAGCTGTTCACCGCACCGCGGCTGCGTGACGTGCTGCTGCTTTCCAACGACGCGGTCCGCGACGGGTACGTCGACTGGCTCGACCACGGCGGAAACCTCGTTTCCGGTGGGTCCCGCCGCAAGCTCGACACGTTGACGATGTGCCTGCAACGGGTGGCCACCAAGAACGAGACGCACTCCCATTTCGGTCCGTTCACCACCGGCACGGTGCGCCGGGACCGGCGTGGTGTGTCGGTGGTGAACGGTGCTGACCGGCCGGTGACGTTCTTCAGCCACTGGGCGGCCGACCTCCTGGCCCGTACGGTCAGCGACGTTGCCGAGCTCCGGCCGGCGGCCCGTCCTCGTGTCGCGTAATAACGACTACTTTACTCCGTCATCCCCCAGTCTCCGCTGGTCAGAGTCTTGATCATCCTAGTGGAGGACGTAAAGTTGTAGCTGTTCAGCCCAGGTGGTTGGGCGTGTCGTCGCGGGGTCGTGTGGGTGATCCACTAGGGTCGCGGTCATGGATGGTGATCGGGGAGCGGAGGGTGGGGATGTCTCCTCGTTGCTGGACG
>Ga0136617_10000354_pt1 | contig 37510 bp, 36 predicted proteins | sample AntDrymUQ3222106_2_FD_129672 | JGI IMG/M metagenome (GOLD analysis project Ga0136617, IMG submission 129672) | Polar desert sand microbial communities from Dry Valleys, Antarctica - metaG UQ322 (21.06) | ecosystem: Environmental > Terrestrial > Soil > Desert | place: Antarctica: Dry Valley... | reverse complement strand
TTGAACATTGAACCTTAAACCTTGAACTAAAAGTTGACTCTCGCTCCTTCATAAAGCTGTTCTAAATTACCGGTTGCCACCGTTTCGTCGGCATTCAAACCATCCAATACCTGAACCATGTCGCCTTCTTCGTTTCCGAGCTGCAAAACGCGAAGCTTTGCAACGCCGTCGACCACCACGAATGCACGATATGACTGCGTGCTTTGATCGTTGTAGACGGAGGTTTTCGGTGCGAAGATTCCCGTTCCGCCGCCTTCTTTGGTAATGCGGGCAGTAGCAAACATTCCCGAACGGAGTGTGTTATCGCTATTTTCGATCCTTGCTTCGACGACCGCCGAGCGGGACGTCGCATCTACCGCGGGATTTATTGCCGTAACCGTTCCGGCAAAACGTCTGTCCGGATACGCATCTACTTCAACCGACACTCCGCGGCCGAGCGCCACATTGGGTACGTCGGATTCGGAGATTTGGATCTGAATCTTTATCGGATTCGAACGCAGAAGAGTTGCCACTATCGAGGCGGAAGAAACATATTCGCCGACGGCAACCGGGCGTGCGCTGATAAAACCGGAGAAGGGTGCACGGATCACGGTGTCAGCGAGGGCCTGCTGTGCCGTGCCGACTTGAGTCCTGGACGCTTCAACGGCAGCCTCCGCACTTTTGATAGCTTGATTGCTTTGTTTTGCGGTATTTACCGCCGCTTCGAGTTGTTGTTTTGCACTGTTGACTCGGGCCTGGGCCGTGTCCCTTGTCGTCCTGAATTGTTCGTAGGTGATCAAGGCGACGTCGCCCGTTTCGACCAACTCCCGATAACGTTTTTCGTTGGCCTCCGCCTGCCGCAACTCGGCAATCGTCTGTTGGTAATTCGCGTTCGCAGCCCGAACTTCAGGAATGGTCGAAGAATCAAAAGATCCGTTTGGGGCAAGTCCGAGCCGTGCCTCAGCCTGCCGGACCGCTGCAACCGCTTGTTTAACACCTGCGTTGGTAGACGCTAGTTGCAGCCTTGCGTCACTATCGTCGATCGTCGCGATGACCGATCCCTGCGTTACGAATTCTCCCACATTAGCGGAAACGTTAGAAATCTTTCCCGCCGCTCTCGGAGCTATATCTGATGTTTCATCTGCGATCAGGCTGCCCGTAGCCTGGATATATGCGGGGATTTGACGCGCCTCCGTCCTGCCGACAGTTATCGCAATAGCAGCATCCGGCATGCCCGCGTTCGTATTTCCAGCGGGCTCTACCGCCGACTGTGTGGTGCCGCAGGACATACACACCGCCAACACAAAAATTCCGCAAAGCAATTTAAGCAATGCGCCGCCCGGGGATTTGTAAAAATTCCGCATAAGGTTAGCTAAGATGCCAATTTTACAACACTTGCTTGCATACAATAAGAAACACTATGTAAAGAAATGTAAATCCTTACGATGCATAACTAAAGCATACGCTGCACCACGGGGTTTGGTTTTTAATTTGCGGTGGTTTGGAGTAAGATACTAAAATTAAATAATCCAGCGTCTGAGGTGATTCGATGATTGAGGAAATTTCGGCAACCGACCTGAAACACCGCATTGACGCGGGCGATGATATTCAGTTGATCGACGTGCGCCAACCCGACGAATACGGCTTCGCAAAAATCGAAGGCGCGAAACTTATTCCTCTTGGCGAGGTGTTAAAAAGAATCGGTGAAATCGATGAAAGCCGCGAAACCGTCATTCAATGCAAAGCGGGAGGCAGGAGCGCAAAAGCTATCGAATTAATGAAGCAGGCAGGATTTACCGGCGATTTAAAGAATTTAAAAGGCGGAATTACGGCATGGTCGAACGAGGTCGATCCAAAAGTTCCAAAATACTAAATTTGAGTTGACCGTCAGAAGGTCTTCTGATTAGCGGCGTTTTGAATGGCGCCGACCGGTTGAAGCCTTGCCGCCTTGCCAGACTAATGTCATCGACTCGCCGACAGCGAGTTTCGACCAAGCGGAGCTTACAGAATCAAACTCCCGACACACCCTCTCGATATCCTTGTCCGAGACCTCTTTTACGGGCGCCGCATTATACGGCTCTTTCTTCCATTTACTACAGGTGAGATAAACGACTCTCTCGGATAAATTCGCGTCCCGATGATTAGCGGCCGAAATTCGCTTCCCACGTTTTGCGATTCTTGGGCTTGCCTGCCCATCCATCGGACGAAACGTGCCGGCATGGCCGCCTTCAGCAAGCTGGCCGAATATTCCTCCCCCAATACCCAGCTCGTTCTCAACCACAAAGTGCGCCATGTCGTGTGGAAGGCGTTCATCGTAGCCGGGAGCGGGCTCCATCCACGACGAAACGATGCCCGGACCATCGACCGATACCCGATAACGCCGCTCGGCTGTTCTGGTAAATGTGACGTTCATACGAAATCTTCCTATTATAACAATTGCAATTTGAAGTTCCTTTAGTCGATATCTACTATTGATTTAGATTACACGAAAGATTGCGCGGATCGTGAATTTGGAACTTCCGTCCGCCTCCGTTAAAATATCTATGGAAAGGAGAGTATGCAAACAATGGCATTAGTAATTTATGGAAAGCCGGATTGCCCTTATTGCGCGAAAGCCCGTGCCCATTACAACGAAAATGGTGTCGCTTTTATCGAATACGATGCCCAAAGCGATAAGCAGCGGCAAAGGGAAATGATTGAATACACGGGTGGCGATTTGGTGGTTCCCGCAATCGTTGAGAACGGTGTTTATATCGGTTCTGGCTGGGGCGACCCGCCGCGGGGCTGAACAATCGTACCCGATTAACCGGCAGTTTGCCGGCCCTCCGCTCGATTTTGGATTTTAGATTTTGGATTTTAGATTTCTGCGCATAGACTGTATTGGTATTTTGAGTATAGTTTCGGGCGTTAGGATTCTTAAATCCAAAATCCAAAATCCCAAATCCCAAATCGGCATGGTTGGTTCTCAGATAAACCAATATAAAATTCAGGAAAAAATCGGCTCAGGCGGTCAAGGAACGGTTTACAAAGCTCTCGATACGAAGCTAAACCGTACGGTTGTCATTAAGATCCTGCCGCCGGAAGTCACCGCCAAGACCGCGAATTTCAAACGCTTTGAACGCGAAGCTCAGCTTTGTTCCCAGCTCGATCATCCCAATATCTGCACAATCTACGACTTTCACAAAGCCAACGGCGTATTTTATATCGCTATGCAATATGTCGAGGGGAAAAATGTCCGGCAGCTCGTTTCGGGTCGCCCCCTGGAATTAAGGAGCGCGTTGTCAATCGCCATTCAGGTCACCGATGCTCTGGCGTACGCCCATTCAAAAAGCATTATTCACCGCGATATTAAGGCCGGCAATATCATGGTTTCTTCAAACGGGCAGGCCAAGATTCTGGATTTTGGGCTGGCTAAATTGCTCGAGGACGAATTGGAAGAGCAGAACAAGGGACAAGACAGAACTCAGATCACGGAACTTGGAATCCCCTATGGCACCGCGACTTACGCTGCGCCCGAACAGGCGAAAGGTGAACGCGCCGATGCTCGGTCCGATATTTTTTCAACCGGCGTGCTGCTTTACGAAATGCTTACGGGTATTTGGGCCTTTCAGGGAAAGACAGTAATTGATGTCCGGCACCAGGTCCTGTACGGAACACCGAAACCTCTCGAACTGCTCCGTCAGGAGCCGATTCCACCGCAACTGCAGCAAATTGTTGACAAAGCTCTTGCAAAAGACCCTAAAGACCGCTATCAGAAAATCTCTGTTATGCGCGATGATCTTCGCGGCATACTTCAGGAAATTGCCGGAGCCCAGCTTATGCAGGGCGATACGTTCGTTCCGAGCCATGTGGACAGCGGTGTTTTCCAACGTGCCCTGAACTGGTTCACGGGTAAATCCGTACCGGAAATGACATCTGGCCGTTCGCTTTCGGCTTCGAACCCGCCATCATTTTCCAATCCACCGTCCTATATGCCGGACGTGAACCTGACGGCCACCGGAACAGAAAAGAAAAGCGTGGCGATTTTGCCGTTCAAGAATTTAGGACAAGAGGAAAGCGCAAATTTTTACGAATTCGCACTAGCGGATGCGGTAATCACGGAATTGGCCCAGATCAGGTCGATAATCGTTCGCCCCAGCTCCGTGATCGCTAAATACCACGGCGGTGAGATCGATCCGCGCGAAGCGGGCCGCGACCTGCGGGTGCACGCGGTACTATCAGCGGGGTTTTTGCGCGGCGCCGACAAGCTGCGTGTCACGGCCCAGTTATTGGATGTGCTGACCGGTGAAATCTTGTGGAGCGACCGCATCGACGCCGAAGGTTCGGATATTCTGGCTATTCAAGACAGCATCGCACACAGAATTCTGGAAGGATTGCGTCTTGAGCTCTCTGACAGTGAGCAGGAAAACCTTTCCCGACGTGCGACGGACAATGCCGAGGCTTGGGAGGAATACCTGCGTGGACGTGATAATTTTGGGCGTTTCATTTTTCGAACCCTATCCGTAGCCGACTGCGATGCCGCGATTCAAAATTTCAAGAACGCAGTCGAGCTCGATTCTCATTTCGCATTGGCCTACAGCGGACTCGGAGCGTGCTATGCAAACCGGTTTTTTAAAGGTTTGGGTGAGGCCGAAGATTATACGCATGCCGAATCGGCTTTTACCAAAGCTTTTTTCTATGATCCGAACGTGGTCGAAGCCCGCGTGCTCATGGTGATGATCTACATGGCCCGAGGTGAAAAGAAGAAGGCCCGCTCCGAGATCGAAATACTCCAGAAACAATTTCCGAATGAACCGCCGCTCTATTTCGTAAAAGGCGTCATGCATCGCCTCGACGGTGAATACGAAGAATCACTGAGAAGCTTCGAAAAACTTTCTAGGCTCGATCCCGCGGCACGGGCCATTTCCGCTTACAATCGTGCCCGAATCTTTATTTACAAAGGTGAATATGAAAAGGCAATTCATGAGATCGAACGCGGCGAAAAAGCCGAACCGAATCATCCGATGCTGGCAATATTTCGTTCCGGCGTTTATTATTTTCGCGGCGACACGCAGGATGCGATTACTTTGATGAGCAAGGTCCTTGAAGAAAATCCGCAGATGGACGGCATCAGGCCGCTTTACGCGGTTTACCTCGCCGGAGCCGGCAGATTTGAGGATGCGAAAAAGCAGCTTTCGGACGACGCTCTCGGCGTTTCGCGAGCCGATCACGATATGGCCTATTGGGTGGGTGAAACCTATGCTCTGATGGGCGACAAGGATCTCGCCTTCAAATGGTTGAACCGCGCAGTTAAACTCGGCAATCAAAACAAACCGCACTTCCAACACGATAAAAACCTGAACTCCCTTCGCGACGATCCGCGTTTCGTTGATCTAATGAACAAAATGGGAAACGGAGATTGAAAGCACTGCGTCGACAATTCTTAGAACGTGTGGAGCGTGATCGCGGCCATTCTGTATTTGCCGAATACGAATCATGCGTGAGTGTTCACAAAGGGGTCGGAGCATCAGGCCGCGGAACAAAGCATTTGCGGCAGCGTGCCTCGTATTTATCGCTGGCGCCGACCTCGACGCGCTTTTCGGATTCCACGGTACGCTGCGAATAATTCGCCGTGCTGCCGCATTTTACACAGATCGCGTGAGTTTTAGTTATATATTCCGCGATTGAAAGAAGCTGCGGCATAGGCTCAAACGGTTTGCCGGTGTAATCCTGGTCAAGCCCTGCGACGATAACGCGTTTGCCGGCATTGGCAAGTTCGTTGACTGCGGCGACAAGGCCGACATCAAAAAATTGGCCCTCGTCGATCCCGATAACCTGAGTTTCCGGATCGATCAGCCGCATCAATTCTGCAGCGCTGGCAACCGGTTTCGAGATGTGCTTTTGGCCGGAGTGTGAAGCGATCTCTTCGTGTGAGTAGCGTACGTCGATTTTCGGCTTAAAAACCTGTACTTTCTGCCGTGCTATACGTGCCCGGTTAAGGCGCCGTATGAGCTCTTCGGACTTTCCGGAGAACATCGAACCGACGATTACCTCTACCCAGCCCGTTCCGTTTTGCCTGTTTTTACGGCGTTCTTCCGTATTGTCGAATGCGAATTCTTCAACCATAGAGAACCAAACTACCTTTAGAAATTATATTTTGAAGGAAAGAAAGAGTAGCACGGACGCTGGCAAAAGTCATTTTCGTTTTTAGTAAGCTGTTAGAACTCCGTGAAAATGTCCTAGTTTGAACTCTTTAGAAATGTCCTATTTTGAAGACGCCTAAGATGAATCTTTAAGGGGGGGCGTGGATGGTAGAAAGAGGGACACTCCCAAGCCGCCCACCGCCACGGCATCCGTAGCGTTTTCTTCGGCCGTGCGCACCACCGCCGAAGAAAAACCAGAACTTAAAAGAGGACATTTCTAATGAGTTCTGACATTTCGCTTTTAGTAAGCATCGGGTGCGGTTCGCTCCATCCATCGCTCGGGAAATTTTAGCGGAGCGAATTCGAATTTCTCGTATAATCCATGAGCGTCACGCGTCGCCAGCAACCATCGGCGTAAGCCTTGAAGTTCGGGGTGCCGGACAATCACCGACATCATCCATTTGCTCAAGCCCTTTCCGCGAAATTCCTCCAAAACAAATACATCGCCGAGGTAAGCGAACGTAGCGAAATCGCTGATGACTCGTGCAAAACCTATTTGGCGCTCCGCTTGGAAAAGCCCGAAGCAGAGCGAATTATCTATGGCACGCTGCGTTTGCTCGAGGATTCTGCCTTTGGCCCAGTACGATTCTTCCGCCAAAAAGCTTTGAATCACGTCGATCTGAAGACTGATTTTATCGGTTGTTATTAAAAATTCCCCGTTTATCATTTTCATAAATAAAGTTGCGCAAGGGATATCGGTTATTCAAATTACTCCTTAAAAGTATCACTTCGATGCCGGTCTTCTCAGCTAAACGCCAAGCGAACACCGATTTGCCGGAACCACATGAACCAATAATCAAAACCTTTTTCACTTGAGAGCCAGAATCTCCCTCGCCCTCTTATGAAAGGCGACCGAAGTATGACGAAGATGTTTTTTGACAATCAGTTGAAGCTCTTTGACCAGATCGGGTTCCGACTTTGCGATCTTGGTTGCGACGGTCAGGGCAAATGCTCGAACGGCAACAGGTTCATTCAAATCGTCAATCAAATCGACGCAGTGTGAATAAACCCTGCCCTGCATTCTTTTGGGAATTTCGACATATTGCAGCAACCGAACTATGTTGCGTTTGACGGCATTATGCACGTCCCTTTCCTTTAATAGATCGATCAACTTTCGCAGATACGGCTTAATGAGACCAGAATGGCGTTCCACACAATAACTTATCGGCCACGCCGCTCTTTGCGTCAAGCGATATTCACCTTCGAAAAAGATCGCCATCAGCTCTTTGAATTTCGTTGGGTCATCGCCAATGAACTGTACGATCGCCATTACCTGGCGCTTCGAATGTTCTTCAAGAAGTGCTGCCCGAATATCCAATGAAAAATCTTATTTCGACCGTTGCCTCCGCCGCCAAGGTGCCGATTAAGAATTGATTCGACGGAAAGTCTCTTTTTAACTAAGTTTTACTTTCAGCTAACTCGATTATCCTCTTTTTGCGTATTCGCCAAACGACAAAACTTAATGCAAAAACACCGACACCTAATCCAATAAGCGTGTACGAAGCAAACGCTTGCGAAGTCCCCGCCGACTCGTCATCTTGGCCAGCCGGCTTAACGCGGTCGGGCGGCGTTTTACCTTCTCCTATGGTCGCTATGGCCGAAACCTTTCCGTCCGGTGAAAGCTTGCGAACGCGAGGGCGTTGTGGAGCGTTTCCAGTCTCTAAAATGTAAAGGTCGCCGTTTCTGAAAGCAAGGCCGGTCGGTGACCACGATTCGTCGGCCGGTAGCAAAGTCATGATATCGCCACTTGGCTTAACCTTTAGAACGCGACGATTGCCGAAATCAGCCGCATAAACATTGCCCGAGGCGTCAACCGTTAAACCCATCAAAGAAGTGTTTGCACCTTCACTGTTTTGACCTCCGATGTTTCTAGCTATAGTCGTGACCTTGCCTGCAATCGTAACTTTGTGAATGTTTATTCTATCCGTCAGATATAATGATCCGTCCGGCCCAAAAACCATTCCGCCGATGTCATATAAGACGACCTGGCGAAACTCGTCACCGTTTTTGCGGCTGCCGATTAATGTGGTTACCTCTCCGTTCGGAGTTCGTTTCAAAAGGAAAACCTGCTGGTCAGAATTATTGTTCCACTGTGCCAAATAGGTATTTCCGTTTCGGTCCTTCCAAATACTCATTCCTTTCGGCGGATTACTGGTCGGGGCAAGAACGTATGAGAAACCGCCTGCGGGTGTCATTTTCCAGATGGCTGTGGTGTAGCGTTGTGTCGAAGGTTCATAACTTAAATCTTCGCCGTAAAGATTTTCGGCCTCATCGACGGTCAATTCGTGTATGTGCCTGCCGCTTACGCCCGCCCTGAAAATACTCTGCCTACCGGAAGCGTCGATTTTCCAAATAGTTTCCAGATCGCTGACATAAACCTGACCTTGTTTGTCAACGACAATGCCCCACGCCGGATGTGCGTAAGTTTCGCTGGAGACGGATGCGAGAACTGCAACGACCGGCATCGCAATTACCAGAATTCGGAGCACTGATTTCTTCATTTCAAATCACACTAGAGCACCCAACTTTTACCTTAACTGGTAGAAAGCTTTTCTACCTGGATACATTGCCGAATCACCCAAATCTTCCTCAATTCTAAGGAGTTGATTATATTTCGCGATCCGATCCGAGCGGCAAAGACTGCCGGTTTTGATCTGCCCGGCGTTTGTAGCAACTGCGAGGTCGGCAATAAAAGTGTCCTCGGTTTCGCCTGAGCGGTGTGAAATAACGACGGCCATATTATTTGTACGGGCGAGTTCGATGGCGTCCAGAGTTTCGGTCAGTGTACCGATTTGATTGACTTTTATCAGAATGGAGTTCGCCGCACCTTCCGCAATCCCACGTTCTAGAAATTTTACATTAGTCACGAAAAGGTCGTCGCCGACAAGCTGAATTCTGTCGCCTACCGATTTTGTGAGATTTTTCCAGCCATCCCAATCATTTTCGGCCATCCCGTCTTCTATAGAGATTATCGGATATTTGGTGCACCATTCCGTCCAAAATGCGGCCATTTCATTGGATGAGAGCTTACGCTCGTCCGACTTTTTGAAGACATAATTCGTGCCATCGAAGAATTCGCTTGCCGCCGGATCGAGAGCCAGCATCACGTTTTCCCCGGCCTCATATCCCGCATTTCCGATCGCTTCGAGGATCGTCTCGACTGCTTCCTCGTTCGATTTCAAATTCGGCGCAAAGCCGCCTTCGTCGCCGACGCCAGTCGAATAGCCGCGTGATTTGAGCACCGATTTCAGGTTATGAAATATTTCCGCTCCCAGTCGCAGGGCCTCGGCAAAACTCTCGGCTCCGACCGGCATTACCATGAATTCCTGAAAATCGACGTTGTTGTCCGCGTGAGCGCCGCCGTTAAGAATATTCATCATCGGCACCGGCAGAGTCTTGGCGTTTGCCCCGCCAATATACCGATATAACGGCAGTTCGAGAAACGACGAAGCCGCACGTGCGGTTGCCAGCGACACCGCAAGGATCGCATTCGCTCCGAACTTCGACTTATTTTCGGTGCCGTCGAGTTCGATCATCGTCTGGTCTATGAGTGTTTGATCCAATGCATCGAGGCCTTCAAGTTCGCGACCGATCTTTTTGTTGACGTTCTCAACGGCTTTCAAAACGCCTCTGCCCGAATACCGCGTTTTGTCATCGTCACGCAGCTCGACCGCCTCGTTTTCGCCGGTTGAAGCACCGCTTGGTACAGCGGCTCGTCCCTGCGTCCCGTCTTCAAGGATTACCTCCGCTTCTATCGTCGGATTTCCGCGGGAATCCATTATTTCACGCGCCCATATTCGTTCGATTAGACTCATTTTTTAATTGGCTGCTCCAGAAAAATCAATAAAACCGTTAAATTTAGATAGTGTTTCAGTTTGAGATTTATTCGTGTGGATTCGTGTAAATTCGCGGTTTCCGCTCCTTCGATTTCAAGGAGGAACCACAAATTCACGATGGAACGCACTAAATAAATCAAACCCTGGGATCGTCGGAACTCGTTACGGTACTCGGGCTAGGATTAAGGTATTTCCGCCATCGCCCTCCGGAACGAATCGCGTCCAGCAAATCTCGAAATCAAGTTTCGTCAGCCACAATTTATACGTTTCCGAATCAGAGTGGCTCCAAAACATAGTTGCACCGGGCACGCCCAGCCAGTTTTCTTCCGTTCCCGTCCAGTTCCGGTCACCCACAGTTACCATTAAATAACCTTTCGGCATCAACCAGCGACGCAGTTTGGCAAACAGGTCATATTGCTCGGAAAGCGGTACGTGGATAATTGCATAGAATGAAACGATTCCCGCAAAACCCTGCGCAGGAAAATCAATCTCCGTCATATCCGCGCAGACAAACTCGGCCTTAGGAACGAGGTTTTTGGCTCGTTCGATTTGCACGGGTGAAATATCGATTCCGGTAACGGAAAAATTTTCATCCGAGAGACTTTGAGATACGGGCAGCCCGCATCCGCAGCCTAAATCCAGGATTTTAGATTCGAAGGTAAGAAGTGGAGTTAACTCCACGAGCCAGGACACATAATCGTGAGAATATGCATCCCCGTCTTTGCTTCTATAAGCGTAAGAGATCTTATCATAACCGCGGCGCACGATGTCTTTACTGTTCATTTACGGTTCGAATTCAATTAGCTTTCTCCATTCTCACCTGCAAAACCCGCCGCTTATACACCTTTTGTATCTTAAATACATGACCGTTAAAAGGGACGGTGTCACCTTCAGATAATATCTGACCGGCTACCGACATCAGAAATCCCGCAACCGTCGTATAGCCCTCGGAAATCGGCAGGCTCATTTCCAGACGCCGATTCAAATCCCTTACGGCCAGGCCGCCGTCCAGCAAGCAGCTTCCGTCGCCCTGTTTGTGGATCTGTTCGTTTACTTCTTCATCATGCTCGTCGGAAATGTCGCCGACAATCTCTTCGAGGAGGTCATTCAGTGTAATTATTCCTTCGACTCCGCCATGCTCATCCACCACAAATCCGAAATGAAACCTTTCCCGTTGCATTTGCCGCAGCACATCTTCGAGCCTTGCGTTATCCACGATATACACAGGTTTCTGCATTATCCCTTCGAGCGTAAACGCCTCCGGATGCAGTAGACAACTCATCACATCCTTGCTGTGGATGACGCCGACCACGTCATCAAGCGAGCCGCGATAAACCGGAAGCCTCGAGTAGCCGTTTTGGCGAAATACCCTTGCTATATCCTCCAGCGAAGATGTTTCGGGAATCGCGGCGATTTCGGTTCGGGGGATCATTGCCTCTTTCACGGTTGTTTCCGAAAACTCGAAAACCTTATTCAGCAATTTTCTTTCTTCATGGTTAAGATGGCCGCTCTTTTCGGAAGCAAGAATAAGCTGCCGAATTTCGTCTTCCGTGTAACTTGAGCCATGCTCGCCCGATGGATGAAGCCCAAAAAGCCGAACGGTTCGTGTGCCGGCCCAATCAAGCAAACGGATTGGATAATTGAACACCTTATAAAAGATTTGAAGCGGCACGGCAACGAAATATGAAACCCTCTCGGATAACTCAAGAGCAGCCGTTTTAGGAGCAAGCTCACCGAAAACGATATGCAGAAACGTGATAAACGAAAACGCAATGGTAAACGAAATAGTATGCAGCACCGGTCCCGAGGCAAGGAAAGTCGCTCCAGTTAATTCACCGACCTGAACTAAGACCGGTTCGAGCAGCGATGCGACCGCAGGCTCACCGATCCATCCAAGTGCGAGCGAGGACAGTGTGATTCCCAGCTGCGTCGCCGAAATATACGCATTCAAATTATTCAGCATTGCCAGCAGACGCACGGCGGCGGCATCGCCCTCGGCGGCGGTCGATTCGATACGCGATTTGCGCACGGCGACAAGCGCAAATTCGCTGGCGACGAAAAAACCGTTAGCGAGCACAAGAAAAATTACGAGAGCGATGCTGAAGGCTGACCCAAGAAAGGTCGGTGTTTCAATTGGCGCCGAAGCATCGGCAAAGTATAAAAGCAGAGATAAACTGGCAGGGTCGTCCATTACGGATAAATCAGTCTTAAGTTACGGATACTCGAAAATCCCGAATCTCACTCCTTTCAATAAGCTTCCGCATCCTAGTGCAGTCAAGTGTAATGATTATAGCACAACGGCATTTCGTGAACGCAGAGCTGAAATCCTATTCATCAAGGGTTCTATGGGAATCGATCAATTCCTGGATCATCATTTGACACGATCCGCATCCGCCGCCCGCACGGCAATGATCGGTGACTTCGCCCACGGTTGCGAATGAATTCTCCTTAATACAGTTTGCTACCATTTCTTCGGAAACAGCAAAACATGTGCAGATGAGAGCCTTTTCGCCTTGAAACTCTTCTATTCGACGAACTCGATAGTTTGTCAATGCATCTTTAAGACCTTCCAGAACAAGGTCCGAACATTGTCGGCGATCCGCCGGAAATTCCGTAAGTTCCTCGAAAATTCGCCTCTGAAGTTCGTCCGGCTCAAGCCCGTGAAGCTCCGTCAACTTACGGCCTTTGAGGCTTTCGGTCAAAACCTCGGCAGCCGCGATCATAAAGCCGCAGCCGTTCGTTTGAAACGCCGCTGCCTGAATTTCCTTCGCTTCATTTTCGATCCGCAGTGAAAGCCGCACGAACGAACCGCATATAAAGCTCCCACTCATACCGACGGCGTTCGCACGTTCGCTTATGCCAACGTTTTTAGGCGAACTAAATCTTTCGCTGATCTCCGGCGGATAAAATTGCACAGGTAAGATTTTGACACAGTGAACATGGAAAGGAACAGTAGCCAACTCGGGCCCGGAGACGCGGTGTATTAGGTGAGATGGAACTGCATTTTGGTTCAGTTCAATTGTTGAATCAAAAATTGCGTCCTATTCAGATTTATTTCGTGCCGTTTAGTGGTTTCAGTCCTAAAACCACGATTAGAACCACCAAATCACGCGAAACAACACCAACAATTCACTCAATCTGAAACCACTACCGAAAATGAAGGTGCTTTTTACAATTTACCGTTAACGATTTACCATTACTCTTTATGAAGCTCGCCGCCTCTATCCTTTTTACATTTACCTTTTGCCTTATCGCGGCATGCCGTCCGGCGGCGTCTCCCGTCGCGGTGGGCAACAAGCCCGTGTCGATTAACGATATTCCGCTAGAGGATGCTCAGGCAAGGCCGTTGAAGCCGGTTCGGGAGATGAGCTGGACTGGTTTCGAGGGAAATGTGCAAAAGCTCGGGGATTTTCAGGGCAAGGTCGTAATACTGGATTTTTGGGCGACGAACTGTCCGCCCTGCATAAAGGAAATCCCGCATCTGATCGAACTCCAAAAAGCTTATGGCGACAGTTTGCAGGTCGTCGGTCTGCACGTCGGCGATGACGAAGACCGTCAAAGGGTGCCGGAATTTGTCGAGCGATTGAAGATATCGTACTCACTGGCTTATCCGGAAGATGCCCTCGTTTCCTATATTTTTGGTCGGGAAAGTGCGATTCCGCAGACAGCGGTTTTTGACCGGGACGGCAACCTTGTGAAAAAGATCATCGGATTTGACGATGCAATTCAGGCGGAGTTGGACAATACAGTTGCTAGAGCGATACGCGAAAATGGCTAAATTTAAAAGGCTCGGCGCCGGAGAAAAGAGAGTTCCTACGCAAGAACAGGTTTCGGCGGGAGGCGTTGCTTTTCGGATTGTTGACGGCCAAATCGAAATCGCGATAGTGTTGATCGTTCCGGAAATGCGTTGGCAATTGCCGAAAGGAATAGTGGACGAGGGCGAAAGCATTGAAACTGCTGCGAGTCGGGAAGTCCGCGAAGAGGCCGGCATTGAAACCGATCTTTTAACATCCATCGAAAAAACCGAATACTGGTTTTTTGCTAACCAGAACGGCGAACGCATTCGCTATCACAAGTTAGTGCATTGGTTCCTGATGCGTTACCGCACGGGAAATGTCGAGAACCACGACCATGAAGTGGCCGAAGCCCGATGGGTGAATACTGGTGATGCCCTTAAATTGCTCGTCTATAAGAATGAGCGAGAGGTCGTAGAAAAGGCTATCATGATAGTAAATCGCTTTGATCGATCGTAAAGTTATGTGGAATTGACCTCGAACGCAATTGTTATGTCGAGATTCAATGTTCTATGTGGTGAGGTCTTTATCACGGAATACACGGAACAAATCGAACAGAAGAGAAATCGACTTTAGATCGACGCTATTCTTTCGGTTCGGCGGTTGAAAATCTTACTCTGCGCCGCGACCATCGGAATAAATCAAAACTAAATGCAGTCACAACTTGGGTTAGTTCCCATACTAAATCATGCGCGATATTCCCGTGGGCAACGGCAAGCTGCTCGTCAATTTCGACGATAAATACCAGATTCGTGACGTATATTTTCCGCATGTCGGGCAGGAGAATCACACCGAGGGTTTTCCGTTTCGATTCGGTGTATGGGTTGGCGGTGAATTCTCGTGGGTGTGTTCGGACGATTGGGTTCGTGTCCTTCGATATCTTCCCGAAACGCTCGTCACGGACGTAACCTTAACGAATGAGACTCTCGGCATCGAGATAGTTTGCAGTGACACGGTTGCGAGTCATGAAAACATTTTCCTTCGCAAAGTTCGCGTCAATAATCTGCTTAATATAACACGCGACGTTCGCATCTTTCTTCATCACGATTTCCGAATTTACGAAAACAAGGTCGGCGACACTGCGTTTTATGACCCGGAATCGCTCGCCCTGATCCATTATAAGAAGCATCGGTATTTTTTGATAAACACCGAGCCGCATTTCGATTCATTTGCCACCGGCAGAAAGGCTTTTCGCGATCAGGAAGGGACGTGGCGGGATGCCGAGGACGGCGAACTCAACGGCGGAGCTATCACCGAAGGCTCGGTCGATTCCACGATCGGGCTCAATCTTTGGGTGGAACCTCAGGCGACGTTCGAGTTTTTTTACTGGATAGCTGCCGGACTATCATATGAAGAAGTTTCGAAACTCAACACGCATATTCTTGACAGGCGGCCACAGGAATATCTCGATTACACCGAAAACTATTGGCGGGTCTGGGTAAATAAAAACGAGACGGATTTCGCCGATCTTTCGCCTGAAATCGTCGAATTATACAAGCGTTCGCTGCTCGTTATTCATACTCAAATCGATTGCGATGGAGCTATACTCGCGGCAAACGACTCGGACGTGACCGAACGGGCAACCGATCATTACAGCTATCTCTGGACGCGCGACGGAGCCTTTGTCGCAAACGCTCTCGATCTTGCCGGTTATACTCATATCACCCGCAAGTTTTACGATTTCTGTGGTCGTATAGTACATCGCGATGGTTACTTTCTGCAGAAATATAACGCGGACGGCACTGTGGCTTCCGGGTGGCACGCGGCCTGGGACATCCACGGTAAAAAACGGCTCGTGCCGATCCAGGAAGACGAAACCGCCTTGGTTTTGTGGGCATTATGGCAGCATTATGACAAATATCGGGATCTCGAATTCGCTCATAGACTTTACCGTCAGCTCGTCGTACGCTGTGCGGATTTCATGGCCGGATTTCGCGATCCTGAATCGAAACTGCCGCTGCCGAGTTGGAATCTCTGGGAGGATCGCCGAGGAATTCACACATTCACGTGCTCGACCGTAGTTGCGGGATTGAGAGCGGCTGCGAATTTCGCGAGACTTTTTGCGGAAAATGATAGAGCGGATTTTTATGACGCAACAGCAACGGAAATTGTCGACGCCATGCGTGATTACCTATACAGTCCTGAACTCGGCAGATTCTTGCGAGCTTTGCATTTTCACGGCGACGACAAATACGAAGCCGACACGAACGTCGACGCTTCTCTTTTCGCGACATTTTATTTCGGATGCTTCATGCCCGAAGATGAAATGGTCGTAAACACGATGCGCGCTGTCGAAGAGAAACTGTCGATCGGCGGCGGCATCGGACGCTTTGATGACGACAATTACATGCGTACATCCGATGGAAATCCGGGCAACGTCTGGGTTATTTGTACGCTCTGGCTCGCTGACTATTATATCGCCCGCGCGAAATCAAAAGACGACTTGGCAAAAGCCATTGACATTTTGGAATGGACGGCGGCATCCGCTCTGCCATCGGGAGTATTGGCCGAGCAATTGAATCCAACGACCGGCGAGCCCGTTTCCGTTTCACCACTCACATGGTCGCATTCGACGTTTGTCGCAACCGTTATGAACTATTTGCGGAAACTTCGTCAACTTCAATAGAAAAGAGTAAAATACTGTGCTAGGAGCAAAAATATGGAAAGGACAGTTGACGCCACATTTGACGGCGAAGTTTTTCGACCTGATGAGCCCATTGAGCTAGATCTTAATACCAGAGTAAAAGTCTTGATCGATGAAGGAGAGAACGGGGAAGAACCATTTTCGTTCTTCAAGACAGCACTGTCGCTCAAACTGCGCGGACCTAGTGATTTTTCCGAGAATCTGGATGACTATCTCTATGGAGGTAAACCGTTTCTAGATGAAGAATAGTCTCTTTTTGGATACCTCATACGCAATTGCATTGTCGGTAATTGACGATCAGCACAACAGCAAGGCGCTCGAATTAGCTAAAAATATTGAACTTGAAGAGATTGCTCTATTGACCACACAAGCGATCCTCCTGGAAATCGGAAACTCCCTCTCGAAGAAAGGTTTAAGGCGTGGTGCGGTCTTACTTCTCGAATCGATTCAGAAAGACCCGCGAATACGAATTGAATCTCTTACACCCAGACTTTATGACGAAGCGTTTAAGCTTTTTCGAAACAGAGACGACAAGGAATGGGGGTTGGTCGACTGCATCTCGTTTGTGGTGATGCGCGAACAAGAAATCAATGACGCATTGACCGCCGATGAACATTTCATCCAAGCCGGTTTTCGTGCTTTACTCATATGAATAGATATTTATGAGAAAAGCAAAAATCCTGGCCACGCTCGGCCCTGCTTCTAATACCCAGGCGACAATTGAAATGATGATCGATGCCGGCGTAAACGCCGTCAGGATAAACATGTCGCACGGAACTCAGGATGAGCATGACGGGAGCATAAAGCGAGCACGGGCCGCAGCGGAGAAATTGAAACGGCCGTTGGCTATTTTGGTCGATCTTTCAGGTCCGAAGATCCGCACGCGAACGCTGAAGGATTCAATGCCGGTTGAACTCAAAGTGGGAGCGAATTTTGTCATCACGACCCGTGATATTGTCGGAAACGAGCATGAAGTTTCTACGAATTTCGATCGTCTTCCGGACGTGGTCGCCCCCGGCACACGAATTTTGGTGGATGACGGTGCGATCGAACTGGTCGTAGAATCCGAAACGGATACAGACGTAATTTGCCGCGTCGTCGTCGGCGGCTGGCTTAAAGAACGCAAGGGCATCAATTTACCGCATACCGAGCTTCCTATCCCCTCGATGACGGAAAAAGATCATGCGGATCTGATTTGGGCGATGAAGCAGAATGTCGACTACATCGCTCTTTCATTTGTTCGCAAAGCCGAAGATTGTCGCGAAGTAAAAGACCTCATCAAGCAGTTGAATAAGCGACAAATGGGCCGCGCGCTGCTAGTCGCTAAGATCGAAAAGGCCGAGGCGATAGAGAATCTTGACGAGATTATAGCGGAAACGGATGGAGTGATGGTCGCCCGCGGCGATCTCGGCGTCGAGACAAGCGTTGAGCTCGTCCCTGTTTACCAAAAGAGAATAATCGAAAAGGCCGTCGCGAACGATAAGTTTGTGATAACGGCAACCCAGATGCTGCAGTCGATGATCGATAGCCCGCATCCGACTCGTGCCGAAGCCTCGGACGTTGCCAACGCCGTCTGGGATGGAAGTGACGCAGTAATGCTCTCCGCCGAAACCGCTACCGGCAGCTATCCAATTGAAACGATCAAAACAATGGCGAGAATTATCGACGCGGCCGAAACCGTAAAACCCGCCCAGCTAAGAAAGCCGATAAAATTCTCGCAGCCGCCTTCGGGCCGGACGAGTCAAGCTTTGTGCAAAGCCGCGGCTTATGCTGCCAAGGAAACCCTCACTGAAAAAGTAGCTGTTTTCACCGAATCGGGACTGATGGCGCGGCGGCTTTCGAGCATCCGCTCAGGGCTGCAAACCTTCGGTTTAACGAATTCAAGCGATGCTTGTAATCAGCTTGCGCTGATTTGGGGAGTTGAACCGTACACGCACCAATCAAAAGGTTCGACAAAGCAAATGTTGAAGGTCGGCGAAACGACGCTCCTGGAAGCTGGAGTTGTGGAACGCGGCGAAACGCTTGTAATGATGGCAGGACGGCTATCGGGCTTGGGGCTGTCGAGCTCGGTTATCGTTTGGACGATCGGCGAAAACGTGCCTCGAAGATAAAAAATCCAGACTGCGGACTTAACTCTGTGCCGACGGAATCAGAGAATCAAGAATCTTCTTGAGTTCTGGATGGTCGACAGGTTTGACGATATGTGCGTTAAAACCTGATTCCTTCGACTTTCGCCGATCCTCTTCCTGACCCCACCCGGTCAAGGCAATCAATACAATTTCACTGCCTGAGGGCTGTTCACGTATCCGGCGCGCCACCTCGTAACCATTTAATTTTGGAAGGCCTATGTCGAGCAGCACCACGTCTGGTCTAAACGCCAGGGACGCACTCACCGCTTCAAGGCCGTCGTGGGCCATCTGCACCTCGTGGCCTGCGATTTTCATCAACATAGTCAGCGACTCGGCCGAGTCCACATTATCATCAACAACCAAAATTCTACGCTTTAACACGGCCGTCTCTTTAACGGTCGGTTCGTATTTTATTTGCGCTGCCTGCGGTTCGTCCAGAGTCGGGAGACGCACGACGAACTCGCTGCCACGGCCAAGCCCCTCACTTTGCGCCTCCACCGTGCCATTGTGAAGTTCTGCCAAATTTTTCACCAGCGTCAGACCGATTCCCAAACCGCTGGTCGAACGTTCAAGAGACGTATCTGCCTGCACAAACATATCGAAAACATAGGGTATCTGGGACTCGGCAATGCCGATTCCCGTGTCCCGCACCCGGATAACCGCCTGCTCGTTCTCACGTTCGACGATGAGATCGATTCTGCCGCCACGGTCGGTAAACTTGCAGGCGTTATTGAGAAGGTTCCCGACGATTTGCGACAAACGGGTAGGATCACCATTCAGATACACCGGCCGCCCAGGCAATGTTACCCCTAATTCTATCCCCCCGCTTTCACATGAAGGACGGGCGGCTTCGACAGCATGATTCACGGAGGAAGCCAACTCTATTCGCGCCGTCCGAAGTTCTATCTTGCCGCGGCTTATGCGGCTCACGTCGAGCAGATCATCCACAAGTCGAACCAACTGGCCGACCTGGCGCTCCATCATTTTAGACGCCTCGGATGTTTCCGGGTCCCGACTCGTGAGGCGCATAATCTCAAGAGCATTGCGGATCGGAGCTAACGGATTTCGAAGCTCGTGCGCAAGCATTGCCAGAAATTCGTTTTTGCGTCTGTCCGTCTCCGACAAATCGGCGGCTAGCTGCCGCAGCTCATCTGCCGTTTTCTTCTGTTCATGGATGTCGGTGTTCGAGCCGACCCACATAATAGCTTTGCCGTCGCCATCCAATAGCGCCCGAGCACCGCTCAGATGCCAGCGGTATTTACCGTCAGCACGGCGAAACCGATGTTCCTGACGATAAGCTTCACCCGTGTCGACCGAATGCATCCAAAGGCGGAAGGTTTCGTCATAATCGTCGGGGTGGATGAACTGTTTCCAACCCCATCCCTCGATCTGCTCGAAAGACAACCCGGTGAAATTAGTCCACTCCGGATTAAAATAGTCCACATCGCCGTTTGGTTTGGCAGTGAACACTTTCTGAGGCATCGAGTCCATAATGAATCGCAACCGGGCATCGCTCTCCCCCAAACGCTCTTCTGCCTCTTTCCTGTCCGTTATGTCTCGAAGATAGGCGGTGAATTGAGGCGGGCCGTCGACCGGAATTCGAGTGACGGTCAATTCGATTGGAAACTCGGAGCCGTCCGCCCGTACGGCCGAAAGCTCAAGCCGCTGATTGAGAATCGGTCCTTCACCGGTATGGAGAAAATGGGCCAAACCTTGCCGGTGGTTCTCTCGGTATGCGGGCGGAATGATCACCGTAGCCAGTTCTCTCCCCAGTACGTCCGCGCGCGCGTAGCCAAACGTTTGTTCGGCGGCGGCATTGAACTCGATGATCGTACCCTTGTGATCGATGCTGATAATACAATCGAGGGCAGCCTCGAACATGGCCGTCATGCGAGCATTAGCGCTGGTCAGTTCCGCCGTGCGCTCCTCGACCCGCTTCTCCAGAGCCTCCTGGTCGCGCTTGCGTTGCAACGCATAGCGGAGAGAGCGTTCCAGCAGCGGGGCATCGAGCCGGCTCTTTACCAAAAAGCCGGTAGCTCCAGCTTCCAGTGCCGCGAGATCCAGTTCCCGTTCTTCCTGGCCGGTCAACAGAATGGCTGCCGTTTTGCAACCTTTTTTCGCGGCCTCGCGCAGCAGATCCAATCCGTTGCGAGCACCGAGCCGGTAGTCAAGCAAACATACGTCATACACGCACAGGAGCAGAGCATGCAGCGCGCTGTCGTAGTCGGAAACCCAGTCCAGCTCGTATTGATGGCCATTCATCTCGGCGAACATTTCGCGTGTGAGGAGATAATCGTCCCGGTCATCTTCGACCAGCAGCACGCGCACGGTGTTTTCATCCATTAGCGTCTCCGTCACCTCCATTAGGAAGTTCCACGATTTCCAACCAGTATTTACCCAATGTCTTGATGACATCGGCCAGTCCCGTGAAGGTCACGGGTTTCGTTATGTACGAGGCGGCCGACAAGTCGTAAGACCGGAGAATGTCCTCTTCGGCCTTCGACGTTGTTAAAATGACGACCCGAATACTCTTTAGGTTCGGGTCGGCCTTGATGTCCCGCAGAGCCTCACGACCGTCCTTCTTCGGCATGTTCAGGTCGAGCAGGATCAGGCCGGGGCGCGGCGACGTGGAGGGGTCGCTGTATTTACCGCGCCGCTGGAGGTAATCCATCAACTCTACACCGTCGCACACGAAACGAAGATCGTTTAGCAAGTGGCTCTCCTCGAATGCCTCTTTGGTCATTTCGCGGTCATCCGCGTCGTCTTCGGCCATCAGGATTGTGACCGGCTTATAATATTTACTCATTATTTATTCTTCATTTTGTTGGCGAATCGGCAGCGTCATGAGGAAGGTCGCACCATTTCCAGGTGAACTTTTGGCAGTGATTCGACCGCCGTGGCGCTCGATGATTTTGCGGCAGATTGCCAGGCCCATTCCTGTTCCCTCGTATTCATTCCGGCCGTGGAGGCGCTGAAAGACCTCGAAAATGCGATCCAAATAGGTTTCCTCGAAACCGATGCCGTTGTCCTCCACGGCAATTTCGCAGAAGGACTCGGCCTGCCCGTTGCCGTTTTCCCCCGACGAACCATCAGGGAGCAGCCGCCCCCGCACTCGAACTACGGGCGGGGCTTCGGGACGGTGAAATTTCAACCCGTTGGCGATAAGGTTCTGGAAGACTTGCCGCATCTGCGACGGGTCGGCGTCAAGCGTGGGCAGGTCGCCTACTTCGACCCGGCCGCCTGTTTCCCGCAAGCGGCCTTCCAGGTCTGAAACGGCTTCCTGAGCCAGGGCGGCGAGGCTCGTCGGCAAAAACGGCTGGGCTTTGGTGCTCACACGCGAGAACGACAAAAGGTCATCGATCAGTCTCCGCATACGGGCGGCCGAGACGAGGATGCGTTCCAGGTATTCGTGCCCCTGCTCGCCTAGTTCCTCGGCGCATTTGGCTTGCAGGCGGTCGCCGAACGCCTGGATCTTTCGGAGCGGTTCCTGCAGATCGTGAGAGGCCACAGAGGCGAACTGTTCCAACTCCCGATTGCTCACCCGCAAAGCCTCATTCGCAGTGCCCAACTCAACAGTTCTTTCCTGCACCTTCTCTTCCATTGCGTCGTAGGCCCGCTGCAGCTCCTGTTCTGCCCTGACGATGCCACGACTGACCGGCACGCTCGTAACTACGGCGATAACTACTCCCACACCCAGCAGAATCAGGGCAAAGTTCACGATCGCCTGGGCCTCTCGAAGGGCGCTCTCCCTGCGAGCGTTATAGGTTTCGACGGCCTCGGCCTGCATTTCCTGATCCAGCAGGTTCTCAAGCCCGGTGCGAAGGTCGTAGAACCGCTTTGAGTCTTCCAATTTCATCTGTCGGCTGTCGGCGTCCAACATGACTTGCCCGAATTTTGCCAATTCCCGCCATGAGATAGCAAAGCGCTCGGCCATCTCCCGCTGTGGGGCGGTCGCAGCCAAGCGCTCGTACTCCGTCAAATGCTTTTCCACGTTGGCGGCTTCAATACCTGCTTCCTGCCGGGGTTTCGGATCACCGCTTTGAAGGTACGCGCGCACTTCGAGCGCAAATCCGAGGACATTGATTTCCAACTGTCTCGCTTCGGCGCTCAGGGTCCGGGCATTTTCCATCTCGCTCACCTCTCGCTCGATGGAACCGACACGAAGTATCGAGGCGATTGCAGACAGAGCTAGAACCAGCGTCAGCGTACCAAAGCCGACCCATAATTTCCTCGAGGTGTTCATAGTTTAATTTTTCGACCGCCACGCAGGAGCGTTCGTGAGAGTGCGGTCAATTCCCGTTGACGAAACCAGTCCTTTTAGAATCTACATTTCTTCACGATCACAGCTGCAGATCCGACCGAATATTTCCCGTGATTTCGGCTTCCGGCGTTATTCTACTTGAGTTGATTCTTTTTCAACAAATCCGGCTGCTGGCCCCAAAACTGGCAATAATGCTCCGAATTCTTTTCGGTGAATTTATCGGTTAATTGCAGGTTTCACTTCCACATGCCGTGCATTTCATTCCTCAGGATCCTCTGAATTTGACGACGTCTCGCCATAGTCACCATAACGCTTAAGATTTATAATTTTCGGATCGCTATTGAACCGCAGCCTTTCCAAGAAGCTGTTCCGACGCCATTGCCGTTCCCTTCACACGCGACTCGATCTTCTGAAATGCCACGTCGCGGGCGAAATCAGGTGATCCATGTTTGGGTTTCTCATCGATGCTAAAGGGCGAGAAGCCGCAATCATCAGTTGAACCGAGCCGTTCGACCGGGATGTATTTGGACGCGAGCAAAAGATCGTCACGCACTTCTTCCGGCGTTTCAATCCGCGGATTCTGCGGATTAATTACCCCGATAAAACAGACTTGCGGAACACCGTTTGCGTCCTCGCGGCTGTGTTCGCCGATAAGCTTATAAACACGTTCCTTGTCCGGTTCACTGGCAAGCTGGATCAGGAAATAACCCGCGTTCATCTTGAACATAACTGGCAGCAGTTCGGCGTAATCGACCTCAGCACTGTGTGTCGAATCACAGTCGCCGCCCGGACAAGTATGAATACCGATTCTCCTGCGTTCTTCGGGTGTAAAACGGTCGAGCACACGGTTATTTAACTCGATAAAACTTTTGAGCATTCCGCGCCCGGTCCAGGGATTATTCGGGTCATTCTTGCACGCAAGGCGACCCTCGGTGAAATCTATCGAGACCCGTTTTGCACCGGCGGCGAACGCCAATCGAATGTCTTTTTCGCATTCGTCGACCAGGTCATCGTGAAATTCTTCGCGCGTGTAGCCCGGCACTTCGCCATCGAGCGGATAAAGGAGAGCCAACATCGAGGGAGCAATGACTGCCTGTTTAAGTGGCAGCGTTGCCATTTCCATAGCTTCTCGAAGATAATCCGCGGCGTAGGTTTTATACCGGAAAGGCCGGCCCGTCAAGCGCGGCAGCTGCCGATGATGGCCATCGGTAAAAATCGCGAAATACTGGCCATCGCCGGCAAGGTTGTCGGCCAAACCCGTCCCTGCCAGCGTATCCGCCAGCGGATATGTGGCGAAGCTCGAAGCGCGTTGCTCGCCGTCCGAAATTATCGGTGCCCCGGTTGCCTCCCCACGTTTAATAGAATCGAGACACGCGGCGTCTTGTTCGACCTTTAGCTCGTCCCGGGTGATTTTCCCGGCATCGTAATCGGCGATGGCGGCCTGAAGCTTCGCCGGTCGAGGAAGCGAGCCGACGGGTTCGGTTGGAATTGGCATAAGTAATCCTCCGTTATTGAATTAATTTAGGACTGACAGAACCTATATTATTAGGTTTTTCGAAGGCAATAGGCAAGGAGAGTCTGGAATCGACCTGACGAGACGGCCGGCAGGTTGGTTATTTAGCGTGGTCTTTCGTAGATCTACCGCCAGTCAGGCGTTGGCCGATTTGCATATGGTCGCCGAACGAGTGGAGCGGTTGGGTCTGCTGGGATTGCGATTATCCGAAATATTTTGATGATGTCTGCGGCACGCAGTGGAACGCTTTTGAGACGCACGGCGTTTGTCCAACGTGCTCGCATTATTGGAAATGGACGTCTTGTTTGCAATGCGGCCGATGGTCCAAGTGTATGAAGACTGGTACCGATACGGTCATGGCACGGAATAGCCCATAGCGCGAATCTGCAAATCCAGCTCATTGGGATTTTTTGTAAAGAGAAGTCCGCCCTGGCGGTTGGAATTCGCCGGAGCATAAGTCAAAGCGATAGTACTGGTTTCTTCGATTTCCTCGCCGTTTTTCAGTACGCCCTCGATATTCAAATCGGCGGCGGTTTGATTGCCGGTGTTTTTGACGGAAAATCGAACCAGAAATCCGCCTTCGGTTGGCGAAACGGAATCTACACTGATCGAAAGAATCGGCGGTGTCGATTCTTCCGTGAACGCGCGGTAAAGCGTCAGACTGATCGAGCCGAGAACTAAAATTAAACCGAGGCCGGCAATCATCCATTCCCAGATCGGGACATCTTTTTGCCGGGCGCTTTTATCTGATTTTACTTCAGGCATTCTTTATAAAGCTTTATAAAATTAATCTCGAAGCCGATGCTCCCAACGCAGCAGGAAAACCGAGCACTACAGTTGCTTTAAGCTTTTCAGCAAATAACATCTCGTCAATGCTCCCGAACGTCCAAAGAATGCAAAAACTGACCAGCAGCACAATCGCATAGCCGACCACAGTAAAGCGTAGAAAAAGGCTAAAAAAATCTGTGTCGGGTGGAATTTCTTTTTCCTGTCCGCCCTTTTCGATAGCATGCACAAAAGCGTGCATTACCACCAAGGTCGCGACCGCCAGTGCGGCTGTGTGCCAATCCGTCATTTGATAAGAGATCAGCACCATTTCTTCGGTTGGAGCAACGCTCATCGAAAGAAAAATAGCGCCGACAGCGATCAAGAACAGTTGTCCGGCGTAGCTCGCACTTCGCTTTCGCTTTTCCGCATCATCTTCCGTCTGTTTATCAATGACAAGCAGGCTCTGTGTGAGCATCGCCCCAATTCCGGCGACAACAGCCTGTATCGAAATTTTACCGATTATCTCGTCGGCAGACATCCATGGTTGGATAACACCGAATAAAAACAGCATCGCAGCCGAAGCGGTGAATCCGACCGCGTACGCAACAAACGTATCGATCGTGTCGTCTTTAAGACCCGAAGTGTCTTCAAAACCGTCGTAATAGGAAAGCCCCATGAGCAGTGGAATGGCAAGCAAAGTAAAAAGCGTAAGACGCAGGCCGTCCATATAAAAGCCCAGCCACCACATCTCCATCGTCATCAGCATCGGAAATGAGAAGAGGATCGCGCCGCCAAAGGCGCGGGCAAGATCGACAAAAAATTCCTTATTCGAGCGAACCTTCGTGTCGTCTTTCGAATCATCTTCGGCCATTTGGAGCATCTCGAACGGAATAATAGTAAGTATACAAGATTACTTATCCTTGTACGTGAGCGATAAGCGGCGTAGCCCACCCTTGAAATATTGAGTCGAAGATAGATTACGGTTTAGGCAGTTCACGATAAGAAGAAGGGGCAGCGAAAAACCGTAAATGAAATTTTTACGCTAAACCCGGCAACCACGGGCTACAACAATCAGCGCTGGAAGATCATCGCAATTTTCTCGAACCAGGAGCGTCGCATTAGAGTATGATATCCTCCTCAATTCCGAAACAGGAGAGCGGAAAATTAGTAAGAATAAAGTCCCATACTCGTTGCGACTCGCGAAATATAAACCGCGGCCCCCCATGAAGAAGCGTATTAGGAATCGCGTCCCCAGTCCAAAGCGAACCCTGATCACCCTTTCCCGACACCATCATTCGGTCAAAACCGTCGACGTGACAGAGGCCATAATAATGGCCCAGTTCGTGGATCAAGACGTACTTTCGCATTTCGTCCGGAATATCGTCAATAAACGAAACGCCGCTGGCAATGCTGGCGGACAGATTGCGGTCCCCGCAGTGGGTCGTACCGATAAGATTGCTCGCCAACCCCCTACTCGTTTTATCGATAAATCCGAAAACGGCAACTGCTACCGGGGAACAAAGTTCGGCCCGGGCTTCATCCGGCGAGCCCGTAATCATCTGAGGCTGCTGTCCATAAGGGCAGCATGTGAAGTCGGATTTCGGCCGCCTTCCCAATTCGCAAATCAAATAATCCATCTGTCCTTTTTGCTTCGTGGAGCAATCAACGTCGGCTCCTAGATTGATCGGAAAGCGATTGTAATTAATAAATTGGGGATCGATTACCTCCTTATCCTCACGTTTAAAGCTGATCCTTAAACCGAGCTGGCGTCCCTTTTCCGAAGCCGCTCGCTCCCGCATTCCGAGATTCCACGGTGAAATTGAATAAATCCGGAAATGAGGTCCGCGAACTCCGGCGGATTCGATATATTCCGTTAGTTGATCACGAGAAAGACGCTGCGGAGAATTCTGACCCACCGGAACAAACGGCGAGATTAAAGCCTGGTGACGCGGCCGATACCAGCCTTTCTCCGAAAAGATTGCACAGTCCTGATCAAATCCGGCAAGGTCGTAAAGGTTTATCAGTCCGTCGCGATGCAGGGTGTAAAGATTCGCAACGCCGGGCTCGGTCGGCGAACTCGTTGCAGAATCGACGTACATTCGGTAGAGCCTACATGTAAGCCTATAGCCGAATGCTCCGTAATTTACGTTGAATCGTTCTTTAAGAGCCTCGGCAACTTCCGGCCGCGATCCAAATTTTTCGTTTATCTGTTCTTCGACGTAGTTGCTTAGCCGGTAAAGCTGAATTCGTTGAATTATGGGTCGAATAAGAACGTCGCCGATAAGGTTTAAAGCGGCGCCGACAGCGTTGCCAAGGTGGGCGAGGGCAGCCTGTAACGCGCATTTGTCCCACGTAATAAGAGCGACCAGAAGCAAAACGATTCCGATGAAGGCGTCAAGAATTATTCCCAAAACATCGGCAATCGCATGACAAACGACGGTGACAACCGCTGTAACGACCGTTACGACGATCCATCGAATCACTTTTACAAGTCGGGTTACAAACCAGCACAGCCATCTGAGCGGATGCCACCACGGCCGTTTTTTACACTTTTCGTAACGCTCCTCTTCCCACTGCTCGATTGGCTTGGAAATTTCGTCCTCGATCCATTCGGTAATAGTCGTGCACAGCATTGCCATAAACTTTTCCCTTCACGTGCGGGCAGGGTAATTTTCCATGCGTGGGCAAAGTGTTTTTGCATCTATACTTATATTCCAACGCGGGCGGCGATGTCAATAAAAATTGAGTTGAAACGGTTGAGTGTTGAAAATGAATAAACCGTCACGCGGACCTGAGCGGTTTATCGGCTCGACAATCCTGGTCGATTCCAAAATTCGGCCATTTACGCTTCGCGACCTTTCGAAAATCAAAGTGAGCTAATCCGTAACAGAACAGCAATTACCTAACCTATTCTGACCCAAGTACCTGGGCGATGGTTTCCTTTTTTAACCCGTTGCGGTTGCGATTGTTATAGTCGCTTACTGAGATTTGCGGATCGCGCCAGGAGTCAAGGTGGCCGACTTGATGGACGCATTGGATCGTGCAGGTCGGTGCGCACCATTTTTCGGTAATATACTCGCGAGCCATGTCGCCGTGCGTGTATTCCATGAGCGGAATTCCCGGCGTACCGCGCTGCTGCGAACACCAGCTCACGATACCGGCTTCATCAATATACAGATAACGCGAACCGGCCCGGCATCGCCATTTGTATTCCTTGCCGTCCACGAGCTCGTCCTGAAACCAGTTCCAACGGGCGTAACTTCGGCTGCCCTTACGTTTGATCTCCCTATAAACTTCCCTTTCCCGTGATGTCAGCCCTTTAATGAGTCCGTCGTTGTCATGGATTACGCCGACGGTCGACGAGAATCCAAGCTCGACCGCGCGGTTGGCAATAATAAGGGCATCGTCTGGATTGGCAACGCCGCCGCCAACCACCGAGTTGATATTGACCTTAAATTTTGCATAATCGCGAAGATTAATAAGCTTGCCATCCAAGACCTTCAGGCTCTTTTTAGATACGTCGTCCGGGTTTACATTGTCAATCGAAATTTGAAGATAATCGAGCCCGGCATCATTCAGTTTCTTTACCTTTTCCGGTTGAAAGTAATAGCCGTTCGAGATCAACCCGGCAATCATCCCGTGATGTCGAATACGGGCAATGATCTCGTAAATCTCCGGGTACATCATCGGTTCGCCGCCGGAAATAGTTATAACGGAGCTTCCGAATTCAGCAAGCCTATCGATCCGCGCCAGCATTGTATCGATCGGTACCGGATCACTTGTTTTGTCGTACTCGTTGCAGTATGTACACGCGAGATTGCAACGCCGCATCGGCACGATATGCACCAAAACTGGATGGCGCGTGGAACCAAAGGCACGAACGGTGTGCCTTACTCCGCGTGTAAATCGGCTAAAACTGCTTGCCTTTGGCATAAATCTTCACGGAAAAAAGCGGTAAACCTCGCGTCTGTGCAGAAATCGAACGAAGATAATCTCCTCTTCGTTAATTTCGACGCTTATTCGATAATCTCCAATCTTAAATCGATAATACGTAGCGAATCCTTTTAATTTCTTAATTAGACAGTTGCCGCGAATCATCGGCGTTTTCAACATCGTCGATGATCCGCTTGACCTTCTTAAGCAAATTTTTGTCTCGGATATTTTGTAGGTCTCTTTTGAATACCGCCTCGTACCGAACATTCACGAATTATCCTTCTAAAATTTCCATAACTTCCCTTTCGCTGACAAAGTCATTTTTACGTCCATCTTCGATTGCATTCGCCAGTCCAATATCTTCCAACGCTTCCAAAACGATCTCGTAAAACACTTCACGCTTGTCGTGCAGCATTTCAACGAGTACCTCGGTCACAAGCTCTTTTGTTTTCTTTTCGGTCAATGCGCTTTCCATTGTCTCAATCCCATTTGGCTTTTGAAAACCCTTAATTATAGTTAACGCCGTATTTATTTCAAATCCGCAAAAAAGGCTTTGACTATAAACTAGCAAAACCCTAATCAATCGAATGGCGTGCAAAACCTAGCTTTTGATAATTTCGGTTTTTGGCGGCAGTGACACGGTGAAAACCTCACCCTTGAGCGAGACATTTTTTTGTAATTTCGTTAGGCGAAAAGTATCCGTATCATTATTCCATGCTGTAACTTTGCCCTGCAGCGGCATGCCATTGGCATCCACCCAAAGCTCGGCGAATTTATACTTTGCTCTAACTTTCGGATTCAATTTCAAATGCCACACGTCGGTGCCGCCTTGAAGCTTAACCTGGCCGAGAAACTGCACATCATAATTCGCTTTTAACTCCGCTTCGGACATACTCATCGTGCCCAAGACGTTTCCGCCCGTATCGCTCACTTTCTTCGATTCCGAACTTCCGGTATATGCCCTCTTGATTCCCGGAACAAAGAGAACATATTGACCTTTCACGACAGAAAGTACTTCTACCTTTGGTTTACTCCAATCGAGCCGAACCGAAAAGTTCCGGCCTTTCCCGGGCAGTAGAACGATCTTACCTTCGTAGTTATCAACCGCCCCAAGCTGCGAATTCTCTTGCGCCCTGGCCACGTCCGCTTTGAGCGACTTCAACGCCTTGTAATGCGAGTCCATACGGCCGAGAATGTCCTTTAATATTCCCTGCGCATTCGTTTCCGTCACAGCAAATGCGTTGAAACACAAAACAGATACATACGCCGGAAAACCAAATCTCAAAATTCTTTTCATAAAACGTGTTGCTCCTTTTAATGAAAGTTCAAGCAAAGGAGTTCTTTAACATCCGTCGTCGAATCAGTTGCTGAAAACTATCGAAAATCTATCTCGTAGAATGTCTCGCCGCGTGCGTTTTTCCTCTCGCGCCAAGCTACTATCTCGGCGTCCGGATTACCACTTAATTCTCTCACGCGTCTTTCAAATTCCCCGTCGCCGGGTGCGAGATCCGTTGTTTGGACGATTAGACGCGACGTTTGGGTTGCAGCCTGTTCGCGTTTTTCAAACCAGGTATTGGGCGTCAGAAAAATAAACGCGACGATGAGAAGACAAAAGATCAGATACTGCGACGTTTCGCGGTCATAATTCCATAGTATTAATTCCTTCAATTCTTTCATTATCGAAAGCAAAGGGTGGAAAGTTTTGAAAACGCCCGTGACAACCGCGCTCTTACCCGTTTATGATATGCCCGTCCCGCATTCTGATGATTCGCGAGCAGACGGCTGCGGCTTCCGGGTTGTGTGTGATCATAATAATCGTCTGCCGGTAATTTTCGTTCAGTTTACGGAACATATCCAGTACGATCTGCGAATTTTCAGAATCCAGATTCCCGGTCGGCTCATCGGCCAAAATTATCGCGGGGCTGTTGATGACGGCGCGCGCAAGAGCGACCCTCTGCTGCTCTCCGCCCGAAAGCTCCAGCGGTTTGTGGTGCATTTTGTCTTCCAATTTAAGAAGACGCAATACTTCCCGCCTGTTTCCGGCATCGCCGCCGCCGTTTCCTGTATGTATCTTTTCGGCGAGTTTCAGGTTTCCTTCCGCGGTCAGCGTTGGAAAAAGATTGAAACGCTGGAACACGAACCCGATCTTTCTGCGGCGGATGTCGGTCCTCTGGGCATCGGAAACTTTCGAGAGGTCTTCGTCGTCTATGAGAATTTTCCCGCTCGTCGGGCTCAGCAGTCCCCCCAGAAGATGCAGCAGCGTCGATTTTCCGCAGCCCGAAGGTCCCATTATGGCTACGAATTCACCCTGCGCTATATCGAGTGTGACGCCGCGAAGCGCCGGAATCTCAAGTTTGCCGAGTCTGTAGGATTTGGATAAATTTTCAGTACTTAAAATCGTTTTCATCCGGCGAGGCTATTGAAATCTAGTCGCGGTGTTTCTATTGGTGCTAAGCGGGATTTTTTGGGCCGGCCTTTGGGCCGTGACTTCCTGCAGCTTTTTATCCAGATCGAGTTCTTCCAGTTCCCAGGTGTTTTCAAGGACAAAGGCAGTCGCCGGGTATTGCTTGCCGATCGTAACCGCTTCGGGCGTTTGATAAGTAAGGCTCATCGTGTATTTTTCCTTCAAACGCGTTACCTGGACACGAAGCGGTAAGTTTTTGTATTCACCCGTTTCCGTAAGATTTCCCTCGCGACCATAGGTAATGTCGGACTCGATCTCTCCTATCGCGTCGAATAGCTGCTGCCGGGCAAGACGGATTCCGCCGACGCGGTCAAACCAAAACCGCCGTGCAACCGTAAGGCTGCCGTTATCCAGCTTCACGAATTCGTCCAACAAATAATAGCCGCGCATTACGGTCCTTAACGGCGATTTTTTAGGCTGCGAAATATCGTCCTCGATTTGGAATATTGTGCTCTGAGTATAAACGTTAGCCGTATCGGTCGGACGAACGAGCATCGCATCGGTAAAATGCTGCGGACGCAGATTAGCAAAGGCATTTACACTTTGTTTTATCGCGTTTGCACTGTCGCCATTTGTTGCATAAAGGTCTTCCTGCAATTTGGAGTAATCGGCGTTATTCGTGCCGATCACGAACTTCTTATATTTGCCGCTGCCGCCGTCCTGAAGGATCGCAACCCGGAACTTCTCGCCGTCCGAGGTCATCTGGGCAACGTCCGTCTTGATGACCGGAACCTGGACCTTCAGCAAGATGTTCGCGGGACGCTGCACAACGACCTCGCCGTCCGCCGAACGGTAAACCTCCTTGCTACCAAACTGAGCAAACGAATTATCCTCGAATTTGAGGTCCATTTTCGCACGCATAGACCCGACACGGGCGAAGCGGTTGACCTCGTTCATCAATTCAATTTGAGAAGCGTTTTCAGCCTTAAGGAGTGTCGGAGTCTTACTTTCTTTTTTGACAATATTGCACCCGGAAAAGACTCCGGCCGCCAAAATGATAATAATTAGAAATGATTGCAATCTAATGGTTTTTAAAAACATCTTCAGTTTCTGATGAGTCGATTTAACGCACTGTTGTATCGTAAATAAATGCGCCCGTACGACGCAAAACGTATCAAACCGAGAATGATAGCACGATAAAAGTGATTATACTAACTAGGAAATAGGCGGCTGCGGCAGATTAATTTTCGCCGCAGCGTTCGTTGGAATGATATTGCAGCTAACTCGAAAAGACGCCCGCTCCGCGCGTCATATAATCCTGCATAGTGTACGCAAACATGATTGCGAGCCAGAAAAAGCTTGCGATTGCCGAGAGCCAAATTAGTTTTGAACTCCAATAGACATGCATAAAGAAAAGCATGACGAAGGTCATCTTTGTAAACGCGATCAGAAGTGCTACCAGCGTGTTGGCCCCGGGAAAGATCCAGTCCATATCGATCGTGGCCGCGAAATACGTCAATATCGTGCCGACAATGAGAACCGCGAAAACCCCCAGGTAGCGCGGTATCGTCATGTGCTGATGTTCCTCGTGATTATCCGACATTATTTCTCCCTAATGCAAAAAGTGCCTGCCCAGCAAGTAAAGAAGCGGAAACAGGAAAATCCACACGATATCGACAAAATGCCAGTAAAGACCCGACATTTCCACCGGCATGTAATATACGGCGCTAAAGGTTCGTTTCCACGCCTTCCAACACAGCCATGTCATCAGGCCTAATCCGACGATCATATGCAGGGCATGAAGACCCGTCATCACGAAATAGATCCAATAAAAGATACGAACCTTGTCGCGGACTTTCGCCGGATCGATTGCGCCGTTCGAATAATAGCCGATGCGCTCGTCCTCGGTGAGAAATTCCTCTTCCTGTTTCACCAGTTCGATGTCGTGCTCCGTGATCTGAAAATTTCCCCGCGGGTTAACATACGGATGAGCTTCGGCTTCGGAATTCGCTTCCGCGGCGGAGGCTTTCGTCTCAAACGGAAGAACAAGCGAGGCATGCTCCGTGTGTGTTTCCTTTTTCGTCTTTTTATTCCACCCGTCCACGGGAATAGTTCCGTGATTATATTTATCCGTGTACTCGATCGCTTTGACACCGAGAAATGTCGCACCGAACAGCATTGTCAACAGGATCATGATGACCTGCATGTTACGGTTTCCGCGCTGGGCATAAAAGACAGTCAGCGCCATCGTCAAACTGCTGACGATCAGCACGATCGTATTCAAACCGCCCCAGAACGCATCGAGGTGATTACTGCCCGCCGCAAAAGCAATCGGAAACTTTGAACGGAATACCAGATACACCGTAAAAAGCCCGCCAAAAAACATGATTTCCTGAACAAGAAACATCCACATTCCGATAGAAACGGATTCTTCCTGCTGATTCATGTCTTCGAACTGGTGCTGGAGACCCGGCGGGTGATAATGATGATCGTGTGTGTCTGCGTGTGACGCCATATTCTATATTTGCGATTCTTGATTTGCGATTTGCGATTGCTCCCAGTAAAAGAATTGAAACGCTTGCGAGAAAATCAATCGCAAATCGCAAATCTAAAATCTAAAAATTAACTCACTGTGGTAACCGCCTCGCGACGCTTCGCTTCCTCGAAATCCAAGCCGCTCTCCTCGCCGAATTCGTATGCTTCCCACGTTACTGTCGGCGTTTTCTCGAAATTCTCGGTCGGCGGCGGAGAGCTAGTTCTCCATTCCAGGCCAGGAAGCAGCCACGGATTGTCGCCGGCGTTTTTGCCAAAGAGCAGCGAATGTCCGAGATAAACCACCGGCATCAATAGGCCGACACCGAGCACCGATGCGCCCGCAGTCGAAAAGATGTTTAAAACCTGCAATTCCTCCGGGTACGACGCATATCGTCTCGGCATTCCCTGATAGCCCAGAATAAATTGTGGGAAAAACGTTAAATTAAACCCAACAAATACCAGCATGGCAGAAATCTTGCCCCAAAACTCGGAATACATTTTACCGGTCATTTTGGGCCACCAATAGTGAATTCCGCCGAGATAAGCGATGACCTGCCCGCCGACCATCACGTAATGAAAGTGAGCCACCACGAAGTATGTATCGGTCAAATGGACGACCAGTCCCATCGAACCCAGGAACAACCCGGTCAGCCCGCCTATCAAAAACAAGCCCAAAAAACCGATCGCATACAGCATCGGCGTGTTCCACAAAATCGAACCTTTATATAGAGTCGCCGTCCAATTAAACATTTTGATCGCGGACGGCACCGCCACGACCATCGTTAGAAACGAAAAAACCATTCCCGCGTAAATCGACTGTCCGCTTACGAACATGTGATGTCCCCAAACGAGGAAGCCGAATACCGCAATGGCGATACTCGAAAACGCAATAAATTCATACCCGAAAATCTTCTTCCGGGAGAAATTAGAGATCAGTTCGCTGATAACGCCCATTCCCGGCAGGATCATAATGTAAACCGCCGGGTGCGAATAGAACCAAAATAAATGTTGGAAAAGGATTGGGTCGCCACCGATAGACGGGTCGAAGATGCCGACGCCGGCGAAACGCTCGATCGCAAGCAACAGGATCGTAATCGCAATGACCGGAGTTCCGAGGATCATCACAAGGCTCACTGCGTACATAGCCCACACAAACAGCGGCAGCCGAAACCATGTCATTCCGGGGGCCCGCATCGTATGAACCGTGACGATGAAATTCAAGCCGGTCAGAATCGAGGAAAAACCGTTTATAAAAATGCCGAGCCCGACCGCCATTACATAGGTGTTCGAAAACGTTGTGCTGTACGGAGCATAGAAGGTCCAGCCCGTGTCGACGCCGCCCTGCATTATCGCCCAGAGTGTCAACAACCCACCGGCCCAATATAGGTACAAGCTAAGCAAATTCACTCTGGGCAATGCCAAATCCTTGGCCCCGATCATAATCGGCAGCAGGAAATTACCCAATACAGCTGGGATTGACGGAATCAGGAAGAAAAAGATCATCAGAATTCCGTGCTGCGTAAATACTTTGTTATAGGTACCGGACTCCATCAGATCGCTGGCTGGAGTTAGCAATTCGAGACGAATGGCCGACGCGTAAAGGCCACCCATTAAGAAAAAAGCAGAAACGCTGATCAGGTACATAATCGCAATGCGCTTATGATCCTTGGTCAACAGCCAAGATTTGACCGTGTAGCCATTGGTCAAATAATTTAATTCTGGCCTTTCGGAATAATCCGCTTCTATAACATCCGCCTTTTGCATAATCTTTTACCGCTTTATCTATTGCTGTTCCCCGGAGCGTTCGGATTACTTCCCTGCGTATTAGCGTTTCCGCGATCCGTACGCGGAGGTGTCAAACTGTTTGCCGATGAGCCCGTATTGCCGTTCGACGTAGACGTATTTGAGGACGAACCCGGTGAAGCCGTGCCCGTCACTCCGCTCAAAGATTTAATGTACGCAACAATTGAAACCAATTGCTCCTCGGTTACCTGGCCTTTGAAGGTCGGCATGATCGGTTGGAAGCCCTCGACGATTTGTCCGCCCGGATTCAAGATCGAATTACGGATATAATCCTCATTCGCGACCACCGTCTGTCCGCCGACCAACTTAATTTCTTTATCAAAAATGCCTTCAAGCTTTGCTCCGCGCTGAGTTGCCCCGCCTGCGTGACACGATGCACATCCGAGCTTATTCTCAAAAAGATCCCTCCCGGCCTCGACCGGTGTCTGCCCTGAAATATTCCCGCTCATCCAGTTGTCGAAATCGCTCTGCTCCATTACGTAGACAAACCCGCCCATCCCGGAATGATTTAAGCCGCAGTATTCAGCACAGAAAATATGGTACTTTCCCGGTTTTGTCGCCTCGAACCATATATAAGTATAACGTCCGGGCACAACATCAGCCTTTGTGCGGAACGCCGGAATCGAAAAATCGTGAAGCACGTCCTCGGTCGTCATCGTCAATTTTACCCGGCGGCCGACCGGCACATGAAGCTCGTTTATCTCCCGCTGGCCTGTTTCATGCTGCAGTTTCCACATCCATTGTTTACCGACGACGTAAACTTCCATTGCATCCTCTGGCAATCGAAATTGGTTGTAAAACACGATGGCACCGCCCAGAAAGATCGTCATCGATACAACGAAAGGGATGATCGACCAGACGGTTTCCAACATGATCGATCCGTGCATCTCTTCCGGTGTCGCAAACTTCTCCCTTTCCCGGTACTTGATGCCAAAAAAGAAAACTGCCGCGACAATAGGAATCGTGAATGCAACGCTAACAATAATCAGGTAGAGATACAATAGGTCAACCTGCCACGCAAAAGTCGAAGCTTGTTCGGGAAATAATGGTATCCACGAATTCGTTTGCATAATCTAAATCAACGGCGGAAATGCGAATGTGAATGAGCGTGTCTCTTCCGACAAGCCGAAACGCGAATGTAAATAAGCGTGTTTCTTCCCACAAGCCGAAACGCGAATGTGAATGAGCGTGTTTCTTCCGACAACCTTAAACCGACACGCTTTATAACTATCGCGTTTCTGGCCTATTTTCTTTTATTTCTACGCCAAAAAACAAAACCCATTGCACCCATTCCCAGGAGAGTTGCAATTGCTCCCAAACGCATGACACTCAATATTGCGAACCCGTACTTCCCTGTTGCGGGATTATAATGATAACAATAGAGCAAAAGTTTGTCGGTCGTGGTGCCGACCTTATTCGCGGCCGATTCGATAAGGCCGAACTTTACATCCTTCGGAGAATAATCGATTCCGTAAAAATAGCGCGAAAGCCTGCCTTCGGGCGTGGTTACCATAATTCCGCCCGCGTGGGCAAACTGACTGCTTTTTTCATCCCACTGAAACCCGAATCCGGCCGCTTTCGTCACGGCTTGAATCGCAGGCCCGTTTCCCGTAAGGAAATGCCATCCTTTTTCAGTTCCCGGTCGGCCATAACGCTCTAGATAACTAGCTTTTTTGTTCTTTGCCAAATCGGGTTTTTCGTTCTCGCGGGCGTCAAAGCTGATCGCGAC
>Ga0136617_10000353_pt1 | contig 37536 bp, 34 predicted proteins | sample AntDrymUQ3222106_2_FD_129672 | JGI IMG/M metagenome (GOLD analysis project Ga0136617, IMG submission 129672) | Polar desert sand microbial communities from Dry Valleys, Antarctica - metaG UQ322 (21.06) | ecosystem: Environmental > Terrestrial > Soil > Desert | place: Antarctica: Dry Valley... | reverse complement strand
GTCTCGACGTGCTCGAGGATGCGCTCGAGCGACGTCTCGCCGAGGAGGAACAGCCCGCCGCCCGTGATGCCGAGCCGCTCGCCGCGGAGCTTGATCTGGCGCTCCGATTCCTCGCCGGAGACGTAGAGGACGGGTCCGCCCGTGCGCGCGAGCAGGTGGCCGACCTGGAGTATGAGGGTCGAGTTGTGGACGACCAGGTCGTCGGCGACGAAGTTCGCATGGGACGGCATGGACAGGTCGTAGACACGTTCGTGACCCGCCGGTGTCACGCTGACGATCTCGTCCCAGTAAACATCGCCGTGCCCGAGCGCCCGCAATCGGGTAGACGGAAAAGAGTCCGCCAGCGCGGCGACGGTCTTGCGGCGCAAGGGGCGCTCATGGCGTCGGTTCGAGAGCACCACGCCCGCTGCGGCGGAGATTTCCCGGAAAGACATGCCGGCGGTGGCGGTGCGGAGATCAGTCCAGAACTCCGAGCCCGTCGGGACCGTATCGAAATGCGTCGACATCAAGGCAGGCGATAGTCCTGATGCGAGCCGCCTCTTGGCCGCCTTCCGGCCGAGGATTCCAATCTCGGCAAGAAACCGCTGCGTTTGCCGCGCTCCGACGATCTGGAGCTCGTAGGCGACGTAGGGTTTCCCGTTGACGCGTTGCTTCTTTACCCGCAGCTTTGCGACGAGTCCGAAGCGAAGCAACAGGTGCTGCACGTCGCGCGCGAGGCGGTTGCTGATCGTCGAGTAGGAGACGCCAACCTGGCCATTTCGGCTTGCGTAGACGGACCCGTCCCCGGAGAAAAGGATTCTAAGGAACAGCCTCAACTGATCGGCGGGGAGGCGGAAGACGCACGCGGGGACGGACTTCGTGGCCGCGGTCTTGTAGCGAAGCCCGACCGATTCGAGGAAGCGCGCGATAGTGGTCGTCTTTTCGGCCCGCGATCGCGCCGCCGACCCCAATTCCAGAACGCCGATGCCGGCGGCGGTTGCGAGCCGGTTCAATCCCGCCGCGCTCGGAACACAATCGCCGCGACGCCACGCGTTCAGCAGATCATGATCGACACCGGCCTCCCGTGCCCACGCCGCCCACGTGATCTTCGAGGTCGCGTGGACGCGTCTCAAAGCCGACGCCACCTTCTGGCGCGCGTTCGCGCGCCGGCCGATAGGCTGGACGAACCTGTACGTTTTCGCCTTGTTGCCGGGTTTCGCGTAGCCCCGGAGCGTCAGCCCGAACTGCCGCGCAATCCCGCGAAGGTCCCGCCGGACTTCCGGGAGAGCTGTGGTGACGTTGACGTCGCTCTGGGCCGAGCCGTCGGACAGCATGTAGCCGAGGAGCTTCACCTGATGCTCGGGTAGCGGGTCGTTGCCGAAGTAAGGTAGTGACCGCGGCGACGCGATGCGCCCCCCGGTGGTGAGGCACCCCGCTTCCGTCCATCCCGACGGCGTGAGCAGCGGGTGGCTGGGAGTGCACCGCAGGATGCGGCCAAGCCGTGTCCTGACCTCGACGACCTCACGGATACCTTGATCGAGGAATGCCCCGACCGACTGCGGTCTCAGGCCAAGGGTCGATTCGTCCAGCGACAGTACGCTCCGAGGCCGGAGGGCCCACTCCGTGATGGGCAGCAGATCTCCGGACGCCGGATCGAGAAGACGGGTGGAGCCGACTACGCACTTCCCAATCCCCGGCTCGCCGCCGATGAGGACCATCGACCCGGGGACGATCCCGCCGCCGAGGACGCGGTCGAACTCGCCGATGCCGGACGAGATCCGCTCCGCCTCCGCGCCGTCGATGTCGTCGTAGGCCTTCGGGCGTCCGCCCATCTCCGGCGGGGTGCGGCTCTTGGCCGAGGGTGCAATTTCCTGCCGCTCCTCGACGAAGCTGTTCCACTCGCCGCAGTCGGGGCACCGACCGAGCCACTTCGAGCTAAAGAAGCCGCAGGCCTGGCAGCTGAAGACCGTCTTGTTCTTTGCGCTCGTCGCCATCGGACCCGCATCGTCCCGCATGGCCGGGCCGGGCAAGGTCCGCGCCGGGCACGGACCGGCAGCGCCCGGTGATCAGGGCTTGTAGCGGGACTCGACGTGCACGATGCGGCCGCCCTGCGCGTACACGCGCGGGACGCGGGACCCGACGCTGGTGAGGATCTCCCACGACGTCGTCCCCGCCCAGGCCGCGAGGTCCCAGGCGTGCGGGTCGTCTCCGAAGAGGACGGCCTCACTGCCGTCGACGACATCCGGGCGATCGGTCACGTCAACCATGGTCAGGTCCATGCACACAGTGCCCGCCACCGGGACGCGACCGGAACCGACCCGGAACGCGCCCTCATCCCTCATCCGATCGGTGCGCGGGACGCCGTCCTCGTAACCGATGGGGAGCGTCGCGATGCGCGAAGGACGCTTCGCCACCCACCGCCCGCCGTACGACACGCGCGTTCCCACCGGAACGTCCTTGACCAGCGAAATGTCCGCCGAGACCTGCATCACCGGCTTCACGTCGATCTCGGGCGACAGCGGGCGCGGCTTGACACCGTAGACGAGCAGGCCGGGACGGACCAGCGTGTGGGTCTTGCGGACAAAGGCGAGGCCGGCGCTGTTGCAAGCATGGAGTAGCGGCGGGCGCAGGCCGCGCCCAGCAAGGCGGACGATCGCGTCGTCGAAGCGATCGAGCTGCCGCGCGGTCACCGTCGCGTCCTCGTCCGCGGAGGCGAGATGCGTCATCAATCCCTCCACCTCGATGCCGGAATCGCGAAGGCGGAGCGCCGCCTCGACCAACGCGTCGGTGGTGAAGCCGAGCCGGCCCATTCCCGTGTCCACCTTGACGTGCGCGCGCAGGCGCTTGTCGCCGCCGCGGTGCGCGATCAGCGCCGCCAGGGTCTGCGGAGTGGAGACGACAGGCGTCAGGTCGTACTGCACGAGGACGGTGACCTGGCCGGGGGCGAAACCGGCGAGGACCACGATCGGAACGGTGATGCCGGACTGACGCAAACCGACGGCTTCCTCGACGTACGCCACCGCCAGGCGCGGCGCGCCGCGGGCGACCAGCGCCCGTCCGACCGTCGCTGCCCCGTGCCCGTAGGCATCGGACTTCACCACCGGCATCACCGGCAGTCCGGCCGCGGAGGCGATGGCTTCGTAGTTGGCGGCGAGGCGGTCGAGGTCGATGCGCGCCCGGGCGGCGCGGAGCAGGGCGAGATGCGGGGCCGGGGTCACCCTTCCATCTTGCTATGCCGCGCCGGCTCGCTCCAGTGGTCGGAGCGGAAGAGTCAGACGGTGCCGCGCCATTCCAGGTTCTCGAACCGCGTGAACTCCTTGATGAAGGCCAGGCGCACCGTGCCGGTGGGCCCGTTGCGCTGCTTGCCGATGATGATCTCGGCGATGCCGCGGTTCTCGTCCGTCGCCTTGTACTCCTCTTCGCGGAAGATGAACATCACGATGTCCGCGTCTTGTTCAATTCCCCCGCTATTGTGACTGACGATGCCGTCGGCGAGCCACGACGAAGGGCCGGGAACGGTCAGGTCGTAGACGTCTTCCTCGCCGGCCGGCGCGACCGAGACGACGCGGTCCCAGAACAGGTCGTCGCTCGCGCGCTCGGATAGGATCTGATCCTCCAGGAGCTCCGCATACTCGGCCACGAGGGCGCGGGAAGGCGCGTATCGACAGGAAGCATGGATTGCCGGGTGTGAGATGCCTCGCCGTCTCGCCACTTCCCCACGCGACAGGCCGCGGTCGGAGATCAGGCCCCGGATACGGTCGAGGATCTGTGTCGGTTGCGTGTCGACGTTGGCGTTGCTGGTGACGTCACCAAGGAGGGCCATCACGAGTGCGGCCTGTGGCTCGCGCGGGCCGAACGCGCCAACCGTCGCGACGAATCGTCGCTGACCCTCGGCGCCGGAGACGATGATGTGGTGGCTCGGACGGTATCCGGCCTTGATCGCCTGGTACCTCCTCGCCGTGATCCCCATCCGTAGAAGAAGCACCGCGACGTCGGACGCGAGCCCCGCGCTCGTGGTCGCGTAGTAGATCCGGGCCTTACGGCTGCGAACGTCGACCGTCATCGAGCCGTCCGTCGCCCACAGATGGCGCAGCAACAGGCCAAGCTGCCGGTCCGAAAGGCGGAACGCGGCCTCGGGGACGCGCTTCTGGAAGGAGCGCTGGCCGTGGATCCCAAGTTCTCGGAGCCATGCGTTCACACCCGCCGGGTGCCAGCGATTGCCATTGCCGCCGATGAGCAGCTGATGCCAGCTGCGCCGCCCCCGATACCGCTTCACCGTCGAGCCCAGCTCGAGGGCGCCTTCCTCGACCGCGCGACTGTTCGCCTCGCTCTCCGTGGTGTAGCGCAGTGGCTGGTGGACCAGGTAGCTGCCGTCTCCGATCAGCTGCCCCAGAAGGGCGACCCTGCTGTCGGGCCACTCCTGGCCGCCGTTCGCCGGCGCCGGCAGGGAGCGCGCGGCGGCGAGACGGTCACCCGTCTTCAAATCGCCGACACGGACCCACCCGTCGGCACCGAACAGGCGATGCTTGGCCGTACCGCGCATGGACCGCCCGCTCGCGAAGCGGACTTCGAAAACCGGTCGGCGCCCGACCTTCCAGACCTTTTCGCTACGCGCACGAACGATGCATCCGCGGTAGTCCATCGACAGGACTTCAGGGGCACGGCCGACGAGCGAAGCGATCGGCGCGCGCGTTCCGTCGGCGAGCAGCACGAGCGTGTCGCCGGTGACGCATTCGCGCAGGTCGCTGAGCTGCGGGCGCTTCTCCGTGCGTGTCTCCGGCGCGCGGGACAGCTGGCTGAGCGCCACCACCGGCACCGACAGCTCCTTGGCGAGCCCCTTCATCGATCGACTGATGGCGGCGATCTCCTGCTGGCGGTTCTCGACCCGGCCGGATCCCGACATGAGCTGGAGGTAATCGACCACGACCATCCCCAGCCCGTGCTCCGCCTTCAGGCGGCGGCACTTCGCGCGCATCTCGAGGGGCGTGAGGGTCGAGGAATCGTCGATGAAGATGTGCGACGCCGACAGGTCGGCGTAGGCCTTGGCCAGGCGCGCCCAGTCCTTCTCCTGCAGGTTCCCGGTGCGCAGCCGATGCGAGTCGACGCGCGCGTCCGAGCACAGCATGCGGAGGACGAGCTGCTCCTTGGCCATCTCCAGCGAGAAGATGCCGACCGTCTCGCCGGTCTTGATCGACGCGTACTGCGCGATGTTCAGGCACAGCGACGTCTTCCCCATCGCGGGCCTGGCGGCGACGATGACGAGGTCGCCCTTCTGCAGGCCGCTGGTCTTTTCGTCGAGGTCGACGAAGCCAGTAGGGATTCCGGTCACCAGCTCCTTGGACTGGCTCAGCTGGTCGATGGTCCGGAAGCTCTCCTTGACGATCTCGCGGATGCCGACGAACCCCTGGCGGATGCGGTGCTCGGCGATGTCGAAGATCGCCTTCTCGGCGCGGTCGAGCAGGAGCGCGGGATCGTCCTCGGCCTCGTAGCACTCCTGCACGATGCGTGTGCTGGCGTGGATGAGGTTCCGGAGGACCGCCTTCTCCTTGATGATCCGGCTCCAGTGCTCGACGTTGGTGATGCGCGGGACGCCGTCGAGAAGGCTGGCGAGGTACGCGGCGCCGCCGACGCCCTCGAGGGCGGAGCCCTTGATCAGCTCGTCCTTGAGGGTGACGAGGTCGATGGGCTGGCTGCGCTCGGCCAGGGCGGACATGGCCTCGAAGATCCGGCGGTGCCCCTCGCGATAGAAATCGTTTCGGGTGAGCACTTCGGCGGCGGAGTTGAAGGCCTGGTTGTCGACAAGGACGGCGCCGAGGACCGTCCTCTCGGCGTCGGCGTTGTGGGGGAGCGTCTTTTCCTTGGGTACGAGCTCGGTGGCCAGCGGATCCTCCCGGAGAGGGGGGTTAGTCTACTGCGGGCGGGGTTCCGCGGCAGGACAAATCGGACCCGCGGGGCGACCGTCGAGTCCGTGGTGTGACCCCGCCCGCTACCGCGCGGCCGCGGTCAGGGTCGGTTCCGGGACGACGATGGCCGCGGACTCCGGGCCGCGGTCGATTGTTGCTCCGGAACAAGAAACGATCCGCTATCGAAGGCGCGCGACGAAGGCGGCGGTTCGGTGGCGCCCCGAGCCGGGTGTTACCTTTCGTACTCGGTCCAGACCGAGTACGAAAACACCGTACGCGGGTGACCCTTCGCGGGCGATCGTCGGGTCGAATTTTCCGAACACCTGCTCGGCCTCGTACGCGTTGTGCGCGCGACAGCGCAACGCGATGTTCTCCAAACTGGTGGGACCTCCCTTCGCGAACGGGATGACATGGTGATGCTCGAGAAATCGCGACGCGCTACAGCGCGTTCGATCGGGCGACACGAACGCGCAACGTCCGCCGTCACGCTTCCAAACGGCCCGTCTCACCTCCGCGGGGACGTGGCGCGAGCCGGGTGCAATCGGCTTGGACGTTCGGGGCCTGGTCGTGGCGCCGAGCTTCTTCGACTCGACGTCCTTCAATAGCAGCGTCAGCGCACGGTCGATAATTGCGCCTGCATCCCCACGGGGCACTTCTCTCGCGAGCAGGTCCTGCAGGCGACGCAACTTGTCATGCGTTTCTCTGCCCACGGTCACCTGCACCCGATAGCGATCCGTGGACAGGAGCTCGACCACGGGTCGGTGCGCCGGCGGTCCGAGCACGAGAGGCGCGGGAGCACACGCGGCGGTCGGTACGGGGGCCGGGATCGCGGCGATGGAGGGCGCCAAGAGACTTGGACACGCCGGCAACCTGCGGATGACCGTCGGGGCGTCCGGTTGCGGCGCAAGCCGTCGAACGATCGCCTTCACCTCATCCTTGGTCCGATACGCGGCCTCTTCGAGGAGGGCGCGGTGGTTATCGGCGGTCAGATTCGGAGCGAGGAGCGTGACGGTAGTTACGTTCACCGATCCCACGGCCAGCAGGTCGAGGATGAGCGGAAACCTCCGCGCCGCTCGGGCCGCACCAATCCGGGTGTAGGCCGCGTGCTCGGAAAGATGGAGCACCTGAGTGCAATGGAGGAAGAGCGACCTCCCCTTGCCGAGGTGCAAAGCCGGTCGCCCGTCGAGCTCGGCAAGGTGCGCGATGAGTTCGACCGAGGCGAAGCGTTCGCGGCCGGCAAGATTCGCGATTCGATCGAGGAGCGCTTCATCCGACAGCCGGGACGCAGCCACGAGGATGTGTTCATGCATGACCGTGTGTAACACGCGGTCCTGCACTGAATTTTGAACGGCCCTGGCTGGCCTCACGATGGGCGCCCGAGCCGATTTTGTCCGTCTCATGACAACTGTGGGCGCCAAGTCGCACGGAGGCGAACCTGGCGCGCGAAGTCGCCCGTCTCGGAAACGCCGCGGCCGTGACGGAAGCGCGTCGTGGCGAGCTCGCGGATTTATTTTCACCGCTCGATCATTTTCGGGTACCCGCTTTGCCCCATCTATCAGGGTCTACGAGACCGATAACGATGTCGGCGCCCCGGTGGCGCCGGGGACGAATTCAGCGCCCTTCGATTCCGGAAGTACCCACTCGCGGTGTGGAATTGCGCCTACCCTTCCTTCGTCACCAGCACCTTCAACCGCGCCGACACCTCGGGATGCAGCTTCACCTGCACCTCGTGCTCGCCGAGCTTCTTGATCGGCTCCTCGAGCTGCACCTTGCGCTTGTCGATCTCGACGCCCTTGCCCTTGAGGAAGTCGGCCACGTCGCCCGACGTCACCGAGCCGTAGAGCATGTCGTTCTCCCCGACCTTGCGCGGGGCCACGAAGCGGATGCCATTGATGCGGTCGGCGACGGCCTGGAACTCCGCCTTCTCCTTCGCCATCCGCGCTTCGTGCTGCTTGCGCTCCTTGGTGATCATGGCCTTGTTGGCCTCGTTTACGGCCAGGGCCAGCCCGCGCGGCAGCAGGAAATTGCGGCCGTAACCCTCGGCTACCTTCACCACCTCGCCGCGGCGGCCCAGCTTGTCGACGTCTTCCCTCAGGATCACTTCCATCGAAACGTCCTCCATCGAGGCGGGGCGCAAGAGCGCGCCCGCGATTCAAAAGCTATGCGCGCGTCGGCTCGGGCGGCTCCGCCCACTTCCGGAAATCGAACCAGATGTCGAACAACCCGATGAGCGCGAGGATCTGCGGCGCCCACGGGTTGACGACCACCAGCACCAGCACCGCCCAGCGCAGGAACGGCGGCGCAGCCAGCCGCTGGGCATAGAAGGCCACCACGGCGAGGCCCTGCAGCGCAAAGAAAAAGGCGACGACGAGCAGCACGTTGTAGGCGCCGGTCCGGAGCGGTGGCGACAACACCGCCGCTCCCGCGAGGACAAAGGCCACCGCGAGGGCGAACGGCCAGCGCACGCGCTCGAACTCTCCCCCGTCGAGCCAGCCCGGATCGCGGCGCACGAGATAGCCGCGCAGCATGGTCGCGTTGGCGAGCACGATCAGCGCGGCCATGATGACGAACGACGCCGGGTAGACGAGCTGCATCGCGTTGTAGGTGACCGTCACCCGCTCCACCCACGACTCGACCTGCTCCGGCGGCGTCGAGACCCGCATCTCGGCCAGGAACGCCGGGGAGCGCAGGTAATCGAGCGGACCGAGGGCGAGCTCTTCCATGCGTGGGTTGGCGAAGAGGAGCATCAACGCCACTTGCACCACCAGCACGCCGAACGCCCACCCGCATCCGCGCAGGATGCCGCGGCCGCGCGCCATCGCCTCGCTGATGAGCAGGATGGGGACGATCAGCAGCAGGTACCCCAGCGACCGGGCGGGCGAGAAGACGATGCCCAGCAGCGCGGCCGCAAACGCGCACGCGCTCGCCGCCGCGGGAAGGCCCGCGCGCAGGCGCACGATGAGCAGGGGGAACGGGGACACGACGAGGAACGGGACGAGCAGCGGCAGCTTCAAGGCCATGCCGTAGAGCAGGGCCGAGAACAAGGCGGCGCCCAGGACCCCGGTCCGGGGCTCCGTGCGCTCCGTGGCGCGCGCGCTGGCCGATGCGTTCTGCATCACTGCGGGTGAGGTGCCCCCGGGCGATCCGAAGCCCGGGGGCCGGAAATCAATCCGAAGCGAAAGGCAGCAAGGCGATGTTCCGCGCCCGCTTGATCGCCAGGGTGAGCTTCCGCTGATGCGCGGCGCAGGTGCCGAACATCCGGCGCGGCAGGATCTTGCCCCGCTCGGGCACGAACCCGGAGAGGAGCTTCACGTCCTTGTAATCGACGTAGTCGATCTTGTCCGCGCAGAACTTGCAGACCTTGCGACGGCGGAAGAAATAACGCTTCCCCTTGTCCTTGTCGCCCGGCCCGCCCTTGCCACCGCCCGGTCCGCCCCTGCCAGAGGCGCCACCGGAGCGTCCGCCACCGCCGCCGCCCGAACGTCCGCCGCCACCGCCTCCACCGAAGCTCAAAGGGGCACCTCCTCGGAGTCAGGAACGGAGGGCATCGAGCCCGGACGCGGCGTCACCGGCCCGCGGGCCTTTCTCTTCTCGTCGTCGGACGCGCGGCGCGCGCGACGGCGGTCCGCCTTCTTCAGCTCCTCGTCCACGCGCACGGTCATGAACTTGACCACGCCGTCGGTGACGCGGATGCGGCGCTCGACTTCCTTGACCGCCGAGGCGTTGGCCTCGACGACCATCAGGACGTACGAGCCCTCGCGATGCTTGCCGATGAGATAGGCGAGGCGCTTCTTGCCCCACTTCTCGACCTTCTGGATCTTTGCGCCTTCCTTCTCGAGGAAGCTCTGGACGGTGGCGGTCAGGGCATCCACCTCCGGCTCCCCGAGGTTCGGGTCGGCGATGAACAGTACTTCGTAGACACGTTCGCTCACTGCTAATGATCCTCCTTGTGGATCAAGCTCTTTTCGGGCCCGAAGGGCCGCTACCGGGAGCAAGGAGTGGATTGCTACGTCTAGAGGCCGGGTCAGCCCCGGCGGGGACCATTGTACCTGTTCATGGCCTCTTCCGCTCCTTCGCGGACCAGGCAGGCCACCGCGTCCGCCGCCCAGCCGACGATTTCCTGCACCACCAGCACGTCCTCGGGGGGGAACTCCGCCAGGACATAGCCCGCGAGGTCGTCCGGGGGATCGCCCTTGCGAATGCCCACCCGCACACGCGGGAAGTCGTCCGTCCCGAGCAGGTCGATGATCGAGCGCAGGCCATTGTGGCCGCCGTGAGTGCCGCGCTCGCGGACACGCAGCGTCCCGATCTCCAGGGCGACGTCGTCCACCACGACCACGAGATCGGACGGCGCGACCCCGGCCTTGGTCATCAGGCGCTCGATCACGACCCCGCTCCGGTTCATGAACTGGAGCGGCTTGGCGAGCAGGACGGCCTCGCCGGCGATGTCCGCTTCCGCGGTCCAGGCGTCATCTTCCTCGCGGGCCGCCCGCGCGTTGCCGCGGGCGGCCAGGACGTCGATCACGAGGAAGCCAAGGTTGTGGCGCGTCCGACGATACTTCTCGCCGGGATTGCCCAGCCCCGCGACGAGCCGCAAAAACTACTTCTTGTCCTTCTTTTCCGGCTTCTTGTCCTTGTCCGCTCCGCCTGCCGCGGCCTTGGTATCGCCTTCTTCCGCCGGCTTGCCCTTCTTGATGACCTCAGGCTCGGCGCCCGCCGCCGCTTCGCCCTCGGCAGGAGCCACCGTGGCCGCCGCTTCCTCGGCCCTCGGCGCGACCACGTGGACGATGACGAGATCGGGATCGCTCAGCATGGTGACCTTGTCCGGCACCTTCAGGTCGGACACGCGGATCGCCGCGCCGAGCGCGAGCTCGGACACGTCGACGGTGATCTTCTCCGGGATGTCCGCGGGGAGGCACGAAACTTCGACCTCGCGCGTGACGTGGTCGAGCAGGCCGCCCTCGACCTTGACTCCGGTGGGGATGCCGACCACCTCGATGTGGACGGAGACCTCGATCGGCTTGTCCAGCGCGACCTCGTAGAAGTCGGCGTGCAGGAGGTTGCCCTTGATCGGGTTCACCTGGAATTCCTTCAGGATCACCTTCCGCCGGCTCCCGCCGATCTCGAGGTCGAACAGCGTGTTCTCCCCGGTCTTGCTGCGCAGGATGGTGGTGATCTCCTTGGGCGATACCGCGAGCGGCACCGGTTTCTTCTTGGCGCCGTACAGCACTCCGGGGATGAGCCCCTTCGTGCGCAGCCGCCGGTTCTCGTTCTTGCCGGTCTCGGTCCGATTCTCGGCCGCGACCACGATCTCAGCCATGACGTCTCCTCGCCTTCTGTCTCTGCTTCGTTTGCCTGATTGCCGTCACACGAAAAGGCTGGTGACGGAAGCCTCATCGTGGATGTTACGGATCGCCTTTCCCATCAGCTCGGCGATGGAAAGGACGACGATCTTCTCACTCGTGCGCCGGTTGCCCAGCGGGATGGAGTCGGTGACGATGAGCCGCGACAGCGGGCTCTCGTCGATCTTCTCCATCGCCTTTCCCGATAACACGGCGTGCGACGAGGACGCCAGCACTTCGCGGGCGCCCGCTTCCTTGATGGCCTGCGCGACCTTCGCCAGCGTCCCGCCGGTGTCGACGATGTCGTCGACGATGAGCGCGGTGCGGCCCTCGACGTCTCCGACCACGTGGTGGACTTCGGCCACGTTGGGCTGATCGCGCCGCTTGTCGACGATGGCGAGCGTCGCTTCCAGCCGCTTGGCGTAGGCGCGCGCGCGCTCCACGCCGCCGGCGTCGGGCGAGACCACCGTCAGCTTGGGGAGGTTCAGGTTCTGGACGTAATCGATGATCACGGGGGCCGCGAACATGTGATCGACAGGCGTGTTGAAGAACCCCTGGATCTGCGCGGAGTGCAGGTCCATCGTCAGTACGCGGTTCGTGCCCGCCGTCGAAAGGAGGTCGGCCACGAGCTTCGCGGTGATGGGCACGCGCGGGCGGTCCTTGCGGTCCTGCCGGGCGTAGCCGTAGTACGGGATGACCGCGGTGACACGCGAAGCGCTCGAGCGCTTGAAGGCGTCGAGCATCACCAGCAGCTCCATCAAATTCTCGTTGGCCGGCGGACCGGTAGGCTGCACCACGAAGACGTCCGCGCCGCGCACGTTGTCCTGGATCTGGAACCAGACTTCACCGTCGCTGAACCGGGCGAGGTGCGCGTGGCCCAGGGGAACGCCCAGGCAACGGGCGATGGCTTCGCCCAGCGCCGGATGCGCACTCCCGCTGAAGACCCGCAACTCTCGCCCCATACCCTCCCGCTCCTAAGTTTGCGTCCTCGCTCCGGCCACGTCGTCATCAAGCGCCTTCCGTCGGCCAAGCCGCCGCTCGGCGATCAGGAAAGCCTTCCGCTGCGGAAAACGCATTTGCGTCCTCCACTGCGAAAACGCCGTCCGCCCGCTAACGGGTGGCTGGGGCGGAAGGATTCGAACCTTCGAATACGGGGTCCAAAGCCCCGCGCCTTACCGCTTGGCCACGCCCCAACCGGTTACGACTGAGGTGCTTCTCCCCCGCTGCCGCCGTTGCCTTCCGATCCTGAACCCGAGCCGGGCCGGCCGGATCCACCATGACCCGGCGCGCCGCCGCCCGTCGAGGGCCCACCGGTCTGCGATCCGCTCGACGAGGACCGTCCGGGCGCGTCCGGCGCTGCGCTCGCCGCGGACTCGTGCGACGCGCTCGGACCGCTCGCCACCTGCTGCCGGTACACCGAAAGTATCTTGTCCTCGACGTACTGGCGCATCTGGTTGTTCAGCGGATGCGCGATGTCCTTGAAGGTGCCGTCCTTGCGCTTCTTGCTGGGCATCGAGACGAAAAGTCCCCTGGGCCCGTTGATGATCTTGATGTCCGTTACGACGAAGGACTGGTCGAAGACGATTGAGACGAAAGCCTTGAGCTTTTCATCGTCGACGGGAATGACCTTGACGTCCGTGATCTCCATGATGTCCGCTCCTTCCCGGGTTCGTCCCGAGGCGGCGTCCAACCGCCGCCGTCACCGGCTGGCCCAACGTCCGGCGATACCGATCCAGGGAAAGGGTCCGTCCGCGAAAAGCATGGAAGCCGCCCGACAGAAGCGCCGACCGTGCACGTTCCGCCCCGACCGTATCAGGGAAAACCCCGAAAAACGCCGCCCCACTCCCTGAAAGGGACGCCAGGATCGCGCCCTCCCGATTCAGGATACCGCGGATATCCCGCGCCACAACCGCCAACCGCGGGTCCTCCTCCAGGGCTGCCGGCTCGAGGTCGTTGGACAGGCAGGAGAAGGCGTCCTCCCGTCCCTCCAACTGGTTCGAAACGAAGCGGAAGATGGTATTGGCGTTTTCGCGGGGAGTCAATCCGCGGTCGAGGCGCTTGAACACGGCCGCGGTCGACAGCGGGCGGCCGGGATCGACCACCACGATGCTGGCCTGGACCTGCCTCAGCAGCGGATAGAGCTCGTCGCCGCGGCCGAGGCCGAGGGCCGTCCCCCCCATCAGGAAGTAAGGGACGTCGGCGCCCAGCCGGCGCGCGAGGGCGTGGAGGCCGGTCGGGCCGAGCCCGAGCCGCCACAGCCGGTCGAGGCCCATCAGGACGACGGCGGCGTTGCTGCTTCCTCCCCCGAGGCCACCGGCCACGGGGATCCGCTTGGTGATCGTGATCGTGACGCCGTTGGTGAGGCGGGCGTAGCGGCGCAGCGCCTGCGCCGCGCGGTGGGCGAGGTTCGTCGCGTCGTTGGGCACGCCGGGGTGATCGCAGCGGACCTCGATCGTGTCCCGGTGCGGCCGCAGCTCGACGTCGTCGTGGAGGCTGATGGTCTGGAAGATGGTCCGGAGCTCGTGGTACCCGTCGGCACGCGTCCCCAGGACTTCGAGACCGAGGTTCACCTTCGCGAACGAGCGAAGCCGAAGCGTCTTCATCGGCGGTCCCACAACCGGCGGACCTCTTCGGCGCCCACGGTCCGGTACCCGGCGTGGGGCGGCTCGCCGAAGGCCTGGTCGGGAATGGGCACGCCGCTCTCGGGCTCGTCGACAGTGACGGTCAGCCGGCCGCCGTCGGGCAACGTCGCCGCGATCCGCGCCGGCAGCGCTCCGCGCCACCGCGCTTCATACGTGCGCAAGCGCGGCGCCGGCAGCCCGACCAGCAGGTCCATCACTTCGCGCGGGGTGAGGGCTATGCCGAGGAGCGCCTCGAAATCCGCCTCCGTCGGCCGCCCGGAGAAAAACGCGCGCTCGCCGGGGAACACGGCCCACAGCCGGTCTCCCTCGGCGATAGCCACCAGCCGCGGTCCCGCGGGACCGGGAACCTCGATGCGCAGCGCATCCGGACGGCGGAAGGCGAGCAGGACGGGCGTCCGCGCGCGAAGGGTCGGACCGTCGATCGAGATGCGCAGTCGCGCGCTGTATGAAGTCGTCCCCGCGGCGGCGGCGATCGTGGCGGGATCGGGGATCGTCCAGCGTGCTGCGCATCCGCTCGACGCGATGGCCAGGGCGGCGACGGACAGACGCCGAAGTGGCGTCGACAGGCGGAGGCCGGAAGGCATCCGCTACGGCTGGTTGCTCGGCGACGCCTGGCCGCTCTGGGCGAGCGCCTCGCGGATCTTGCGCTCCACCCGCGGGCGGTCGAGCTCTTCGTCTTCATCCTTCGCGCCGAGCGCGCGGCGCCAGTTCTCGACCGCTTCGGCGACGAGGCCGCGCTTCTCGAGCACGTCGCCGAGATGGTCGAAGACGACGGCGTTCGGCTCGTCGGTGACGGCGCGGCGCAGGTACGTCTCCGCCTCCGGGACGCGGCCGAGACGGAACAGCGCCCAGCCCAGGCTGTCCATGTAGGCGCCATTGTCGGGGTCGATCGCCAGCGCGCGTTGGATGAGCTCGGCGGCCTCGGCGACACGCACGTTGCGGTCGGCGTTCATGTAGCCGAGGTAGTTGAGGATCGGCGCCGACTGCGGCTCGACGGCCAGCGCCTCGCGAAAAGCAGCCTCGGCGTCGTCGTAACGCTTCTGGCGCTCGAGGACCGCGCCGAGCTGGAAGAGGACGCGGACGTTCCGGGGGTCGACGGCGCGCGCTTCGCGCAGGGTCGCCTCGGCGGCGGGATAGTCGAGCGCCCGCCGGTGGAAGTCGGCGACCTGGGCCAGGACGGCGGCATCACGAGGCGACTGCTTGCGCAGCGTCTCGATGAGCGCGCGTCCCCCGGAGACGTCGCCACGGGCGCGGAGGACGTTGGCCTCGAGGGCCAGGAGGTCCCGGTCCGCAGCGTGCTTCGCCCGCGCCGCGCGCACCGTGGCCAGCGCAGCGTCGTGGTCCTTCGCGAGCAGCAAGGCGTCCACCTGCTGGCCGAGCAAGGCGGGGTCGGCCTCGCCGATGGCGGCGGCGCGTCCAAAGGCATCCGCCGATTCGCGGTGGCGGGCGAGCTGTTGATAGGCCATCCCGAGGTGGACCAGGAAGACGCGGTCGTTGCTGGCCGCGTCCGCTTCGCCATCCCGGTTGCGGGCGAGGATCTTGTCGATCAGCGCGACGGCGGCGGTGAAGTCGCGCCGGGCCTCGGCGACGGTGAGCGCGAGGAACGAGGACTTGAGGTCGGCAGGGTCGGTCTGCAGGAGGTGGTCGATGACCGCTCCCGCCTTGTCGAACTGCCGCGTGTCGCGGTAGACCCGGGCCTGCAGGTCGAGGGCGTGACGATTCTGCGCGTCCGCGGCCAGTATCGCGCTCGCTTCCGCCAACGCTTCCGGGTAGCGCCGCGCGCGGAGCAGCAGGTCACCGAGCTTCACGCGGCGTGAGATGTTGCGCGGCTCGAGCTCGAGCGCCTTCCGGAAATTGAGGATGGCCTGATCGGTCTGCTGCGCGCGGGCGTAGATCTCGCCCAGGGCGTCATAGGCCCGGACCGAGCTCGGCTGGACGGTGAGGGCTTTCTCGAGCGCTGCCGACGCCGCGGCCGAGTCTCCGCGCGCGAGGTGATGGGCGCCGAGCTGGATGTGGGCGTCGAAGTTGGCGGGGTCCACTTCGAGATAGCGCTTCCACAGGCGGACCGCGTTGTCGTGGTCCGCGAGCTGGCCATAGACATGGGCGAGCGTGAGCACGGTGATCGTGTCGGTCGGGCGCAGCCGCAGTGCCTGCTCGTAGGCGGCGGCCGCCTTCTTGAGCGCCGCTTCGCCGCCATCGCCCTCGGCCTGTGACTGGAGTACCTGCGCGAGCACGATCTGCGCGTCGGCATTGCCGGGGTCGATGCGGACGGACTCCTCCGCCGCCACCAGGGCCTCGGCGGCGCGGCCCGATTCGCGCAGCATCCGGGCCAGCTCGGCATGCAGGGCTGCGGAGCCGGGATCGATGCGCAGCGCCTTGCGATACTCCTCGAGGGCTTCGGCGTTCTCGCCCGCGAGACGGGAGTGCTGCGCGAGGCTGAAGTGGTAATACGCCCGGGCCTTGTCCGCAGCGGAAATTCCCGCGGGCGCAGCGGCGGCCGGGCCGGCGGTGGCCGGTGCAGAGAGCCCGATGGCGAGCACGATGGAAGCGATGGACATCGAAAACGAAAGTCTCACACCGCCGGATGCGATGTCAAAGACGGCCGACCTGAAGATAAGCCACGGAGACACGGAGGCACGGAGAACAGAAGAGACGGGAAGCGATGACGACCCGGACGGGAACGGGAACGGGAACGAGAACGACCGCGATCGGCGGCCGCGGACGGGGAGCGCGCGGAGCGGGGCGTTGAATTCCCGTAAGCGCGTCGCCCCGCGTAGCCGCGACTCCCCGGCAGCGGCCGTCGTCACACTGAACGAGGGGTCAGACAACGGGAACGGCCGTGCACGAGAACGACCGCGATCGGCGGCCGCGGACGGGGAGCGCGCGGAGCGGGGCGTTGAATTCCCGTAAGCGCGTCGCCCCGCGTAGCCGCGACTCCCCGGCAGCGGGCGTCGTCACACTGAACGAGAGGCCAGACAACGGGAACGGCCGTGCACGAGAACGAGCACGAGATGGGGACCGAGAACGAGGGACGCGCGAGCCGGAGTTTCTCTGGCGAGCGCGCGGGGGGGTCTGGGGGGTGCGACGGAACACCCCCCAGCTCAACTATGCCGCGTTGGCGCGGTCGTTGCGGTAGGCGTCGAGGATCCAGTCCTTGACCTTGCGCCCGCCGGCGGCGCCGGGCTCGATCGACCGCAGGTAATCGAAGTACTTGCGGTCGGTGGCAGTGCCGAACGCGCGCGACGGGAACGTGACGTAGACGTCCCCTTCGGCCCCGCGCCACACCGAGAAGCCCACGAGCTTCATCCCCGCCAGCTCTCCATCGTCGAACAGGATCTCCGCGTCGCACACCAGGCGCTCGGGCCCATTGACCTTCTCCACGAATTGCACGCGCATGAACTCCTCCATCGGCATCTCAATCGTTCAGGGGTGGCCTGCGGGGAGAGCGCGGGGCCTCAGAGGACGGGACCATCCCGCCCGCTTGGCGTGTGCGGCGGGCGACGATGGGAACGGTATCCGAGGATGCGGCCGCGCCGGGTCCGAAGATGATTCGGGTAAACTCTCGGCCATGGCGATCCACCCCGACCTGCTGGAGATCCTGGCCTGCCCCGTCTGCAAGACGCCGGTAGAGGTCGTCAAGGCCGGCGCGGGGCTGCGCTGCGCCCAGTGCAAGCGCGTCTACCCCGTCCGCGACGACATCCCGATCATGCTGCCCGAGGAGGCCGCCGTCGAACCCTGATCCGGCCGACCGCGGCGTCGTCCTCGAGCGCGCGCAACGCGGGCTCGTCGCCGCCCTCGCCGCGACCTGCGTGCTCTCCATCTTCGCGGCCCAGCTGTTCCTGGTGCTGGCGCTGGTCGTCTTCGCGATCCGTATCGCGCGCGGCGAGGCCGTGCTGCGCCGGACGCCGCTCGACGGGCCGATCCTCGCCTTCTGCGTGTGGACGCTGCTCGCAGCCTCGTTCTCCCGGGCGCCGCTCGCGTCGCACGAGGAAGCCAAGAAGCTGCTGCTGTTCGCGCTGTTCTATCTCGCCCTCGACACCTTTGCCCGCGAGCAATGCCGCGAGCGGGTCCTGGACGGCGCGCTGCTGGGTGGCCTCGCGCTCTCGTCCGGGGCCCTGGCCCAGTACTTCTTCCTCGGCTTCGACACCCTGAACAACCGGCCGCGCAGCTTTCTCGGGCACTACATGACCGCTTCGGGGCTCGTGATGGCGGTCCTGCTCCTCGCCGCGGGACGCGTCGCCTTCCACGGGTTACCGTCGCGGCGTCCGGCGTGGCGCGAAGTGCGCGTGGTGGCGGGTGTGCTGGCCGGCGTCGCGCTGCTGACCGCCCTCCAGGCCGCGGGCCTCTTCGCGGTGGAGGCCGAACGGCTCTTCGTGGCGGCCCTCGCCGGAGGCGGCGCGCTCATCGCGCTGCTGCGCGGACCGTGGCCGGGGCGGACGGCGGGGACCTTTCTCGCCACCCTCGTGCTGCCGATGGCCGCCGGCGCGTTGTTGATCTCCCGCACCCGCAATGCCTGGCTCGGGGCCCTGGTCGGATTGATCGCGCTCGCCGTCATGCGCGTTCCTCGCGCCTTGTGGCTGCTCGCCGCCATCGTCGGCGCGGTGCTGATCATCCGTCCCGCGCCGGTGATGGAACGGCTCACCCTGACCGACGCCAGCAGCAAGGATCGCTACTACATGTGGCAGGCCGGCATCGACATGATCCGGGAGAAGCCAGTCTTCGGGCAGGGGCCGGGGATGATCCTGGCCGTGTATCCCGACTACCGGTGGCCGGATGCGCCGAATGCGATGGCGCCGCACCTCCACGACAACGCGCTGCAGATCGCGGCGGAGCGCGGGCTCCCCTGCCTGGCCTGGTGGCTGTGGTGGGTCGCGGCGGCGATGGGGGACGCCTACCGCGAGCGGCGCCGCGGAGGGCTGCGCGCCTGGGTCGCGGCGGTTGCGTTCGCGTTCATGGCCGCGTTCATGGCCGCGGGGCTCTTTGAATACAATTTCGGCGACTCGGAGATCTTCATGTTCGCGCTGATGCTGTCCGCACTCCCCTACGCGCTGCGCCGCCAGCGCGACGACGCGCTCGTGACGGTCGCCGCGTGAAGGCGTTGACCCGCGCCCGTGCGCGACGGCTGCTCGCCGCCATGAAGGGCACGCGCGTGCTGGTGGTCGGAGACGTCATGCTCGACGAGTTCCTGTGGGGACGCGTCGCACGGATCTCGCCGGAAGCGCCCGTCCCCGTGGTCGAGATCACGTCGCAGACATTCCACCTCGGGGGCGCGGCCAACGTGGCCTTCAACGTGAGGTCGCTGGGCGGCGCCGCGGTGGTCGCGGGTGTCATCGGGGACGATGCCGCGGGCCGCCGCCTCCGCGAGGCGCTCGTGGATGGCGGCGTGGAGGACGCGCTTGCCGTCGCCGGCGAGGGCCGGCCCACGACACACAAGACGCGGATCATCGCCCATCACCAGCAGGTGGTGCGCGCGGACCGCGAGGAGGCGGGCGCGATCGGAGCCACCCTCGAGGACGCGATCGGAGAGGCCTTGCGACGATCGGCGAAGGGCGCGGGCGCGATCATCCTTTCCGATTACCAGAAGGGCGTCGTCACCCGCCGCCTCATGGGCAAGGTACTGGCCTCGGCGCGCGCCGCGGACATCCCGCTGTTCGTCGACCCGAAGGTGCGCCATTTCGCGCTGTACCGCGGGGCGTCGGTGGTGACGCCGAACCAGATGGAAGCGGAGCAGGCCACCGGCGTCCGCATCCGCGATATCGCGGGACTGCACGAGGCCGGGCACAAGATCCTGAAGACGCTGCGCTGCCGCGCCGCCCTGATCACCCGCGGCGAGCAGGGGATGGCCCTGTTCGAGCAGGACAAGAAGCCGGTCGAGATCGCGACCGCGGCGCAGCAGGTGTTCGACGTCACCGGCGCCGGCGACACCGTCATCGCCACCCTCGCCCTCGCCCTCGCCGCCGGCGCCGCGCTCCCCGAGGCGGCGATGCTCGCGAACTACGCCGCGGGCGTGGTGGTGGGCAAGATCGGCACCGCGACCGTCTCGCCCGAGGAGGTCCTGGCGGCCATCCCGGCATGAACGTCGCCGTGGTGGGCGCGGGGCCGGCGGGCGCGCTGCTGGCGTTTCATCTGGCCCGCGACGGTGCTTTGGTAACGGTGTTCGACGCGTCGCACCCGCGCGAGAAGCCGTGCGGCGGCGGCGTCACCGCCAAGGCGCTCGCGCTCCTGCCGGACGCGCCGGCGGACGATCCCCTGCCGGGCCGCCGCGTGCAGCAGTGCCGGTTCGAGTCCGGAGACGGAGACGCGGTCGACATTCCGCTGACGCGCCCCGTCGTGGTGTCCTCCCGCCTCGAACTCGACGCGTGGCTGCTGCGCCGCGCCGTGGCGGCCGGCGCGCGGCACGTGGCGGAGCGCGTGACCGATGTCGCGGAGAACGGAGTCACCGCGGGCGGGATCATCCATCCCTGCGACGTCGTCGTGGGGGCGGACGGGGCGGGCAGCCTGGTGCGCAGGACTTTTCTCGCGGCGACTCCGCCCGCGCGGCTCACCATGGCCGCGGGATGGTTCTCCCCGGGCACGGCCCCAATGGTGGTGCGCTTCACACCCGGGCTCGCCGGCTATCTGTGGCTGTTCCCACGCCCGGATCACGTCGGCGTCGGCATCTGTGCGCCGCTGGCCGCGGTGCCGACGCGCGATCTGCTTGCGCGCCTCGAGCGCGAGGTCGCGCGGTCCTTCCCCGCCCTGGCCAACCCAGAGGAAGGAACAGCGCGCGAGCGGGATTCACTTCCGCGAAGCGCGCCGGGGGGTCTGGGGGGCGCGACGGTAGCGCCTCCCAGCTCAGGACGTTACGCCCACACGATCCCGTCGCCTTCGACGGACGCGGCGTCGATCCGGGAGATCGCCGGCGATCGCTGGGCGCTCGTCGGCGATGCCGCGGCCCTCGCCGATCCCATCACCGGGGAGGGGATCTTCTACGCGTTGCGGTCCGCAGTTCTCCTGGCCCGCACGTTGCGCGCGGACGGCTCGCCGCGCCGTTACCCCGAACGCGTGCTGGAGGATTTCGGAGCCGACCTGCTGAAGGCGGCGGCGCTCCACGCGCGTTTCTTCGCCCCGGGGTTCGCCGGGCGCATGATCCGCTACGCGCGCCGCAGCCGGTCGATCCGCGACGTCGTCGGCGACCTCGTTCTCGGCGACCAGGGTTACGTCGGGCTCAAGCGGCGGCTCATCCGCACCGCTCCGCGCTTCGCGTGGGAAAACGCGCGGGCGTCCGTCGGCCCCGGCCCGAAGCTCAGTGCCGGAAGTGGCGGACGCCGGTAAAGACCATCGCCAGGCCGTGCTCGTCGGCGGCCGCGATGACCTCTTCGTCCTTCACCGACCCGCCGGGCTGGATCACCGCCGTCGCCCCCACGCGCGCGATCTCGTCGATGCCGTCGCGGAAGGGGAAGAACGCGTCGGAGGCGGCGACGGTCCCCTTCAGCGGAAGCACCGCCTTCAGGGCCGCGAACCGCGCGGCGTCGACCCGGCTCATCTGCCCCGCGCCCACGCCGACCGTCTGCATCGCATTTGCGTAGACGATCGCGTTCGATTTGACGTGCTTCACGACCGTCCACGCCAGGAGGAGCGCCGTCCACTCGTCGTCGGTCGGCTTGCGGCGCGTGACCGCCTCGCACTTCGCGCGATCGATGTTGTGCAGGTCCCACTCCTGCGCCAGCACTCCGCCCATCACGCGGCGCAGGTCGAACCCGGTGACGCGGTGGATGGAGGTGGTGTCCATGTCCATCACCCGAAGGTTCTTCTTCGCCGCCAGCGCCTTCTTCGCCTCCGCCTCGTAGCCGGGGGCGATCACCGCCTCCACGAACACCTCGCTCACCGCCCGCGCGGTCACGGCGTCCACGCGGCGGTTGAAGGCCACGATCCCGCCGAATGCGGACAACGGATCGCTCGCCCACGCGCGCGCAAAGGCGTCCTGCATCCCCGCTCCCAGCGCCGTCCCGCAGGGGTTGGTGTGCTTCACCACCACGCACGCGGGGTCGTGGATGTCGGCCACCAGGCGCCAGGCGGCATCGAGGTCGAGGATGTTGTTGAAGGACAGCTCCTTGCCCTGCACCTTGCGCGCCGCCACCACCGAGTACGCGGTCGAGCCGAGGTCGCTGTAGAACGCCGCGCGCTGGTGCGGGTTCTCGCCATAGCGCAGGTCCTGGACCTTCTCGTAGGAGAGGGAGAGCCGGTAGGGGAAGACCGCCTCGCTCGGGGCAACCGCGTAGCCATCCTCGCGCGCTTCGACCTGCGCGAAATAGCCGGCGATCGCCGCTTCGTAGCGCGCGCTGTGGCGGAACGCCTTCTGCGCGAGATACAGCCGTGTCGCTGCGTCGACACCTTCCTTGCGGTCGAGCTGTTCGAGAAGCAGCGGATAGTCGGCCGGATCCACCACGACCGCGACGTCGCGGAAGTTCTTCGCCGCCGCCCGCAGCATGGACGGACCGCCGATGTCGACGTTCTCGACCGCGTCGTCGAACCCGGCGCCCTTCGACACCTTGTCCTCGAAGGGATAGAGGTTCACGACTACCACGTCGATGGGGACGATGCCGTGCTCCTTCAGCGCCTTCTTGTGCGACGCCTCGCCGCGGCGAGCGAGGATGCCGCCGTGCACCTTCGGATGCAGGGTCTTCACCCGGCCGTCGAGGATCTCCGGGAAACCGGTGACGTCCGCGACCGGGGTGACCTTGACGCCGTGCTTCTTCAAAGCCTCGGCGGTGCCTCCGGTGGAGACGATCTCGTAGCCGCGGGCGGTGAGACCCTGGCCGAGGTCGGCAAGCCCCTCCTTGGCATGGACAGAGACGAGCGCCCGCTTTTTCATTGTGCGGGGGCGGGCGCCGAGGGAGACACGATCGGCGTCGGCGGGACCGGCGGCGCGTTCACCGGGGCCACCGTCGCCGGTCGCGGTGTCCGCGTGACGTCGCCTCGCACGTCGCGCCACACGGCGAGCCACGTGGCGGCGATCGCGGTGACGCCGCGGGAGTACGACAGCGATGCGACGCCAAACACCGGCGAGCGATAGTCGATCGTGCGATGGCTGATCACGCGGCCGTTCCGGAAGAGCTCGGTCCTGATCACGGGCGAGTCGATCCGGCTGCGTCCCAGCACCGTCTGCCAGTACCCGCCGAGGCCGCGGCGCGGCATGCGCAGCGCGGGCTCGTTGTCCACGACCACGGGGATCTTGTCGAGGCTGCCCGAAATGAACGTGTAGTACTCCCGGGTCACGCCCAGCGGATACCCCTCCGGCCCCGCGGACAGGACGGGGTCGGACAGATCCGCCGCGATGCGCATCAGCGCGCCGAGCTTGATGATGCCGTCGCTCACCTTCTGATCGCGCAGCAACGCCGAGGCCTCGAAGGCGCGCGCGTCGAGGGCGGCCAACGTCTCCGGACGCAGGGTTCCGCTGGACAGGTCGGCGGCAAGCGCCTGCGCCAGCACGGCCGGGAATGCCCGTGCCTCCTCGAAGATCTCCTTCTCGCGCTCCGCCATCAGCCGGGCGAGCGTTCGCGGGACCAGGCGCCGCGCGTCGCGGTTGAGCGATTCCATGAGGGCAGAAGGCCAGGCCTGGGCGTCGGCAGCGGTGAGCGACGCAGCCGCGAATCCGAGCGCGAGCATCCGGTGGCGGAAGCGCGCCGTCATTTCACTGCCTTGGCTTTCAAGCTCACCTTGCCGTCCTTGGTCTCGAGCCGGAAATCGACGGCCGAAGCGCCCTTCTCGCTGAGGATGCGCGTCGACTGCTGCGCGATGATCTTCTGGAAGCTCTCGAACTTCACCGCGCCTCCCTCCCCCGACTGCTTGCGCGCCTCGAGGAAGCGATTGAACAGCGAGCGCACCGCCTCGGTGTCCGCGCTCGCGTCCTTGACCCGGACCTCGTTGGTCGCGCGGGCGGCGGCGGCGGCCAGGTGGTGCGCCGGCAGCGGAGGAGGCATGGGCGGGGGCGGAGGCGCGGCCATCGCGGCGGCCTTGCCGTGCAGCCCGACGGGGCGTCCTTCCTCCATTGCCCGCAGGCGCTTCGCCCACAGCTCGGAGAACGCCTGGTACCGCGAGGCGAGGTTCTGGAAGCGGAACCGCTCCGCGTTGTTGCGGATCTCCGCGTTGGAATAGCGGCGGATCATGTTCTCGAGCTTGGTCCGCAGGTCGACCGGCGGCTTGCGCTCGAGGCCGCTGAAGAACTTCTCCCATTCGATCTGGAGCTGGCGGATCGACTTCTCGAGGATGTCGAGGTCCTCGTTCAGTGCCACTACGCGCTCTCCTCGCCGGTCACGAACAGCCAGAAGAGCGGAAGCCACAGCTCGCTCGCGTACGGCACGCGCTTGCCGTCGACGCGGACGTCGGTCCCCGCGCGGCCGCCCACGATGATGTAGAGGTCGCGCAGCGCGCGCGCGCCGCGCGTCTCGAAGGCGGCCTGGTGCCTGGTCCCGCCACCCTCCGCCTTTTCCGCATACAGCGGCGACTGCCGCGCCAGCGCCACTGCGCGCTCTCCGCCCGGCCCTTCGAACCCGTCGAACTCGACCGTGATCCGGAACGGACGCGGACGCCGCCCGGGGTAGAGGATGTCGGCCATCTCGTCGCCGAGGTGCGCGATGTCCTCTTCCTCGCGAGGGACGACGGGCGGGAGCCGATCGGCGAACGTCTTCGCGCGCTCCCGGTTCACGGCGCGAGAATAGGACACGGTCCTTTAAAGGTCAACGTTGTTATAGTGACGCGATGACCGCGTCTTCGTCCCCCGGAAGCGATGCGCGGCGCCGCCTCCCCTCGATCGACCAGGTGCTGCACGCCCCCGGCGTGCGCGACCTCGAGGTGCTCTACGGACGCGCCCTCGTGGCGACGGAAGCGCGGCTCCTCGTCGCCGAGGCCCGCGACCGCGCGGCGGCGGGTGACGTCGACGCGGGGGGTACCGGCCTGGCCGACATCGCCGGGCGGCTGGCCGGTCGCCTGCAATCCGCGCTCGCGCCTTCCCTGGTGCGGGTGATCAACGCGACCGGCGTCGTCATCCATACGAATCTCGGGCGAGCACCGCTGCCGGCGGCCATTGCGCTACGCGTGGCCGAGGTCGCGTCCGGGTATTCCAACCTCGAGCTCGATCTCGCGTCGGGCGAGCGCGGCGAGCGCGAGGTCCACGCCGAGGCTCGCCTGCGCGCGCTCCTACGCGCAGAGGCGACGGTGGTGGTCAACAACAACGCGGCCGCGGTTCTCCTCGCCGTCAACACCTTCGCCGAGGGGCGGGAGGTGATCGTGAGCCGCGGCGAGCTCGTCGAGATCGGCGGGTCCTTCCGCATTCCCGACGTCCTGCGGAAAAGCGGCGCCGTGCTCCGCGAGGTGGGCACGACCAACCGCACCCGCGCCTCCGACTACCGCGCCGCGATCGGGCCCGCGACGGGGCTGATCCTGAAGGTCCATCCCAGCAATTTCCGCATCGTCGGGTTCGCGGAGACGCCCGCGCGCGAGGAGCTGGCCGCGGTGGCCGCGGAGGCAAGGATTCCTTTCGCCGAGGACCTCGGCAGCGGGCTCATCGATCCGCTGCCGGCCCCGCTGGATCGCGAGGAGATCGTCGGGGCGAGCCTGCGTGCCGGCGTCGACGTGGTCACCTTCAGCGGCGACAAGCTGCTCGGCGGCCCGCAGGCCGGTATCGCGGCGGGCCGGACCGGACCGCTGCGCGCGATGCGCACGAACCCGCTGTACCGCGCGCTGCGCGTCGACAAGATGACCCTGGCCGCCCTCGACGGCGTGCTGCGCGAGTACCAGTCCGGCCGCGGCGGAGACATACCCACCGTGAGGATGCTCTCGACGACCGAGGCCGGTATCCGCGCGCGTGCGGAAGCCGCTCGCGACCGGCTGGCTCGCGTCGCGCGCACGCTGGCGGTTGAAGTCGTGGCGGGCTTCTCCGCCGTCGGTGGCGGCGCGGCGCCGACCGTCGAGCTTCCGACGGCAGTGCTCCGCGTGCGTCATCCGGAGCGGCGCCCGGACGATCTCGCGCGGCGATTGCGCGCCGGGGATCCGCCCATCGTCGCCCGCGTCGCGGAGGACGCGCTGATGATCGACCTGCGCACGGTCGCCCCGGACGAGGACGAAGCCGTGATCGCTGCGCTCGCGGGGCTGGCGGAGTGAAGACGTCGCGTGCTCTTGCCAGCGCGTTCCTGGCCGGCGTGCTGACGTTCCCGCCGGCGCTACCCGGCGCGGAGGCGGCGGCGGCGCGCGGCGCCGGCGGCGTTTCCATCTCGGTGGACGACGCGAGCGCCTATCCGGGCGGCCTGATCATCGTGCGCCTCACGTCGCGGCGCGGCGTCCGCGGGATCGTGTACGGCATTCTCGATGGCCGCCGTTGCCCGGCGTTCTGGAGCCGGGACGGACTGCGCGCGATGGTCCCGGTGCCGGTCACGTTTCGCCCCGGGCGCGTGACCCTCGGGGTCGAGATCCGCAGCGGCGGCGGGCGCCAGCGTTACGCGGTCCCGGTGACCATCGCGCCGCGCGCGTATCCGGAGCGGTTGGTGTTCGTGCCCGACGCCAAGAGGCCGGTCGCGGAGACGCCGACGACGGTTCGCGACGGCCGCCTGTTGCTCCAGTACCTGCGCACCGTGTCCCCGCGCCAGGCGTGGAGCGGCCCGTTCCGGCCCCCGGTCGACGTGCCGCCGGCGGCGAGCTTCGGATCGCCGCAGTCCTACGCTGGCCTCTCCGCTATCGAGTCGACCACGGACTCGATCCACGGCGAGTATCACCGCGGCCTCGACTACGACGTGGTGGAGGGAACGACGGTCAAGGCCCCGGCGCCGGGGACGGTATTGTTCGCGGGCCCCCTCGCCCTCAGCGGACGCACGGTCGTCGTCGATCACGGCCACGGCCTGCTGAGCGTGTTCTCGCATCTGGCCGAGAGCGCGGTGCGCCAGGGTGAGTGGGTCGACACGGGGCGGGCGATCGGCACCTCCGGGGAGAGCGGGCTCGCCGCCGTTCCGCATCTGCACTGGGCGGTCTACCTGCACGGCGTGGCGATCGACCCCCGGGTGACGGAGCGGCTCTAGCCCGCGTCCGGAAGCCCCCATTCCGAAATTCGTTCCGGAACGAATTTTTTTCACAAGTCCTGGGTTCGCCTAATCGGTGGCTGTCCCGAGGACATCCGCGCGGGGCGGAACCCAGTGCGTCAGCGCGTCCGGACACGCGCGATCCCCATCGACAACATCCATCGCGGTGAAATTCCGGCGCACGCCGCTCTGGAAGCGCAGGTCCGCGACTTCCCCGTCGCGCACGAAGGGCGCGCGGCCGAACTGCAGCCAGGCCCGCACCCAGCAGTCGCGGGAAGCAAGATCGCGCAGCGCTGCGATCGGCTGGCGGGTTTCGCCGTGCCACAGCAGTGGAGAGGCCGTCCCCGGCCGCCCGCGGTTCTCCAGGCGATAGGAGGGGCATTCTTCCGGGGAGACCCGATCCGGCGCCAGCGACAACGTGCCGCGCCGGAACACGAGCTCGTGGGACGTCGGGTCTCGCTCGATGGTCAGGACATCCCAGCACGCCGGCCAGCCGGGATTTGGATTGACCACGACGTCGACGAACGACCGCCCGCCCGCATCCGCGACCCGGACCCGCCCGCGCGCCACCGATGAAAGGCCGAACATCATGGTGACGAAGACGGCACTGCCCGCGAGTGCCGCCGTCGAGCGCTGCGGGGCGGTCAACGAAAGCCCCGCCCACGCGAGGCATCCGCCGCCGACGAAGAGCGCGAACAAGGCCTGGACAGGCACGATGCCGATGGCGGCTAGCGCGATGAAGAGGACGGCGAGAATGCCCACCACCGCCATGGTTCGCGCGCGCGTGGTGGCATTGAGTGCAGCGGCCGTGCCGAGGAGCAGCCAGAGCCAGGGCTCGAAGATGAAGACGGCGTCGCCGTAGAACCACCGCGAGTCGGCGGGCCACAACGGATGAACGCCGTAGACGTTCCAGGAATCGAGGACGACGTGCAGGGCGAGGCTCACCCCGATCAGGACGGAGAACCGTGCCGTGCCACCGGCTCGAACCGCGCGGCGCAGCGGACCGGCGAGGCAAAAGGCGGCGATCACGATCGCCTGCGCGACGAGCCCGGCGACGGTGTGCGTGTGCCCGCGGTGATGGAGCAGGTACCCGAGGGGCGCCGGCGTCACCCCCGTGTACACGAGGTCGAGGTCGGGAAGGTTCGACGCCACCACGGCGGCGGCAAGGAACAGCCGGCGCGTCCCGCGGTCGGCACCCGGGGGCAGCGCGAGCTCCGCTACCGCGGCGCCCACGAGGGCATGGGTGAAATTGTCCAACCGCTTCTAGAGCGAGTGCGCGGCGGCGCGGGCCCAGGCGAGAACGGGCCCGGGGTACACGCCGAGCGCGAGGACGACCACGGTGGCGACGGTGAGGGCCGTTGCCGCTCCGACACCGATGGGCGCCCACGTGTCCTCTCCCACCGGCTCGCGCATGTACATGGCGACGACGACGCGCAGGTAGTAGTACGCGGAGACGACGCTCATCAGCATGCCGATGACGGCCAGGTTCACGTACCCCGCGCCGACGGCGGCGTTGAAGAGGTGGAACTTCCCGACGAAGCCGGCGGTGACGGGGATGCCGGTCAGGGAGACGAGGAAGACGGCCATCGCCGCGGCGAGGAGCGGCCGGCGGTCCGCGAGGCCGGAGAGGTCGGCGAGGGACAGAGGCTCGCGATCGTCGCGGGCCAGCGAGGACAGCGCCCCAAAAGCGCCGAGATTCACCGCGGCGTACGCCACCAGGTAGAACAGGACGGCCTCGGTTCCCCGGCCCGGCGCCGCCACCACCCCGGTCAGGATGTAGCCCGCGTGCGCCACCGACGAGTACGCGAGCAGGCGCTTGACGTTGGTCTGGGCCAGCGCGCCCAGGTTGCCGATGACCATGGTCACGATGGCGAGCACGGCGACGGCGGGCTGCCATTCGCCCGCCAGCGCCGGCACCCCTTGCAGGAACACGCGCAGGAAGGCGGCAAAAGCCGCGGCCTTGACCCCCGCGGACATGAGCGCGGTGACGGTGGTGGGCGCGCCCTCGTAGACGTCGGGGGCCCACATGTGGAACGGCACCGCGGCCACCTTGAAGCCGAACCCGACGAGCAGGAAGCCGACTCCGAGGAGCGCAAGCCCGGGCCCGCCGTCCGGGCGGCCGATGGCGGCGGCGATGCGCGGCAGCGTGGTGCTGCCGCTCGCTCCGTAGAGGAGCGCGACGCCGTACAGGAAGAAGGCCGACGAGAACGCGCCGGTGATGAAGTACTTGACCGCCGCCTCCTGGCTCTCCACGCGGTCGCGGTGGAGGCCGGCCATCGCGTAGATGGCCACGGACATGATCTCGAGGGCCACGAAGATCGACAGCAGCTCGAGGCACGACGCGAGCCCCATCATGCCGACGATGGAGAAGAGCAGGAGCGCGTAGTACTCGCCCCGATCGGACCGCGTCGCGCGCAGGTACGAAGGCGACAGGAGAACGGCGAGGATCCCGATCCCCAGGATCAGGAACTGGAAGAACAGCGCGAAGTCATCGGCGGCGAGCGAGTTGCCGAGGATCGCCCCGCGCCCCTGTCCCCTCGCGATCACCACGACTGCGATCACGGCGCCGGCGAGACCCGTGAGCGAGAGCGCCGCCGAAGGGGCCCGGTTCCCGCGTGTCGTGAACGCCTGCGCCAGCAGGACGATTAGGCCCGTGAAGGCGACGATCGCGGCGGGGACGATGGGACGGAGGTCGATCGGCATCAGTGATCAAGCCGGGGGGGAACGTCGGCGACGGCAAACGATCCGCCTCGCTCCCCCCCAGACCCCCCAGGGGCGGCCGCCCGCTGCGCGGTCGCCCGCCTCCCAATTGGCTCGTCCGCCGCCCTCCCAGTCCGCGGCTGCTTGGCGCGCACGCTGCGCACGAGCGCGTCCACGGAGGGCTCGATGGTGGTGGTGAACATCGGGCTGAACACGCCCATGAAGACGGCGAGGATCGCCAGGGGTGCGAGCACGGACGCTTCACGCACGGTCAGATCGGGCAGTCCGCGGTTGGCGGGGTTGGTGACCTCGCCATAGAGGACGCGCTGCACCATCCAGAGGATGTAGGCGGCGGCGAGGATCACCCCCAGCGAGGCGATGACCACGAGCGCGGGGCTGAATTTCCACGAGCCCACGAGGATCAGGAACTCGCCGACGAACCCGTTGAAGCCGGGGACGGCGATCGACGACAGGGAGATGAGCAGGAAGATCGACGCGAACCACGGCATCTCCGTCTTGAGCCCGCCGAAGTCCGCGATCTGGCGCGTGTGCCTCCGGTCGTACAGCATCCCCACCATCAGGAAGAGCGCGCCGGTGGAGATGCCGTGGTTCAGCATCTGGTAGATCGCGCCCACGACGCCGGTGGTGGTGAAGGACGCGATGCCGAGCATCACGAAGCCGAGATGCGAGACCGAAGAGTAGGCGACGAGCTTCTTGAGATCGGGCTGCACCAGCGAGACGAGCGCGCCGTAGACGATCCCGATCACGGCCAGGGCCCCGATCCACGGCGCGAACTGGGCGGCCGCGTGCGGAAAGAGGGGGATGGCCAGGCGCAGGAAGCCATAGCCGCCCATCTTCAACATGACGCCGGCCAGGATGACCGACCCCGCGGTGGGCGCCTCGACGTGCGCGTCGGGCAGCCAGGTATGGAACGGGAACATCGGCACCTTGATGGCAAAGGCCAGCGCAAAGGCCGCGAACAGCCACATCTGCAGCGCGGGATCGACGGGGTGCCGCGACAGGACGGCGACGTCGAAGGTGGCGAGCCCCGAAGCCTTGTACAGGGCGAAAAAGGCCACCAGCATCAAGGCGCTTCCCGCCATCGTGTAGAGGAAGAACTTCACCGCCGCGTAGATGCGCCGCTCGTGCCCCCAGATCCCGATCAGGAAGTACATCGGGATGAGCATCGCTTCCCAGAAGATGAAGAACAGGAACAGGTCGAGGGCGATGAAGACGCCGATCATGCCCGCTTCCAGCAGCAGCATGAAGATGTTGAACGCCTTCACGCGATGCTGGATCCCGGCCCACGACCCGATCAGGGCGAGCGGCGTCAGGAACGTGGTGAGCAGCACGAGCCACAGGCTGATGCCGTCCACGCCGACGTGGTAGGAAGTCCCGTACTCGCCCAGCCATTCGCGCGTCACCTCGAACTGCATGCCCGGCGTCGGGGTGAAGTCGCGCAGCAGCAGCAAGGACACGACGAAGATCGCGAGGGCGATGGCGATCGCGGCGAGCTTCTGGGCGCGCTCGGCCGCCCGCGGAATGAGCGCGAGCGCCAGCGCGCCGGCGAGCGGCATCAGGACCAGCAGGCTCAGCAGGTCCAACTTCACCTCAGGACCACAGCAGGTAGGCGAACAGGGCCACCGCGCCGCCGAGGATGAGCAGCGCGTAGGCGCGCACCAGCCCCGACTGCACTACGCGCACTCCCCGCGACGCGTTGTCGACGGCGGCGCCGCTGCCGTTCACGAGGGCGTCGATCATGCCGACGTCGACCCCGCGCCAGAGGATCCTGTCGCTGCCTCCCACGAAGCCGCGGCCCGCCACGCGGTCGAACAGCGCGTCGAAGCCGTACTTCGCTTCCAGCACCCGCGCCGGGCCGCGCATCCTCGTGGATACCCGTCCGGGCAGGTCGCGATACAGGACGTAGAGGTAGTACGCGGCGACGAGGCCGAAGATCGCGCCGGCAGTGGCGACGAACGGCAGCCACCGCGGATGCGGATGGTGCGCGGCCTCCATACGGAAGACCGGCTCCACGAGCTCGGGGATCTTCAGGAAGCCGGCGACGAGGCTGCCCCCCGCGAGGAGGGCCAGCGGCACGACCATGCTCCACGGCGACTCGTGGATCGCTCTCTCGGCCACGGGGTCGCCGCGGTACTCGCCGAAGAAGGCGAGGAACAGGAGCCGGCCCATGTAGAAGGCGGTCAGCATCGCCGTCACGAGGCCGATGGCGAACAGCACGTTCCAGTGGCCTTCCAGAGCCCCGGCGAGGATCGCGTCCTTGCTGTGATATCCCGCGAGGGGCGGGATGCCGGCGATGGCGAGCGTTCCAATGAGGAACGTCCAGAACGTCCACGGGATCCGCCGCCGCAGGCCCCCCATGCGCCGCATGTCCTGCTCCCCGCCGAGGGCGTGGATCACGGATCCGGAGCCGAGGAACAGGAGCGCCTTGAAAAACGCGTGGGTGAACAAATGGAAGACGGCCACGCCAAACGCGCCGACGCCGGCGGCCAGGAACATGTACCCGAGCTGGCTGACGGTGGAGTAGGCGAGGACCTTCTTGATGTCGGTCTGCACCAGCGCGATCGTGGCCCCCAGCACCGCCGTCGCGGCTCCCACCACCGCCACCGTCGCCATCGCCGTCTCGGACAGGGAGAACAGCGGCGCGAGCCGCGCCACCATGTAGACGCCCGCGGTCACCATGGTCGCGGCGTGGATGAGCGCCGACACGGGAGTGGGCCCCTCCATCGCGTCCGGCAGCCAGACGTGGAGCGGGATCTGCGCGCTCTTGCCGCAGGCGCCGAGGAAGAACAGCAGGCAGACGATGGTCACGGGCCCAAAGGTCCACATCGCCTCGGGGGCCAGCGCGCTCGCGTTGCTCGCGATGTCGACGAGGTCGAGGCTGCCAAAGGCGTGGAACGTCATGATCATGCCGAGGATCAGGCCGACGTCGCCGATGCGGTTGACGATGAACGCCTTCTTGCCCGCGTCCGACGCGCTCTTCTTCTTGAACCAGAACCCGATCAGCAGGTAGGAACACAGCCCGACGCCCTCCCAGCCGACGAACAGCAGGGGCAGGTTGCCGCCGAGGACGAGCAGCAGCATGAAGAACGTGAACAGATTCAGGTAGGAGAAGTACCGGACGCGCTCGGGGTCGTGGGACATGTACCCCACGGAATAGATGTGGATGAGGGATCCGATCCCCGTCACCACCAGGATCATCACCGCGGACAGGTTGTCGAGGAGGAGATTGGCCTGGACCTGGAATCCGCCCGCCTCGATCCAGTTGACCCCGAGGAACGGCTGCGTGAAGCGGAGGTTCTCCGGGCCCGCCACCAGCGCGCGGAGGCGGAGCACGCTCCACACCGCGATCGCGAACGACGTCAGCACCGTCATGCAGGCCAGCACCGACGCGCCCTGTCCCTCGCCGTGATCGCGGATCTTGTCCCCGAACAGGGAGAGCACGACGAACCCGAGCAAGGGCATGAGGAGGATGACGAACGGCGCCACCATCTCCGCGTTGGCGAGGCCGCCGCCCTGCAGGATGAACGAGGCGCCCGCCAGCATCAGGACCCACGCGCCGGCGACGATCCACCCCGTGCGATCGGGCTTGCCATGGTGGCCGTCGTGGCCGGTCATCACCACTTGAGGAGGCTGAAGGTATCGACGTCGAGGGTGCTGCGATGACGCTGCATGGAGATGACGATGGCCAGCCCGACAGCGGCCTCCGCGGCGGCGACGGTGAGCACGAAGAACACGAGCACCTGCGCGTCGAGGGTGCCGAGCGAGCGGCTGAAGGCGATGAACGAGAGGTTGACCGCGTTCAGCATCAGCTCGACGCACATGAAGATGGTGATGATGTTGCGTCGCAGGAAGACGCCCACCGCGCCAATGGCGAACAGCGCCATGCTCAGCAGCAGCGCGTGCTTGATGATGTCCGGCGTCATGCGTCCTTCCGCGCCAGCGCGACGGATCCCACCAGCGCGGCCAGGATCAGGATGGACGTGGCCTCGAAGACGTAGAGGTACTGCGGCGAGAAGAGGATGCGGGCGACCGGACGCGACGAGGCGTCGAACACGGCAGCGACTCCCGAGGGCGCGAAGCGCCACAGGACATAGGCGACCTGCGCCGCCAGCAGCCCCGCGAGGCCGACACCCAAGAGCTTGAAGCGAAGGCTCTCTCCGGCGAAGCGCTCCTCGGGCCGGACGTTCAGCAGCATGAGGACGAAGAGGAAGAGCACCATGATCGCCCCCGCGTACACGACCACCTGCAGGATGGCGACGAACGAGGCGCCGAGGATCCCGTAGATGGCGGACAGCGAGCATAGGGTGACGATGAGCGCAAAAGCGCTGTAGATGGGGTTCCGCTGCGCGACGACGACGATGGCGGACACGAGGGCCAGCGCGGCCGCCACGTAGAACGTGACGGCGTCGATGTTCACTGGAGAGCGACCACGACGACGGCGGTGACCATCAGGTTCAGCACCGCCAGCGGCACCAGCACCTTCCATCCGAAGTCCATCAGCTGGTCGTAGCGGAAGCGCGGCAGCGTCCCGCGCAGCCACACGAAGAAGAACAGGAAGCCCGCCAGCTTGAGGATGAACCACAGCGGGGAGTCGGGAAGGAACGCCACCGGGGACATCCATCCCCCGAAGAACAGGTTCGCCCCCACCGCCGAGATCGTGATCATGTGCACGTACTCGGCCATCTGGAGCAGCGCGAAGCGCATGGAGGAGTACTCGGTGTGGAAGCCGGCCACGAGCTCGGTCTCCGCCTCCGGAAGGTCGAAGGGCGTGCGATTCGCTTCCGCGGTGCCCGCGACCAGGAAGACGAGGAACGCGAGAGGCTGCTTGAAGAGGAACCAGTGCCAGAACCACCCGTCCTGGTAGCGCACGATGTCGCCGAAGCGGAACGATCCCGCGAGCAGGATGATCCCGATCCACGACAGCCCCAGCGCCAGCTCGTAGGAGAACATCTGCGCCGAGGAGCGCAGGCCGCCGAGCAGGGTGTACTTGTTGTTGGCCGCCCATCCCGCCATCACGATGGCGTAGACGGACAGCGACGACAGGGCGAACAGGTACAACACGCCGATGTCGAGGTCGGCGATCTGCAGCAGGACCGGCCGCCCCTCGAGGAAGTCGGGAAGGATCCCCCAGTGCGGAAACGTGACCGTTCCGCCCCACGGCACGACGGCCACGGACAGGAAGGCGGTGATGATCGCGATCGCCGGGGCGGCGATGAAGATCCACTTGTTCGCCCCCTCGGGGACGACCTCTTCCTTGAAGAAGAGCTTGATCCCGTCCGCGATCGGCTGCAGCAAACCGAAGGGACCGGTGCGGTTGGGCCCGAGCCGGAACTGCATGAACGCCAGCAGGCGGCGCTCGATGAAGGTCATTCCCGAGAAGATCATCAGCAGCAGGTTCAGGAGGACGCCCACCTTGAGAGCGGTGATGGCCAGCTCCTGCTGCATCGGCGTGAGGCTCACCGCGCCGCGCCTGCCTCGGCGGTCTGCGCTTGCGGAGCGAGCGCGGCGGCCTCCGCGAACGTGCCCGCGACCGTCTTCCAGCATCGCTTCTCGCGCACGTGGTACTCGTACTCGTCGCGGAACTTCGTGAGCGTCGACATCGGCGGCGTGGCCGCGGCGTCACCGAACGCGCACACCGTCTTGCCCGCGATGGAGTCGCACACCGTGGTCAGGATCTCGAGGTCGCGGGGGGTGCCCTTGCCTTCTTCGATCTTGTCCAGCAGGCGCAGCAGCCACCCCGTGCCCTCGCGGCACGGCGAGCACTTGCCGCAGGACTCGTGCTTGTAGAAGAAGGCGAGCTTGCGGGCCACCCAGACCATGCACGTCGAGTCGTCGACCACGATCGTGCCCGCGGACCCGAGCATCGACCCCGCCTTGCCGATGCTGTCGAAGTCCATGTTCACGTCGATCTCGTGGGGCAGCAGCACCGGGGTCGACGACCCGCCGGGGATCACGCACCGCAACTGGCGCCCATCCGGCACGCCGCCCGCGAACTTCTCGTCCTCGACGAGCTGGCGCAGGGTGATCTTCCCCATCCCCGTCTCGTAGACGCCGGGGCGTTTCACCGCGCCGCTGATGCAGTAGAGCTTGGGCCCGCCGTTTTTCTCGGTGCCCTGGGCCGCGAACCACTCGGCTCCCCGCTCGAGGATGAGGGGCACGCAGATCAGGGTCTCGACGTTGTTCACCACCGTGGGGCAGTTGTAGAGGCCGGACACGGCGGGGAACGGCGGCTTGACCCGGGGCTGGCCGCGCTTGCCCTCGAGGCTCTCGATGAGGGCCGTCTCCTCGCCGCACTCGTACGATCCCGCGCCGCTGTGCAGCGTGATCTCGAGGTCGTACCCGGTGCCCAGGATGTTCTTGCCGATGAGCCCGGCGGCGTAGGCCTCGTCGATCGCCTGCTGCATCACACGGATGCCTTCGTGGAACTCGCCGCGGATGTAGATGTAGCAGTCGTGGCAGTTGATGGCGTACGAGGAGACGATGCAGGCCTCGAGCATCTGGTGCGGATCGCGCTCGAGGATCAGGCGGTCCTTGTACGTGCCGGGCTCCCCCTCGTCGGCGTTCACGCAGAGGTAGCGCGGCTTGTCGTTCTTGGGCAGGAAGCCCCACTTCGTCCCCGTCGGGAACCCGGCGCCGCCGCGGCCGCGCAGGTTCGCCTTCTTCAGGGCCTCGATGATGTCCTCCGGCTTCAGGCCGAGGTGGTCCTTCAGCTTCGCGTACCCGCCGCCCTTGCGATACGACTCGAGGGTCGTCGAATCCGGCTTGAACACGTTGCGCAGCAGGATCGAGTCCCCCACGCTGCGCGGCCAGTCGAACGGCCGCTCCCGCAGGGCGCCGGTCACGATCGCCTCCACGTCGTCGACGGTCGCGTACTCCACCCAGTGCCCGTCGACCTGGATCGCGGTGGCGCCGCCGCAGGCGGCCAGGCATTCCGCGCGATGCACGGTGAACTCGCCGTCCGCGGTGGTGCCGCCCTCCTGGATGCCGAGGCGGTCGCACAGCTTCGTGATCAGCGTGTCCGCGCCGGCGAGCGCGCAGGAGAGATTGGTGCACACCTCGATGTGGTGCCGCCCCTCGGGCCGGAACCGGTACATCGTGTAGAAGGTCGCAGTGTCGTGCACCTGGGCGGGCGTCAGCTCCAGCAGCGAGGCCAGGTACTCGATGGCCTCCGAGCTGATGTACCCCTCCTGGTCCTGGACCATGTGGAGGCCGGGAAGGAGCGCCGAGCGCCTCACGGGATACCGGGAGACGATCCGGTCAAAGGCGGCCTTGTTCTCCGCGGTGAACTGCATTACCAGTCCAGCGCTCCGACCTTCCAGGCGTAGACGAACCCGCCTCCGAGCAGCGTAATGAACACGAACATCTCTATTAGCGCGAACATCCCGAAGCCGGGCTCGCGGAAGATCAGCGCCCACGGATAGAGGAAGGCGGCGTCCACGTCGAGCAGGATGAAGATCATGCAGACGAGGTAGAACTTGATCGGGAAGCGCTCGTTCAGGCTCGTCCCCACGCTGGGCACGCCGCACTCGTAGACCGAGCGCTTGGCCGCGGTCGGACGCGGCCGGCCCAGGAGCTGGGACATGAACAGGGTGAAGGCGGCAAACCCGACGGCGGCGCCGCCGAGGATCAGCAGGGGAACGTAGGACGGCAGCATGTTCTCTCTATCGTTTATGACGTTGTCAGGTTGTCAGGATACGTTCGCCGCGCCGCCCGCGGTCAGAACCTGTAGGTGATCCTACCGTAGACAAAACGGCCGTTGATGCCGAACGGTGTCGCCGTGCCGTAGCGGATGGCGCCGGGGGCGGTGAATCCGGCAGCCACGCTGCCGGGGGCGAGGGCGTTCTCGGGGCGCAGGGTCTCGGGATAGGTGTCGAAGGCGTTCTGCACGCCGGCGCCGACG
>Ga0136617_10000352_pt1 | contig 37604 bp, 41 predicted proteins | sample AntDrymUQ3222106_2_FD_129672 | JGI IMG/M metagenome (GOLD analysis project Ga0136617, IMG submission 129672) | Polar desert sand microbial communities from Dry Valleys, Antarctica - metaG UQ322 (21.06) | ecosystem: Environmental > Terrestrial > Soil > Desert | place: Antarctica: Dry Valley... | reverse complement strand
TCCGGTCACCCACATCTGGTACTTCAAGGGCGTCCCGAGCCGTCTCGGCTACCTGCTCGACCTGGCCCCGAAGGACCTCGAGAAGGTCATCTACTTCGCGGCGTACATGATCACCTCCGTCGACGACGAGGCCCGGCACAAGGACCTTCCGTCGCTCGAGGGCAAGATCGACGTCGAGCGCAAGCAGCTCGAGCAGCGCCGTGACTCCGACGTCGCCACCCGGATGGGCAAGCTGGAAGAAGACCTGGCGACTCTCGAGGCCGAGGGCGCCAAGTCCGACGCCAAGCGCAAGGTCAAGGAGGCCGCCGAGCGCGAGCTCAAGCAGATCCGTGACCGCGCTCAGCGCGAGATCGACCGTGTCGACGAGGTCTGGCAGACCTTCCGCACCCTCAAGGTGCAAGACCTCACCGGCGACGAGATCCTCTACCGCGAGATGAAGTACCGCTTCGGTCAGTACTTCGAAGGCGCGATGGGCGCCGAGGCCATCCAGAAGCGACTGCAGTCGTTCGACCTCACCAGCGAGTCCGAGTCGCTGCGCGAGACGATCCAGACCGGCAAGGGCCAGCGCAAGACCCGCGCCCTGAAGCGACTCAAGGTCGTCTCGGCCTTCATGACGACGACCAACAGTCCCGAAGGCATGGTGCTCGACTGCGTGCCGGTCATCCCGCCGGACCTGCGCCCGATGGTGCAGCTCGACGGCGGCCGGTTCGCGACGTCGGACCTGAACGACCTCTACCGCCGCGTCATCAACCGCAACAACCGGTTGAAGCGACTGCTCGACCTCGGTGCCCCCGAGATCATTGTCAACAACGAGAAGCGGATGCTTCAGGAGGCCGTCGACTCGCTGTTCGACAACGGCCGCCGTGGGCGTCCGGTCACCGGTCCGGGAAACCGACCGTTGAAGTCGCTGTCCGACATGCTCAAGGGCAAGCAAGGCCGCTTCCGGCAGAACCTGCTGGGCAAGCGCGTCGACTACTCCGGGCGGTCGGTCATCGTCGTCGGCCCGCAGCTGAAGCTGCACCAGTGCGGTCTGCCCAAGCAGATGGCGCTGGAGCTGTTCAAGCCGTTCGTGATGAAGCGGCTGGTCGACCTCAACCACGCGCAGAACATCAAGAGCGCCAAGCGCATGGTGGAGCGTAGCCGTCCGGTGGTTTGGGATGTCCTCGAAGAGGTCATCACCGAGCACCCGGTGCTGCTCAACCGTGCACCCACGCTGCACCGACTCGGCATCCAGGCGTTCGAGCCGCAGTTGATCGAGGGCAAGGCCATCCAGATTCACCCGCTCGTCTGCTCGGCCTTCAACGCCGACTTCGACGGTGACCAGATGGCGGTGCACCTGCCGTTGTCGGCCGAGGCACAGGCCGAGGCACGGATCTTGATGTTGTCGACCAACAACATCTTGAAGCCGGCCGACGGTCGGCCGGTGACGATGCCGACCCAGGACATGATCATCGGCATCTACTTCCTCACCCTCGACCGTGACGGTCACGAGGGCGAGGGGCGTGCCTTCGCCTCGGTCTCCGAGGCTCAGATGGCCTTCGACCGCAAGGCGATCACCCTGCAGAGCAAGGTCAAGATCCGTTTCGCGCAGGTCGAGCCGCCGCTCGGGCACGAGGCACCCGAAGGGTGGGAAGCCGGGCAGCCGCTGACGCTCGAGACCACGCTAGGGCGCGCCCTGTTCAACGAGGCACTTCCGACCAACTACGCCTACGTCAACGGCGAAGTCGGCAAGAAGCAACTGGGCGCGATCGTCAACGACCTGGCCGAGCGCTACACCAAGGTCGAGGTCGCGACGGCACTCGACGCCCTCAAGGACGCCGGCTTCTACTGGGCCACCCGGTCCGGTGTGACGATCTCCATCGAGGACGTCGTGACACCCCCGGACAAGCCGCAGATCATGGCGAGGTTCGAGGATCAGGCAGCCAAGGTGCAGGTGCAGTACGAGCGCGGCCTGATCACCGACGAGGAGCGTCGTCAGGAGCTCATCGAGATCTGGAACACCGCCACCATCGAGGTCGCCAAGGCGATGGAGGACACGTTCGAGAAGACCAACCCGATCTACATGATCGTGAACTCCGGGGCCCGCGGGAACATGACGCAGGTCCGGCAGATCGCGGGTATGCGTGGTCTGGTGGCCAACCCGAAGGGCGAGATCATCCCGCGCCCGATCAAGGCGAACTTCCGCGAGGGACTGTCGGTGCTCGAGTACTTCATCTCGACGCACGGCGCCCGAAAGGGTCTCGCCGACACCGCGCTGCGTACGGCTGACTCCGGGTATCTCACCCGCCGTCTGGTCGACGTGTCGCAGGACGTCATCATTCGTGAGGACGACTGCGGCACCGAGCGTGGCCTCAACAAGGTCATCGGTGTGCGCAGCGAGAGTGGCACGGTGAGCCGCGACGACTATGTCGAGACCTCGGCGTACGCCCGCAACCTCGCCGTCGACGTCGAGCACCCAGACAGCGGCGAAGTCGTGGCCCAAGGTGGCGACGACATCGGCGACGTCTTGATCAACAAGCTCGTCCAAGCCGGCATCCACGAGGTCAAGGTGCGCTCCGTGCTCACCTGCGACGCCAAGACCGGAACGTGCGCGAAGTGCTACGGCCGTTCGCTCGCGACCGGCAAGCTCGTCGACATCGGTGAGGCGGTGGGCATCATCGCCGCGCAGTCGATCGGTGAGCCCGGCACGCAGCTGACCATGCGGACCTTCCACACCGGCGGAGTGGCATCGGCCGACGACATCACCGAGGGTCTACCTCGCGTGGTGGAGCTGTTCGAGGCCCGCCAACCGAAGGGCAAGGCGCCGATCTCGGAGTCGGCCGGTCGGGTGCGGATCGAGGAGACCGACAAGACTCGCAAGATCGTCGTCGTCCCCGACGACGGCAGCGAGGAGCTCGGGTTCCCGGTCAGCAAGCGCACCCGGATGCTCGTCGAGGATGGTTCGCACGTCGAAGTCGGCGAGCAGCTCACGATCGGTAAGGCCGACCCGCAGGACGTCCTGCGGGTGCTCGGTCCGCGCAAGACCCAGGAGCATCTGGTCGACCAGGTGCAGGAGGTCTACCGTCGGCAGGCCGTGGCGATCCACGACAAGCACATCGAGATCATCATCCGGCAGATGCTGCGCCGGATCACGGTGATCGAGAGCGGGGACTCGAACCTGCTGCCCGGTGAGCTCGTCGAACGGACCCGCTTCGAGACCGAGAACCGCCGCGTAGTTGCCGAGAGCGGCACGCCGGCCTCGGGACGCCCGGTCCTGATGGGTATCACGAAGGCCTCTTTGGCGACGGAGTCGTGGCTGTCCGCGGCATCGTTCCAGGAGACCACCCGAGTGCTCACCGATGCGGCGATCCACGGCAAGTCCGACTCGTTGCGCGGGCTCAAGGAGAACGTCATCTTGGGCAAGCTCATCCCGGCCGGCACCGGTCTGGAGCGCTACCGCAACATCCGGGTCGAGCCGACCGAGGAGGCCCGCGCGCAGGCGTACTCGATCGACTACGACAGCTACGACTACGACTTCGGGTCGGCGACCGGTCAGTCGGTAGCCCTGGACGACTTCGACTTCGGGTCGTACCAGAACTAACAGTCAGCGCCTCGGCGCACACGAAGGCGGTCACCCGAGGGGTGGCTGCCTTCGGGCGTTGACACGTCGCGGAGGTGCTGGTCGGATGGCTCCAGCCCTTCGAGCCGGCGAGGCGCCATGCGACGTACTGCTGCTATCGCGAGTCTTGGTCTGATCGCGCCCGTCCTGGTCGCCCTGACCGTCCATGCCGACGGCTCCCCGGTGGGCGGCGTCGCGGGCCCGGCGTGTGATCCCTTCACGCCCGCCAGGTACGCGGGGAACGTTCCCAGCCCGAACGAGGTCCTGGGATTCGAGCTCGGCAGCCAAGAGGTCACCACCGAGGAGTCCGACACCTACCTCGAAGCGGTCGGCGACGCGAGCTACCGGGTGCGTACCGGTGTCTTCGCCAGGTCCCGACAGGGCCGCGACCTGCGCTATGCGGTCGTCGGGGAACCACGCGACGTGCGCGCCGCCCAGCGCGCGGCTGCTGCGCTGCGCAACCCGCACACCCGCCCGGGTCGTGCGGCCTGGATCGCCGACCATGCACCCGCGATCGCCTGGGTTGCGGCGAACGTGCACGGCAACGAGGAGAGCGGCGCAGATGCCGCTCTGGCGCTGCTGCGCGACCTGGCCGACCGCACCGACTGCGCCGCCCGACAGGTCCGGCGCAACGTCGTGACCGTGATCGTCCCGATCCAGAACCCCGATGGCCGCGAGCTGGACTTTCGCCGCAACTCCTACGGCTTCGACCTCAACCGCGACTGGTTCGCGCGTACCCAGCCGGAGACCGACGGCAAGCTCCAACTGCTGCGGGAACTGCCGGGTGTCCTGTTCATCGACGACCACGAGATGGGCGCCGACGACTACTTCTTCCCGCCCAACGCCGACCCCGTGCACCACGAGATCGCCGACCGGTCCATCGAGTGGATCAACGACCTGTACGGCGCCTCGATGGCGGCGGAGTTCGATCGGCAGGGCATCCCCTACTTCAACTACGACATCTACGACTTGCTGTACATGGGGTACGGCGACACGGTGCCGACCACTGGCTTCCTGGGCGCCGGCATGACGTTCGAGAAGAACAACGCCGACCCGATCGACGAGCGCGTGTACGAGCAGCGGGTCGCGGTCTGGAGCTCGCTGTCCGCATTGGCCACGAACAAGGACCGCGTCCTGCGCGGGTGGGCGGCCAACTACCGCGAGGCCTACCGCGAAGGTGTCCGCGGCGAGCTCGAGCCGAACGCGGTCTTCGCGCCGGGCAGCGAGCTGGAGCAGCAGGTGCCCGACGAGACCATCCGCAACTACTTCCTGCCGCCGACCTGGGCCAAGCGGGCGGAGGTACGCGACCTCGTGCGCCGACTTCAGCGCATGGACGTCAAGGTCCGGGTCCTCACCCGGTCGCTTGCGGTCCGCGACTACCGCTCCTACGGGACCGAGAGGCCGCGACGAGCCGTGCTGCCGCGGGGGACGTACTGGATCCCGATGGCGCAGGCGCAGAAGCACTGGGTGCAGGCGATGCTCGGCGAGGACAGCTACGTGCCGTTCCCGTACTTCTACGACGTCACCGCCTGGAGCGGCCCGCTGCTCTACAACATCTGGGGTGGTCGTTCGGCCCGGGTGGTGCATCCGCGATGGAGACCTGCCCCGCACGTCGGCCCCCGTCCGTCGCCTGGCCACGGTCGACACGATCCGAAGGTCGGTGTCTGGCTGCTCGATCCGGACAGCACCTCGGGGTACGAGTCCGAAGGCTGGATGAGGTGGCTGTTCGACGCGAAGTGGCGTCAGCCGTACACGATGGTCGGCAGCGACCAGATCGCCGGTGGCGCCCTGGACTCACTCGACGTCCTCGTCACGCCCAATGGGGACGCCGAGGCGGCTTGGGAACTGCTCGGGCCCGACGGACAGGAAGCGGTTCGGGACTGGGTGGCCGCCGGTGGCCGGTTCGTCGGCATGCGCGCCGGCACGGAGCTGGCCGCGAAGCTGGGTCTCACCACCGCGCGGCTTGCTGCGCCGACGTCCGACATACCGGGGTCGCTGATCCGCGCCAAGGTCACGTACGGCCCGTTGGCTAAAGGGGTCGGTCGTACGGTGTGGAGCTTCTACGAGTACGACAACGTCATGACGGCGGACCCCGCGGTCACGCCCGTGACGTTCCCAGCCGTGGACAGCCCCACGTGGTTCATCTCGGGCTACCAGCGCGGGGCGGAAGAGCTCGCCGGTACGGCGACAGTCGTCGACGAAAGATATGGGGACGGCCGCGTGGTGGTGTTCGCCGGCGAGCCGAACTTCCGGGGGTTCACCGACGGGACGCAGAAGATCGTCTGGAACGCGGTCTACGGGCGCGACACCACCGCCGCGGTGGCGACCGGTGTGCGAGACGACCGCAAGGCGGCCAGCCGTGCCGTGAAGGGGTTGCGGAGCTACGACGACCGGTTGGTAGTCACCGTCCGTACTACTGCGCGAGACCAGGTGCTGGCGACGTTCCGTCACTACGGTCTCAGCCCGCGCGCTGTCCGCGTGGGCGACGACCTGATCCAGTACCGCGTGCCAACCGGACCCTCCGAGCAGAGCCGGTACGCCCGGAGCCTGGCCCGCGACCTTGCCGAAATCGGCCCTGGAATCCGGAGCATGCGCGTCCCCTGACCACGCCACACCGCTCACCGCACCAGAACGAGGACCAACGGCACGAGGACGCTGGCCCCGGGCTGACTAAGGTCGCCGGATGACACAGATCCCTTCCGGCCCCCAATCCGACGACTTGTTTCGGGTGCTCAACCCGCTGGTCAGCGATCGCACGTTGGCCCCGCACCAAGCCGACGCTGTGTACCGCGCGCTGTCGGCAAGCAGCGCACGCGCTGTGCAGCCGGGATCCGAAGACCGGCCTGGCTGGCAGCGACCGCGTCTGTTGGCCACGCTGGCTATCCTGGCGCTGGGCCTGCTCGTTGCCGGCTATTCACTGGGATCGACGGTCGACTTCGAGGACGGATTCTCGTGGAAGGGCACGCTGCTCGTCCTCGGGGCCAGCGCAGTGGCTGCCGCGGTCGCCGCGGCGTATTTCACGATACTGACTGAGCGGCCGTGGGCTGCCTTTGTGCGCAACGCCTTCGCCGGAATCGCCTTGGCCGGGTTCGCCGCGTCGTTGACGATCATGTGGGAGCCAGAGGCACTGGTCTATGTGGCCGGCGCCGTCATGCTGCTCGGTGGCGCCGTCGGGTACTGGTTGACGCGGGGAGTCGTGCTGGCACTGGTGGCCGGCCTCGGGGGAGCGGTGCTGCTCGCTCAGATCTTCGACGACACGCTCAGCGGCGGAGGCGACGACACCGGCGACATCTTGATGGTGGGGATCGCGTTCTTGGTCTACGGCCTCCTCTTCGCTGCCGTCGGATGGTTCACCTCGCACCGCCACCTGCTCGGCGTCGTCGGATCAGGGGCTGCGGTGCTGTCGATGCTCGTCGTGATCGTCGCCAACTCCTTCCTGCTGGCGCTCCAGCTCGAACTCGGGGACTCCGGCACCGCGGATGGCGGGTCCGGCGGACCCGACCTGTCGGACCTTCGGTCGGACATTCGCGTGGCGATGCTCCTCGGGCTCGCCGCGGCCGTGCTCGCCGCGGCAGCGCATGCGTACTCCGGGGCCGTCGGGTTCGTCGTCGTGGCGTTCATCGGTGCTGCGGCGCTTCCGTCGATCGGCATCGCTGCCACTCAGACGGATCACCCGATCCGTTGGGCGGCCGGGCTGCTGCTGGTGGGCACCATCGGTGCGGGCGCGGTCGTGGCATTGCAGGTCCTGGAGCGGAGGTCGCCAGGCCACTCAGCTGCCCCGCCTCCGGCCGGTTCGCCGCCGTACGGCTATCCATGACAGCAGAGCCGGTACGGCGCCAGCGGCTGGCCGTCCGCGCTCTGATTCGCCGCGGGGACCAGTTCCTGTTGGCCCGGATCGCCGGAGTCGGTACCTGGGCGCTGCCCGGAGGTGGTGTCGAGCACGGGGAGCATCCCGAGGCATCACTGGCCCGGGAGGTCAGCGAGGAGACAGGTCTCGAGGTACGCGTCGGTCGCGTCGTCGGCGTCTACTCGCGCCACTTCGTCGGACTGGCACCGAACGGCGTGATGGAGGACTTCCACGGCATCCACGTCGTCTACGAGGTCGCCGTCGTGGATCCGTTTCATGTCCCTCGCGTCAACGAGGTCGACGGCACCACCGACGACGTGGGGTGGTGGTCGACGCGAGACGCTCTTGCCGTGGACGCCCCGGTGGGCGAGGTGGCGCGTGCTGCGCTGCGAGACGCCCTGGACCAGGAGGATTAGGCACGAGGTTTACGCGTCAGAGAATGCGAGGTAATCTTGATTACATGATTACTTCCAAAGACTCTCGCGCTATCTCCGCCTGGTTTCTCGGCAGGCTTCCGGCCGCATGGACCGCCACGGCGCCCGACATCTCGGTCGACCGGGAGGAGATCACTGTGCTGATCACGCTCGACGCGCCGGATCTCACCGAGGTCGCCGACGACGCGGAACGACGAGAGGCGGCCGCCGGGCGACTGTCCGGCTGGCGCGAGGACACGCGGGGCCAGCGGATCGCGGTCGCCCGGGAGGCAGAGGCGCGCTTCGGGCGCAAGGTGGCCTGGGGAGCGACCATCGGGGCGGAGACATCGTTGTTCACGCACCTCGCGGTTCCGGTGATGACGCGGCTGCGTCAGCCTCAGCGGATGGTCCTCGACACCTTGGTCGAGGCCGGCGTCGCTCGGTCTCGAGCCGATGCACTGAGCTGGTGCGTACGCTTGGTCGGCCAGCACACCGACGACTGGTTGCAGCAGTTGCGGGCGGCAATGGAGAGCGTGCACACGGTGCGGGAGCAAGGTCCCGCCGACGTCTGAGCCCTACCCGCTCCGTCGACTGTCCGCGCTGGTCCGCGGCCTGCTCATGACGTTTTGACCGGGGTGACGGTAGCCGGTAATCTGGGGCCCTGTGCCTGGACCTCCAGGCCGTCTCGTGTGCCTTCCGGCCACGAGATCTGCGGGTCATCTCCCCAATGATGTCGGTGCGATGTCGGCACCGGTCGATGCTGCGGGTCAGATGAACCACACGGCGTACGTGACACCCCATCCTGTGCGACATGCGCGGGTGTGTGGGGCCGAGGGTATGTGTGCCCGCAGCGCACGCCCCGTAGGACTGACGCAGACCACGACCGAAAGGCAACGACGCGGTGCCACCATCCAGCAGCTGGTCCGTAAGGGCCGCCAGGACAAGGTGTCGAAAACCAAGACGCCGGCCCTGAAGGGTTCTCCTCAGCGGCGTGGCGTGTGCACGCGCGTGTACACCACCACCCCGAAGAAGCCGAACTCCGCACTGCGCAAGGTTGCCCGCGTGCGGCTCACCAGCGGCATCGAGGTCACGGCGTACATCCCGGGCGTCAGCCACAACTTGCAGGAGCACTCGATCGTGCTCGTGCGCGGTGGCCGGGTGAAGGACCTTCCCGGTGTCCGCTACAAGATCGTTCGCGGTGCCCTCGACACCCAAGGTGTCAAGAACCGCAAGCAGGCGCGCAGTCGCTACGGCGCCAAGAAGGAGAAGAGCTAATGCCGCGCAAGGGCCCTGCGCCGAAACGCCCGATCGAGAACGACCCGGTATATGGCAGCCAGCTGGTGACGCAGTTGATCAACAAGGTGCTGGTCGACGGCAAGAAGCAGGTCGCGGAGCGCATCGTGCACACTGCGCTCGAAGGTTGCCGGGACAAGGCGGGTACCGACCCAGTCGTCACGCTAAAGCGCGCCCTCGACAACGTGAAGCCCAGCCTTGAGGTCCGCAGCCGGCGCGTTGGCGGTGCGACGTACCAGGTCCCGGTCGAGGTGCGCGCCACCCGCTCGGTCACCCTGGCGCTGCGCTGGCTCGTGCAGTACTCCCAGGCGCGCCGCGAGAAGACCATGTCCGAACGGCTGATGAACGAGCTGCTCGACGCCTCCAACGGCCTCGGCGCCGCGGTGAAGCGCCGCGAGGACACGCACAAGATGGCCGAGTCCAACAAGGCCTTCGCGCACTACCGCTGGTGATCGCGCCCGGCGTACGGGCCCGCTAACCACCGGCTCCGTCGCCGCGCCGCCGCGCCCGCGGCCCGTACATCCGCCGCTTGAACTGTGAGAGGAAGCGTTCTTCGTGGCCACCACTGTGACGACCGACCTCGGTCGTGTCCGCAACATCGGCATCATGGCGCATATCGACGCCGGCAAGACCACGACGACCGAGCGCATCCTCTTCTACACCGGCATCAACTACAAGATCGGTGAGGTCCACGAAGGCGCAGCCACGATGGACTGGATGGAGCAGGAGCAGGAGCGTGGCATCACGATCACGTCCGCAGCCACCACCTGCACGTGGAAAGACCACACGATCAACATCCTCGACACTCCCGGCCATGTCGACTTCACCGTCGAGGTGGAGCGCTCGCTGCGTGTCCTCGACGGCGCCGTCGCCGTATTCGACGGCGTGGCGGGTGTCGAGCCGCAGTCAGAGACCGTCTGGCGCCAGGCCAACCGCTACCGCGTCCCGCGGATGTGTTTCGTCAACAAGCTCGACCGCACCGGCGCGGAGTTCCACCGTTGCGTCGAGATGATCGAGTCGCGTCTCGGCGCCGTCCCGCTCGTGCTCCAGATCCCGATCGGGACCGAGGCCGACTTCATCGGCGTCGTCGATCTGGTCCAGATGCGCGCGCTCACCTGGCGCGGAGAGACGGACAAGGGCGAAGAGTACGCCATCGAGGAGATCCCAGCGACGCACACCGACGCCGCCCGCGAGTGGCGTGACCGGTTGCTGGAGACGATCGCCGAGGCCGACGACGAGATGATGGAGCTTTACCTCGAGGGCGAGGAGCCGACGGTCGAGGCGCTGAACGCAGCGATCCGACGCGCGACCATCGCCGACAAGCTGACGCCGGTCCTGACCGGGACCGCGTTCAAGAACAAGGGCGTGCAGCCGCTGCTCGACGCCGTCGTCGCCTACCTGCCGTCGCCACTCGACGTCGAGGCCGTGGAGGGCCACGACGTCAAGGACGAGTCCATCACCGTCGACCGTCAGCCCAGCGAGGACGAGCCGTTCTCGGCGCTGGCGTTCAAGATCATGGCGGACCCGCACCTCGGCAAGTTGACCTACCTCCGGGTCTACTCCGGTCGACTCGACACCGGGACGACCGTGCTCAACCCGACCAAGGGCAGGAAAGAGCGGATCGGCAAGATCTACCGGATGCACGCCAACAAGCGCGAGGAGATCGCGTCGGTCGGCGCCGGGCACATCGTTGCCGTGATGGGTCTCAAGGACACCACCACCGGTGAGACGCTGTGTGACCAGGCCAAGCCGGTCGTACTCGAGTCGATGACGTTCCCGGCTCCGGTGATCCACGTCGCCGTGGAGCCGAAGTCGAAGGGTGACCAGGAGAAGCTCGGTACGGCGATCCAGCGGCTCTCCGAGGAAGACCCGACGTTCCAGGTCCGGACCGACGAAGAGACCGGTCAGACGATCATCGCCGGTATGGGTGAGCTGCACCTCGAAGTGCTGGTCGACCGGATGCGCCGTGAGTTCCGGGTCGAGGCGAACGTCGGCAAGCCGCAGGTCGCGTACCGCGAGACGATCCGCAAGTCCGTGGTCAAGGTCGACTACGTCCACAAGAAGCAGACCGGTGGCTCTGGTCAGTTCGCCAAGGTCATCATCGACATGGAGCCCACCGGCGGCGGTGACGGCGGCTACGAGTTCGTCAACGCCGTGACCGGTGGCCGGATCCCGCGTGAGTACATCCCGCCGGTCGACGAGGGCATCCAGGAGGCCATGGAGTTCGGCGTACTTGCCGGCTACCCCATGGTCGACATCAAGGTGACGCTGCAAGACGGCGCCTACCACGACGTCGACTCCTCGGAGATGGCGTTCAAGATGGCCGGTCGGATGGTCTTCAAGGAGGCCGCCCGTCGCGCCGACCCGGTTCTGCTCGAGCCGCTGATGGCGGTCGAGGTGACGACACCCGAGGACTACATGGGTGACGTGATCGGCGACCTCAACTCTCGGCGTGGGCACATTCAGGCGATGGAGGAGGGCCTCGGCGGCGCCAAGCTGGTGCGGGCGTTGGTTCCGCTGTCTGAGATGTTTGGATACGTTGGGGACCTGCGGTCGAAGACCCAAGGTCGCGCGTCGTACTCCATGCAGTTCGACTCGTACGCCGAAGTTCCGAGGAACGTCGCCGACGAGATCATCCAGAAGGTCCGTGGCGAGTGACCCGGTAGGGTCCACAGCCCGGCACACCCGTACGAGTCAGTTCCGAAACAGGAGGAAGTCCAAGTGGCGAAGGCCAAATTCGAGCGGACGAAGCCGCACGTCAACATCGGCACCATCGGCCACATCGACCACGGGAAGACCACTCTGACCGCGGCGATCTCCAAGGTGCTGCACGACAAGTTCCCCAACCTGAACCCTCAGTTCGCCTTCGACGACATCGACAAGGCGCCCGAGGAGAAGCAGCGCGGGATCACTATCTCGATCGCGCACATCGAGTACCAGACCGAGTCGCGGCACTACGCACATGTGGACTGCCCGGGTCACGCCGACTACATCAAGAACATGATCACCGGCGCGGCGCAGATGGACGGTGCGATTCTCGTGGTCGCTGCCACCGACGGCCCGATGCCGCAGACGCGTGAACACGTGCTGCTCGCCCGTCAGGTGGGCGTGCCCGCGATCGTCGTCGCCCTCAACAAGTGCGACATGGTCGAGGACGAGGAGCTCATCGAGCTCGTCGAGCTCGAGGTCCGCGAGCTGCTCTCGGAGTACGAGTACGACGGTGACGACGCTGCAGTCGTGCGAGTTGCCGCCTTCCCGGCGCTGAACGGTGACGAGAAGTGGGGCGAGTCCGTGGTCGAGCTGATGGCGGCTGTCGACGACCACATCCCGCAGCCGGAGCGCGACAAGGAGAAGCCGTTCCTGATGCCGGTCGAGGACGTCTTCACCATCACTGGTCGCGGCACGGTCATCACCGGCCGGATCGAGCGCGGGATCGTCAAGATCAACGAGACCGTCGACATCATCGGCATCCGCGACGTCAAGCAGAGCACCACGGTCACCGGCATCGAGATGTTCCGCAAGCTGCTCGACACCGGCGAGGCCGGCGAGAACGTCGGGCTGCTGCTGCGTGGCACGAAGCGCGAAGACGTCGAGCGCGGGATGGTCGTGATCAAGCCCGGCTCGACGACTCCGCACACGAACTTCGACGCCAACGTCTACATCCTGTCCAAGGAGGAGGGCGGCCGACACACGCCGTTCTTCAACAACTACCGTCCCCAGTTCTACTTCCGGACGACGGACGTGACAGGTGTCGTGACGCTGCCCGAGGGCACCGAGATGGTCATGCCGGGTGACAACACCGAGATGTCGGTCGAGCTGATCCAGCCGATCGCCATGGAGGACGGCCTGCGCTTCGCCATCCGCGAGGGTGGCCGCACGGTCGGCGCTGGCCGCGTCACCAAGATCAGCAAGTAGTCCGAAGCCGGCACGCCCGGCTGACGCAACGGTTCACCACGAGGCCCCCCGCCGCTGGCGGGGGGTCCTCGTCGTTTCCGGTTTCGGGTACTCCGGACCCGCTCTGACGGGCCACGGTTTCCCCGAACCTGCACAGACCGCCGTTGCCTCGAGGTTTCGGGGAATGTTGCCCCCGCCGGGCGGGTCAGCACCTCCCGAGACCGTCGGACCACCCGGCTGCCCGTGCAGTGCGTCCGGCTACGGTGCCGGGATGGCGGAACGAGTCGACGCGGTGGTCGTCGGAGCGGGGCCGAACGGGCTGGCGGCGGCGCTGGTGCTGGCCGAGTCCGGGCGTCAGGTCGTCGTCTACGAGGCCGCGGACACCGTCGGTGGAGGTGCGCGTACCGCCGAGCTGACCCTGCCGGGCTTTCGCCACGACGTCTGCTCGGCCGTGCATCCGGCGGCGGTGGCCAGCCCGTTCTTCCGGGCGTTCGACCTGGCGGCGCACGGCGTCGAGATGCTCAACCCCGAGGCGTCGTACGCGCATCCCCTCGACGGTGGGCGGGCCGCAATCGCGTGGCGCGACCTCGAGCGTACGGTCGACGGGCTAGGTGTGGACGGCCCGGCCTGGCGCGGGTTGCTCGAGCCGTTGGTCGGTCGCTGGGAAGATGTCGCCGACCTGGTCTTGTCCGACCTGCGTTCGCTACCGCGATCACTCGCCACCGGTGCCAAGGTCGCGCGTCGGGTGCTTGAGCAGGGCTCTCGGTTCTGGAACCGGCGCTTCGCCGACGAGGTGGCGCCAGCCTTGCTCACAGGGGTGTCCACGCACGCGATCGCACCGGTCCGCGGGCTTGTTCCGGCCGGCGCCGGGCTGTGGCTCGCGACCCTCGGGCACGCGACGGGATGGCCGGTCCCGCGCGGTGGCAGCCAAACGATGATGGATGCGCTGGCCGCGCGCATCCGCGCTCTCGGCGGACAGCTGCGGACCAGCCATCCGGTGACGTCGCTGGACGAGTTGCCGGTCGCGGACGCCGTGCTGCTCGACGTCGCCCCGGCCGGACTGCTCAGGATCACCGGCGACCGGCTGCCGCCGTCGTACGCGAAGGCCCTGCGCCGTTATCGCTACGGGAACGCCGTCTGCAAGGTCGACTTCGCTCTCAGCGGTCCGGTGCCCTGGGCGGCCTCGGACTGCGCCTGGGCCGGCACCGTGCACCTGGGCGGGAACCGGGCGGAGATGGTCGCCAGCGAAAACGAAGTCAAGGCCGGTCGGCATCCGGACCGTCCCTACGTCTTGTTGGCCCAGCCGAGCGTGGTCGACGACTCCCGTGCCCCCCCGGGCCGGCACGCCCTGTGGACGTACGCCCATGTGCCGCGCGACTCGACCGTCGACATGGCGGAGGCAGTGACCGCCCAGATCGAGCGGTTCGCGCCGGGCTTCCGGGACCTGGTTCTGAGCCGACACGTGATCACGGCAGCGGAGTACGGCGACTACAACGCCAACTACGTCGGGGGGGACATCGCGGCGGGGGCCCCGACTCCGTGGCAGTTGGTGATGCGCCCGGTGCCGCGCTGGGACCCGTACCGGACGCCGCTCGACGGGGTGTATCTGTGCTCGTCGGCGACACCACCGGGTCCCGCCGTCCACGGGATGTCCGGGCTGCACGCGGCGCGTCGGGCGCTGCGGCAGGTGTTCGGCGACCGGCGCGACCCGCTGGCACTGGTCTCCGAGGGGACGCGGATGGGTCAGCCGCGGGCCGACTCGTAGATCGAGCGGACCATCTTGCGGACGTCGTCGAAGTCCTCTGGCATCGCGACGATCGACGCCACGACGATGTGGTCGCCGGCCCTCCAGGGTGGGCCATGACGAAGCGCACGGCGCCGGGGTTGGTGTCGTTGTCGGGCTGTGTCTCCGCGGCGGTTGCGTAGTCACGGCCGCGAAGCGGGTCGGGAAAGTCGGAGACCCGTCGCACGATCCGCGCCGCCTCCTTGACGTCGCAGCCGTCCTTACACGGGTACTTGAGGATCAGCCCCTCCGATCCGTTCGGGTCGGTAGGAAAGACACCGCCGTCGTTGATGCAGGTGAGATGGAACGCCTCTATGGGGGAGTCCGGGAGGATCCTGCAGCCCCAGTCGCCCGGCCCGTCGAAAGACGGCATCTGCTCATAATCGAAGAAGAACGTGTCGTCGGTGTCGGTCCACGAGGGTCCGATCACGTCGACGTCGAACGCCTCCGGCTGGGGACCGCTCGCAGTGGTCGGCGTGGACTCCGTAGTGGCCGACGAGGTCGGCCGGTCGCTCGTCGGATCGCTGGGCGACGTGCGGTCGGTCGGTGTCGAGACCGGCACGCCGGCGGACGGCGTACCCGGGGAGGCGGGTGATCCGGAGGGGCCGCTGCCGTTGTCAGACATCTGCGCCGCCACGACCACGAAGCCGACCACGAGGATGGCCACCACGACGCAGCTCATGACGAGCTCGAACCTATGATCCGAGCTGGCGTCAGGCCTCCCTCCCGAGGGTCCCGGGTGCGACATGGCTGCCATCCAAGCACAGCAACGAAGGCCCTCGGAGGGGCTGGCGTGCTCTGCAGGCTGCGGAGAGGCGACGCCGGTGCTTGGTTGACCGCATGCCCACTCGGCGTCATTCCGACGAGCATGCGCGCCCCGGCGAGACCGAGGCGGAACGGCTCGACCGGAACTACGAAGAGCTCCTGCAGGAGATGCGGGTGCTGCAGGCGGGTGTGCAGATCCTGTTGGCGTTCTTGCTGACCATTCCCTTTCAGGCGTCATTCACGGATCTTGCGGACTATCAGCGGGCGATCTACGCCCTGACGGTGATGACCGCCGCACTCGCGACGGTGTGCATCATCGGGCCGGTGCCGTTTCACCGCGTTGTCTTCCGCCGCGGGATGAAGGACGACTTGATCACGTTCGCCTCGCGCATGGTGTCGGTGGGACTCGGCCTGCTGGCAGTAGCAATCGTCGGCACCGTGCTGCCCGTCTTCGACGTCATCTGGGACATCGCGGTGGCGTCGGCTCTGGCCGGATCTCTCGGCGTGGCCTTCGTTACGGTGTGGGGCCTGCTACCTCTTCGCGTGCTGCGGCGAGAGCAGGGCTAGCCGAGGGGCTGAGCCTCAGCAATTTTGCACCGGCAGGGGCCGTCTGGCAGACTGTCCGGGTTGCTCAGGCGGAGTCGCCGGGGTGCGCTATGCAATCCACCGAGGTGGAAACCGCAGGCGTCGCCGAACCGGAGACCACCCTGAGGCGGGTCGCCCCCTCGGGGCCGCGGCCGGACAACTCCCAGATCCACGATCCGCGACGAGAGATGCGGCGTGCCTTGCGTCATGGGCGCGACACGCCCGACCTCGGGGGTCGGAGATCCGGGGCCGGTCCGTCACGACGACGGGCCAGACACCAGGCAAGACGAGAGCACGAGAGAAGGGCGAAGCGAGAGCATGGCGGGACAAAAGATCCGCATCCGGCTCAAGGCCTACGACCACGAGGTCATCGACAGTTCGGCGCGCAAGATCGTCGACACGGTGACTCGAACTGGTGCGTCGGTTGCGGGCCCGGTGCCGCTTCCCACAGAGAAGAACGTCTTCTGTGTCATCCGTTCGCCCCACAAGTACAAGGACAGCCGCGAGCACTTCGAGATGCGGACGCACAAGCGCCTGATCGACATCATCGACCCGACGCCGAAAACGGTCGACTCGTTGATGCGCCTCGAGCTGCCCGCAGGTGTCGACATCGAGATCAAGCTCTGAGGACCCGAGACCCTATGAGCACAACCACTCCCTCCACCTCCGGTACCACCGGTCGCGCCGTGCGCGGACTGCTGGGCACCAAGCTCGGCATGACGCAGGTGTGGGACGACAACAACCGCGTCGTCCCCGTCACGGTCATCGACGTGTCGACGAACGTCGTCACCCAGGTACGCACGCAGGCAACTGACGGGTATACCGCCGTCCAGCTCGGCTTTGGTGAAATCAAGGCGAGCAAGGTGACCAAGCCGCTTGCGGGCCACTTCGCCAAGGCCGATGTGACGCCCCGTCGCTACGTGGTCGAGATCCGCACCTCCGAAGCCGAGCGTTTCAGCCTCGGCCAGGAGCTGGCTGCTGACGTGTTCGCGGCCGGCGAGATCATCGACGTCACCGGCACCAGCAAGGGCAAGGGCTTCGCCGGGGTTATGAAGCGCCACGGCTTCCACGGGGTCGGCGCCTCACACGGTGCGCACCGCAACCACCGCAAGCCCGGCTCCATTGGTGGCTGTGCCACACCCGGTCGAGTCTTCAAGGGCATGCGGATGGCCGGCCGGATGGGCAACGACGTCGTGACGACGCAGAACCTCACCGTCCACGCCGTCGACGTCGAGCAGGGCCTGCTCCTCGTCAAGGGCGCGATCCCCGGCGCGCGCGGCCAGGTCGTCATGGTCCGCAGCGCAGCAAAGGCGAAGGAGGAACGCGCATGAGCACCGTCGACGTCATCGACGCCGCCGGCAAGAAGGCCGGCACGGTCGATCTTCCGGCCGAGGTGTTCGACGCCCAGGTCAACATCCCGCTGATGCACCAGGTTGTCGTTGCCCAGCTCGCCGCGGCCCGTCAGGGCAGCCACTCGACACTCACCCGGGGCGAGGTCGCCGGTGGTGGGCGCAAGCCGTACAGGCAGAAGGGGACCGGGCGCGCTCGCCAGGGCTCTATCCGGGCGCCGCAGTTCGCCGGCGGGGGCGTGGTCCATGGGCCGACGCCGCGCGACTACAGCCAGCGCACCCCGAAGAAGATGAAGGTGGCCGCGCTGCGTGGCGCCCTGTCGGATCGGGCCCGCGAAGGCCGCGTGCACATCGTCGAGTCCGTCTCGACCAGCGACAAGCCGTCCACGAAGGACGCTCTGGCCCTGATCGTCGGGCTCACCGAACGGCTCAAAGTTCTCGTCGTGCTCGAGCGTAGTGACGCCATCAGCTGGCTGAGCCTGCGCAACGCTCGGGGGGTTCACCTGCTCGCGGTCGACCAGATCAACACCTACGACGTGCTCGACAGCGACGACGTCGTCTTCACCAAGGCCGCGTTCGACGCGTTCATCGGTGGCGAGGCGACGGTAGCGACGGCCAACGGGGCCGACGGGGCCGACGCGACCGAGAGCGCTCGTGAGGTCGAGGACGAGACGGTGGCGGAGGCCGAGAGCGACGGCGCGCCGTACGGAGAGGGATCGGCTGCGCCGCTTGCGAGCGGCGAGGCCCCCGACGGCTTCACGATCAAGGGCAACGCGAGCTCCATGAAGTATCACCAGCCCGACGGCCAGTGGTACGAGCAGACCGAGGCAGAGGTGTGGTTCGCCACCACCGAGGCCGCCGAGGCTGCCGGGTTCGTCGAGGCCGGGAGCGCCGCGTCGGTGAAGGCGAACGATGACGACGCAACCGCCGAGGAGGACGACAAGTGAGCAACCTGCACAAGGACCACCGCGACATCTTGATTTCCCCGGTGGTGAGCGAGAAGTCGTATGGCCTGCTCGACCAGAACAAGTACACGTTCCTGGTGCGGAAGGACTCCAACAAGACTGAGATCAAGATCGCGGTCGAGAAGGTGTTCAACGTGAGGGTGACCGGCGTCAACACCCTGAACCGGGCCGGTAAGCGCCGTCGTACCCGCTTCGGCTGGGGCAGCCGCCCCGACACCAAGCGTGCGATCGTGAGCCTGGCCGAGGGTCAGCGCATCGACATCTTCGGAGGTCCGGTCTCCTGACCGGGCTGGACTGCGAGGACTGAGAACACATGGCTATCCGCAAGTACAAGCCGACGACCCCGGGCCGCCGCGGCTCGAGCGTCGCCGACTTCGCCGAGATCACCCGGACGACGCCGGAGAAGTCCCTGGTGGTGCCGCTGCCCAAGAAGGGTGGCCGCAACAACCAGGGTCGGATCACCACGCGTCACCAAGGTGGCGGCCACAAGCGCGCCTATCGGATCATCGACTTCCGTCGCTACGACAAGGACGGCGTTCCCGCAAAGGTCGCACACATCGAGTACGACCCGAACCGCACCGCGCGGATCGCACTGCTGCACTACGCCGACGGCGAGAAGCGCTACATCATCGCGCCCAACGGGTTGCGACAGGGTGCGCTGATCGAGAACGGCACCAAAGCCGACATCAAGCCGGGCAACAACCTGCCCCTGCGCAACATCCCCGTCGGTACGACGGTGCACGCGATCGAGCTGCGTCCGGGCGGTGGCGCGAAGATCGGCCGCTCGGCCGGTGTCGCCGTCCAGCTGGTGGCCCGCGAGGGTCAGCGCGCGCAGCTGCGGATGCCGTCCGGCGAGATGCGCTACGTCGACGTCCGCTGCCGCGCCACGATCGGCTCGGTGGGCAACGCCGAGCAGTCCAACATCAACTGGGGCAAGGCCGGCCGGATGCGCTGGAAGGGCAAGCGCCCGACCGTCCGCGGTGTCGCCATGAACCCGGTCGACCATCCACACGGTGGTGGTGAGGGCAAGACCTCGGGTGGACGCCACCCGGTCTCGCCGTGGGGCCAGCCGGAGGGCCGTACCCGCCGTCGCAAGGCCAGTGACCAGCTCATCGTCCGCCGTCGCCGTAAGAAGCGCTGAGAAGGGGCCTGAAGACCAATGCCGCGCAGCCTGAAGAAAGGCCCGTTCGTCGACGACCACCTGCAGAAGAAGGTGGACGTCCAAAACGACAAGGGCACCAAGAACGTCATCAAGACGTGGTCGCGTCGATCGATGATCGTTCCGACCATGATCGGCCACACGATCGCCGTGCACGACGGACGCAAGCACGTCCCGGTGTTCGTGACCGACTCGATGGTCGGTCACAAGCTGGGGGAGTTCGCGCCGACGCGCACGTTCCGTGGCCACGAGAAGGACGACCGGAAGAGCCGCCGCCGCTGAGCGGCGACCGACCGACGAAGAGATCGCGAAGAGAGTGACTGACAGATGAGCGTTACCGAGCGCCGGCGCGTGAGTGCCCGCCGCGAGAGCCTGCTGGGCGACGAGCCCGGCGGCTTCGCCGTGGCGCGCTTCGTCCGGGTGACCCCGATGAAGGCCCGCCGCGTCGTCGAGATGGTGCGCGGTGCCCAGGTCGACGACGCCCTGGCGACGCTGCGGTTCGCGCCGCAGGCCGCCGCCGAGACCGTCTACAAGCTGCTCGAGAGCGCAGTCTCCAACGCCACCACCACCGAGTCGCTCGAGCGCAGCACGCTGGTCATCTCCAAGGCCATGGTCGACGAAGGTCCGACGCTCAAGCGGTTTCGACCGCGGGCTCAGGGCCGCGCGACCCGCATCCTCAAGCGCACGAGCCACATCACGCTCGTCGTCCAGCCCGCCGAGTCCACGAACAGTTCTGGCAGCACCCGAACCGGAGGTACCCGCTGATGGGTCAGAAGGTCAACCCGCACGGCTTCCGCCTCGGCATCTCCACCGACCACAAGAGTCGCTGGTACGCCGACAAGCTCTACAAGTCCTATGTCGGCGAGGACGTCGCGATCCGCAAGCTGCTCACCAAGGGCATGGATCGGGCCGGCATCAGCCGAGTCGAGATCGAGCGCACCAGGGACCGGGTGTCGGTGACGATCTACACCGCGCGTCCCGGCATCGTCATCGGTCGCCGCGGCGCCGAGGCGGACCGGATCCGCGAGAACCTCGAGAAGCTGACGGGCAAACAGGTCAAGCTCAACATCCGCGAGGTGCTCAACCCGGAGATCGACGCCCAGCTCGTCGCCCAAGGTGTCGCCGAGCAGCTGTCGAGCCGGGTGGCATACCGCCGGGCGATGCGTAAGGCGATCCAGACCGCGATGCGGTCCGGAGCCAAGGGGATCAAGATCCAGTGCTCGGGCCGCCTGAGCGGCGCCGAGATGTCGCGCTCGGACTTCTACCGCGAAGGCCGCGTGCCCCTGCACACGCTCCGCGCCGACGTCGACTACGGCTTCTACGAGGCGAAGACGACGTTCGGACGCATCGGCGTCAAGGTCTGGATCTTTAAGGGCGAGGTGGCCGGCACCCGCGCCGAGCGCGAGGCGCAGGCCGCCGCGCTGGCCCAGGCCGGCAACCGCGGTCGTCCTGGTGCTCGCGGTGGCGCGCGTCGCCCGGAGCGCAGCGATCGTCGCCCGGCGTCTGAGGCCACCACCGAGACGCCCGCTTCGACCGAGGCTGCGGCCCCGGCCGAAGCAGCTGCCCCGGCTGCGACCACTGGACAGGAGGGCTGACCATGCTGATCCCGCGCAGGGTCAAGCACCGCAAGCAGCACCACCCGAAGCGCACCGGTATGGCCAAGGGTGGCACCAGGCTCTCGTTCGGCGAGTACGGCATCCAGGCCGTCGAGTCGCACTACGTGACCAACCGGCAGATCGAGTCGGCACGTATTGCGATGACCCGCCACATCAAACGTGGCGGAAAGGTGTGGATCAACATCTACCCTGACCGCCCGTTGACGAAGAAGCCGGCTGAGACCCGGATGGGCTCCGGGAAGGGCTCACCCGAGTGGTGGATCGCCAACGTGAAGCCGGGCCGGGTGATGTTCGAGCTGTCCGGTGTGCCGGAAGGCATCGCCCGCGAGGCACTTCAACGCGCGATGCACAAGCTTCCAATGAAATGCAAGTTCGTGAGCCGTGAAGGCAGTGAGTTCTGATGGCGACGACGGTACGCGCCTCCGACCTACGGAACCTCGACGACGACGCGATCGAGGAGAAGCTGCGCGAGTCCAAAGAAGAGCTGTTCAACCTGCGCTTCCAGGCGGCCACGGGCCAGTTGGAGTCGCACGGTCGGCTCCGTCAGGTACGCCGTGAGATCGCCCGGCTGTACACCATCGTGCGCGAGCGCGAGCTGGGCATCACCAGCGTGGCCCGCGATGAGACCAACAGCGACGAGACCAACAGCGACGAGACCAGCAGCGACAAGACCAGCAGCGACAAGAAGACCGAAGGCGAGGCGCCGCATGAGTGACGACACGACCGTGACGCAGGAGCGCAGTCGACGCAAGGTCCGTGAGGGCCTCGTCGTCAGTGACAAGATGGAGAAGACGATCGTCGTCTCCGTCGAGGATCGCGTGAAGCACGCGCTGTACGGAAAGGTGCTGCGCCGGACCAGCCGGCTCAAGGCACACGACGAGACCAACCAGTGCGGGGTCGGTGACCGCGTGCTGATCATGGAGACCCGTCCGTTGTCGGCAACCAAGCGCTGGCGTGTGGTCGAGGTCTTGGAAAAGGCCAAGTAACCATGCTGCAGGGCGACCACATGGTTGTCCCGGCGGCTTATTCGCTAGGTCGGCGGCGTTGCCGCCCGACCGAGCTCACAGGAGAAACCCGATGATCCAGCAGGAGTCGCGACTGAAGGTCGCCGACAACACCGGAGCCAAGCAGATCTTGTGCATCCGGGTTCTCGGTGGCTCCGGTCGCCGCTACGCCGGTATCGGCGACGTCATCGTCGCCACGGTCAAGGACGCCATTCCCGGCGGTAACGTGAAGAAGGGCGAGGTCGTGAAGGCCGTCGTCGTGCGTACCGTCAAGGAACGTCGCCGGGCCGACGGTTCGTACATCCGCTTCGACGAGAACGCCGCGGTGATCTTGCGACAAGATGGTGAGCCCCGCGGCACGCGCATCTTCGGCCCGGTGGGTCGTGAGCTGCGCGAGAAGCGCTTCATGCGGATCATCTCGCTCGCACCGGAGGTGCTCTGACATGGCAGGCAAGTTGACGATCAAGAAGGGCGACGTCGTCCGCGTCATCGCGGGCAAGGACAAGGGCGCCGAGGGCAAGGTGATCGCCGTCCTGGCCGAGCAGAACCGGCTCCTCGTCGAGGGCGTCAACCGGGTCAAGCGGCACACGAAGGTCGTCCGTCAGGGCGGCCGGTCCGGCACCACGGGCGGGATCATCACGCAGGAGGCTTCCATCCACGCCTCCAACGTGATGCTGCTGACCGAGGTCAAGGGCAAGAAGGTCACGACCCGCGTCGGCGCCAAGCGTGTCGAGGTCGAGAAGACCCGAAGCGACGGCTCGAAGTACACCACCCACCGCAGCGTGCGTGTCGCCACCAAGAACGGCGAGGAGATCTGATGACGACCGAGACCACGGAGTCCGTCGCGACGCCGACCTCGACCGAGCCCACGACCTCCGAGCCACCGCGGTTCAAGACGCGGTACCGCGAGGAGATCGTTCCGGCGCTGCGCAGTGAGTTCGACTACGCGAACGTCATGCAGGTACCGGGGTTGACGAAGATCGTCGTCAACATGGGCGTCGGTGAGGCCGCTCGTGACTCCAAGCTGATCGAGGGTGCGGTCAAGGACCTCACCACGATCACCGGCCAGAAGCCACAGGTGACCCGGGCTCGCAAGTCCATTGCCCAGTTCAAGCTGCGCGAGGGCATGCCGATCGGTGCGCACGTGACGTTGCGCGGCGACCGGATGTGGGAGTTCCTCGACCGACTGCTCACGCTGGCGCTGCCTCGGATCCGTGACTTCCGTGGTCTGTCGCCGAGGCAATTCGACGGCAAGGGCAACTACACGTTCGGACTCACCGAGCAGGTGATGTTCCATGAGATCAACCCCGACAACGTCGACCGCCAGCGCGGCATGGACATCACCGTGGTGACGACGGCGACCAACGACGACGAGGGCCGGTCGCTGCTCAAGCAGCTCGGCTTCCCCTTCAAAGAGAACTGAGAGCTGAGAACTGATGGCGAAGACTTCGTTGCGCGTCAAGGCGGCTCGCAAGCCCAAGTTCAAGGTGCGCGGCTACACCCGTTGCCAGCGCTGTGGCCGGCCGAAAGCGGTCTACCGCAAGTTCGGCCTGTGCCGCATCTGCGTGCGCGAGATGGCGCACCGTGGCGAGCTCCCCGGCATCACCAAGAGCTCCTGGTAAATGGACGCGCTCCGCGCGGCTGTCCTCTGGGGCTCCCGCCCCAGACCCCAAGGCATGGTCCATAACCCCCAGACCCCCAAGTTCGTGGTCCAGTCGACCACGGTAACTGCCCAACGAGAAGTGAAGCGCCGAAGGTCGCAGGGCACTGTGAAACCGCGGCGAGAAAGTAGCCCCAGGCCATGACGATGACCGACCCGATCGCAGACATGCTGACCCGTCTGCGCAACGCCAACCAGGCGTACCACGACACCGTCAGCATGCCCTACAGCAAGCTGAAGTCCGGTGTCGCCGAGATCCTCCTCCAGGAGGGGTACATCGGCGCCTGGAAGCTCGACGAGCCCGCCGACGGCAATGTTGTCGGCAAGGCGCTGGTGATCGACCTCAAGTACGGACCCAACCGTGAGCGTTCGATCGCGGGCGTCCGTCGCATCAGCAAGCCCGGCCTTCGGGTCTACGCCAAGGCGACCGGACTGCCCAAGGTGCTCGGTGGCCTCGGCGTGGCGATCATCTCGACCTCGACGGGCCTGCTCACCGACCGACAGGCCAAGCAGAAGGGCGTAGGCGGCGAAGTGCTCGCCTACGTCTGGTAGCGGGACAGAAAGGAAGGACGACTCATGTCACGTATTGGCAAGCTCCCCATCCCTGTCCCATCCGGTGTCGACGTGTCCATCCAGGGCCAAGTGGTGACCGTCAAGGGTCCCAAGGGCACTTTGTCGCATCAGGTGCGCGAGCCCATCGCCGTCGCCAAGGGCGACGACGGGGTGGTCCAGGTGACCCGTCCGAACGACGAACGTGAGAGCCGAGCCTTGCACGGGCTGTCGCGCACGCTCATCGCCAACATGGTGACCGGTGTGACCGACGGCTACGAGAAGAAGCTCGAGATCGTCGGCGTCGGCTACCGCGTCGTGCCGAAGGGTTCCACCGCGCTGGAGTTCTCCCTCGGCTACAGCCACTCGATCACCGTAAACGCGCCCGAGGGCATCACGTTCACGGTCGAGGGCCCGACCAGGCTCGCTGTGGTCGGGATCGACAAGCAGGCCGTCGGTGAGGTGGCCGCCAAGATTCGCAAGCTGCGCAAGCCGGAGCCCTACAAGGGCAAGGGTGTCCGGTACGCCGGCGAACAGATCCGCCGCAAGGTCGGAAAGGCTGGTAAGTAATGGCCATCCCACTCAAGTCCGCCAAGCACGCTTCGTCGAGGGCCGTCTCCCGACAGCGCCGCCAGGTTCGTGGCCGCAAGAAGGTCAACGGGTCGGCGGATCGTCCTCGGCTCATCGTCACGCGGTCCAGCCGACACCTGTTCGTGCAGGTGGTCGACGACCTCCAGGGCAAGACACTCGCCTCGGCCAGCACCATGGAGGCAGACCTGCGCTCCGAGACCGGTGACAAGAGCGCCAAGGCGAAGAAGGTCGGCGAGATCATCGCGGAGCGCGCGAAGGCGGCGGGCATCGAGTCCGTCGTGTTCGACCGCGCCGGCAACAAGTACCACGGCCGGATCGCGGCTGTGGCTGACGGCGCCCGCGAAGGCGGCCTGGCCTTCTGACCGAAGGCACCGACCGACGTACGAATGCGTAACTGAACCTAAGAGAGAAGGTAGTTCGGATGAGCGGACCCCAGCGCCGCAGTGGCGGTGCCGGATCCGACCGTCGAGGTCGCGACGATCGTCGTGGCTCGGCAGCGGAGAAGACCGCGTACATCGAGCGCGTCGTGACGACCAACCGGGTCGCCAAGGTCGTGAAGGGTGGTCGTCGCTTCAGCTTCACCGCCCTGGTCGTCGTCGGTGACGGTGACGGCAAGGTCGGTGTCGGCTACGGCAAGGCCAAAGAGTTCCCGGCTGCTATCGCCAAGGGAGTCGAGGAAGCCAAGAAGTCGATGTTCTCGGTGCCACGCAGCCAAGGAACGATCCCGCACCCGGTGCAGGGCGAGAAGGCAGCCGGCGTCGTGATGCTGCGCCCGGCCGCGCCCGGTACGGGAGTGATCGCCGGTGGACCGGTACGCGCCGTCCTCGAGTGTGCGGGCATCCATGACGTGCTGAGCAAGTCTCTCGGCTCGTCCAACGCGCTGAACATCGTCGGTGCGACGGTCGCCGCGCTCAAGATGCTCCGGACACCGGAGTCGGTTGCTGCCCAGCGTGGTCTCACGATCGAGCAGGTTGCGCCGGCCGCGCTGCTGAAGGCCCGTGCGGAGGTGCGTGAGTGATGGGACGGCTCAAGGTCCAGCAGGTGCGTTCGGGGATCGGGCGCAAGCAGAACCAGCGCGAAACGCTGCGGAGCCTGGGGCTCAAGCGCATCGGCGACATCGTGGTCAAAGAGGACCGGCCCGAGATCCGCGGGATGCTCGAGACGGTTCCGCATCTGATCGCGGTCGAGGAGGTGGACTGACATGACGTTGAAACTTCATCATCTGCGCCCGGCACCGGGCGCGAAAACCGCCAAGACGCGGGTCGGTCGTGGTGAGGCCAGCAAGGGCAAGACCGCTGGTCGCGGCACGAAGGGCTCCAAGGCGCGCAACCAGATCCCGGCAGGCTTCGAGGGCGGGCAGATGCCGCTGCACATGCGGCTGCCCAAGCTCAAGGGCTTCAAGAACCCGTTCCGGGTCGAGTTCCAGGTCGTCAATCTCGACCGGTTGTCGGCGCTCTACCCCGACGGCGGCGACGTGACGCCGGAGTCGCTGGTGGCCAGAGGTGCCGTACGGGACAACGCGCCGGTCAAGGTGCTCGGCGGTGGCGACGTCACCGTTGCGCTCAACGTGACCGCGCACAAGTTCTCGGCGACGGCCAAGGACAAGATCGCCGCAGCGGGGGGCTCGACGACCGAACTGTGACGCTCGCTGGCTCACCTGCTCCGGGCGCGAACATCGGGCTCGGGACGCTGGGAGTGGCTGTTATCCTCCGGGTGTCACCTTGGTCATGCGCTCGCGCCCGGCCAGTCGGACTGGTACGCACGTGACAAACACGAATGAATCTCCCAGCAGGGGGATCGCTGGGAGGATGCGGTGCTAAGCGCCTTCGTCAACGCGTTCCGGACCCCGGACCTGCGGCGCAAGTTGCTGTTCGTGCTGTCCATCATCGTCTTGTTCCGGCTGGGATCCTCGATCCCGACGCCGGGGGTCGACTACGTGCGGGTGCAAGAGGGTCTCGATTCGATCGACAACGAGGGCATCTACGGCCTGATCAACCTGTTCTCGGGCGGCGCCCTGCTCAAGCTCACGATCTTCGCGCTCGGCATCATGCCGTACATCACGGCGAGCATCATCTTGCAGTTGCTGACCGTGGTCATCCCGCGCCTGGAGACGTTGAAGAAGGAAGGCCAGGCGGGCACGGCCAAGATCACCCAGTACACGCGCTACCTGACGCTCGGCCTGGCGATCTTGCAGTCGACCGGCATCGTAGCCCTGGCGCGTACCGGTCAGATCTTCCAGGGAACCGGCGCGCAGGGGACGTCGCTGCTGGTCGACGACAAGCTCACGACGATGATCATCATGGTCGTGGTGATGACGGCCGGCACGGCGATGATCATGTGGTTCGGTGAGCTCATCACCGAGCGCGGCATCGGCAATGGAATGTCAATCCTGATTTTCACGTCGGTCGTCTCGTCGTTCCCCGGCGCCCTGTGGGGCATCCGGCAAGAGCGCGGCTATGACATCTTCGGGCTCGTCATCTTGATCGGCCTGGTCATCGTCGCGGCGGTCATCTTCATCGAGCAGGCTCAGCGCCGCATTCCGGTGCAGTACGCCCGGCGAATGGTCGGCCGTCGGATGTTCGGCGGCACGTCGACGTACATCCCGCTCAAGGTCAACCAGGCCGGTGTGATCCCGGTGATCTTCGCCAGCAGCCTGCTGTACCTGCCGGCGCTCGCGTCGCAGTTCAACCCCAACTCTGCCTGGTCAGACTGGATCAACCGGTACTTCGTCCAGGGCGACCACCCGTACTACATGATCACGTACTTCCTGATGATCGTGTTCTTCACGTACTTCTACGTGGCAATCACCTTCAACCCCACCGAAGTTGCCGACAACATGAAGAAGTACGGCGGCTTCGTCCCGGGGATACGGGCCGGCAAGCCGACCGAGGACTACCTCGCCTATGTGCTGTCGCGGATCACCTTCCCGGGTGCCATGTACCTGGCGGTGGTTGCCCTGATACCGCTGATCGCGCTGGTTGTGGTCGACGCCAACCAGAACTTCCCCTTCGGCGGGGTCTCGCTGCTCATCATGGTGGGTGTGGGTCTCGACACCGTGAAGCAGATCGAGAGCCAGCTGCAGCAGCGACACTACGAGGGGTTCCTGCGCTGATGCGCATGGTGTTGGTCGGCGCGCCCGGTGCCGGGAAGGGAACGCAGGCGAAGTACGTCGCCGAGCACTTCACGATCCCGGCTATCTCCACCGGCGACATCTTCCGCGCCAACATCGCCGACCAGACCGACCTCGGCAAGAAAGCCAAGCGCTTCATGGACGCGGGGGATCTGGTGCCGGACGAGGTCACTATCGGCATTGTGCGTGACCGGCTGGCCCAGCCCGACACCGATCCCGGCTTCCTGCTGGACGGCTTCCCTCGCACGGTGCCCCAAGCCGAGGAGCTGGGCAACATCCTCGATGTGATGGGGACTCCGCTGGACGTCGTGCTCGAGCTGAAGGTGGACGACGACGAGGTCGTTCGCCGGCTCTCCGGCCGTCGTACCTGTCGCAACTGCGGCCACGTGTGGCACGTCGAGTTCGACCCGCCGAGTAACGAAGGCCGCTGCGACGAGTGCGGCGGCGAGTTGTTCCAGCGCGACGACGACATGCCCGACACCATCAGGCGTCGGCTCGAGGTGTACGCCGAGCAGACCGCACCGCTGGTCGGCTACTACCGCGAGGCCGGGTTGCTCCGTTCGATCATCTCCGAGGGCGCTGTCGACGAGATCACCACGCGTGCGATCGAGGCGCTCGAGCACGCCGTCGAGTCGCAGGGAGACAGCCAACCCGCCGATGTTTCGTGAGCGTGGCATCGAGCTGAAGTCGCCTGACGAGATCGCCGTCATGCGCAGGGCCGGGGTCGTCGTCGGGGAGACCCTCGAACTGCTGCAGGCCGTTGTGGCCGCCGGGGTGACCACGGGGGAGCTGGACCGGATCGCCGAGGACGCCATCCGGAGCCGGGGAGCCACGCCGAGCTTCCTGCACTACGGAGAGCCGCCGTACCCCGCAACGATCTGCGCCTCCGTCAACGAGGAGGTCGTCCACGGTATCCCCGGCGAGCGGGTGCTGGCCGAGGGCGACGTGATCTCGATCGACTGTGGCGCCATCGTGGACGGGTGGCACGGTGACGCGGCGATCACGGTCGCGGTCGGTGGTCTCGACGCCGTGTCCGAACCTGTCCGAGAGCTGCTGAGGGTCTGCGAGCAAAGCTTGTGGCGTGGGATGGCCGCTGCGAGGCTGGGTGGTCGGCTTACCGACATCTCGCACGCGATCGAGACGTACGTACGTGGACAGGGAGAGTTCGGGATCGTGGAGGACTACGTCGGCCACGGCATCGGCTCGGCGATGCACATGCCGCCGAGCGTCCCCAACTACGGGCGGGCGGGCAAGGGGCCGAAACTGGTCCGTGGGATGGCGTTGGCGATCGAGCCGATGATCACCCTGGGCGGGATCGAGACCGAGGTGCTCGACGACGACTGGACCGTCGTGACCTCGGATGACACCTGGTCGGCGCACTTCGAGCACTCGTTCACCCTGACGCCCGAAGGAGTGCTCGTCCTCACGGCGCTCGACGGCGGGGCGGCCGGACTGGCCGAGCTCGACGTGCCCTGCGCCCTGCGCTGAGCCTCCTCGAAAGCCTGGCGCTCGAGACCTCACCTCGATAGTGTGTCGGATTGTCAACAAGGCTACGATCTGTGCGGCCGATCGACTGAGGAGTCACCATGGGGTCATCCACGCCCATGTCCACCGCTAACGCTGCCCACGATGCCCCGACCCCTGTCCTCAGGCGCGCAATCGCGGCCTCTGCGATCGGGAACGCCACCGAGTGGTTCGACTACGGCATCTACGCCTACGGGGTCACCTACATCTCGGCTGCGCTGTTCCCTGGCAGCACCGAGGACGCGACGCTGTTCGCGCTGGCGACGTTCGCCATCTCCTTCCTGGTGCGGCCCTTCGGTGGACTGTTCTGGGGCCCGATGGGCGATCGGCTCGGCCGGAAGGCCGTCCTTGCCATGACGATCCTGCTGATGGCCGGGGCAACCTTGGGCGTGGGCCTGATTCCGTCGTACGACAACATCGGCTTCTGGGCGCCCACGCTGCTGATCATCCTGCGAATGATCCAGGGCTTCTCGACCGGCGGAGAGTACGGCGGGGCGGCCACATTCATGGCCGAGTACTCGCCGGACAAGAAGCGTGGCTTCTACGGGAGCTTCCTCGAGTTCGGGACACTCGCCGGGTTCTCGCTGGGTGCCTTCTTGATGCTGGGGATCTCGAGGCTACTCAGCGACAGCGACATGGAGTCGTGGGGCTGGCGGCTGCCGTTCCTCGTGGCCGCTCCGATGGGGCTGATCGGGATGTACCTGCGCAGCAGGATGGAAGACACGCCAGTCTTCCGCGAACTCGAGGAGAAGGGCCAGAAGGAGGAGGACACCACCACCCAGTTCAAGGACCTGCTGATCGGCTTCTGGAGGCCACTGCTGATCCTGGCCGGTCTCGTCGTCGCGCTGAACGTCGTCAACTACACCCTGCTGAGCTACATGCCGACATACTTGGAGACCGAGATCGGCCTCAGCGCCGACGCGGCTCTCGTCGTACCCCTCATCGGCATGCTGTGCATGATGGTGTTTCTCCCGATGGCGGGTGCCTTGTCCGATCGGGTGGGGCGCAAGCCGATGTGGTGGTTCTCGCTCACCGGGCTGTTCGTCATGGTGATCCCGATGTACATGCTGATGGCGACGAACCTAGCGGGCGCGATCATCGGATTCGCCGTCCTCGGCCTCCTGTACGTCCCGCAGTTGGCGACGATCTCGGCGACATTCCCAGCGATGTTCCCCACTCATGTGCGCTACGCCGGGATGGCGATTGCCTACAACGTGTCGACGTCGCTATTCGGGGGGACGGCTCCGGCGGTGAACGACTGGCTGATCAATCGGCTAGACAACAACCTCATCCCTGCCTACTACATGATGGCGTCGTGCCTGGTGGGGCTGGCAGCCATGGTCTTCTGCACCGAGACTGCGCGCCGTTCGATCCGCGGCCGCGAGATCCCTGGCTCCAAGGAGGCGCTGGCCGCCGAGTCAGCGCCCGCCAACGCGTAGGCAGCTACTGAGCCGAATCCGAACTCGCGATGCGAGTCTCGCACCGCCGGGACGCTTCGCGCGTCAGTGATCAGCCGACCGTGGCGGCGACAGAGTCCGCCCAGAGGCCGGCCGCCTCCTCGACCTCGGCCGCGTCGACGACCAGGGCCGGGATGAAGCGGACGACCTGGCCCCACGCACCGCACGTGAGCAGCAGCAGACCGCGGCGGACCGCCTCCTGCTGCGCTGCCCCGGCCGTCTCGCCGTCGGGGTTGCCGGCGGCGTCGCGGAACTCGTTGCCGAGCATCAGCCCCAGGCCACGGACGTCGGTGATCTGCGGGTGGTCGGCCGCGACCTTCTCGAGTGCTGCCCTGAGCTCGGCGCCGCGTGCCGCGGCGTTGTCGACGAGCTGCTCGTCGCGGATGACGTCGAGCGTCGCGATCGCCGCGGCGCAGGCGACGGCGTTGGCGCCGTACGTGCCACCCTGCGAGCCCGGCCAGGCCTTTGCCATCAGTTCCGCGGATGTCGCGATGCCGGAGAGGGGGAAGCCCGACGCGAGCCCCTTCGCAGTGACCAGGACGTCGGGACGGACGCCGAAGTGGTCACCGCCCCAGAACCTGCCGGTGCGGCCGTACCCGGTCTGCACCTCGTCGACGAGGAGCAGGACGCCGTGCCGGTCGGCACGCTCGCGCAGGCCGGCGAAGAAGCGGGTGTTCGCCGGCACGTAGCCGCCCTCGCCGAGCACCGGCTCGACCAGGAAGGCGGCCGTGTCGGCGGGTGCGCTCACTGTCTGCAGCACGTAGTCGAGCTGCTTGAGGGCGAAGTCGGTCGCGTCGTCGACCGACCAGCCGTAGTGCGTGGGGTCGGGGAACGGCGCGATGTGCACGCCCCCCATCAGCGGGCTGAATCCCGCCCGGAACTTGGTGCCCGACGTGGTGAGCGAGGCCGCGGCGACCGTGCGCCCGTGGAAGCCGCCGTGGAACGCGACGATGTTCGGGCGTCCGGTCGCCTGGCGTGCGAGCCTCACTCCGGCCTCGATGGCCTCGGACCCCGAGTTGGCGAAGAACATTCGGTCCAACCCGGCCGGCAGCACTTCGCCCATCCGGTCGACCAGGTCGAGCAGCGGCCGGTGCATGACGGTCGTGTACTGCGCATGCACCAACGTCTGAGCCTGCCGGGTGGCGGCCTCGACGACGCGCGGGTGACAGTGCCCCGTGCTGGTGACGCCGATCCCGGCGGTGAAGTCGAGATAACGGCGGTCGTCCTCGTCGTACAGCACGACACCCTCGCCACGCGCCACGACGACACTGGTCGCCTGCTTCAGGATCTGGGACAGCTCGGCCACGTCAACCCCTCTGGTAGATTGTTGACAATTAGGCTACAGCGCCCTCTGGCGGGGACGAAACCCGTCCGGAAGCGAAATCCTGGGTCTGCGCGCGCCGGTGGCTGGTCGGCCGTGGCTAGCATCTGAGCCAGCGGCCAACCACGCGTGACCCGAGCAGCCGCATCCATCACCGCAGGAGGCGACCGATGAGCATCAGGACCGACGGCCCAGTACAGGCGACCCAGCACACAGACGTCGTCACCGGGGTCCGCAAGCAGCTCTTCGTCGGGGGGGAATGGGTCGACGCCGAAGCCGGTGCCACGTTCGAGGTGCTCGATCCGTCGACCGGCGACGTGCTCTGCTCGGTCGCTGACGCGACGCCGAGCGACGGCGTACGAGCGCTGGACGCGGCGGTCGCGGCGCAGGCCAGTTTCGGCGCGCTGTCGCCTCGCGAACGCGCCGACATCTTGCAGGGCGCGTTCGACCTCCTCCACGAGCGCATCGACGACCTTGCCCTTCTCATGACGCTCGAGATGGGCAAGCCGGTGGCCGAGGCCAAGGGTGAGATCGCGTACGCCGCCGAGTTCCTCAGGCACTTCGCCGGCGAGGCAGTGCGCATCAACGGCGGCTACCAGACCGCCCCCGCCGGCGGCGCGCGCTTCCTCGTCGCCCGCCAACCGGTCGGTCCGTCCTTGCTCATCACGCCGTGGAACTTCCCGATGGCCATGGGCACCCGCAAGCTGGGGCCGGCGATCGCCGCCGGCTGCACGAGTGTGGTCAAGCCCGCCCACCAGACGCCGCTGTCGATGCTGGCACTGGCTGAGATCCTGGCCGAGGCGGGGCTGCCCGACGGCGCCATCAACGTCGTCACCGCGACCGACTCCGGGGGCGTGATGGAGCCCCTCATCCGGTCCGGTCGCGCCCGCAAGCTGTCGTTCACCGGCTCGACCAAGGTGGGCAAGATCCTGCTGGAGCAGTGCGCCGAGAAGGTGCTGCGGACCTCGATGGAGCTCGGCGGCAACGCGCCGCTGATCGTCTTCGAGGACGCGGACCTCGACGAGGCTGTCGACGGCGCACTGGCCGCCAAGATGCGCAACATGGGTGAGGCGTGCACCTCCGCCAACCGCATGCTGGTCCACGAGTCCATCATCGACGAGTTCGGCGAGCGGCTCGCCAAGAAGATGGCGTCGATGCCGGTCGGTCGCGGCACCGATGCCGGTGTCAAGGTGGGGCCGCTCATCGACGACGCCGCCCAGGCCAAGGTGGCCGAGCTGGTCGCCGACGCCGTCGAGCGCGGCGCCGAGGTGCTCACCGGTGGCGAGACGCCGTCCGGTCAGGGGTACTTCTATCCGCCGACGGTGCTCAAAGGTGTGCCCCGCTCGGCCCGGATGGCCAGCGAGGAGATCTTCGGCCCGGTGGCCCCGCTGACACCGTTCAGCACCGAGCAGGAGGCGATCGACGCGGCCAACGACACCGAGTTCGGGCTGGTGTCGTTCGTCTTCACGAACGACCTCCGCCGCTCCCTGCGGGTCGCGGAGGCTCTCGAGACCGGGATGGTCGGTCTCAATCAGGGCGTGGTGTCCAATCCGGCGGCGCCGTTTGGGGGCGTCAAGGAGTCTGGTCTCGGCCGAGAGGGTGGGTCGGTCGGCATCGACGAGTTCCTCGAGACCAAGTACATCGGCATCAGCCTCGCCTGATCTTGGCGGCCCGCCCTCGACCACGTGCAGCCGACCTGCAACCTCGTCTCGCTGCCGTGTACACCGAGCAGTGGGACTGGAAGCTCGACTGGTCGCCAGGGGACACGCGCCAAGATTCCCTGGATCCACGACCGACCCACCCCTGCAGGCGACGGTGAACAGTGACCTACCTGAGCTCGAGCGAGCGGTCGACAGACTCAGTTCCGGCGCGGCAGTGAATGGTGATCGTGTGGAAAGTGACCGCGGTTAGCCAGACGCTGACTGGGCCGGCACGCCGGTGGCCAGCCGCACCACGGCGTCATCCATGTGGGCGAGCAGCAGCCGGTCGGTGAGCGACGGGTCTCCGGCGGCGAACGCGTCGGCGATGGCGCGGTGCTCCTCGACCCGGTCGTCGACGTGGGCGTACGTCCGCTCCAGCGCGTAGATGCACATCTGGGTCTCGGTAAGCAGCGTCTTGTGCATGCGAGTGAGCCGGGGGCTCCCTGCAAGCGCAACCAAGAGCTGGTGGAACGCGATGTCGGCATTGCTGACGCCTACGGCGTCGTTGTGCGCCGCGGCAGCTGCCATCTCGTCGATGACCTCCCCCAGCTCGCGTCCAGCCTCGACAGGGTCGTGAGCGAAGATCTGCGTCGCGGCAGCGCGCTCGACGGCGCCTCGGGCGACGTACATGTCCCGGACGTTCTCAGCGGTCATCTCGATCACGAAGACGCCCCGGTTGCGGATCGCGACCAGCAGCCCCTCCTGGGTGAGCCGCTGCATGCCCTCACGTAGCGGGCCGCGGCTGACACCGAGCTGGCGGGCGAGCTCGGCCTCGCCGAGCTGCATCCCGGCCCGAAGCTCACCGTGGCTGATCGCCTGCCGGAGCTTGTCGGCGATAATGCTCGGCGTCGACTCGCGCACCAGCGGCTCGATGTAGCGGGGGGTCATGTCGGCCCTCCGCCTGCCACCTCAGCCTGGCGAGGCGATCGGAAGAGTGCACCGAGCCCGTCGATCGCAGGTACGTCGCCAAGCAGCCGCAGACCCTCCCACACCGTCACCTGGTTGGCCGTGAGGACGAGGATCCCTGCCGCCTCCTCGAGCTCGTCGAGCCAGGCCAGCGAGTGCATCGCCGTATCGGGGACCAGCAGGGCCTCCGCGCCATGGGTGTCCGCAGCGCTGACCATCGCCAGCACGTCGTCGCGGCCCAACCGGCCGACCTCTTCGGCTGTCATGATGCCGTGGCTGCCCATGGCGGTGACGGTCACGTCGCCGACGCGCAGGAACTCCACAAAGTGCCTCGCCACCTCATCAGGGTAGGACGCGGCGACCGCGACAGAGGTCAGGCCCAGGGCCTGCACAGCGTTGACGAAAGCGATCGAGGTCGATGACACGGGCAGACCCAGCGTGTCGGCGACCCCGTCGACCTGGCGGCGGGCACCATCCCAGCCGAAGACGAAGCTCCCTGAGGTGCAGGCCCACATCACGGAGTCGGGTCGGTGCGGGCGCAACCCCTCAGCGCCGGCGGCGAGCCGGGTCGGGCTCCCGAGATCGAGCAGGGCGTCGACCCGATGGGCGTCCTCGCCGACGGACGTGTGCATCACCGGCAACCGAACGTGGCCCTCGAGCCGTGCCTCGAGAGCCGGGAAGTCATCCTCGGCGCCATGCCCGGGATAGAGCAGTCCGACAGTAGACCCGGCCGGTCGCATAGCACTCCGATGACGTGATGATGTCGATTGTTGACAATACTACATGAGCATAGCTACGTTCATCATCATCCGCACCTCTCGAAACGTCGGCTAGTGGCGAGGATCGACGCCCGGCCCCTACCGATGCCTTGGTTCAGAGGCGCAACGATCGGAGTCCGATGAGCAACGAACTGTCACGTCGTACCCTACTGCGGGGGCTCGGAGCCGCTGCAGTAGGAACACCGCTGGCGAGCTGGGTGGCCGGCTGCAGCACGACCGATCCCGGTGGGGGCACGAGTAGCGCGAGCAACGTGCTCGAGCGCGGTCGCGAGCAGGGTGTCCTCCGCGTGGCGGTATTCAGCGAGCCCCCCTACACGAAGCTCGAGCCCGACGGGACCGTGACTGGTGCGGAGCCCGATGTCCTCCGCGCCGTGTGCAATGGGCTCGGCATCGACGACATCAAAGGGATCAAGGTGCCGTACGAGTCGATGATCCCCAGTCTGCAGGCCGACCGAGTCGATGTCATCGCAGCCGGGCTCTTCATGAAGCAGTCCCGATGCGCCGAGGTGGTCTACAGCGAACCGGTGATCGTATCCACCGAGTCGTTCGGGGTGCCGTCCGGCAATCCCAACGACATCCTGACCGTGCAGGACGTGCTCGACAACACGGAGTTGAAGATCGCGGTGCTGCCGGGTGGCTTCGAGCAGGGCATCCTCAACAGCGCCGGTGTGAGCAAGGACCAGCAGCTGAGCGTCAGCGACAACGTGAGCGGCGTCGAAGCGATCAAGACCGGTCGGGCGGACGCATTCTTCCTCCCCACGCTCTCGCTCGATGAGCTGGAAGGGACGGTGGGCGGGTTCGAGGTCACACCCGTCGTCGAGGATGCCCCCAAGACGGGGTCGGGTGCGGCTTGGGGCAAGGATCAGCAGAGCGCGGTCGACGAGTACAACGCCGAGCTGGAGAAGTTCAAGGCATCCGAGGGCTTTGACGCGATCATGGACAAGTGGGGGTTCGACGCCGACGCGGCACGAGGAGTCACGGCCAAGGAGCTCTGTCAGGTCGAGGGCTGAGGTAACAGCGAGCCACGACAGCCATGTCGACCATCTTCGAGTACCGAAGCCTGCTTCTCGAGGGGCTCCAGGCGACTGTCCTCTTGACCGTGCTTGGCCTGCTGCTGACAGTCGTCATCGCCTTCGTCGCTGGACTGGCGCGGCTCTCCAGGCACTGGGTGCTTCGAGCTCCGGCGTACGTTTTCGTCGAGGTGTTCCGCGGCACCTCGATGATCGTGCAACTCTTCTGGTTCTACTACGCGCTGCCCCAGCTTGGGCTCCAGCTCACCCCTGTCGCTGCGGGTGTGGTGGTGCTCGGGCTCAATGAGGGTGCCTATGCGGCGGAGGTAGTCCGCGGCACGATCGCCTCGCGGCCTCGGGGACAGACCGAGGCTTGTATCGCACTCGGCCTGAGGCCATTTCAGCGGATGTGGCGGGTGCTGATACCACAGGCGATCCCGGCGATGCTGCCATCGTTCGGCAACGTCTTCGTCGACCTTCTCAAGGCAACCTCCCTGGTGTCGTTCGTGACCGTGAACGAGCTGACGTTCCAGGCCCTCGATATCCGGAACAACACCGGGGAGACCACCGCCGCTTTCCTGACGATCTTGGTGATGTACTTCGTGCTGGCGATGGCGATCGCGCTGCTGACGCTCTGGTTGGAGAGGCGGTTCGCCATTGACCGCAAGAAGCGCACGACCCTGCGAAAGACGCTCGCAGGTAGCGG
>Ga0136617_10000351_pt1 | contig 37732 bp, 32 predicted proteins | sample AntDrymUQ3222106_2_FD_129672 | JGI IMG/M metagenome (GOLD analysis project Ga0136617, IMG submission 129672) | Polar desert sand microbial communities from Dry Valleys, Antarctica - metaG UQ322 (21.06) | ecosystem: Environmental > Terrestrial > Soil > Desert | place: Antarctica: Dry Valley... | reverse complement strand
TCCATCTTCATGTGGTGCTCGTGGGCAACCAGGATGGAGCGGTACGGGATCTCCTCATACGCCCTCATTCCGAACAGGGTGAGTGCGCCCATCCACGGGTGCTGCTGGATGAACTTCCACTCCCGGTCTTCCAGGCCGCCGACCTTGTTCAGGATCTCGGCCGGAACCCGGGCCTTTCCCACGTCGTGCAGGAGGGCGGTCATTCCCAGGTCATAAAGCTGTACCTTCGAGAAGCCGAGCTTCCTGCCCAATGCCACGGAGAAGATGCAGACGTTCACCGAGTGAGTAAACGTGTACTCGTCGTAGTCCCGCACCGTGGTCATGCCCACCATGGACATTTCGTTGTTGAGCACCTGGTCGACTACCAGCTGCACCGCCCGCTTGACTCGTTTCAGCCGGGGGCCCCGGCCCAGCCGCACACCGGAGATCATGTCTCGCGTTACGGCCACGCCCTCGGCGAAGACGCGCTTGGCCTGGTGCCGGGACTCTTGCGAGCTGCCGCCCTCCGCTTGTGCTCGCTCCAGTTCCAGGTGGGCCACCTTGGCGGCGTCGAGACGTTCCTGAAGCACCTCCAGACGCTCGTCCACCTCGCCCTGCTGGCTGACGCTGAGCAGGAGACTCAGGAATACTTGCCACTCGCGCCGCTCCATCCCGGACCGGATGTGCAGCACTCCGATCTCGAAGGCGCGCAGCATGGCCAGGATGTGGCTGAACGACGCGTAGTTGTCGAGCTCGACTCGAAGCCGGGTGGAGTTTACGAAGATAAAGTCGCCCGCCATCCGGATCTCCAGCTCAATCTCGGTCTGCAGGAGCGTCCGGGCGGAAGCCTCCAGATCATCGAGCGCCTTCTGCACCGTAGCATTTTCGAGCGGATACATCTTCAGGCTACGGAGGGCGGTGTACAACGCGAGAAGCAGCGAGCGCCCGCCCTGGCGCAGCTGCCCTTCGCCGCGGGACGCGACTTCGGCCGGCTCGATCATGCCTTCGCCTCCCGGAGGGCCCGGTTCACGGCATTGCGGACCACCAGCTCCTTGTCGTCCGCGGCCCGCTGAAGCAGCTCGCGCGCCTCCGCGGTTTTGATCCGGCCCAGCGCCATGGCGGCGCAGGCGCGGGTTTCCGGAGGCTCCTTCATCTTGAGCAGGCCCCGCTGAAGCAGAATGGTGCTGAGCGCCTTGAGACCATTCGCACCAGCGATACCACCGTACGCCTCGAAGAAGGCCATCTTTTCCGTCAGGTCCATCTCCTTGGTGTTCTTGCCCAGCACCACCGCCTCCACCCGGCGAAGCGCGCCCTTATACCCGCGGCCGCCCACGGCGCGCACGGCGGCGATTCGGACCGCCCGGTCGTCGTCGTCGATCGCGCGCTCCAGCAGGGTCAGGGCCCCGGGAGTGCCGAGCTGGCCAAGCGTCTGCACCGCGGCCAGACGCACGGTGGAATCGGGATGTCCGATCACGTCGGTGAAGGCCGGTACCGCGTGATGCAGTTGCAGCCGGCCGCACATCGCCACGATGCCGGACAATGCCGGTGACTCGGGCAGGCGGAGCAGCCGCTGCACCTCCGCGGTGTTGCTGCTGGCGAGCTTATCGACCACCCCCTCCAGCATCGTGCGGAGCGGGTCCGAGGAGAGATTCGGCAGCCAGCTCACCAGCTGTTCCAGCGCCGAAGCCCGCAGCTCGCGCAGCACCCCCGCCGCATCTGCATCGAGACCGAGGCTGCTTGCCTCATCCAAAGATTGTAGCAGCTGGCCGATGATGGCGGGCTCGCTCAGTCTGGTCACGAAGCCGTCCAGGCGCTGCCCCTGCTCGAGGCGAATATTGGCCGCACGGTCCTTCAGGAGCTTGGACTCACGGAGAATCGCCGCGGCGCTGCGAAAGTCGCGGCTGGTGAGGAGATTCGGGAAGAGCTGCTCGAGCACTCCGAGAACCTCGTCGCGCACGCCTCCCTCAGGCTGGGTCTCCATCAGATCGAACAGCACGTTCAGCGCGCTGCCGCGCACGTCCCGCTTGTACTCCTCCTCCAGCTCGCCGGCTAGATAGGTGATCTCTTGCTCGTCGAGAAAGTAGAGGGTGGAATCGATCTCCTCGAGGTGGATCACACCCTTCGCCGTGGGCGCAGCTTCCTCGGCGATCTGCGCCTTGCGCTCCTCCGCGCTGGCCGAGCCGCCCGCTGGGCCTGAAGGGCCGGGGAGCTCACCGCCGCCTTCGGCGAAGACATCGATGAATCGGTATTTGATGTGCTCGAACTCGAGGGCCCACAGCAGAGTCAGCAGGTCGTCGCCGGCGTCCGCCGTGAGGAAGCGGGCCTGGTTGATGGTAGCGAGAAGACGGGGCAGCTCCTCTTCCTCAGCGCCTTTCTCGATCGTGAGCGCTCGCATGCCATCCTTGAACAGGGTCCAGGCGATGCTCTCGCTCTTGTTGATCTGGCGGTAGATCACCTGGTCTTCCCAGATCAATTCGGTCTCGGCCACCTTGAGCACGATCTCGTCGGTGGCTGCCCAGATCGGTCCGAACGCGGCTCGCAGATTCTGGATCGCGCGCTGATAGATGGGGTTGTTCGGGAGGTACATCTGGAAGGCGCGAAGCGCCTTGCCCATGACCTGGATCAGCTCCGAGACCTGAGAGGCCGGGAGAAGCTGGGTCGAGGCCTGTTCCATCGTCATGCCACCCCACCCCCGAGGAGGTCGGCGACGTGGGCCACATCTTTGTCGCCTCTCCCGCTGAGACAAACGAGCACTCTCTCGCCCGGGGACCAGTGACCAGCCGAGCGCAGCACCCAGGCGAGCGCGTGGGCGGTTTCCAGCGCGGGAATAATGCCTTCGAGGCGGCACAGAGCTTGGAACGCCTCCAGCGCCTCGGCGTCGGTTGCGGTGGAATAGGTGACCCGGCCGGTGTCCCGCAGGTGACTGTGCTCCGGGCCCACGCCGGGATAATCCAACCCTGCCGAGATGGAATGGGCGGGTGCCACCTGGCCATCGGCGTCCTGCAGCAGATAGCTGAGACTGCCATGCAGGATCCCGGGGGTCCCGGCGGTGAGCGTGGCGCTGTGATGCCCTGAGGGAATGCCTTTACCCGCGGCCTCGACTCCGACCAGCCGTACCTCCACGTCACTCAGAAACCCACTGAAGATCCCCATGGCGTTCGAACCGCCTCCTACGCAAGCCACCACCGTATGCGGCAGGCTGCCGTAACGCGCCAGCATCTGACTCCGCGCCTCGCGACCGATCACAGCCTGGAAGTCGCGCACCATTCGAGGAAACGGGTCGGGTCCCACTACCGAGCCGATGATATAGTGTGTCGTCGGCACATTGGTCACCCAATCCCGCAAAGCCTCGTTGGTAGCGTCCTTGAGAGTGCGAGTGCCAGACTCGACCGGGATGACGGTAGCTCCCAGGAGCTCCATGCGGTAGACGTTCAGCCGCTGCCGGCGAACATCCTCGGCGCCCATGTAGACCACGCACTCGAGGCCGAACCGGGCGCACACGGTGGCGGTGGCCACGCCATGCTGTCCCGCGCCGGTTTCCGCGATGATCCTCCTCTTGCCCATCCGGAGCGCCAGCAGGGCCTGCCCAATCGTGTTGTTAATCTTGTGCGCGCCGGTGTGATTCAGATCTTCCCGCTTGAGCACCACGGGTGTGCCGACGGCCTCGCTGAAGCGCGGCGCTTCCGAGAGGGGGGACGGCCGACCGACAAACTCCATCAGCAGATGCTCCAGCTCCGACCAGAACGCCGGATCATTCCTGGCGGCGTCGTACAGCGTGGTCAGGTCGTCGAGGGCAGCGACCAGGGTCTCCGGCACGTAGCGGCCCCCATAGGGACCAAACCGGCCTGCCAGAGCCTGCTCAGGTGACTGGACTATGGGCAAACACCGCCTCCACAAAACGCACAATTTTATCGGGGTCTTTGATACCAGGCAGGCGCTCTACGCCTGAGCTCACATCCACGATCTCGGGCCGCACCCGGGCCACTGCTTCTCCAACATTTTCGGGGGTGAGCCCCCCGGCCAGAACCATGGGATGATTCACCAGCCGGCGCCGGCCCTCACAGGCAATCTCCAGCTCCAGCGGTATACCGGCACCGCCGGATGCGTGAGGCACTCTTGGCTCAACGAGCACCGCATCCGACTCGAGAGCCGCATCGCCGAGCGTGTCCAGATCGGACAAAAGGGCGATCCGCACCACTCTCCAGACACTCAGGCCGTGGGTCTTGAGCCGGGCGGCATCCGCACGGGAGTAGGGGCCGTGCAACTGCGCCCCGCTCAACCCTGACTGATCACTGATCCGGAGGATTTCATCAGGCGACTGGTGTCCAAAAACTCCCACCACGGGAACTCCAGCGGCGGATTCTACAAGACGCCTGGCTCCCAGCACCGTCACAACCCTGGGACCATCAGCAAAAACAACGCCGAGATACGCCGCCCCGGCTGCGGCCGCAAGGGCCGCGTCCTGGACGTGCATGATGCCGCAGAATTTGATTTTAGCGGGCACGTCTCACCTCCCGGCCCAGCTCTTCCAGAAGACTCCCCGGCGATACTGCCGCGGAAAGCGCAGTTCCGATCAAGACCGCATCGGCACCGGCCTCCGCCGCCCGCAGCACATCCGGCTGACCCGCCATGCCACTTTCCGCCACCGCGACGCATTCGGCGGGTACCCGAGCAACGATCCGGAGGGCGGCGTCCAGGTCGAGAGCAAAGGTATCGAGATCCCTGCTGTTAACTCCGACGATGGTCGCACCGGCATCGAGCGCCGTGCGGAGCTCGCGTTCGGTATGAACCTCGACGAGCGCATCCAGGCCGGACTCTCCGACAAACTGGAGCAGTGCCGGCAGCCGCTTTCCTAGAGCCCGCACGATGAGCAGCACCGCGGCAGCGCCCGCGGCCCGGGCTTCCAGAATCTGAACCTCGTCCAGGATGAAATCCTTGCGCAGTACCGGGATCGAGGACCGTTGCGAGGCTGCCAGGAGATCGTCGATGGAACCCCCGAAGTAAGGTCCGTCGGTCAGGACCGAGAGTGCTGCCGCACCGTGTTGAGCGTAAAGCGCGGCGCGATCGCCGGGGTCGAGGTCCTCCCTGATAGTCCCGGCCGATGGGGATCGGCGCTTTACCTCGGCCACGACCGCCACGGTGGGGCGTCGCAATGCGGCGCGAAACGATGGGGGAGCCCGGCGGGCAGCCGCATCACGCTCCAGGACCGCCCGGCGGGCACGGAGGCTGTCCAATCTTTCCCGGGTTGAGCTTAGGATCTGGTCGAGCGTGACGGGCATCTTGTCCTTCGGCCGGTATTCGGGTAAGCTTATTTTCGGGCTCTATTCGGTCGCGTCCGCCGCCATGCCAGGAGATGCTATGCCCCTTACCAAGCGCCAGAGCGAGATTCTCAGTTACCTGCAGGGCCACATTGACGGGCAGGGATACGCACCAAGCTTCGAGGAGATCGCCGAACACTTCGGCTTTCAGTCCCTGGCCACGGTGCACGAGCACCTGATCAACCTCGAGCGCAAGGGCTATATCCGCCGCTCCTACAACGAGAGTCGGTCCATCGAGGTCCTCCCGCCGCGCGGTACCTCAGCGGCCAGCGAGATCCCCCTGCTCGGTAAGGTGGCGGCAGGAACCCCCATAGAGTCGCTCATGCATCAGGAGACCATCTCGGTTCCCGACCAGATGCTGCCCCGGCGCGGGCCCAACTACGCTCTCAAGGTACAGGGCACTTCCATGATCGACGAGCACATCGTAGACGGTGATATCGTAGTGGTACACGGGAAGCAGGCGGCCGAGAACGGGGAAATGGTAATAGCCCTGGTCAACGGCAGCGAAGCCACAGTCAAGAAGTTCTATCGGGAGCCGGGCGGCTGGATCCGCCTCCAGCCCGCCAATGCAACCATGCAGCCCCTGCGCTTCCAGGAGCGCGACGTATTGATCCAGGGCGTCGTCGTCGGGGTCATTCGAAAGTACTAGAAGCGTGAACGGTAAACGGTAAACAGTGAACGGGAGGGGCAGAGTAGGCCCGTTGACCGTTCACTGCTCACTGTTCACGGTTTTCGAGTCGCGGCGCCGCCTGCCGGAGCCGGGCCAGAACCCCCGCCGCCGCCCCCTTTTCCAACGATTGCCTGGCCCGATCTACCGCCTCCTCGAGCAGCCAACCATTGGCCGAAACGTATAAGGCCGCCGCCGCGTTCAGCAGCACTGCGCAGCGCACCACGTGTTCCGCATCGCCCGTCAGAAGCCGCTCGATGCGCATCGCGTTTTCCGCGGGCTCACCTCCGCCGAGGCCCTCCAACTCCTCGCATTCGAGGCCATATCTGGCGGGCTCCACCTCCCAGGTGCTGATGCGTTCCTCTCTGACCTCCCATACCTGGGTGGCGCCCGAAGGGCTGATCTCGTCCATGCCCACCGCGGCATGCAGCACGAGAGCGTGCCGGGTACCCAGAGCCGCCAACGTCTCAGCTACGAGCTTTGCTCTCGCCGCATCGGATACTCCCACTACCTGGCGAGTCACTCCCGCTGGATTGGCCAGCGGCCCGATGAGATTCATGACAGTGGGCACGCCCAGCTCTTTTCGGACCGGCCCCACGTGCCGCATGGCGGGATGGTAGGTCGGCGCGAACAGAAACGTCAGACCTGCAGAGCGCAGTACCTGCAGTGCAACGGAGGGTGTGAGGGTGATGTCGACACCAAGTGCTTCCAGCACATCGGCTGATCCAGACCGCGAGGTATAGCTTCGGTTGCCGTGCTTTGCTACCGGCACCCCTGCGCCGGCGACCACGAACGCCGCGGCCGTGGAGATGTTAAGAGTGCCCACGCGGCCCCCGCCGGTTCCGCAGGTGTCGACCAGAAGGTGGGGCTCGTCGACCTCCAGGCGTATCATGGCGCATCGGAGCGCCAGCACTGCACCCGCAACTTCCTCGGATGTCTCGCCCTTCGACCGTAATCCCATCAGCAGGGCGGCGGTCTGAACCGGGCTGGCCTCGCCCCGCATAACCGCTCCAAATGCGGCGGCAGTGACTTCACGATCGAGCGATTCACCTTGGGCTAGCTGCTGGATGGCCAAACGCAGCGAGGCGTCGTGAGTCACGGGCACCGAAAGCCTGCGAACGGGAGCGGGACAGGGGAAAAAATTGTACCCGGCCAGAGCGTCTTTTGTCAATCGTGACAAGCATTTGCGCAACTTGCCCAGGGTATTCGAAACCGCTAGATTCCGGGCCGATGAGCCGGACATTCCTCGCTACACTCCAGTACGACGGCACCCGCTTTGTCGGCTGGCAACGCCAGGCCACCGGCCGCTCGGTTCAGCTCGAATTTGAGCGGGTTTTGGAACGTCTCCTCGGGCACCGGACAGTGGCCCACGCGGCCGGCCGGACCGATGCCGGCGTTCACTCGATCGGGCAAGGCGTCAGCTTCAGCGCACCCGCCCGCTGGACCGAATCCGCTCTGCACCGGGCCCTCAACGCACTACTTCCGCATGATTGTTGGGTTGCGGCTGTCCACCCGATGCAGCTCGGCTTTCACGCACGGAAGTCCGCTCTTTCACGACGGTACCGCTATGACATCGGATTGGATGAAGCATCCGCTTCCCCTTTTCGGCGGCCCTTCGAGTGGGCGCTTGGCCAACCGGTCGATATCGATCTGCTGAACGCCGCCGCCCGGGTAGTTCGGGGTGACCACGACTTCCGTGCGTTCGCCGCCAAGTCCGACAAGCCGCACTACCGCTGCCGTCTCCGGCTTGCCGAGTGGACGCCCCGCGCGGAAGATCGGGGGGTGAGTTTTCACGTCGAGGCAGACCGCTTTCTTCAGCGCATGGTGCGAATGCTGGTTGGCACCATGGTAGACATCGGGCTGGGGCGCCGTCCGCTGGAGGACATGCTGGTCCTCCTGCAGCGTCATGACAACGGGAGCACCAGTGCGCCGGCGCCACCGCAGGGACTCTACTTCGCCAGCGTCGTCTATCCATCTGAAATCTACGCCAACGCCGTGGAAGAGCCGCGTGCCGCAGCACACCTGGCCTAGCCTCGCGCTGCTGGTTCTTGCCTCGGTGACCGCCGGGTGTGGTGAGGAGCAACTTCCCTCCCTCAGGGTGGAATCGGCCGGGGCTCAGATTTCCTCATTGGCGGAAGCTCAGACGGCCACCAACTCATCACGAAGAACGGCGTTGGTTGCCGCCGCGGACCGCGTCTCCCCAGCGGTTGTCTCGATCAACGTGACTTCACGGCAGCAGGCGCCTCGACGCTCGCCCTGGGATTTCTTCTTCGTGCCGGAAGGCGCACGAGTCGTGCAAGGCCACGGTACCGGATTCGCTATTCGGCCCGACGGGATCATCGTCACCAACCAGCACGTGGTATCCAACGCGGAACGCGTGGTCGTAACGCTGCCCGATGGCAGCGATCTGCCCGCCACCGTGCTGGGTGAGGATCCACTGACGGACATTGCCGTCCTCAAGATCAAGCGGGAGAGCTTGCCCACCGTGGCGCTGGGACGCAGTACCGACCTGATGATTGGCGAGTGGGTCGTGGCGCTGGGCAATCCCTACGCTTATCTCCTCGGCAACGCCGAGCCATCGGTGTCCGTGGGTGTGGTCAGCGCAACCGGCCGCAATATCCTGCCCGGGGGCGACCAGACCGGCCTGTACCTGGACATGATTCAGACGGATGCCGCCATCAATCCCGGCAACTCGGGCGGTCCGCTCACCAATGCGCTCGGCGAGGTGGTGGGCGTCAACTCATCCATCTTCAGCAATAGTGGCGGTTCGGTGGGGTTGGGCTTCGCCATTCCGATCGAGCGCGCGGTGCGGGTGGCCGACGAGATCATCAAGAGCGGTACGGTAAGGCGGGCCTGGGTAGGCCTGGATGTGCAGGGCGCCAGGGCAATGCGCGATTGGAAAAGCCAGGGAGGCGTGGTCGTGGCAAGCGTTGCGCCCGACGGCCCGGCGGCTCGGGCCGGGGTCCGCAGGAATGACGTCCTCATCGAAGCGAACGGCCGCCGGCTGCGCAACTATCTCGACTGGGAGGCGGTCCAGCTCGACCTGCACGTAGGAGATGCCGTGCGGGTGGCGGTCGGGAGTGGGAGTGACGGCGGCCGGACGGCCCGGCGCATCGTCACCGGCGACCTCCCGACCGTGGCGGCCGAGAAAATTACAGTGCTGCAGGATCTCCAGCTCATCAACGTGACGCCCGCCATTCAAGCTGAGCGCTCCCTCCGCAGCGAACAGGGCGCCCTGATCTTCCGTCTCTCCCCCCAGGTTAGCCGGGCCACAGGCCTTCAGCCGGGGGACGTGATCCTGGCTGTCGATCGGACCCCGGTGCGTAGTGCTTCCGAAGTGTCCAGTCTCCTGAACGTCCGTCCCGGCCAGGTCATCCGGATCTACGTCGAGCGCGAGGGGCAGGTCACTTTCACCGATCTGATGTTCCGGTGAGCGACGATCGCTGGCGCTCCCCTCTCGGGTCCCGCTATGCCTCTCCGGCCATGCAGACGCTCTGGGGCGAGCGCCACCGGATCGGGCTTTGGCGCAGGCTGTGGCTGGCGCTGGCCGAAGCCGAGCGAGAGCTCGGCCTCGACATCCCGGAGCAAGCCGTCGCGCAGATGCGTGCCCATGTGGACGACGTCGACCTGGAGGTCGCGGCTCGCTACGAGCGCCGTTTCCGCCACGATGTAATGGCGCACATCCACGCCTTTGGCGATCAAGCGCCCGCGGCGCGGCCCTACCTGCACCTGGGCGCCACGAGCGCGTTCGTCACCGACAATGCCGATCTGGTGGTCATGCGCGATGGCCTTCGCCTTCTCCTGGGCCGGTTGGTCGCGGTCCTCGGCGCCCTGGAGCGGTTCGCCACCCGCCACGCCAGCCTTCCGTGTCTGGCATATACGCATTTCCAGCCAGCCCAGCTCACGACGGTCGGTAAGCGCAGCACCCTTTGGATGCAGGACTTCGCCATAGATGTTGAGGAAGTTTGCCGGCGCATCGAGACTATGCGGCTTCGGGGCTGCAAGGGAACCACCGGGACGCAAGCGTCGTTCCTCGAGCTGTTGGGGAACAATCACGAGAAGGTGCGGGAACTGGATCGCCGGGTGGCGGCCAAGCTCGGGTTCAGCGCCACCTTTCCCGTTACCGGACAGACTTACACCCGCAAGGTGGACAGCAACGTCCTCGACGCGCTGAGCGGAATTGCCCAGTCGGCGGCCAAGCTCGCCGGCGATCTCCGCTTGCTGCAGCACGAGGGTGAGCTGCTCGAGCCGTTCGAGTCCGAACAAATCGGCTCCAGCGCCATGGCCTACAAGCGGAACCCCATGCGCGCCGAGCGCATCAGTGGGCTGGCGCGTTTCGTCATTTCACTTCAGGCCAACACCGCCAATACGGCCGCGAGCCAGTGGCTGGAGCGCACTCTTGACGACAGCGCTAACCGGCGGCTCACCCTGCCCGAGGGTTTCCTCGGGACCGACGCCATCCTGGTTCTTGCCACCAACATCGCCGCTGGGCTGGAGGTCCGTGAAGATGTGATCCGGCGGCACGTGGATGAGCAGATGCCGTTCATGGCCACCGAGCGGTGGTTGATGCTGGGCACGGCGGCGGGGGAAGACCGCCAGTCGCTGCATGAGGTAGTCCGCCGGCACAGTCTGGTCGTAGCGGAGGCGGTGAGCCGGGGCGAGCCCAACAACCTGCTTGGCCGGTTGTCGGCGGATCCGGCCTTCCGTGGGGTCCCTGCGGCGGCGCTCCAGGCCGAGCTCGATCCCGGGAGTTACACCGGTCGTGCGCCGCAGCAGGTCGCCGAGTTCGTCGAGGAATATCTCGGGCCTTTGCTGGCCCGATCCCGTCCTCTGGCCGCGGAAGCCGAAGCGGCCGAGGTCAAGGTATGAGCCCTGGGCTACGCTCAGGGCAGGCTCTGACGGAGAGCCGGCTACCACTCCCGCTTCTTCGCCAAGGTAAGGTTCGCGAGGTCTACGAGGTGGACGCCGGGCATTTGCTGGTGGTCGCAAGCGACCGCGTCAGTGCTTTCGATGTCGTGATGCGGGAGCCGATTCCCCGGAAGGGCGCGGTACTGACCCAGATGAGCGCGTTCTGGTTCGAGCTGCTGGCAGATGTGTTTCCCTCCCACTACGTAACGGCGAGCACAACGGAAATTCTCGACCGGATACCGCGGCTGCAAGGGTTTCAGGAGCAGATCGCGGGGCGTTCGATGCTGGTTCATCGGGCGGTGCCCGTACCGTTCGAGTGTGTCGTGCGGGGCTACCTTTCCGGCTCGGCGTGGGCCGAGTACCGGGACCAGGGAACCCTCGCCGGCGAACCGCTGGCTTCGGGTCTGGTGGAAAGCGCCCGTCTCGATCCGCCGCTCTTCTCTCCGGCCACGAAGGCGGAAAGTGGGCACGACGTCAACGTTACCGTGGATACGGTCGTCCGGATGCTGGGCCCGGCGTTGGCCACCCGGCTTCGGGAGGCGAGCTTCGCGATCTACCAGGCGGGACGCGATCACGCCGCCGCCCGGGGAATCATCATCGCGGATACCAAGTTCGAGTTCGGCTCCGAGGCGGGGGGAGCCCTGCGGCTCATAGACGAAGTGCTCACACCCGACTCCTCGCGCTTCTGGCCAGCCGACCGGTATGAGCCGGGCCGGCCGCAGCAGAGCTTCGATAAGCAGCCGCTCCGGGATTACCTCGCCTCCCTCAGAACTGCGGGGCGCTGGGATGGCGAAGCTCCACCGCCGCCGCTGTCAGCCGACGTAGTCGAGGCAACGAGCCGCCGGTACCTCGAGGCCTTCCGGCTTCTCACTGGACGAAACCTGGAGCAAAACCCGTGATCCGTACCGCCCCGGAGGGACTGTGGTTTATAATCGGCGCCTGGATCGTTGCGCTGGGCCTCATACTGGCCGCTCTCCGCTTCGACTCCCGACTCCTGTGGATCGGCTGCGTTCTCTGGGTAGTCCTGGCGGTGTGGGTCGTTGCCTTCTTTCGGGATCCGGAGCGCTCGGGGCAGCGGGGTGACCGCCTGATCCTGGCTCCCGCCGACGGCAAAATAGTGAGCGTCATCGAGACCGATGAGCCCGCATTTCTTGCCGGCCGCTCCTGCCGGCTCTCTATCTTTATGAACGTTTTCGATGTCCACGTGAACCGGTACCCGACCGAGGGCACCGTGGCGTACCGCCACTACAATCCGGGCAAGTTCGGCCACGCTGGTTCCGAGAAGTCGAGCCTCGACAACGAGCAATCTTCAGTCGGTCTCACCACGTCTCGGGGCAAGGTGCTGGTCCGGCAGATCGCCGGCCTCATCGCCCGGAGGATCGTCACCGACCACAAGGTCGGCGCCCAGGTGCAACAAGGCGATCGCCTGGGCATGATCCGCTTCGGGTCGCGGGTGGATCTGTTCCTGCCCTGCGATCGAGTTCGCTTCCTAGTGAAATCCGGCGATACGACCAAGGCGGGTATGACCGTGGTGGCCGAATGGATCTAAGACCACGCCGAGAGGGCCTCCGGCGGCCGTCCATGCGCCAGGTCGTCGTGGTAATGCCCAGCGCGTTCACGCTTGGCAACCTCTTCTTCGGGTTCTGGGCCATCGTCATGGCCTTCAACGGAAATTTCCGCTGGGCCGGCTGGTTCATCGTGTTTGCCGGCATACTCGACATGCTCGACGGTCGGGTGGCCCGGCTGTCCGGCACGGGTACCCGCTTCGGCGCCGAGCTCGACTCGCTGGTGGATGTGATCTCGTTCGGGGTGGCGCCGGCGCTACTTACTTACTTCCTCGACTTCTCCAACGCCGGGCGCTTCGCCTGGATCCTGTGCTACATCTACGTGGTGGCCGTGGCTCTGCGGCTGGCGCGCTTCAACGTACTGTCCGCCGGCAAGCCGCCCAGCAGTTTCTTTACCGGGCTGCCATCGCCGGCGGCCGGCATGACGCTCGCCGTCTACTATCCATTCAGCCAGACCAACTGGTACCGCGCGTCGCTTGCCTATCTCGATCTACAGCATCAGGGCCTGGTCGTCCTCATGCTGCTCCTGGCGGTGCTGATGGTGAGCAACGTCAAGTATCCCAAGTTCCCGCCCATCGGGATCCGCAGCAAGAAGGGAATCTTTGGACTGATCCTGAATCTGGTAATTCTGATCGGCGGGCTCACCGCCCCCGAGTACTTCCTCTTCCCCTTAGGTTTGTTTTACGTGACGTTCGGTATCGTGCGGGCCACAGTGCTCGGCCTCATGGAGCGCCCTGAGACGGTGCCGGTGGTTGACGAGCGGCTGGCCGAGGACGACGACCCGAGCTTGCCGCCCCCCCTCTCTCACGAACGGCGGGCCCGGTGGGGGGATCGCCGCCAGGAGCCGGACGAATGACCTACCGCGTACATGTCCGTGTCATGCCCCGCAGCGGGCTGCTCGACCCCCAGGGCCAGGCGGTGGAGCACGCCCTGGGCGCGCTGGGTTTCGATGAGGCGTGCAACGTGCGCGTCGGCCGCGCTATCGAGCTTGCCGTGACGGCCGATTCGCGGGACGAAGCCGTGACAAGGGCCCGCCAGATGTGTGACAAGCTCCTCGCCAATCCGGTGACCGAGGACTACCTGCTCCAAGTTGAGGTGGATTGATGCCGAGAGTTGCCGTGGTTCGGTTTCCCGGCAGCAACTGTGACTTCGACACGCTGCGAGCCGCGGAGGGAACCGGTGCGGACGCCTACTTCGTCTGGCATCGGGAGGCCGATCTCCGCGGAGCTGACGTCGTAATCCTGCCCGGTGGATTCAGCTATGGCGACTACCTCCGCTCGGGAGCAATTGCCCGCTTCAGCCCGATCATGCAGACGGTGCAACGCCACGCCGGGGCGGGCGGCCCGGTGCTTGGCATCTGCAACGGCTTCCAGATTCTCTGCGAGGCTCAATTGCTGCCCGGCGCTCTCATGCGCAACGCGGGGCTCACCTTCGTGTCGAAACCGGTGGACGTGACCGTCGAGCGCACCGACACCGCCTTTACCTGCGACTACGATCCAGACTCGCGCCTGCGTCTTCCGGTGGCTCACGGCGAAGGCCGCTTCGTTGCGGCCCCCGACACCCTCCGAATGTTGGAGGCTGAAGGACGAGTCGTGCTGCGCTACGTCGCGGCCACCGAGCGCTCGCCGTTTCAGCCCAATCCGAACGGCTCCGCCAACCACATCGCGGGGATCTGCAACGCCGACGGAAATGTGGTCGGCATCATGCCCCACCCTGAGCGCGCCGCCGAACGGCTGCTCGGGCTCACGGGCGGCAGCGGATTTTTCACGTCCATGGTGACCTCCCACCAGGACAGCTCAAACTCAGGGGTGTGAATCCATGAAGCCGGAGAAGCCAAGCCGCAACGAAGATGAGTACTTCGCCCGGGAAGACGCCGAGCTGTTGCGGAAACAGAAAGAGCGGGCCAGCGCCGCCGGAGCCGAGGCGGAACGGAAGACTCATTTCATGAAGTGTCCGAAGGATGGATACGATCTCGTAAGCAGCGGGTATCACGGCGTTACGATCGATACGTGCGCCCATTGCGGCGGCATGTGGCTCGACGCGGGCGAGCTCGAGGCGGTTGCGAAGGATGACTCGCCCAACATGATCAGCCGGGTGCTCTCAGATGCCTTGTCGAGCTTCCGCCGCTCACCCCGCGGGGCCGACAAACACTCGTCGGGCTCTGGTTCCTCTCGTTGAGGAGGTGCCGTTGACCGTTTCCAGTGTAGCCGGGGCAGTTACCGAGGCCATTTCCCTGCCGGGCGAGCCTCTCATCACGCCCGAGCTGGTGCGTGAGCACAATCTCAACCAGCTGGAGTACGATCGCATGGTCGAGATGTTGGGCCGTACCCCAACGTTCACCGAGCTTGGGGTGTTCTCGGCGCTGTGGTCGGAGCACTGCTCGTACAAGCACTCGAAACCCGTCCTGAAGACCTTTCCCACCACCGGTCCCCACGTGGTGCAGGGACCAGGGGAGAATGCCGGCGTCCTCAGGCTCCCGGAAGGCTGGGCGGTAGCGTTCAAGATCGAATCCCACAACCACCCGTCAGCAGTGGAACCGTACCAGGGGGCCGCCACCGGTGTGGGCGGCATCCTGCGCGATGTGTTCACCATGGGCGCCCGTCCCGTAGCGCTGCTCAACAGCCTGCGTTTCGGACCGCTCGAGGAGCCTCGCAATCGCTACCTGTTCGCCGGCGTCGTGCGGGGCGTGGGAGACTACGGTAACTGCGTCGGGGTCCCCACCCTGGGCGGCGAGGTAACCTTCGCCCCGGGGTACGCCGGCAACCCGCTCGTCAATGCCATGTGTGTGGGGGTGTTGCGGGAGCGAGATCTCATCCGCGCTGCCGCGCACGGCGTTGGAAACGTGTTGCTCGCGGTAGGGGCGCGAACCGGCCGCGACGGTATCCACGGGGCCAGCTTCGCGTCCGAGGAGTTATCCGAAAAGAGTGAAGCCCGCAGGCCTCAGGTTCAGGTGGGAGATCCGTTCACCGAAAAGCTGCTGCTGGAGTCCAGCCTGGAGCTCATCACCTCGGGCCTGATCGTTGCCATCCAGGACATGGGCGCCGCGGGGCTCACCAGCTCGTCGGCAGAGATGGCGGCCCGCGGAGGTGTGGGCGTAGAGATCGACACCGGACTGGTACCCACTCGAGAGCAGGGCATGACCCCGTACGAGATTCTCTTATCCGAATCGCAGGAGCGGATGCTCGTCGTGGCCGAACCAGCGCGGGTAGAAGAGATCCAGGCGGTGTGCGCCCGCTGGGAGCTTACCGCTACGCCGATCGGGCATGTGACCGATGACGGGATCTTTCGGGTGCGGCATCACGGCCAAACTGTTGCCGCTATCCCGGGCCAGCGCCTGGTTGAGGACTGCCCCATCTACCACCCCGAAGCGCTGGAAAGCGAAGAGGCCAAGACCCGCCGCTCGGCTGTGGACCCTGGTCCGCCCGTGGTAGATCTGGAGGGCGCCCTGGAGCTGCTGCTCGACCACCCCAACATTGCGAGTAAACGTTGGGTTTACGAGCAATACGATTCTACCGTCCAGGCTTCCACCGTCCTGCCGCCCGGCTCTGATGCCGGGGTGATCCGGGTGCCGGGCGCCCGCTTTGGCCTGGCCATGACGGTCGACTGCAACAGCCGGCTGGTGGCACTGGATCCGTACGAGGGCGGTAAAGCGGCCGTGGCCGAGGCGGCTCGCAACCTGGCCTGCACCGGCGCCAGGCCGCTGGGCATCACCGATTGTCTGAACTTCGGCAACCCGGAAAAGCCCGAGGTATTCTTTCAGTTCCGCGAAGCGTCACGGGGCATCGCCGACGCCTGCCGAGTCTTCGGCACGCCGGTCACCGGTGGGAACGTCTCGTTTTACAATGAGAGCCCCAGCGGCGCCATCGATCCTACGCCCACGATCGGCATGGTGGGTCTGCTTTCGAGGGTCGAGGATCGAGTCGGCAGTTATTTCGACTCAACCCGGGACGAGGTGTTCATCATCGGGGAGACCAGCGGGATACTGGGCGGCTCGGCCTACTGGGCGGAGGTCTGCGATTTCGTCGGTGGAGACCCCCCGGCCGTAGATCTCGACGCCGAGCTACAGTTGCAGCGCTTTCTGGTAGCCGCCGCCGAGCAGCGCCTGCTCCGCTCGGCCCATGACTGCTCCGAGGGGGGCTTGGCGGTGACCCTGGCGGAGGCGGCCATGGGCGGACCGTACGTGCCGGGGAGCCTCGGCGCGAGCCTCGATCTAACCGGTTACGCACCCGACGTGCCGAGCGAGGGAGTCCTCTATGGAGAAGACGGGGCCCGTGCCGTGGTGACCTGCGCTCCGGCGCAGTCTCGCCGTCTGATCGCCCTGGCCAACGAGCACCGCGTGTCGGTGTTCCACGCCGGCCGGGTGGAGAGCGCGGGAACCCTGGAAGTGCAGGTAGGAACTCAAGTGTTCTCCTGGAGCACTGTGGCACTTCGACGGATCTATTCGGAAGCCATTCCCCGTCGGATGCAGCATGCCGATGTGGGCCGGGTGGTAGGAGAGTAGTTATGTGCGGCATCATAGGTGTTTCCGGCATTCCCGACGCGGCCCGGCTGGCCTATCTCGGTCTCTACGCACTCCAGCATCGCGGGCAGGAGAGCGCTGGCATCGTGGCATTCGACCGGGACGGCACTGCACGCTCACATCGCGGCATGGGGCTGGTCTCGGAAAACTTCGACGATCAAAACCTGGCGGCGCTCCCGGGCGACGTTGCGGTGGGGCACACCCGCTATTCGACCACCGGCAGCACCGTGCTGGCAAACGCCCAGCCCTGCAACGTCAATACCCGCTGCGGCCCGCTTGCCATTGCCCACAATGGCAACCTGATCAACGCCGGCAGCATCAAGCGCGATCTGGTGGCCCGGGGAGCCATCTTCACTGGCTCCAGCGACACTGAGGTGCTGGTACACCTCATTGCCCGTTCCGGCGCCGGCACCGTGGAAGGCCAGATCCGCGACGCGCTGGAGCAGGTGGATGGCGCCTACAGTCTGGTGATCACGGTGGGCCGCACCATGTACGCGGTGATTGACAGCCGGGGCTTTCGTCCACTGGTGATCGGACGGCTTGGCAACGGCATCGTGGTGGCCTCGGAGACCTGTGCCCTTGACCTCATGGGCGCTTCGGCCACTTGCGAGCTCCAGCCGGGAGACTTCGTGCGAATCGAGGATGGGCACGTCACGGACCTGCCTCGCCTTGCCTCCCGGCCGGTCAGCCGTTGCGTCTTCGAGCTGGTCTACTTTGCCCGGCCCGATAGTACCGTCTTCGGAAAGTCCGTGGATGGGGTTCGGCGGGAGCTCGGACGCCAGCTTGCGCGGGAGCAGCCGGCGCCCGCCGGTGAGGTGGTATTCAGTGTCCCCGACAGCTCCAACGCCATGGCGCTGGGGTTCTCCGAGATTTCCGGTGTCAAGCTGGAGTACGGCCTGATCCGAAACCACTATGTGGGCCGGACGTTCATCAACCCTACGCAGGCGCTGCGCGTCGCCAAGGTAAAGATCAAGTTCAACCCCGTACGCGAAGTGATGCAGGGGAAAAGCGTGGTGGTGGTGGACGACAGCCTGGTGCGAGGAAATACCAGCAAGGAGCTGGTGCAGATGATCCGGGCCGCGGGCGCCCGAGAGGTGCACCTCCGGCTCGGCTCGCCTCCGATTACCGGCCCGTGTCACTATGGCATCGACACTCCGACCCGCGAAGAACTGATCGGCGCCACGCATTCGATCGAGGAGATCCGGGAGTTTCTGGGGGTCGACTCCTTAGGCTACCTCTCCCTGGATGGGATGTTGACGGCAGCCGGCAAGGATACCGGGTTCTGCCATGCCTGCTTCTCGGGCAAGTATCCCACTATCACCCCGGACGACCTGGTGCACCTGCGGCATGCCAATCCGCTCATGGCCGCGCCAGCATGAGCGGGCCCTACACTCAGCCGCTGGTCTACTTCTTCGGCCAGGGCCGCGCGGACGGCACGGCCGCCATGAAGGACATCCTTGGCGGCAAGGGAGCCGGGCTGGCCGAAATGACCACGCTCGGCATTCCGGTTCCTCCCGGCTTCACCATCGCCAGCAATCTCTGCCTCCACTATCTCGAGAGCCGGCAATTTCCCAAGCGGCTACAGGCGCAGGTAGAGAACGCGCTTCATCGGCTGGAAAGCGCCAGCGGCAAGCACCTGGGAGACGGAGATAACCCCTTGCTGGTGTCGGTGCGGTCGGGCGCCGCCGTATCCATGCCGGGCATGATGGAAACCATTCTGAACCTGGGGCTCAACGACGTCACTGTGGAAGGGCTCACCCGGCTGAGCGGAAATCCGCGGTTCGCCTGGGACTCGTACCGGCGTTTCGTGCAGATGTACGGCAGCGTGGTCTTCGATCTCTCCAAGAAGCCCTTCGAGCAGATCCTCGAGGACCACAAGCATCGCTGTGGGATCGAGCGCGACATCGATCTGCCGGTCGAGGAAATGCAGGTTATGGTGCGCCGGTTCAAGGAGCACGTGCGCGCCGAATCGGGCCGCGACTTCCCGGAAGAGCCGGTTGACCAGCTGTGGGGAGCCATCGCCGCCGTATTCGAGAGCTGGAATACGCGACGGGCCATCGACTACCGGAAGCTGCACGACATTCCCGATTCGATGGGCACGGCGGTGAACATCGTGGCCATGGTCTTCGGCAATCTGGGGGAGGATTCCGGTACCGGAGTGACGTTCAGCCGGGACCCCTCCAACGGTGACCATACCCTTTACGGCGAGTATCTCCTGAACGCGCAGGGCGAGGACGTCGTCTCCGGCAGCCGTGACCCGCTGCCGATCGCCACGATGAAAGAGCAGCTCCCCCACGCCTACCAGGAGCTCGAGCGGGTAGCGCGCACATTGGAGCGGCACTTTCGCGACGTACAGGACATGGAGTTCACCATAGAACGCGGCAACCTCTACATGCTTCAGACCCGACGAGCCCAGCGCTCCGGGCATGCGGCGGTGCGCATTGTCTGCGACATGGTGGACGAGGGGCTGATCTCGGAACAGGAAGCGGTCGCCCGGATTCCCCCGAACGACCTGAACCAGCTGCTGCACCCGATGATCGATCCTCACAGCCGGCTGGATCTGCTCACCACTGGACTACCCGCCTCGCCCGGTGCGGCGTGCGGGACGGTGGTGTTCGAGGCCGACCAGGCGGAGCGCCTGGGGCGGTCCGGCCAGTCGGTCATCCTGGTGCGGCGGGAAACCTCGCCCGAGGACTTTCATGGGATGGTGGCGGCAAAGGCGATTCTCACCGCGCGCGGAGGGATGACGTCCCATGCGGCGGTCGTGGCCCGCGGAATGGGCAAGCCCTGTGTGGCCGCGGCCCAGGGTCTCCAGGTAGACGAACAGGCCAATCGCTTCTCGGTCAACGGGCGCAGCGTGAGCCAGGGCGACTGGATCACGGTCGATGGGACTACCGGCAAGGTGTTCGCCGGCCAGGCAGCCCTCATCGCTCCAGAGCTCAGCGGCAACTTCAACCGGGTAATGAAGTGGGCTGACCGGATCATGCAGATCCGCGTACGCGTCAACGCCGACACTCCGGCTGACGCCCACCGGGGCCGGGACTTCGGCGCCGAGGGAATTGGACTCTGCCGCACCGAACACATGTTCTTTACCGGGGACCGGCTGGTGGCCATGCGAGAGATGATCGTGGCGCAGGACGAAGCCGGCCGGAAACGAGCTCTGGCCAAACTGCTTCCTATGCAGCGGGGCGACTTCGAGGCAATCTTCCGCGCTATGGAAGGACATCCAGTCACCATACGTCTCCTGGATCCGCCGCTGCACGAGTTTCTACCCAAGGAACCCGCCGAGATCGAGGCGCTGGCGCGAGAGCTAGAGCTCGAGGCCAGTACACTCAAGGAGATTGTGGACCGCCTGCATGAGGTCAATCCGATGCTAGGGCTTCGGGGCTGCCGGCTGGGCATTATCTACCCGGAGATCACGGCCATGCAGGTGCGCGCCATCTTTGAGGCCGCCTGCACCGTGGCCGAGAGGAAGGGCCGGGTGATGCCTGAGGTAATGATCCCGCTGACCGCCAGCGTGGTGGAGTTCCGGAAGCAGGCTCTGATCGTCCGCCAGGTGGCTGAAGAGGTCTTCCAGGAACGCCAGATCACCGTCCCCTACCTTCTGGGTACGATGATCGAACTGCCACGGGCCGCGCTGACGGCGGATGAGATCGCTCGGGAAGCGCAATTCTTTTCCTTTGGCACCAACGATCTGACCCAGACTACGTGGGGGCTCTCGCGCGATGACGCGGGACGTTTTCTCCCCTACTACCTCGAGCACGGCGTCATCGAGGACGACCCATTCCAGATTCTCGATCTCGCGGGCGTCGGCAAGCTCATCGCAATGGCCTGCGACCTCGGCCGGCGAACCCGACCCGATCTGAAGCTCGGCCTTTGCGGCGAGCATGGCGGTGAACCTGGCGCGGTGACGTTCTGCGACCGGCTGGGCATGAACTACGTGTCCTGCTCACCGTTCCGGGTGCCGATCGCCCGTCTGGCCGCCGCCCAGGCTGCCCTTGCAGCGCGTGGAACGATGGATCGCACCCGCGCCACCGTCTAGAACCACGAGGAGCGCGGCCCAAGCCAACCATGACCGAGCCCCTGGTGGGAATCGTGATGGGCAGCGACTCCGACTGGGAGATCATGCAGCACGCCGCCCGCCGCCTGACTGAGTTCGGCGTGGCCCACGAGGCCCGCGTGGTCTCCGCTCACCGCACGCCGGACCAGTTGTACCGCTATGCCGAAGACGCGGCAGCCCGGGGACTGCGCTGTATCATCGCGGGCGCCGGCGGGGCGGCCCACCTCCCCGGAATGCTTGCGGCCAAGACCACACTTCCGGTGCTCGGAGTTCCAATCCCGACGAAGCATCTTCAGGGATTGGACTCTCTCCTTTCAATCGTCCAGATGCCGGCGGGAATACCGGTGGCGACTTTCGCCATCGGCACCGCCGGCGCCGGCAATGCGGGACTCTACGCGGTCTCGATCCTGGCGCTCAGCGATTCCGAGCTGAGTGAACGGCTCGATGACTTCCGGCGGGCGCAGGAGCGCCGGGTACTGGACCTGAAGCTGCCGGAGTCCTCCTCGTGATCCTTCCCGGCGCCACCGTCGGCGTCGTCGGAGGTGGGCAGCTGGGCCGCATGTTCACGTTACAGGCGCGGACCATGGGATACCGTGTGGTGGTACTCGATCCCGACCCACAGAGCCCGGCGGGCGCCGTTGCCAACCACCATCTCAGTGCAGCATACGACGACATTCCTGCCCTCTCAGAGCTGGCCACGAGCTGCTCCGCGGTCACGACCGAATTCGAGAACGTGTCCGCCGCGGCGCTGGAGTATCTCGCCCGGTCGGTTCTGGTGCGTCCACCGGTCGGGGCAGTCGCCATCACTCAGGATCGGATCGCCGAGAAGAGCTTTCTCCAGAGCCATGGCTTTGCCACGGCCCCATTTCGTCCGGTACGAGACCGAGGTGAGCTTTTCGGGGCGCTTTCCTCGATTTCCCTTCCCGCCCTTCTGAAGACCAACCGTCTGGGATACGACGGGAAGGGGCAGGCAACCATCGACAACGAGGACTCCGCTCTTGGTGCCTTCGACGGGCTGGGCCAGGTTGCGTGCATCCTGGAGTCGCGCCTGGAGCTGGAGTGCGAGCTGTCGGTCATTGTAGCCAGGGGAGCAGATGGCGATGTAGCGCCGTTTCCGGTGGCGGAAAACCGGCACCAGGATGGGATTCTCGAGACCTCCGTCGTGCCGGCGCGGGTGCCCGAGGAGCTGGCGCATCGGGCTCGCGACCTGGCGACCGGGGTGGCCGAGGCAATGGCGTACGTCGGCGTGCTCGGCGTCGAGCTGTTCGTGGTGTGCGGAGGGGACTTGATGGTAAACGAGATGGCGCCCAGGCCGCACAACAGCGGGCATTACACGATGGACGCTTGCTCCGCGGATCAGTTCGAGCAGCAGCTCCGGACTTTGTGCGGGCTACCCCTTGCCCATCCATGGCTGATGTCGCCGGTTGCGATGATCAACCTGCTTGGCGACCTCTGGTCCGAGGGCGAGCCACGCTGGGAGGAGGCATTGAGACGAACCGGGGTCCGGCTGCATCTTTACGGCAAGTCCGAAGCCCGCCCGGGCCGCAAGATGGGACACCTCAACTGCCTTGCGCCGAGTCCGGATGAGGCGTTAGCTATCGCCCTCGAAGCCAGAGACGCTCTCCGCGCCCGCCGGCGCTGACCCCTACCAGGAGAAGCATCATGTATTTCGCTGTTGTTCTGAGCCTGTTCGGCGCTGGAAGTGGTCCGGCTATAGCGCCCACCAGTCCCGACACCACTTGTCCATCCAGGAATGTTCCGCTCCAGGGCCGAAAAAGTCCGCTGGATTCGGTGACCTTCAACATTGCCAGCAAGCCGGTCAAAGTGTGCTACGGACGCCCCTCGGCGCGTGGTAGGACGATGCTTGGCGGGGAAGTCTCGTACGGCAAGCTGTGGCGTACCGGCGCCAACGAGCCAACCATCTTCTACGCCCCCGTCGCCTTGCGCGTGGCCGGGCTGGCTGTGCCGCCGGGAGTCTACTCCCTGTATACGGTACCGGGCGCGGGAGAGTGGGAGATCATCGTGAACCGGTCCACATCGCAGTGGGGAGAGGAGAGTAGCTACACGAAAGAGGTGAAAGCCCAGGAGCTCGGCCGGGCCAAGTTGAAGACTGAAGCACTCAAGACACCGGTCGAAACGTTCACCCTCAAAGCTGAGCCCACTGGGGACAAAGCTGCATCGCTCATGCTGGAGTGGGAGAAGACCCGGGTGAAGATTCCGGTTGAGGCGGGGAAGTAGCTTTCGTATAGCAAAAGAATCCTCATCCCGAGCGCCGCGAGGGACCTACTGATGACCGTACTCCCTCCACTAGCCGATCCACCTCCTCCTCGGTCGTGTAGCAGGCGCAGCCGGCTCGCACGAGTCCCTGACCGGCCAAGCCCAGACGCTCGACAATGGTGGTCGCGTAGAAGTCTCCGCTGGAGACGAAGAGGGCGCGGTCGGCCAGGTGACGAGCCACCGCGTCGGCCGGCCGGCCTCTCACCGTGAATGCCACCGTGGGCGTTCGAGGTGAGCCGGGTTTCGGGCCGTAGAGCGTGACACCATCAACGGCAGAGAGTCCTTCCCACATCCGTCGCAGTAGGCTCTGACCGCGGCTGTGAATGGCGGCGAAGGTGCTCGCGAGGCGTGCCCGCCGGGTCTCTCCCACCCCGAAAGAGGCGAGGAAATCGACCGCCGCGGCGGCTCCCACGATTCCCTCGTGGTTCCCGGTGCCGGTCTCCAACCGCTCGGGCGCGGAGTCGGGTGCGGGGGCGAGCTTAGGTATGTCCACGCTCCGCAGCATCGCTTCACGGCCGAACAGAATACCGACGTGGGGGCCGTAGAATTTATAGGCTGAGCAGGCGAGAAAGTCGCAGCCGATGCGCGCCACATCGACCAGTTCGTGCGGCGCATAATGGACCGCGTCTACGAAGGTGATCGCTCCGGCCGCACGGGCCTTCGCCACCGTCCACGCGACGTCGGTAATGGTGCCCAAAGCGTTCGACGCCGCCCCGATGGCCAGGAGCCGCGGACCGGTAGCCAACAGTTCCTCCAGCCGGTCCAAGTCGAGCTGGCCAGTTCCTCCTACTATAGGAACCGACAGCACGGTTATACCCCGCTCCCGCTCCAGCTCCCGCCACGGAGCGACGTTTGCGTGATGATCCAGTTCGGTAATCACGACCTTGTCGCCTGGCCCCCAGCCCCGCCCCAGTCCGCGAGCGAGGTGAAAGGTTAGGGTCGTCATGTTGGCGCCGAAGGCGATTTCTGTGGGGGAGGCACCGAGGAAGTCCGCCAGTGCCCTACGCGCCCCCGTTATGAGCGCGTCGGTCTCCTCGCTGGTCGGATAGGGCCAATGGGTGTTCGCGTTGTGGTGGTATAGATAGTCCTCCATCGCATTCACGACCGCGCGCGGCACCTGGGTGCCACCTGGTCCATCAAAATAGGCCACTGGCTGGCCCCGGTGCCGCCGCCCGAGAGCCGGAAACGCCGAGCGCAGGGGTGTAACGTCGGAGCCGACGGGTGAGGCCCCTAGCGCCGGTACGGCACTTTTCGTAGGTTTTTTAATCACGCAGATACTCCCCCGTGGTTCCCGCTTTATGCGATTAACTACTTCGACTTTGGGGCCTTGATGCCGCTCGTAAGACACGCAGTGGAAGTACGCCGCAGGGTGGCCCTTCTTGCATTGCTTGCCGGATGTGGCGGCACCGATCCCCGGATCCCTTCTACCGTAGCCTTGAGCTCCAGTTCTCTCACCTTTACGTCCCTGGGCCAAACCCAGCAGCTATCACCATCGATCACCGACCAGGACGGCCAATCGCTCCCAGATGCGTCGGTGAGCTGGAGCAGCAGTAATGATCAGGTAGCGGGGGTAAACCAAAACGGGCTGGTGACCGCCACCGGGGCAGGCTCCGCCACCATCACGGCGGCGGCCGGCTCGGCCAGCGCGACCGCGGAAGTCAGCGTGGTTCAAACGCCAACTCAGATCCAGAAGGTGGGGGGAGACGGTCAGACCGGCATAGCCGGTCAGGCCCTCACTTCACCTCTGGTAGTGCAGGTCAACGATGCCAGCGGCAATCCCATTCCCGGCGCAAGCGTGACCTTTACGGTGGTCGCTGGTGAGGGAAGCATTGCCACGACCACGACCACAACAGGATCCGATGGAAGAGTATCGACAGCCTTCACCACTGGTACGATTGCCGGTTCCACTCAGACGGTGACCGCGACGATCGCCGCTACTGTTCTCTCGGTTTCCTTCACCGCCATCGCCGCGGCCGACCTCGCTTCCTTTAACATCGGTTTGCGATTCCTGAGCCCCGCCACCCCCTCACAACGGCAGGCGTTCAGCGACGCCCGGATCCGGTGGGAGGCGGCGATCACTGCCGACCTCGCAGGTGGATTCCTGGAGGCGGCGGCAGGAACCTGCGGCACCGGCTCTCCCGCGCTCAGCCAGAATGTCGACGATCTCATCATCCTGGTCAACACGGTCGAGAATGATGGCCCCGGCGGTGTCCTGGGAGTAGCCGGGCCATGCTATGTCCGCACCACCGGTGACCTGCCCATTCTCGGCATCATGGAGTTCGACGTAGCCGACTTGGACACGCTGGAGGCGCGCGGCTTTCTGTCGAGCGTAATTCTGCATGAGATGGGTCACGTGCTGGGTTTTGGAACTCTCTGGGATTTCCAGGGCTTGCTGGCGGATCCTACCTTCCCTGATCCGGAGCCTGCCCCTGAGAATCCAGGGGCCGACCCCCACTTTACCGGGCCACAAGGCATCGCCGCTTTCGACAATGTCGGAGGAGCGGCTTACGTAACCGGAGCCAAGGTACCGGTCGAGAACACCAACGGCAGGGGTACCGCCGACGGCCATTGGCGCGAAGTGCAGTTCGGCACCGAGCTCATGACCGGCTTCATTGCACCCGGGCTGAGCCCCTTGAGCATCGTGACCCTGGCCTCCCTCGCCGATCAGGGATACGCCGTCGACCTCGCAACGGCAGACCCCTACAGCCTCCTGCTGTCGCTCCGCGCGTTTGGCGAGCGGGCCCAGCTTCCGCTCGGAAACGACATCTTTCGAGGCCCCGTGAGGAAGGTGGACTCGAGGGGGCGGGTAACCGGGCTACTCCGGAGGTGAGGCGTTCGGGTCAAAGCGAGGGTCTTCGTCGGCAAAGCTATCTCTGCGCGGGGAGCCGGCCGGGCGGGTGGGGTGGGACGGGTGAGTGATTGGCGGCGAAAAAAGCAACGGGACTCCTAACCAAGGAGCCCCGAGACCGACTGTCCATCCGTCATGGAGGCGCAGGGAATCGAACCCTGGTCCGAGTGAGCTTCCAGAACTGCGTCTACGTGTGTAGGCTCGACTTTTTGCCGTCACTTCGGAGGGGTATCGAACCGACCTCTCCGAGGCCTATCTCCTGAAGATCTCGCCGGACGCACCGGAGCGACACGACCAGCTAGCCCAGATTTGCGATTCGATGAGCAGCGCCCCGGGCGGGCTCCATTCATCGAAGGAGCATAAGCGAGCGTTAGCTCAGCTTACGCAGCCATTGCCAGTTCAGTATTGGCAGTTGGATCGTTCCAGACGGTTTTACCAGGAACCTGGACCTGGACACGCTGCAATTCCTTCATCAAACCCGTCGAAGCCAAGTCGCCCCCGGGTACTGAATGATAGGCGGAAGGAGGGAACGAGGGAAGGAGGGAAGGAGGAGGCATCGAAGGTCGGGCCCGTAAAGTGTTGTTTAGCTTTCTAGTAGGGGTCGGACTTAATCTATCACATGATGGCCGGGACTACCCCTAGCCTCGGGAACAAGCTGAGCAGATCCCTCGGTCGCTCCGCTCCCTCGGGATGAGGTGGGTCCTCTGTCCTTCCCTCCTTCCCTCCCTTCCCTCCTCACCTCCCCGCCTTCTCCACCCGGTTCCTCCCGCTCCTCTTGGCGACATAGAGCGCGGAGTCAGCCTGCGCCGGCAGGTTGTCCAGGCTTCGGCTGGTCTCCGGACAGGCGGCCACACCGAAGGACGCGCTCAGAGGCCACTGGCGCCCTCGCCAGTCCCAGGCGGTCGTCCCCAGCTTGAGCCTGATCCGCTCCGCTATCCGGGCGCCGAGATCCAGGCCGGTTGCCGGAAGCCAGACTGCGAACTCCTCACCGCCTATTCGACCGGGCACATCGCCGCTGCGAATCTGCTCCCGGATGATCCGGGCGAAGTGCACCAGGGCGGCGTCGCCGGCGGGGTGGCCGAGTGTGTCGTTCAGGCTCTTGAACCGGTCGAAGTCCGCGTAAACCAGGGCGCCTTCCCTGGCCGAGATGAGACGAAACACCTCATCGAAACCGCGGCGGTTATGCAGCCCCGTCAGCGGATCCACTGTCGCCGCATGCTTATGCTGGTCGGCCAGCAACGCGCGGGCGATCCGGGGGGCAGCATTGTTGAGCACCTCCATGAGCTCAGCCCGAGCCGCCCCTACCGGCTCCCGACCGCCGGTGAGCCAGATGGCGACGGCGCCAATAGACTCGTGGCCCCGTTTCATTGGAAGGAGGAGAACCGAGGCCGGGCGATTTCGGCGGTCCGACACCACGCCGCCGAGCGGGTCGCCGTTGACAACGAGAGAGTCCAACGTGCCCTGCGCCACCCGCGCCAGCTCGCTTTCAGGAGTCAGAAAGCTGTCCAGGAGCCGCCGGTCACCTCGCCCGGACACGCCGATTACCCGCACCCCACTGCTGTCTACCGCGGCGACCACGATCTGTCCATCGAGGGTGCGCTCGAGCTGATAGGCCAGCCGGAGGCCGACGCTGCCCACTGATTCGAGCGACGCCTCCTGTGACTGCGCCTGCGTAAGCGCGATGATCTGGGGCCGGCGGCGGACGCCTTCAAGCAGCCGGCGCAGGTCGTCCTCGACCACCGCGAGCCCAGTGGCCTCTGATGCGTCAGGTAGCAGCAGACCCACCGCGGCGCCGGTCTCAGCCCGAAAGACCAGCATCCCGGCTTCCATGCGCTCTACCCCGCTCTGCTCTTGGTCGCGGGCCCGTTCCAGCCGACGGTCCACCGCAACGATCTGCGCTACGGAAAGACGTTCCGGCTCTATGATCCGCTCCGCCCTCGGTCCCTCCTCGTTGGGGTCCAGTTCCGTGATCCACACGCCGAACGCGCGGTGAGCGCGTCGGAGCCATTCGAGCGCCGGATCGGGGAGGAGGTGAGGAGAGACACCCGCATGAACGCCGCTCCCCCGAGGACGCCGCCCCAGCAGCCAACCGGAGACGCCGGCGGTTATGGCGACAAGGATCAGGGCCAGCGGCTCAGTCATCCCCGCAACCAACCCCGGCGCCGGAACCAGGCAAAGATGAAGAGCGTCACTGCCCCCATGCCGGCCATCACGGCCGGATAGCCCCAACGCTGCCGAAGCTCGGGCATGAAGTCGAAGTTCATGCCGTAGATCCCCACGATAAACGTCAACGGCAGAAAGAAAACGGAGAACACCGTGAGTACCCGCACAACTTCGTTGGTACGGTGCGAGGCCAGGGCGAGCTGAATGCTGAGCAGGCTATTGACCTCCTCCAGGAGCTCGTCGGCATAGGAGTGCATGCTCACGGCATTCTCCCGGATGTCCTGGTACAGCGGCGCGGTGGGCTCTGACGCCGGGACCAGCTTCTGCACCGCGTCCAGCGTATGGGAGAGCATCCGCCGCATCTGGGTCACGCGGCGCTTCACCGCGTAGATGCTCTGCAGGGTGCCACTGAACTCCTGGTCTCCGAACACCGTCGCCTCGAAGGTGTCGATGGCTCCCTCGGACTTCTCCAACGGCTTCTCGTAGGTCTCGATGGCGCCGTTGATGATCTCAATGAGAAGGCGGGGCATGTAGCCCTTTCTTCTTTCCCGCGAGCCCACAGGAATCGCCCCGCTCTCGTATCTCTCTCTCAGGCCGGTGAGGAACGGCTGTTCGGTGCGGTGAATGGTGACCAGGAAATCGGGGCCGTAGAAGATGGCCACCTTGCGGGTCATTTCGTGGATCGTGGCGCAGTCCCCTGGCGCTTCCGCATCAATGGCGCGGACGATCATGAAGGTAGTCGAGCCGATGCGCTCGTATTTGGGCAGGTGCTCGGGGTCGAGGGAGTCCTCGACCGACATCTGGTGCAGGCCATATCCACGCGCGATGTCGGTCAACTCCGCCCTTGTGGGCTGTACCACATCCAGCCAGGCGAACGGCGGATCGGAGCTGTTGACGATGGTGCGAATGGTCATATCCGGCAGATCCTGCTGGCCGCCGCCGCGGCGCCGAAGCCGTTATCGATGTTGACCACGGTGACCCCCGCCGCACAGGAGTTGAGCATGCCGAGCAGCGCCGCAAGCCCTCCGAAGGCGGCTCCATAGCCGATGCTGGTAGGAACTGCTATGACCGGTACGCTCACCATGCCACCCACCACGCTGGGCAGAGCCCCTTCCATTCCCGCCACCACTATTACGACGCGAGCGCGCTGGATCTGATCGGTGGCCGCCAGCAGACGATGGAGGCCGGCGACGCCGACATCGATCAGACGCTCGACCGGGTGGCCGAAGACCTCGGCCACTACGGCGGCCTCCTCGGCGACCGGCAGGTCGCTCGTCCCGGCGGACACGACCAGGATCGTACCGGAACGTCGGGCCGGTGGCTCGGCCGCGGCCAGGTGTATGGTGCGGGAGAGAGGGTTCCAGACCATTCGGGGAAACCGGCCCTGGAGTCGGGCGGCAACCGCTTCATTGGCCCGGGTACCTAGAAAGGTGCCCGAAGCGGCCTCGAGGCGCTCGCAGATGGCCACTATCTGATCGGCGGTCTTCCCCTCGCAGAAAACGACTTCGGGATGGCCCTGGCGCAACGCGCGATGATGATCGATCCGTGCGAACGGTAGATCTTCGAACGGAAGATGTCTGAGCCTCTCGAGCGCTGCCCCGGGGGCAAGGCGACCGGCCGCAACGTCGGCAAGCAGGCCCTTGAGTTGCTCGGCTGTCACGCCACCTGGGCGACCGGCTCGAGATACTCCAGGAAGATCGCCTCGGCCTCCGCGATCGACTCGATCTGGAAGAGCTGCTGCCGCAGTGCACTCGAGCCGTGGAGGCCTCTGGTGTACCAACCCAGGTGCTTTCGGAATTCCATCACGGTTCGCCGGGTGTCGCCCTGAAGTCGAAGGGCAAGGCGGGCATGGTCCGAAGCCACACGGAAGCGCTCGGCGGCGTCAGGAGCCGGCGGCAACGGCTCGCCCGCCAGCAGCGCTTGTCCGTGGCGGAACAGCCACGGGTTTCCGAACGCCCCCCGGCCCACCATGGCGCCGGCACAGCCGGTGTGGTCGCGCATTCGGACCACGTCGGCCGCAGACTCGAGATCACCGTTGCCGATCACCGGGATGTCCAGTGCCTCGACCACCGCCGCGATCTCATCCCAATTGGCCTTCCCGGAAAACATCTGGGTGCGGGTCCGGGCGTGCAGGGTGAAGGCCTTGGCGCCGGCGTCCTGCATGCGCAGTGCGATCGTTACCGGATCGCGCGAGTCGTCGCTCCAGCCGCTCCGGGTCTTCACCGTTACCGGCAGGTGAGTGGCCGCGATGACCGCCCGAATGATCCGGCCGACCAGATCGATGTCACGGAGACAGCCCGACCCGCCATTCCGCTGCACGACCTTCTTTACCGGACACCCGAAGTTGATGTCGATGAATTCTGGTTGATAGTGTTCGGTAATCAGGCCGGCGGCCTCCGCCATAGCCGCTGGATCGGCGCCATAGATCTGGATGCCGATCGGCCGCTCGACCGCTTCGAACTCCGCGCCCTCCAGGGTGGCCCTGATGCGGCGCCGGATGGCCTCGGAGGAGAGGAACTCGGACAAAACGATATCCGCCCCCATTCGCCGGCAGATCTGGCGGAACGGGGCCTCGGACACGCCCGCCATGGGGGCGAGGATCAAGGGGAAGGTGTGCGGCGACGGATAGGGCAACTGCATGGCGGGAAAATACTTCTGGGCCCCACTGGGAGCAATGGAACCGAGCCTCACCTCCGATTCGATGAGGCCGCGGCCAGGTTTGTGCGAATCAGGAACGAGAGAATCTGGCGCGCCGACTCGGCAGAGAATACCCGGTCTTCGGGAAGAACCCGATTCAAGAGCGGGCTCTCCTTGAGCCGCCGCCGGCTGAGCCGCGTGAGATAGGTCGGGGCGTTATCCGGGATCTCCTTCAGATCATCGGATCCCAGCACTAAGATCCGCAAATTGGCGGCTCCCTTCGAAGATTCGAAAAGGTGATGCAGTTTGCGGGCAAACCGTGGGTCCGAGACGATGAAGTAGACCGGCCCCTGAGGCAGCAGCCGTCCCACTTCGGTGAAGAGATGGGTACACATGGTGATGACGATCAGGGGCGCGCCGAGGTGCTTGGCAAGGGCACGAGCCTCCTTCTGATGGAAGGCCGTGGTGACCAGTAGATCGACCCCGCGGAGTATGGTCGGAGTTTCGCTTCCGGCTTGAAGCGAATCTATCTCGATTCCGGTGGCATTGATTCCGAAGTCTCTCTGCAGCTCCTCTGGCACCGAGTAGAGCTGATCGTCGTTGCATTCCAGGACCACGGCATGCAGGTCCACGCTATCGAGGCACTGGCCCACGCGCTGGGGCAGCCCCCGGGGCAATACCCCGTGCTGAAGCCCCTTGATCAACACATCCACCATCCAATCGGCTCGCCGAGGAGTCGGGTCTGCGACGGACGTGTCCGGGGCAGCGACGAAGACACCGGAGCGAGGCTTGAGCTCGATCAGTCCCTCACCCTCCAGGGTACGGTACGCGGCCAGTATGACCCGCGGGTTGGCCCCTAACTCCCGAGCCACTTGCCGTACACTGGGCAGTCTGCCACGATGGCGAATTATCCCCAGGTGCAGCCCGCTGAACACGCGCTGCCGGAGGATCTCGGTTATCTCGCTGCGGCGTCGCGCCATGGCTAGGGCTCCGTCAACGCGTGCAGGTTGGCTCGCAGGATGAAGGTAAACAGTAACCGGGAGGTAGCCGGCGAGAACACGCGCGCCGGCGGGATCGCGGGAGTGAGGGGCGAACGGTCGGGAAGCCGCTCGCGGACAAGCCGGGTGAGATAGACCGGCGCTCCCGGCGGAATCTGATCGAGATCGTCGCGTCCTTGAACCAGGACGTGCAGATCAGCCGAGCCACGGGCCGAGCTGAAGATCTTGCCCAGCTTTTTCGCGAACCGAGGGTCGACAACGATGTAGTACACCGGTCCTTCCGCCAGACGCCGGGCGACCTCGGCAAAGCCATCGACCAGCAGTTCCGCCACGATCAGCGGCTTCTCGAGCTGAGTCGCGATGGGTTGAACTTCATGGGTATGGAAATGCGTGGTGATGAGGAGGTCGGCCCGCCGGACATCCTTCGGAGGCCTGGCGCTCTCCAGCATGGCATAGACATCCACGCCACTTACATCCAGACCGTACGTGGTGTGCAGCTCGTGACTGAGCTCATCTATCTGGTCCACGTTGCACTCGATGCAGGCCACTCGCAGGCGCAGCGTCTCCAGCGACCGGCGTAACCGCTCGGGAAATTCGGGCGCCGGGATGCCGCGTTCCACCGCCTCCAGCAAAAGCTCCACCATCCAGTCATGAGTTCGCCGATGAAGGCCGTTTGCCGATGCGTCGGCCGCGATGAGAAAGATTCCTGATCGGGGCCGTAGCTCCACCAGACCTTCCTGCTCCAGCACCCGGTAGGCAGCCAGAATCACCCGGGGATCGGCGCCCATTTCACGCGCCAGCTCGCGGGCGCTCGAGAGTCGCTGGCCGTGCTTGAGCTCGCCGAGATGAAGGCCGCTGAGCAACCGCTGCCTGAGGGCATCGGCGATATCGATCCGGCGGCTCTTCACCGGGGGGTGCCTTCTCGAGATTCCATACCGTAAAGTATGCAGGCTCGAGAGCGCGAGCCAGATGCTGCGGCACGCCTACATGCAACAGAAGCCCTTATTAACGGGAATCTGGTGTGTTTTTCGGGTGGTGTCCCGCACCAGATACGATTGTTCACCGGCCCTGCTGCATTGCGAGTGCACCAGTGCTCCCTAGCTTGGGATCTAGGGCGTAGTGGGAACCGATTCCCGTTCATTACCCCTCAGGGGGTTCTAAACCGAGGTGCAGTTGTCGCTAAATCAACAGGGGTTCTCAGGAAGGCACCCGCTCCGCGTCCAGCGGATCGGTTCAGACGACCAACCCCGTCCAACTCTTCCCCAAGGGAGTCGCTTCGAGATTGCATACGTCGAGACCGGAGAAGGGCGCCAGCGGATTGGAGCCCACACGTACAAGGCGTCGGCCGGCGACCTCTTCCTGATCGCTCCCTGGGAAATTCGCCATTTCGGATGCCAGCATGGACTGATCATGTGGGTGGTGGCGTTCGAGACCGATCCTCTCACCGGCTCCGCCGCCGCGGCAGAGCGGGATGTCCTTTCGGGTGCGCCCGAGGATCAGAGTCTGGCCTACTTCCTCCGGCTCCAAGCCGGCGGCGAGAGAGCGCTTCGGGTCGAGACGTCTGATCGGGCGGGATGGATTTCCCGGTTCCACAGCCTTGCCGAGGAGCTGGCGACCGATTCCCTCGGCTGCGATGCTGCAGCGCAGGCGTTGCTCAAGCTTCTCCTGGTGGATGTCGCCCGGCTCGCGCAGCTTCGTTTCGCTCATCAGTCACCGCCCACGCGTCCGATCCTGCTCAGCGTATTCCGCTACATTGAGCAACGCTTCCGGGCTCCAATCGGCCTGGCAGACGTGGCGAAAGCGGTAGCACGCTCGCCATCCTACCTGACTGACCTCGTCAGGCGGGAAACGGGCCGGACCGTGCAGCAGTGGATTATCCACCGCCGGATGGCTGAGGCTCGACTCCTACTGCTGGAGTCGGGCGCCCGCGTCAAGGACATCGGCTCGATGATCGGGTATGACGATACCGGGCACTTCATCCGCCAATTCCGACGGGCTAACGGCCTCACCCCCCACCGATGGCGGCTTCAGGCGTGATGCCGGACGAACAAAAGGCCGCGAGAAAACAGCGCATCCCACCAAGAGAAACCCCCCTTGTTCTTCGTTCGATCTTAGGCCATCCCTAACCCAGTCCTCAGAAGGTCGGAGCCACCCCACCATCAGGTGGGGCAATCGGTGCTGAAGGGCTCCGCCCGTTCAGGAGGGCCGCATGAAGGCGATGGTGATTTACGCGTTCGGGGGGCCAGAGGTGCTGATCCTGCAGGATGTGCCGGAGCACCCCCCTCGCAACCACGAAGTCCTGGTGCGCGTCCACGCCACCTCAGTCAACGCACTGGACTGCAGCGGCCGCCGGGGCCAGCGCGCGGTGCCGCTGCCTGCCATCCTGGGATGCGACGTCTCAGGGGTAATCGAAACCATCGGGGCCGAAGTAGAGGATTTCACACCGGGCGATGAGGTCTTCTATGTGCCCGAGATCGACTCAGGGAGTGGCAGCTACGCCGAGTACCATGTGGCCCGGGCCGGTATCGTGGCCCATAAGCCAGCGGATCTCTCGCACGTGGAAGCGGCCGGCATTCCGCTCGCCGCAGGGACAGCCTGGGAGGGCCTGATCAGGCGGGCGGCGCTCCAGCCCGGAGAGACCCTCCTGGTTCACGGCTCCGGGCCGGTGGCGCTGTTTGCCACTCAGATTGCCTCGGCGGCCGGCGCCCAAGTCTTCATGACCGCGGCATCCGGTACAACGGCACCCCGGAAGGGCGCCGGTACTGCGCGCGTGATAAACCGGGCGACAGAGGATTTCGTTCGGGTCATTCGGAACGAGAGCACGGACGGAGCAGTAGACGTGGTGTTCGACGCATCGGGCGACACCGCTCTAGAACGAAGTATTTGCGTACTCAAGCGATTTGGACGAATGGTCAGCACCACGAAGCCACTCGGAGCAGTGCCCGAGGAATCCGTCCTGCGCAACATTACCCATCACTTCGTGCACGCGGAGCCGGAACGCGCCCGGCTGGACATGCTCCGCGTGCTGCTACAGCGCAAGCAACTGCTGCCGGTCATCGACTCCGTCTATCCGATATGCGAGGCCGCGGCGGCACACCGGCTGGTGGAGACCGCCACACCCTGGGGAAAAGTCATTCTTCGGGTCGTCGGGAACGATTGACCGGGAAATCAGCCTATGCCGGCGAGAAATCAGCCATTGTTCCTGATGCTCGGCTCGCCGTATTCTGAAACGTGATATAGTGTCACGAGCCGTCGCCAAATTCCCAGACTACGGTGGTGGAGGTGGCCTCATGAACGCCGATCGTAAACCCGATTCCCTCACGACTCCGCTTCTCCGACTTGCTCTCGCTGCGGCGGTGGCGGTACCGGCCGGCTGTGCCCCCAACCGCCCAGACGGACCTGCCAACGGGGCCGAGGCTTCAGACGGCCCATCGAACGTGCCCCCGCCCGTCCCCCGCCAGGACGGGGACGCCGGCGCCGGACGGGAGGTCTTCCGGTTCGAGACCTTCGGCAATGAGCGTTTTTGGACCGACGCGGTCCGCCTGCCGGCGGGAATGATGGCGGCGAAGGTTACACCCTTGCAGGCCTTGCAGCTGGGCGTGCACATCGACTCCGACGCTCTGGACCCCGCCATGAAGAAGGCACTGGCGGAGCAGCTCCGCGCCGACCCAAGCGGGCGCACATCCGCGCTCCTCAACGACCCGAAGACGACGATCGCGGCCATCAACGCCAACGCCGTCATCGGCATGCCGGTCAAGGACGCCAACGGCGACGGGGTGATGGATGTCACCAAGGGCGACAAGGTCGGGGCGAGTTGCGCGCTCTGCCACACCATCACCGACAAATCGGCCTTCGATATGCCCAACGGTGGCTCGATTGGGAAGCGGCAGGATGGCCGGGCGACTCACAGCATCAACATCGGCAAGATTTTCGCGACGGCTACGAACTCGCGGGCCCTGTACCCGGTGCTGCAGCTGACTCTGACAGCGAATGGCGGGAAGACGCTCGGCCGGGCCCCGACCGGCCTGACGGAGAATTCGACTGAGGCGGAGGTGGACGCCTACCTGTCCAACCCAAAGTTCTATCCGGTGGGAATGTTCGACGACAGCTTCGACGGCAACGGCAATCCGATGCATAACACGCCGCTGTTCCGCCAGGATCTCGCTGCGCCCTTCGGGAGCGAGGGAGCCATTGCCCGGCTGGACAACTTCAGCAACCTGGTGTACACCGCCCTGTTCGACCAAACGACCCTCACCACCCCGGGCGGGCGCGCGTTTTTGCACCAGCTGGGCGGCGCAGCCGGCGACGAGATCGCCGACGATTACGTCAAAGTCCTCGCCGCCACCGGGGTCACCGGCTACCCCTTTGTAAAAGCCGCCCCCCATCCCAAGGCCGGGATGGAGGATGCGCCTCTCGGCGTTCGGGTGGATAACGCCTCGCTGTTGGACATGAATGCCTACCTGGCCGACCTCGAGGCGCCTCCCGGCGGGAAAGTCGACGAGCAGGCGGCCGACCGCGGCCGTGAGTTGTTCCGCACCACTAGGTGCACCGACTGCCACAACGTGGACCAGAGTAAGCTGGTGCCGGCCTTCATCCTTCCCATGAAGAGGATCTTCCCGGGAGACGCGCCGGTGGTTCTCGCGCAGCGGATGCCGCCCCTCAATCCCGTCCAGGACACCCCGGGCGAATTGTTTGACGACAAGATGGCGGTGGTCAACGCCAGCCTGCGGGGAGAGAAGCGTGGCATCGCCATGCCGCTGTTGCTGGACCTCGCGCGGAAGCCGGTGTTCCTGCACGACAATTCGGTGCCTACCCTGGACGCGTTGCTCGACTCCAAACGTGGCCCCAACGCTCCGCACCCGTTCTACCTGTCAGAGCCTAAGCAGCGGGCGGAAGTCATCGAGTTCCTCCGGGGGCTCGACACGAAGTAGCACCAAGGAGACAACCCACCCGGAGCCGCTTCTGCGGCTCCCTTTCCCTCGGCGCCCAACCGACACAGTCATCTCGTTTCACGCCGGCTGATGCATGCTGACACCCACTCCCTCGGCTCCACCGACAAATCACCGCACGCCAGCGACAAATCGCTCATTGTAGCGCCCTTCTGCGCGCCGTATTCTGTGGGCGCTTGCGAGCGACGCCGCAAAGTAGCGTTAGACGCTACCAATCGATTCAGGAAGGAAGGCTAGAGAGATGAGGCACATCACATCGGCGGCGGGCGGGATGCTGGCCTTAGGCTCCCTCGTGGCTCTCAGCCTTGCCGCCTGCTCCAATAGCACCGGAACCGGGAACGGTGGCGATCTCACCCCGCCTCCGGAGGGCATCCCTTTGTCGGGAGAGCTGGACCGCAGCAAGCTGACGATGACGAGCGTCATCAGCGCCAATCTGGACCTCAACGTCGCCAAGGTTCCGCTGTTCCGGGGTACCTACAACGGCACTCGCGTGTGGTTCGTCCTCATGGACGTGTCCGATTCCGCGCTGGCGATCGAGCTCGGCCTCAACTTCGCTCCCCGCCTGGCCAACGCCCAGACTGGCTGCCCGGCCTGTGTGCAGACCGTCCAATCCAGTGATCCGGTTTTGGGACGCGCCGAGGTGGCGTTCGCCGGCACCGTTGACTTCAGCCCGGAGCGGGTCCTCGTCCCCAGCGGGACCGGATTTCCGCCGCTCATGGCCCAACCTGGCTCAGTTGCCGGACCCGGCTACAGCGACCTGGTTCGGGTCGGTACCGATCCGGTGGTCTTCAACGCCCCGATCGTGGCGGTGGGGACCGGGCCGTTCGACGTCACCGAGACGCAC
>Ga0136617_10000350_pt1 | contig 37737 bp, 32 predicted proteins | sample AntDrymUQ3222106_2_FD_129672 | JGI IMG/M metagenome (GOLD analysis project Ga0136617, IMG submission 129672) | Polar desert sand microbial communities from Dry Valleys, Antarctica - metaG UQ322 (21.06) | ecosystem: Environmental > Terrestrial > Soil > Desert | place: Antarctica: Dry Valley... | reverse complement strand
CTCTATCGCCGGCTGTACGATCTTCAGTTCCGGGGGGAGGAGGAGACCGTTCTCGAGGCGGAGCTGTGACCGCCGCGCCGACCCGGCTCGGACCGAGCGGTACGCCGTGGGCTCGGTTGTCCGTAGTGGTCACGACCTACAACAATCCCCACGGGCTTCAACTGGTGCTGGCCGGCCTGTCTCGGCAGACCTTACAGAACTTCGAGCTTCTCGTGGCCGATGACGGCAGCGGGCCGGAAACGGCCTCCATGATTTCCGCCTTCGCCGCACGCGCACCCTTTCCCGTGCGTCACGTCTGGCACCCTGACCAGGGCTTCCGTAAGTGCACCATCTGCAATAGGGCCATCCTCGAGGCCGCAGGTGACTACCTCATTTTTTTCGACGGCGACTGCATTCCGGGCCGGAACTGTCTCGAGATCCACGTGCGATCCGCCCGACGGGATAGCTATCTGGCGGGAGGCGCCGTGTACTTGGATCGCCACTTGTCCGCGCGACTCACCCCAACCGACGTATCCACGGGCCGCCTGGACCGGCCCGGCTTATGGTGGGCGCATGTCAACAAGCGTCGCCGCCTGCTGGTTCGCCACCTGCCGCTGGTGCGCGACATGATGAACCGCCGGGTGCCCCGCGAGCCAAGCTGGCGGGGAGGCAACTCCTCCGCGTGGGCCGAGCACATGCGCGCGGTAGGTGGCTTCGACGAGCGATTCACCTACGGCTTCGAGGACGCTGATTTCGGCCATCGCCTGCAGACCCTGGGGGTACATGGCCGCTCGATCCGGTACAGCAACCCGGTGATGCACGTAGAACACTCACGTCCCTATGCCGACCCCGCGATGCTGGTACGCAACCGCGAGCTCTATGAAGCCAACCGGGCGGTGCGCCTGGTATGGACTCCTCATGGTCTTGCGGCCCCGTGACCCGCCCGACCATCCTGCAGGTCCTGCATCAGGGGGGCGGCGCCGGCTCCGTCACCTCGACGCTCCATCTCAGCCTCGGCCTGGCCCAGGCGGGCATGCACATCCGGTTCGTCTGTCCACCGAACTCCGAGGTGGAAGCGTTGGCTCGCGCCGGCGGACTGGAGGTGCACCCACTCGCCCTCCTTCCCCGGCAGCGAGGCGAGAATGTGGCTGCTCTGGCCGACTACCTGAATCGCAACCCGGTCGATCTGGTCAACTCCCAAAGCTCGCGGGACAGGCAGGCGCTGACGTGGCTCGCCCTTACCGGGCGCCTGCGCGCTCCGCTTGTCGTCACCCGGCGTCAGATGCCGCGCACATTCATCCTGGAGAACTGGCTGGTGAGCAGGGCGGCGGCCCGGGTTGTGGCTGTCAGCCGCTCCGTGGCCGATGCTTTGGTTCGACGCGGAACCTCGCGCCGCAAGCTTACCGTTATCCCCAACGGACTCGTCACCGAGCGGATCGACATTCCCGTGACACCGGTTGCGTTGGAGGAGTGGAAAGCCCGGATCGGCTGGGAACCCTCGCGGCGCACGATCGGTGTTGTGGCTCGCCCCAAGGATCAGGACGTAGTGTTGCGGGCCTTGTGCCGGGTGGGTACTCCCGTGCGGCTGGTCCTCGCGGGGGTGAGTCCTGAGAGCCGGCTGGGCAAGATGGCGGCGGATGTACCGGCACGGCACGCGGTGGTCTGCCTTCCGTTCACGGCTTCTGTGCGCCCGCTCTACGACCTGTTGGAATTGGTCCTCCTCCCTTCGCGCTCAGAGGGACTCTCTCAGGGTTTGCTGGAGGCCATGGCGCTCGGAAAACCGGTCATCGCGTCGGCGGCAACCGGCAACCTCGATCTTTTGACCGACCGGGTGGAGGGCCGGCTGGTGCCTCCACGACATCCGGCGGGCTGGGCCCTGGCCATAGAGGAGCTTCTCAACGACTCGGCGCTGGCGGGTCGCCTTGGTGCCGCCGGGAGACGTACTGCGCGAGTGACGTTTGCCCTCCAACACACCGTGGACCGAACCGCTCAACTGTACCAGTCTCTGCTGCGGGAATTCTCCTCTCCTCGCACCCGTCACCTCGGAGCGGTCCAGTGGTAAAGGTCTCCGGTTTTACCATCGTCAGGAACGCAATCAAGCTCGACTTCCCGGTCGAGGCGAGTATTCGTTCCATCCTGCCGATCTGTGACGAAGTTGTGGTCAACATCGGCCGATCCGAGGACGAGACGCTCGACTTGGTGCGCTCGATAGGAGATCCGAAGATCCGGATCCTGGAAACCGAGTGGGACATGACCCGCCGGAACACCGTGCTGGGCTATGAGACCCATCGGGCCATGCGCGCGTGTACCCATCCTTGGGGTGTGTACATTCAGGCCGACGAAGTGCTGCATGAGCGGGGCGGGGAAGAGCTTGCCGCGGCCATCCAGCACTCGGACGGTGATCAGGGCATCGAGGGACTGCTGGTGCGGTACCTGCATTTCTACGGTGGCTTCGAGACGGTGGCTACCCACCGCCGCTGGTACCGCCGCGAAGTACGGGCGGTACGGCTGGCGCCGGACCTGGATATCCGGCCGTATCAAGGCGCGCAGGGATTTCGCGTCGGCCCAACCCACCGGAAGATCCGTGCGAGGCTCACCGGCGCCGAGATGTTTCACTACGGCTGGGCCCGACCGGCCCAGGCGCTGCACGAGAAGCGGGAGCTCGGCCGCACCATGTACCCTTGGCGCGATGCCGACGCAAGCTTGCCTCTGCTGGCCTGGATGCCGGGACTCAAACGTTTCCGGGACACCCACCCCGAGGTGGCGCGCCAATGGATCGAGGCGCGTAGCTTTGACCCCAAGCGGGTCATCGGGCCCCGGCGGCTCCGCTGGCGGTTTCTGCGGTACTACGTTTCGACGGCCATTGAGCGGCTTACCGGAGTTCGGGTCTTCGAGTTCCGGAACTACGAGGTCGTCTGAGGAAGCGGATAGCCGCGCCCTTCCAGCAAGAGGCCAACGCGGTGAGCGTAGGTATGGTGTTCCAGCGCGTGCCGCCGGCCGGCCTCGGCAACTTTCCTGCGTTCTTCCGGTCGATCCAGAAAGTGCCGCACCAGCTCGATGCCCTCCTCCAGGCTGCGGTACCAGGCACAGTGCACCCGGTCAGCTCCCAGAGCCTCGATGCCCTGGACCCATTCACCCAGATAGAATCCGCCGCACCCCATCACCTTCCACATCCTGTTTGAGGCCGAGGCGGTTTGAGAAGCCTGATCGGGCAGCGAGTGGGCTCCGAGCGAAATGACGGCTCCTCCGACTGCCTGGGCATAGCCCTTACCGTAGATCGGGCCCCCTTTCACCGGAAGATCCGACTGCGCCTTGCGCCAGCCCGGGCCACGGATCTGTAAGTCATATGCGCTTGCCATCGCCCGAAGCACCGTATTACGATGCGGCGAGTTGCCGCCGATAAACGCTACCTCGCAACGGAAGCGCCGGGGGATCCGCTCTGCCGGGCGGTCGATCTCCGGGTCCATTCCCTGGGGGAGATGCATGACGTTGGGCACACCGAGGGACTGGTAGGTCTCCACCGTCGGCAGGTAGGTCACGAACATGGCGTCAACCAGGCGGCCGAGGGTCAGAACGTCCTGGATCGGGGGGATACGCAAGTCGAAATACCAGAAGGCCGAATAGCGGCCACGGATCAGCTTCTTGATTCGATCCACTCCGAGAAGCGTCGCGTGCCGGCCCAGAATCACAGCGTCGGGCTCGAACGTCTCGACCTGACGGGTCAACCAAGGCGCCGCGAACCGGCCGAGGTTTTGGGTCCAGGTAACGGCATTCACGAGCCGGCAGGTATGTCCCAACGAGCGCACCGCCCGGGCGATTGCCGCCTCGTTCTTGTGACTCCGTCCGGCCCCGATCACGGCTACGCGCAGAATGACCTCGAATGTCTGGTGCAATCTGGATGCGGCGGGTCGCCCGAAAGATAGTGACCCACTACTTTGTCGAGCGTGACTCAACTACTTCTCACCTTCGATTTCCCGCCCATGGGCGGGGGCATCGCACGCATGATGGCTGAGCTAGCCAGGCACTACCCGCCGGGCAGCCTCGTCGTCTCCACCGGGCAATCCTCTGGGAGTGACGAGGTGGACGCAGGCTTCAGGAATCAGGTGGATCGCATCACGACTCCCGCCCGGCGGCTGCGGACGATTCAAGGTCTGCTGACTTGGTCTCACCGCGCCAGTGTCCTCACCCATTCAATGGAGCCGGAATTCATCTGGTGCGGCAATTTCAAGCCGGCGGGCTACCCCGCTCTCTGGGCTCACCAGCGCTTCGGCACACCCTACGGCATCTTCCTGTACGGCACTGATCTCCTCTTGCTTCAGCACCGTCTCCGCCGCTCAGCCCTCAAACGCCGAACAGCTCGCGCAATCATCGGCTCCGCCGCCGTGCTGGTAGCGATCAGCCGATGGACCAGAGATCTGACGCTTTCAGTGCTGACTGAATTGGGCTTCGGGGAGGGTGAGGTCGATGTTCGTATCTTACCTCTGGGCACTGATCCCCACCACTTCCGGCCCGGGATCGACCCATCCGCCGTGCGAGCACGCTACGGACTCGACGAAGGGCGCTGGCTACTCACTGTCGCGCGCCTGGTGGCCCACAAGGGAATCGACACCGTACTCTATGTCCTGGCGGCACTGAAAGACGAGTACCCAAGCCTCCGGTACGCAGTGGTAGGATCAGGATCAATGCTGGGCAAGCTCCAGGAGCTGGCCCGAAGCCTTGGTATCGCAGAGCGGGTGCGGTTCCTTACAGGGGTGCCCGATGCGGACTTGCCGGGATTGTACAACAACGCCGAGATCTACTTGGGGGTGTCCCGCCCTGCCGGGCTGATGATGGAGGGCTTTGGAATCTCTCTCAGCGAAGCCTCCGCCTGCGGGATTCCGGTGGTGGGCGGATCCAGCGGTGGGATACCAGACGCCGTCCGGGAAAATGAGACTGGGCTCCTGGTGGACGGGCGGACTCCGGAACCGGTGATCAATGCGGTCCGACTTCTAATGGAGAATGGGGACCTGGCCCGCCGGCTTGGTGCGGGCGGACGGCGCGCGGTGGAGAGCTTTTATAATTGGGGCCGCGTCACGTCCGACGTCTCCCGCATCGGCGCAGAACTAGGCATGCAGCGACCCTCCCGCATCGTGGCCGACGCTGGCCTCGGCTCCCGGCGCAGGTGAGATTGCGTCATCAAAGAGGGCTAAACCATGAGCGCGACTATTCAACCGTCCTCCCCCACGACGGATTACGATAGCCTCTACCATACCTGGCTCGAAGGCCAGGGCAGCCGTGCCCTCGATCGCGAGTGGCGACTCAGCCACCTTCTCTGGCGTCAACGGGTGCTGCTGCGGCGGTTTCGGTCGGAGGGCAAGCGGGTCCTGGACTTCGGATGCATGGATGGCGTGTTTACGCTGAGACTGCAACAACTCGGCGCCAAGGCCGTGGGTTACGATATTTCGCGCGACGCCATCGCGCAGGCAGAAAAGTTCCGTGGCTCAGCGCTGCATCCCACGTTTACAACAGTCGCTCCCGGCCCGGGACAGTTCGATCTGGTGTATTGCAACGAGGTTCTGGAACATGTGTGGGACGATTCGGCTTTTGTCGGAGAGCTGATGCAATTTCTGGCTCCTGGCGGGATCCTCGTGGGAACTACACCCGTGGGGCGGCACTTCTGGGATCCGGACCACAAACGGGAATACGACAGCGTCACGCTGGAGCGCGCACTCTCACCGTGGGGCGCGGTCCGGCTCCGCCGTCACTATCGCACGCCATTGCGGAACCTGATGCCCTTTCGACAGGCCGGCGCCGCGGTGTTCATCTTTGAGGTCAGGCCGCAGTGTCTTCGGGACGCACGCTGATGGCGTAGGTGGGACAGTTCAGGACATAGGCGCCATCTATCGGAGACCAGGTCTGGACCGGGGTTACCACCTCGGCTTTACCCCGGGCATCCAGCCGGAAAACCTGGGGAGCCTGGACGACGCAGGAGCCGCAGCCCACGCAGCGATCCTCATCCACCAGTACCCTGAGCCGGCGGGTGGGGTGCATCCCGCGGGCAATTCCGCCTAACTGCGTGCCGAGCTGGTCGAGCGTATTGGCGGTGGCCCGGTAGCCGGCCTCGATGAGCTCGTCGGTTTTGTCGAAGGCAAACATCGAGATGTGCTCGACCTTGGGCTGCACCAGCACCAGTGGAGGCCCCTTCCAGTCACGGAGTTGGGCTTCGATCTGGGTCTGCATCACGATCTCGAGGCCGCGGCTGTAAGTGGCGGCAAAGCCTTGAGTCTCGAGGGCGGACCGGAGTACGCTCGTCGCGGAGACATTGACCGCCAGGACAGGTCCCTGACCCAGGGAGGCTGCCATCCGCACCGGCAGATTCTCGATGATAGCTCCGTCCACGTACGCGCGGCCGTTGATCTCTCGTGGAGGGAAGATGCCCGGGAGGGCGCAGGAGGCCGCAACCGCATCCGCCACTTTCGTATTGCGTAGACCTGGCAGGCCCCACATGACTTGCATGCCCGAGTTGAGGTCTACCGTATTGATGAGGATACGGCGCTTGAGGTCGCTGAATGTGGCGTTACCGACCAGACTGGCGATGAGTGCTTCGAGCGGTTCGCGGCGGTAGAGTGAGGGAGCCAACAGGCGGCGGAACGCGACATCGGCCCGGGCAACCTGGAAGACGTCCCGCCGCCGAACCAGTCGGGCCCGCGCCTCCATTTGGCGCACCGGGACCCCAGCCGCCCACGCGGCGCCGATAAGTGAGCCGATACTGGAACCCACGACCAGGCTCGGCACCAGCCCCCGCTCTTCCAGAGCCCGGAGGACGCCGATATGGGCGAGTCCTTTTAACCCACCGCCACTCAGGACCAGAGTAAAGGGAGTATCGGTTATCACGCGCTTGCCCTGCCAAAGGTTGCATTCGGGTCGGTCCGTGTGAAAAAGTGCAAGAATCGTGCGCTCTCTCGGCTGGAAAGCCGAGACCGTCACGGTGTACCGGGCAGAGGATCGGTCCGGGTAACCCACGTCACAGGATCAGGATGGCCGTAGGTGTACTAGGCGAGCGGCTCCGCCACGACCGCTTTTTCCAATTGGGCCTGCTATTCGTGGCGGCAGTCGTCCTGGCGGCGATCTTCGCCCCTTGGCTGGCTCCCCACAACCCGATCTCCGGCGACCTCAAGAACGCGTACCTGGTGGAGCCAGGAACCCGCTTCCTGCTGGGGACCGACACCCAGGGCCGGGATGTGCTCAGCCGGGTACTCTATGGCGCTCGCCTGTCGCTTTCGGTTGGCCTGATCTCACAGTCTGTGTCCGTGACCCTGGGGGTCCTGCTTGGCCTGTTGGCGGGCTACTACGGGCGTTGGGTTGACGCCCTGGTGATGCGTCTTGCCGACATCACTCTGGCATTCCCCACGCTCCTCCTGCTCATCGCGGTGGCCGCCGCAGTCAAGCCATCGCTGCCGGTGGTCTTCGTGGTCATCGGGATCGTGGGCTGGGCGGGAATGGCCAGGCTGGTGCGAAGCCAGGTTCTGGTTCTGAGGCATTCGGAGTTCGTGCTGGCCGCCCGGGCGCTGGGCGCGCGTGACCGCCGGGTCCTGCTGCGGCACCTGCTGCCGAACGTACGCACCCAGGTGATCATTGCCGCTACGTTGGGCATCGCGGGAGCTATCATGGCGGAAGCCGCGCTCTCATTCGTTGGTCTGGGTGCGCAGCCGCCTACGCCGAGCTGGGGCGCGATGGTGGCGGACGGACGCGACCTGCTTCGCGTCGCTCCGTGGGTGTCGTTTGCTCCGGGGATTGCCATAGGGGCGGCGGTCCTCGGTTTCAATCTGGTGGGCGACACGCTGCGCGAGGCGTACGATCCGAAACTTAGAAGTGAGAGGTGACCGGTGAGGGGTGAGCGGGGGGCGGGGCGAACCGGTCATCCTGAGGGAGCGGAGCGACCGAAGGATCTCTCAGCTGATCTCGCATCGCTTCGTACTCAGGAGTTCCCCTGGACCGCTGACACGATCTATCTCAACAACGCCAGCATCGGCCCCTTGCCGGAGCGGACCCGCCTGGTTCTGGAGGCATTCAACCGTAAACGCGCCGCTCCGTTCCAGCTACCGGATCGGGAGCTCTTCGCCACTCTGGCCGAGTCGCGCCGGCTGGCCGCTGAGTTGATCGGTGCGATGCCGGAAGAGATCGGGCTCACCATCAACACTGGTTTCGGACTGAGCCTGGCGGCCCGGGCGCTTCCGCTGAAGGCGGGCGACATCGTACTCACGAGCGATCGTGAGTTTCCCGCGAACGTATATCCCTGGATGATGCTGCGCGAAAACGGCGTCAAGCTCGAGTTGGTGCCGACCACGCCCGAGGGCTGGCCGGACGAGGCTCGCCTCGTGGAACGGCTGAGCGACCCCCGCGTGCGGGTGCTGGCCATCTCACTGGTGCAGTTCAGCAACGGATACACGGTAAACCTGGGCCGGCTGTCCGCCGCCACCCGCGCTTCCGGCACGTACCTCGTTGTCGATGCGATTCAGGGCGTGGGCCAGATTCCGGTGGACTTGTCGAAGACTCCGGTCGACGTGCTGTCGTGCGGGGCGCAGAAATGGCTTCTCTCCCCCTGGGGCGCCGGGTTCGTCTATGTGCGCCGGGAATTGATCAGGGAGCTGCGGCCTTCGGTTACCGGATGGATGGCATTCGAGGGCACCGACGACTTCACCAGGCTGACCCAGTACGACGACACGCTTCGCGGCGACGCCCGCCGATTCGAGCTGATCACTCTGCCGTATCAGGAGTTTGCCGCCATGAATGCTTCGCTCGGGCTTCTGCTGGGGCTGGGGATATCGGGCATCGCCGGACATCTGCGTGCGCTTCATGTTCCAGTCCTGAAGTGGGCGGAACGGTCGGGTGTCCGCGTGATGTCGCCGACCGACACTGCCCGCGGGTCCGGCATTCTCTGCCTTGCACCGCCAGATGTAGGCGCAGCCTTTGGGGCCCTCAAAGCCGCTCACGTGGTCTGCGGAATGCGGGAGGGCGCAATTCGGCTCAGTCCCCATTTTTACAACACGGTCGACGAGATGGAGCGGGTGGTCGATATACTGGAGAAGTCATGACTGCGTTCACCGAGATGCTTGCCACCGGCTACGGAACCGACGAGCCCTCGCTGGTCATCGGCTCCGCCCTGGAGGGAACCCACGTTCACCAGGAGCCCAAGATCCGCCTTCCGCTCTCGATGGCCAACCGGCACGGGCTGGTGGCTGGCGCCACCGGTACCGGCAAAACGAGGACGCTCCAACTGCTTACCGAACAGTTCTCGGCGCAGGGGGTTCCGGTATTCCTGGCTGACATGAAGGGAGATCTCTCGGGCCTGGCCGTGCCCGGCGAGGCAACGCCGCGGGTAATCGAGCGCGCGAGCGCCCTCGGCTGGGACTGGAAGCCGAAAGGTGTGCCGGTCGAGTTCGTGAGTCTCACCGGTGCACTGGGTGTGCAACTGCGTGCGACGGTCAGCTCGTTCGGACCGCTTTTGCTGGGCAAGGTGCTGTCGCTGAACGACACTCAAACCAGTGTCCTGGCTCTGGTCTTCAAATACGCCGATGACAATCAGCTTCCCCTGCTCGACTTTCACGATTTACGGGCGGTGCTCCAGTTTCTCGGCGCGGACAGCGGGAAGGCCGCGCTGGCGCAGTACGGCGGCATGTCGAGCGCATCGGTGGGTGTACTACTGCGGAAGATGGTGGAGCTCGAGTATCAAGGAGCGGAGCGGTTCTTCGGGGAGCCGGAGTTTGATGTCAGGGACATGCTGCAGCTGACCTCCGAAGGTCACGGAGTGGTGACCTGCCTCGAGCTGCCGGATGTGGCGGACAAACCAATGCTGTTCTCGACCTTCATGATGTGGATGCTGGCCGAGCTGTACCACAACCTGCCCGAAGCGGGGGATTTGCCCAAGCCAAAGTTGGTCTTCTTTTTCGATGAAGCTCACCTGCTCTTCGACGATGCACCGAAGGCCTTTCTCAACCAAATCGAGCAGGTGGTGCGGCTGATCCGCTCGAAAGGGGTCGGGGTCTATTTCGTTACCCAGACTCCCAAGGATGTGCCCGAGGGCGTGCTCGCGCAGCTCAGCAACCGAATTCAGCACGCACTGCGGGCCCACACCCCGGACGACGACAAGGCGCTGAAGGCCACGGTCCGCACCTTTCCCAAGACGTCGTTCTATGACCTGGGGGAGACCCTCACTTCCCTCGGCATCGGCGAGGCGGTGGTCACGGTACTTAACAGCCGCGGCGCGCCTACGCCGATCGTCGCCGCCCGTCTCATTCCGCCGGCCTCGCGAATGGCTCCGCTGAGCCCGCAGGAGCTTCAGGCGGACATCAGTCAATCAAGTTTGCTGGTGGAGTACGGACAGCAGCTGGACCGGGAGAGTGCACGTGAGATTCTGGCGGCCAGGATTGCCCGCACGGTGCCCGAGCCGGTCGACTCGGGTCAGGATGGCGGGCGGGGGACGAAACCGCAGCCCGAGAAAACCATGGGCGAGGTCGCGCGGGACGCGGTGTCATCTCCGGTAGGCAGAACGGTGGTGCGCGAGGTCATGCGCGGCCTGTTCGGTCTGCTCGGCGTCAAGCCGCCCCGCCGGACTGCGCGCAGACGACCCCGATGGTGACAGCGGGACGGGGGACAGGGGGCAGCAACAACCCTCCTGTCAAGACGGGGCGGACCGGCCAGCGAGATCGGTCGAGCCCCGGAGGCTGAGTGTAAGGGGTGGTGGAAGGGGGAAGTCTGACACTCGAAGCCGGAGGGGCTTGGTCCGATTCCGCTGGCCGAAAGGGGTGTGCAGCGCGGCTCAGGGTTCCAGCACCAGCCGGACATAGTTCTTCTTGCCCTTGCGTAGCAGGACGGAGCGAGCGTCCGGGGGCCCGCTCAGCTCATTCTCATCCAGCTCTCGGTCCCCAGTCTCGATCGGCTCGTCATTGAGGTAGAAACCCTTGCCCTGAATCCCCCTCCGCGCGTCTGCCTTGGAGGTTGCCAGCCCGCTCGCCAGCAGCAACTCCACCATTGACAGATTTGGCAGGACGGCGCGGGATACTCTTCGTTCCGGAATGTTTGCTACGGTCCCCGTTCCACGGACGGAGACCCCATCCACAGTGATTGAGCCGCGTCCGAAGACTGCCCGACTTGCCTCGATGGCTTCCTCTGCAGCTGGCTCTCCGTGTACCCGGCCCGTCACGTCACGGGCGAGCAGCCGCTGCGCTACCCGTTTTCCCGGGTCCTCGCCGTGTGACATCATCGCCGTTGCTATCTCGTCCAGCGGCAGGAAGGTGAACAGCTTCAGATAGCGCTCGACGTCCCGGTCATCGGTGTTGATCCAGAACTGGTAGAACTGGTAGGGGCTGGTTTTGTCCGGATCGAGCCAGACGTTCCCGGCCTCACTTTTGCCAAACTTGGCGCCCGAGGCCGTCGTAATGAGGGGAAAGACCATGCCGTGGGCCTGCTTTCCCTCTCGCTTGCCGATGAGCTCGATGCCCGCCGTAATGTTCCCCCACTGATCGCTGCCGCCTATCTGTAACTGGCAACCCTCCGCGGTGAACAGGTGCCAGAAGTCGTACGCCTGGAGCGCCATGTAGCTGAACTCGGTATAGCTGATGCCCGTTTCCATCCGGCTTCGCACGCTTTCCTTCTGAAGCATCCAGCCGAGCGTGAGGTAACGGCCCGCATCGCGCAAGAAATCCATCAGTCCCAACGCCCGCAGCCAGTCGGCGTTGTTCAGCATGCGGGCTGCGTTCGTCTCCTTGCCTTCGAACGACAGGAAACGGGTGAGCTGGGCCCGAATCGCATCGGCGTTCCGATCTATTTCTTCCAATGGCAGGACCGGGCGCTCGCTCCGTTTGCCGCTGGGATCCCCAACCATGCCGGTACCGCCGCCGATCAGCACGATCGGGGTGTGGCCGAACCGCTGCAGCCAGGCCGCCCCCATGACCGGGATGAGGTTCCCGACGTGAAGAGAGTCGGCCGTAGGGTCGAACCCGACGTAGGCGGTGACGGGGCTCTGCCGCAGCCTTTCGTCCAGGCCGGAGGTCGAGTCCTGGAGCAGCCCGCGAGCCGTCAAAGTTTTAAGCAGTTCGGTCATAGCGGCCAATGGTACCCGCTGGAATAGAGCCTCGCAATCGGCTAGCTTGCCAGCATGCCCTTCCAGGTGCACCCCACGCTGAAGCGCGTCCGGCTCTCGCCTCGCGCTCGACGAAATGTGTTAGTCGGTTTCCTTGCCGTGGTGGCCTTCGGGCTGGCCGTCCTGGCGGCCGCGTGGAGCCGTGCCTGCGCGGGGAACACCTGTCCTTCCATCGAGGAGCTGGGCGGTTACGATCCCGACCAGGCATCGAAGGTATTCGCCGCCGACGGCCGGCTGATCACCGACCTCGGGCTCGAGCGGAGAACCGTCATTCCGCTGGGCGAGATGTCACCCTACGTGAAGACGGCCTTCCTTGCCACGGAGGACAAGCGGTTCTACAGCCACCACGGAATCGATTGGTACCGGGTGTTCGGGGCTATCCGGACCAACGTCTTTCAGCTTCGGTTCGCCGAAGGCTTCTCGACTATCACCATGCAGCTGGCACGCAACATCTGGGACGAGGACATCAGCGGGACGGACAAGTCGCTGCGGCGTAAGCTTCGCGAAGCGCGAGTGGCACGGGAGATCGAGCAGAAGTACCCCAAGGACAAGATTTTCGAGATCTATCTCAACCAGATCCCGCTCGGAAACGGCGCGTACGGGGTAGAGGCCGCCTCCCAGCGTTACTTCGGCAAGTCGGTGAGGGATCTCAACGTAGCGGAAGCCGCCACGCTCGCCGCCATCCCCAAGGCCCCGACTCGCTACAACCCCCGCCGAAATCCGAACCTGAACATCCAGCGCCGCAACACCGTGCTGAATCTGCTGCGAGACAGCGGCCTGTTGAGCGCGGACGATACCGAGCGGTGGAAAGCCTACCCACTGCTGCTGTCATCCCACTCGGACTACAGCGGGGTGGCGGAGTACTTTGTCGAGTATGTGCGGCAACAGCTGGAGGCGAGGTTCGGCCGGGAGCTTTATACCTCCGGCTATCGGATCTACACCAGTCTGGATCTGGATATCCAGCAGGCGGCTGAACGGGCGCTGGAGGCCCGGCTGGAAGCCATCGAGAGCGGCGCGGATGGGAAGTTCACCCATGAGACCTACCGGCAGTACATGGACTTGCGGTCGGACAACGGCGAAACCAACAACCGCACCACCACGCCTTACCTCCAGGGGCTGGCGGTCACGCTCGAGGCCAAGACTGGATATATCCGGGCGATGGTTGGTGGGCGGGACTTCGAGGACAGCAAGTTCAACCGCGCCACCCAGGCGCTCAGGCAACCGGGGTCTACGTTCAAGCCGATCGTCTACGCGGCCGCCATCGAAGCGGGATACCCGCTCTCGCACGTGATGGTGGACGATCCGCTGAGCGTGGAGCTCGACCCGATGGAGCCGCCCTGGGCCCCCCAGAACTACGATCTGGAATTCGACGGCCCGATGACCCTGCGCCGGGCCCTTTACCTCTCCCGCAACATCATCGCAATCAAGCTGGGCATGGAGCTGGGCGAGCAGGCGGTCATCAGCGAGGCCACCAAGTTCGGCATAACCACCCGGGTGCCGGCGTTTCCTTCGATACACATCGGCTCCGCCGACGTGATCCCGCTGGAGATAATCGCCGCCTATACCACCTTCGCCAACCTGGGTGCCCGCACGGTGCCCAACGCCGTTCTCCGGGTCGAGGACCGCAGCGGCAAGATCGTGTGGCAACCCCCGGTCCGGTCGGTGGAGGTGATGGACACGCTGCATGCCTGGCTGATGACCGACGCGCTACGAGATGTCGTACGCCACGGATCGGCGGTGGGCTCGGTTGGGGCGCGGATCAACTTTCCGGCCGGCGGGAAAACCGGCACCACCAACGACGGCAACGACGTGTGGTTCATCGGCTTCACGTCCGACATGGTGACGGGGGTCTGGATCGGGTTCGACCAGCCCAAAAAGATCAAGTCGAACGCGCAAGGCGGCGTGCTGGCGGCTCCGGCCTGGAGTGCAATGATGCGCGAAGTCTACGAGCGGAGGACTCTGCCTGCGGCCTGGCCGCGCCCTCCGGGACTCAGCGCCCTCGACGTAGACAAGACCACCGGGTACAAGGCAACTCCCTTCTGTCCCAAGGACGTGCATTACATCGAATCGTTTATACCGGGCACCGAGCCGACGGCGTTCTGCCCGGTGCACTCCCCATTCGGCTCGATTGGTGTGATGGGCGGCGAGTCGCCGGGTCCGCAGCAGAGTCCCACAGGACCACCGACCGCCCCAGGTGTGGGTGCGCCGCCGACTCAGCCGAAGGCGGAGGGAGCCTCCGCCACCGGTGGCGGGACCTCTGGAGTGATGGGAGGGACCGGCCCGCCGCCCATTTCGCCGCGCTGAATGCGGGCGCGCCGTCTGGCGGCCCGGTGGGTAATCTCCATTGAGAGCGCCCCGATAGAGCGGGGTGCCCTCCTGATCGGACCCGATGGCCGGGTGCAGGCGGTCGGGCCCGACTCGAACGTCCCCCACCCTCCTGACGTAGCGGCCGAGGACTTCGGCGAGGCGGTGATCCTTCCCGGCCTCATCAATACGCACACTCACCTCGAACTCACCGGCTTTGCGGGGCAGGTTCGGGAACAAGAGTTTGCCGCCTGGATTCGACGGCTTCGAGCATTGAAAACCACCCGGGTGCCGGCCGACTACGTGGAAGCGGCCCGCCGGGGACTGCAAGCCTGCTTTGCAGCGGGGGTGACTACAATCGCCGATACCGGCGACTCCGGAGCGGTGATCCAGGCGTTATCGGAGGCGGGCGGGTCGGGGGTGGCCTACCAGGAGGCCTTCGGGCCGCACGCGTCGGATGCCGAAGAGAGCCTGGCAAGGCTGCGCGAGAAAGTGGACGGCTCCCGGCAGTGGGCCACCGGCCGCGTGAGGATCGGAGTTTCGCCTCACGCGCCATACACGGTCAGCCGACAGCTCTTCAGCGGCGTGGCGCGCTGGGCTCAGGAGGAGGGTCTCCCGCTGGCGGTGCATGTTGCGGAGTCTCAGGCCGAATCGGAGTTTCTGACCGCCGGCACGGGACCTTTCGCCGAGGCCTGGAGGGCACGCGGAATTCCCTTGCCGCAGCCGCTCGGGAGAACCCCGGTGAGATGGCTGGCGGAGCAGGGGGTGCTCACCGACCGGACTCTGTGCATTCATGCGGTGCAGGCGAGCCCGGCTGACGTAGAACTGCTCGCGGAGTACGGCGCGGCGGTTGCGCACTGCCCACTCTCAAACCACGCCCACGGCCACGGTGCCGCGCCCCTGGCCTCGTTACTGCAGGCCGGTATACGGGTCGGACTCGGAACCGACTCCGAGGTGAGCGTCGGGAGATTGGATCTGCTCGCCGAAGCACGCGCTGCTGGAGGTCTAGCCCCGCTTACGCCTCATGACCTGATAGCGCTGTGCACCCTGGGCGGGGCCCGGGCCCTCGGTCTCGACGCCCAGACGGGCAGCCTTCGTAAGGGAAAGTGGGCCGATTGCGCCGTCATTCGTCTGCGGGGAGAGCAGGCTCCGGGGGAAGGAGTTCTAGCCAGTTCTTCAGCCGACGTACTGTTAACCTGCCTGGGCGGGAAAGACGTCTACCGAGCGCGATGAAAATTCAACGTCATGCCGCCATCCTGCGCGTGGTGCGGGAACGCCGGATCGAGAGCCAGGACGAGTTGCGGGAGGCGCTCTCGGACGACGGATTCGTGGTCACTCAGGCCACCCTTTCACGCGACATCCGCGAACTGGGGCTGGCCAAGCTGGCCGACCCCCGGGGCGGCGCCTACTACACCCATCCCCACCGGCCCGCTGTGCGGCCGGAGCTGGCGCAGGTTCTGCCCACGCTCCTCGTCAGTGTGGATGGAGTAGGCCCCTTTCTGGTGCTGAAGACGGCCAGCGGCTCCGCTGGCGCGGTTACCGAAGCGTTGGATCAGGCTGGATGGTCGGAGATTATGGGAACCATCGCGGGCGATGATACGGTGTTGGTAATCACGCGCAGCCAGCGTTTGCGCGAGGAGATCGCCACCAGAATTCAGACGCTGGTGAAGTAGACGGGTGGTGAGCACGCCCCGCCGCTCAGGGGGCGGTACGCCCTTAAAGGTGTCAGACCAGCAGGCCGAAACTTAAGGGTAGTTCACTTGCGCGGTTGCGGAGACGCACATTACGATTCTTCGGGTTCCACCAATCTCCATCCATCGCATCTTCGGAGAAGTCTCTTGCGGTGTCTGGCGTTAAACGCCTCGTTTGAGCCGCTCACCATGGTCCCGGTCCGGCGTGCCCTTCGTCTGGTCATCGAGGGCAAGGCCGAAATCGTGGAAGCGGAGGGGGCAGACTTCGTTCGAAGCGAACGTCTGACACTTCCCAAACCGGCGATCATACGCCTCGTCAAGTTCGTCCACGTGCCACGCCGCTTCCGCCGTCAAGTCACCAACACATTCCTCTTCGCTCGCGATGGTTACCGCTGCCAGTACTGTCATCGGGGCCAGGCCGATCTGAGGCATCGGGAGTGTCTGACCCGCGATCATTTGATCCCGCTTTCCCGTGGGGGTGACAACGAGTGGGCCAACGTCGTGACGGCCTGCAGCTCGTGCAACACGCGGAAGGGGAACCATCTTCCCGAGGAGTGCGGCATGCACCCGCTGGGGGCGCCGCGAGAGCCGCATTTCGTGCATCTCTCCTGGGCGGTGCGTCGCCTCTCGATTACCCAGGCCAAGTACATCAAGCTGTTCTATGGAGAGCAGGCCCTCCGGGCACTCGGGGGCACGATCTAAGGGATCCCGCGCCGCGATGAGCCTGGTTTACCTGACGACAAACCGCGGGCTCCGAGCCTCCAGTCTCAGGCTCGGCAATCCGGCAAGCCGCAGTAAAAAACGAGTCGCCCCTCGCCCTACGGCATCACCAATTCCTTCACTCCCCTCTGCCGCCTCGCCGATATCTCCCGCCAGAAAGCGCTCCAGCTCGTCGAGATCGGAATCCGAGAGGGTTAACACCTGGAGGGACGCGGCATAGTAGTAGCCCCCCGACTCCTCGGGACGCACGTTGACCTGGTACGCAAAGGCGAGCGCCGCGCCGAGCGCATCGAGGGTTGCATAGCGTCGCTCCTGTTGTCTCTGGCCGACGAGGGTGAGAAGGGTGTATTGATCCAGCAGGGGCTCGTGGCGCACCACCACGTCCCATTCAGCCTGGCGAGCGAACTGGTCGAACCATCCGTCTCGCGAGCGCCACACCTCCACCCGGTAGTGCAGCCGGACCGGAAGCCCTGACCGAAGAGCCGACAGCCACCGGCTTTCCGCCCCCATCAGGTTTTCCGAGCGTACGATAGGAGCGCGGGCCCCCATGCGGCTGGAGTCTTGAGCCAGGGTAACGTGCAGGCGGGTCGGCGCGCTCTGAGCCTGTAGGATGCTCCAGGGAGCGGCGGCCAGGACAGCTAGCGCCACGATCCAGCTGCGCCAACCCGCCTGCCGCCGACTAGCACGCCGGTTTGTCACTAGAAGCGACGCTGCAGCCGCACCACGAACTTGACCGGCTCTCCCTCTGAAAGGCTCTTGGCCAGATAGGCGGCGATGCCCCCCGCGTCGAGGCCGGCTCCCGCATCGAAGACCCATTCCTTGAGAGCTGGAAGACGGTTGACCGGCACCTGGCCGGGTCCGCTCCCCGCCAGCCAGGCCCTGCCGGCATTGCCGAAGATGACCAGATCGGCTTCCTCGATTCCGATCAATCGGCCGCGGCTCCCTTCTCGATCCGGCAGGCGGTATCCCAGGTTGAGCCCCAACCGGGTGCGGACCTCGACCTGGGTAGCGATGGTACGGTCGCAGAGCGCGGGACTCGCGGGGTCACTAAAGCCGCGGGGTGCGCAGGTGAAGGCTCGGAAGTCGGAGCCGGGAAGAATGTCGGGGCCTCCAAGAGAGACCCGGCGCTGAACGGACAACCGGTCACCCGCGATCCAGCCATCCGCGCGGAGTCGCGCGTTCACCTGAAGCCCCGGTGTCAGGCGGGCGTAGCGGCGTACATCGAGAAAGATCCGATCAGTGGCATATCCGCCACCGGTAGGCGGGTTGGGGCGCACCACAGCGGGCAGCGCCACCGGGGCAATGTCATCACTGGTGGAGTGCTCGAAGCGGGCCCGGATGACCCACCCCGTACTCGGACGGTCCCGATCGTTCCGGGTGTCGAAATCGAGCTGTACCCCGGTGATGAAGTAGTGGCCATCGTCGATCAGAGGGTTCCGCCGCCAGCGGTCGCTGTTTCGAAAAAGGGACCAGGGATCGGCGGCGCGCACCGACCGTTCCGCATCACGGCTCATGCCGAACTCAAAACGCCACGTCGTATCCGGCTGGATGTAGACCGTTCCTCCCACGCCCTCCCGCTCCAAGTAGTCGCGATAGTCTCTCTGAAGGAGAAATGCCGACCAGCCGGTTTCGGAGGGCGAGAGCGGCTGGTCCTCGAACGGCTCCACCTGGCTGTAGAGTCGCCCGCTTACCCCGAATTCGGGCTTTCCCTGAATCCGGAAATCCACCCGCGCCACATACCCGAAATCGCTTCGGTCGGCAGCGTTCCCTGCGGTGCGCAGGATTCCCCGCAAATCCACTCGTGCATAGGTCTGGGGCGAGGGCCGGAGCTCGAAGAGCGGCCCGAAAAGGATGGGCAGTCCCTCGATTCGGTTGTAGGTACCGCCAGTGGCCAGTGAAAGGGTCGTTCTGATCTTGCCGACCTGAAACGAGGTTCGGGCTGTTGCCAGCTCGGTCAGTGAGCGCCGCCGCTCGCGCAGTGCGAGCCAGCCCTCCGGAGTGCGAATGACGGGTGCGGCGTCCCAGTACACCCGCTCGGGACCGAAATGTTCTACCTGCTCCGAGCGTATGAGCCGCCCACCCACCACCAGTATGCCCCCCTGGACGGACGCACCAGGCAGGAGGTACAGAGTGCCATTGACGACGGTGACGGGCCCGGTGACTCTGCCTGCGATACGAAGCGATCCACGGTAATGGGCCAGCCTCCCCTCAAAGCGGCTGCCCGCCGGCAAGGTGACGTCCCCCTGCATGCGGGTGGCCGCCGAGTCGTTGTAGAGGGCGATGAGCTCGGCAATCACGTCGGGCGGCGGATCCGCTCGCACGAGCGAGTCCGTGGGAGGGGCACTGGGATCGATGACTATGACGCTGTCCTGCGCCCGGAGAGGGGCCGCCAGCATCAGCATCAGGCCGGCTGCAAGCAGGCGCATGAGGCTCTCGACGAAAGAAAGGGATAGACTACTGCTCGGCGTCCGCGCTCTTCTCCAGCCCCAGCCGGCGCATCCGCCGGTAGAGGTTCGCTCGATCCGTCTGAAGGATTCTCGCCGCTTCAGCCATGTTGCTCTGTGCTTGTGCCAGCGCAGCCATGATGAGGCTTCTCTCGAATTCATCCAGCGCGTCGCTCAAGGGGCGCCCCAGCAGCGCGGTGAGCGATGTGACGGACGGACCGGCGGGAGAGCCGCGGAGAACCTGCCGAACGGCCGGGGCGTCTACTACCGGCCCGCTGAGGATGCTGAGCCGTTCCACCAGATTTGCCAGCTCCCGCACGTTCCCGGGCCAGGAGTAGGAGGCAAGGGCGTCGAGCGCCGTGTCGGTGAAGCGTGCGGCATGGCGTGGCCGGACCCGCTCCGCCAGGTGGGCCACCAGTGCTGGCAGGTCTTCCAGACGCTCGCGCAGTGGCGGCAGGTGAATGGGGAAGACGTTGAGACGAAAGAACAGGTCTTCCCGGAACGCACCGGCGCTGACGGCCTCCTCCAGCCGCCGGTTGGTGGCCGCCACCACGCGGGAGTCAATCCGCATCATGGTCTCGGCGCCGATTCGCTGGAGTTCGCCCGTCTCCAGGGTCCGAAGCAGCTTAGCCTGGGCTTCCTGGCTCAGGTCACCGACTTCGTCAAGAAACAGGGTGCCGCCGTGGGCCAGCTCGAAGCGTCCCAGGCGACGCTCCGTGGCACCCGTGAAAGACCCCCTTTCATGCCCGAACATCTCCGACTCGACGAGGTCGCGCGGGATCGCGGCGCAGTTGACCGTAACGAAGGCCCGCGTCCGCCGCCGGCTCGCCGCGTGAATGGCCGCGGCCACCAGCTCTTTCCCTGTTCCGGATTCGCCGGTGATGAGCACCCGGGCCTCGGTGGGTCCCACCCTGGAGATCAGCGCGGCCACCTGCTGCATGGCGGAGCCGCTGCCTATCAAGGCCGCCCGGCGGCCCAGTTCCGCTTGAAGGGCTCGGTTTTCCGCGCGGGTGCGGTTCAGCTCCAGCGCCGCCCTCACCGTCACCAGCACGCCCTCGGGGCTGAGCGGCTTCTCCAAAAACTGAAACGCGCCGAGCTTTACCGCGCGAACCGCATCGGTGAGCTGAGCCTTGCCGCTCATCATGATTACCGGAGCCGCACGCCCACGATCCCGCATCCGGGTCAGAGTCTCCAAGCCGTCTGGCCCGGGCGGCATCATCAGGTCGAGAAGCACGACGTCGGGGTCTGCTTCGTCCATCAGCAGCAACGCGGCGTTGCCGTTGGGTGCTTCGGTTACCGAGAAGCCCTCGTTCCGCAGCAAGGCGGCCAGCATCCGGCGAATGTTGGCCTCGTCGTCCACGAGGAGAATCTGCTCGGCTCCGCTCATCGGGGACGCATCCGAATCACGAACGTGGCTCCCCCCCCCGGCGTCTGGACCAGCCGGATTGTGCCGCCATGCATCTCGACGGTCTGTTTGACAAGCGCGAGCCCGAGCCCGGTGCCGCCCGGCTTTCCAGTGAAGTATGGATCGAAGATGCGCCCGGCAATCTCGTCCGGTACCCCCGGCCCGCGGTCGCAGATTTCGATCCGTACTCCATCGTCGCCGTCTGGTGCCACCGTGATGTCGAGCGCTCCTCGCTCGGCGGACGCTTCCGCGGCATTACGCAGGATGTTGCTGAAAGCACGCCGCAGGGGATCGTAGTGGCCCAGAAGGACCGGAGTGGCGGGGTCCAGCTTCAACCTGGCCTCCATGGTGGGCGGCAATGAAGTCCGGGCCAACTCGGACAGTAGCTCGTTAAAGTCCACCAGCGCGGCCGGTCCTTCGGGGAGCCGGCCGAACTCCGTAAACTCACGAGCGAGCCCCTCCAGACGGGCGGACTCGGTGACAAGAACGTCAATGGCTTCCCGGTGCTCTGCACTCCCTGAACGCACCAGCTCGGAGACGGCGAGGCGTATCGGCGTGAGCGGATTCCGCATCTCGTGCGCCACCCGTCGCGCTGTCTCTCGAAAGGCCCGGAGCCGCTCGGCCTCAATCTCCTGCGCCCGCGCCCGTTCCAGGGAGGCAGCCATGTCGCGCAGGGCCGTCCTGAGAGCGGCAAACTCGGGTGCACTCCGGCGAGGCCGGTCGGGTGGCAGGGGTTCGAGCCTGCGGATGTTGCCGGTCCAGCCGATGAGCTCCTCAATGGGGCGGCTGAGCTGACGCGACAGATGCCCGCCGAACCGTATGGAGGCATAAAGAAACGCACCGCCCACCAGAAGGATGACCAGGCCAAGGCCGGCGTAGTAGTAGCGGCTGAAGGTGTCAGCCCGCTGGAGCTGCCCGATCGCCGTGTTGAGCTCGGTGGCGTGGTCTGTCAGCGCCCGCCGCTCCTCTGGCCGCAGTCGAGTGGAATCAACGGTGTGCAGGAGGGTGCGGCCGGACGCGGCCAGCCCTTCAACGGCGTCGCCCGCTCCGGGTGCTCGGGCGGCGGACCGGATGGTCAGCCCCCATCCCAGCATTGCCAGGGCGGTGGGAACCGCTCCGAGACAAACCAGAATGAGCAGGATTCTCTGATGAAAGGAGAGTCGCATGGCCCTCCAAAATAAGCCGCGGCAGCGCGGCTAGCCCGTCCGGCCAGAAGCCCGCCGGGTCACCCAGGCCTGAACGCCGGGCCGGGTCCAGCCAAAACCGGCCTGGAGGAACGCCATCACTCTCGCTGTGCCCGCCGATCCGCCCGAATGATGATCGGTGATCCGAGCCAGCGAGTCAGGCCAAGGAGGCGTCCTGGGGCTTCAGTCACCCGGCTCAACAGGACGGAGTTCGCGAGACGGTGCAGCACCATGGGTATGAGAAACTGCGGCTGTTCGGAGCGCACGGTGAACCCGCGGGCGGCGAAGGCTTCGCCGATCTGCCGGGGGGTGAACATCAGAAAACTGCGGGTATTCAACTCGATTCCTTTTTTCAGCGTGAACAGCCTTTCCGAAAGGATGTTTGCGCTGCGGAGAGAAGGGTAGTCGAGCACGACCGAATGACGCGCTACCCGGCACAGCTCGCCCACGAGGCCGGTCCACGAAATGCTGTGGGAGAGGAGGCGAAAGCACACTACTGCATCGAAGGATTGATCCGGGTAGGGGAGGGCTCGAAGGTCGCCCACGTCAAACCGGCACCGGCCCTGGTCGATCCACGACCGAAGCCGTCCTCCGCAGGAAGAGTCACTGCCGATCACCGTCATAACGTAGCCCGCGGCTATCAACGGCGGCGTGATCTGTGCGTGTCCTCCGCCGACATCTAATACGGATGCCCCCTGGGGCAGCGCACGGAGCAGATCCAGGGTTATGCGCGTCTGGGTTTCGATGAACCATTGACCAACCGGACCGGCGAAACGACGGGCATAATCGTCCGAGGAGGTGCTGATATCTGCATCTTCCAGCAGTCCTCCGGAGGCAGCCTGGAGAGTTTGCCGCGCCAAATCGGTGCCACTACTGGGGGGATATTCCATGTCCGGAAGAATACCCGGACAACCAATGCTGTCCATGCGCCAGCGTGTACCAGATGCGGGTGACAAGGATCACGACTTTATCTGTGGAGCACCGCTATCTTTTCAGCGATGAATTCGCGGCACTCACTGAATCAGCTCGGCCTTGCCCTGAAACAGGCCGACCAAAGGCTATACCACGTCGTTCGCACCACCTACAGGTGGATGCAGAGCGAGTGGAAAGGCCCTCGCGCGAACCTACCCTTCAGCCGCAAGCTCGATATGTGGCGGCGGGGCTTCTTCGCTGAATCCGATACCATCTACGACCTCACCCGAAACAGCCCTGACGAATATCTCAGTGACTACCAGCACTCTGTGGGCTGCAGCCGGATCAACGTCTGGAGCGGCTTCTACGACCACAAGATGGTTCTACGCTCCTTCTTAATGGCCATCGGGCTCCGCCAGGCGAACACTGTCGCCCTCATTCTTAACCGGCAGATACTGCTGCAACCCTACAGTGGCCAGGCCCGCTATGTCACGGCGGACGAATTGGTGGAATTACTACGCCAGGGTGGCGGCGAAACTAAGTTCATAGTCAAACCGGAAGACGGATTGTGTGGCGAGGATATTTTCCTGCTCTTGCATCGTGACGGGCAGTTCTGGCGCCAGCGTGGCCGCTCCGTTGACCCGTTCGATGTGGCGGCCTTCGTCGGCGAACAGAAAACGAGCAAGCGTAAGGGCCGGCCTCCAAGTGCGATCTTGATCGAAGAGCGGCTCCAGCAGGGTCCCTTTTGGGCTGCGCTTTTTCCGGACAGCGCCAACACCATGCGGTTGTTAACCCTGTGGCATCCGGGTGAACCTGCGCCGTTTGTGGCTCGGGCGGTGCAACGCATCGGAACGGCTGACACGGTGCCGACGGACAACTGGTCCGGCGGAGGGATCTCTGTGCCGATCGATCCAGCCACTGGTCGGCTGGGGGTGGGGCGGATGAACCCACTGAAGGGCAATCGCCCGGAGCAGCGCTTCGAGAGTCACCCCGACACAGGGGCTCAGCTGACCGGAGCGGTCATACCCGGTTGGGAACGAATCGCGGCCACGGTGCTGCGGGCGGCCGGCAGCCTGCCCTTCAATCGAACTGGGGGCTGGGATGTGCTGGTGGATTCCAGTGACACGCCGATCATCCTGGAGGCCAACGGCAACAGCGATGTGAATCTGTTGCAAGTCCACGGCGGCTTGCTCGCGGACCCCCGCATTCGCCGCTTCTACGAGGCCCTGAACGTAGTCCCGTAGCTCGAAATACCGCTGTGAAACGCTCGATCGCCGGCCACTTTTATACGCTATCCATACGGAAGAGAAGAGCAATGAACCAGGCCAAAAACGGTTCACGCACTCTACCTCAGTTTCCTCGGCCGGGCAGTGTCACTACTGGGGTCGTCAGCAGGCTGCTGGGTGCCCGTATTTATCAAAGTCTCAGGTCCGGCTGCGGCTGGCTGAAGCACGAAAAGAACCACCGGACCAGCCTCCCGGTGACTCGTAAACTACAGATGTGGCGGCACGGCTTCTACGCCGAGTCTGCCGTGCTGTACGATCTGCCTCACAACGATGTGCGTGACTACCTGAGCGACTACACCCGGACGGCGCGGTGCCGGGAGATCAATTCCCACAACGATTTCTTCAGGCACAAGCTGGTTCTGCGGTCGTTCTTGTTGGCGATGGGCTTCCGCCAGGCCCAAACGGTGGCGCTTCTGTTCGAAGGCAGAATTTTGAGCGATCCTTTTGGGGGAGACGCGCGGCATATCGAGCCGGATGAGCTGATCCGCCGGCTCTCCGCCAGCCCCCGAAACCACATCGTGAAGCCCGAGGATGGCGACTCCGGAGAGGATCTGTTCCTGTTGGAGGCACGAGGCGGCCATCTGGTCCGCCGGCACGGGCGGGAAACCACGTCTTTCGATATCGGCAGCCTGCTGCGCCAGTCAGGATACGGTCGGGGGCGGGGCCGGATGACCTTGATCGAGGAGCAATTGGAGCAGGGCCCCTTCTGGCAGCGGCTCTTTCCCGAGACCGCCAACACCATCCGGCTACTGACGCTCTGGATTCCGGGCGAGCCGGCTCCCTTCATTGCGCGCGCGGTCCAGCGCATCGGCACGTCCGATACGGTACCCACGGACAACTGGTCGGGCGGCGGAATCTCGGTGGCGATAGACCCCGTCAGCGGCGCCCTGGGTGAAGGCCGGCTGCATCTCTCTCGGAGCAACCAGCCGGTGACAGCGCCGTCTCTGACTCACCATCCCGACAGCGGGGCGGAAATCGCCGGGGCTGTCCTGCCCGGCTGGGACCGGATCCAGGATACCGTGCTGCGTGCCGCGGCGAGCATACCGTTCAATCGGATGGCGGGCTGGGACGTCCTCGTGGCCCCAGATGGAACACCGGTAATCATCGAGGCCAACGGCGACCGCGACCTCAACCTGTTTCAGGTCCATGGCGGCCTGCTCGCCGACCCGAGGACCCGCAGGTTTTATCAGGAGCTGGGAGTGCTGAGCCGGAGTTGAAGACCCAGGGCGGTGGCGGGGGCTGCTTGGCAGACGGAGCGGCGTGCCTACGACGCCCGATCCGGGTTGAATCGGGCGTCGACCGCCGATACGAAGTGTCGCACGGCGGAGCCACCGTATTCACCCATGACCGCGGGCCGTACAAAACATAGGCCGCCTATAGCCGCCAGGCTGACGATTCCGGTTACTCCCAGTACCAGGAATGGGCCAGCCCCTGCCTCCAGCAGCCCCCATCTGATGGCATAAGCAACGGCGGCGGTAAGAACGCCGAGAAGCACGGCGGGCACCTGCGACCGGGCGTACTGCCGCCAGGTTGCTTTGAGGAGGCTAAGGCTCATTGCGGCGCCGACGAGATAATTGACTCCAATTGCGATAACTACGCCGGTTGCAACGCCCACCAGCCCAAACCGAGTTCCGATGAGGCTGCCGATTAGGACGGCGAGTGCATAAACTCCATCACGCACGGTGCGTCTCCGGAGCGCGCCCAGGGCCCCGTCGAGGCAGTAGGCCATCAGGTAGACATTCCGCAGCATTATACCCGCGGTGAGAATCTGAAATGGCAGGATGGTGGCGGTCCACTTCGGCCCGAGAACCACCAGGACGAACTCAGGCGCCAGGACCACCAGTATTGCGCCGAGTGGGGCGCTCACCAGCCCGAGTACCGCAGCCCCGGTTAAGTAGGTGGATCGAAGCCGATCCGGGTCGTTCTGAAGCCGCGACATTATAGGGAAGAGCACTCTCGTTACCACGGTAGCGAAATAGGTGACGAGAATCATCATGAGCTTGAAAGCGCGATTGTAGTAGCCCAGCGCGACGATCCCTAGCACTCGCCCCACGATCAGGTTGTCGCCCTGAAAGGCAGCGTAGTTGAAGGTGCGCGCCAGCGTGAAGCCGGAGCCGAACCGCAGAAGCTCGCGGATCTCTGGACCGACGCGCGGCCACTTCGGATGGGGCTCGAGTTTGAGCAACGCAACCGTCCGGACGAAACTCTGGGCCAGTGCGCTTCCGACCAGCGCCCATACGCCGTAGCCCGCTGCCGCCAGGGCCAGCGCAGGCAGGGCGTACCCCAGGACAAACGCGGTGACCTCAACCCACATGAGCCGCCGCCAAGCCAGCTTACGCTGAGACAGCCCCTCCGCGACAAATCCCGGGTTCCCGAGCACGAAGGCCAGGCTGAGACCGCGAATGATAGGGGTCAGATGGGGGCTACCCAGCACGGATGCCGCCAGAGGCGCGGTGAACCAGACAAGCGCTGTCGTGAGCACGCCGGTCAGCACGCTGACGGTGAACCCGGCCCGCACGTAACGCGGCGTGAGCTCGTCTCGCTGAACCAGCGCCGCGGCAACGCCAAACTGAGAAAGGATTGACGCCAACCCCACGTAGACCGCCGCAAGGCCGAACAGTCCGTAATCCTCAGGCGTCAACAAGCGGGCAAGGATCGCGGTGACGATGAACTGACCTATGCCGGTGATGAGGGCGCCGGCGTACTGGTTCCCCAGGCCGCTGAAGACCGAACCGAGCAAAGCCTTTTTGGTAGGCCTGCTGATCACGAACCTCTCTTTCCCGACCTGCTGTATGGAATCATGGTAGCCGATGGTCTGAACAGCTTTTGCGCGGGGGCAGAACAATGTAGCCCGGCGCCGATATCGCCGCACACCTGCCTTGAGAGGCCCGTGGCGGCGGGATACCTTCCCATCGTCGGGCTCCGAGGCCCGGAGTGTTTGCAGTAACGACGAGGAGGACCGCATCAGTATTCATGGAGCCAGGCCGGAGCCCGCGAGCGAGCGCTTTCACCGGCTGCTCTACCTGGCCGTTCAGCGGGCTCGAGGGCGGCCGTTGGGGGCCTACATACGCCAACTGCAGGAGTGGGAGCGTCTGGACACCGGGTCCTTTCAGCTACTGCGTGCCGAACGGCTGGCGCAGGCGCTGGAGTATGCCCGGACCCGGGTTCCGATGTACCGATCCAGGGCGTGGAACGCTGCCTTACAGCGCCGTGATGCTCACATACTGCGGTCGTGGCCTGTGCTCGAGCGGCAAACAATCCAGTCCCATGAGGCTGCCATGGTGGCGCAGCCCGCACCCCGGGGTACTTACTTCCGCAGCACTTCGGGGTCGACCGGCACGCCACTTCGAGTCGGGATGGATCCTGCTGCCGCTGCTTGGGCCTGGGCCGCCGACTACCGCGGGCTGCTTTGGCACGGGATACGGGTCGGGGCGCGAGCCCTGACGCTGCGGCCTCGAACTGCGGGGCCAATTGGCGAATGGATTCGTAACAATCACCTGGTGCCGGCAACCGATCTGTCCCCAACCCGTCTGACTGCAGCGGTGCGCTACCTGGAGCGCGCCCGCCCGACATACGTCTGGGGGTACGTCTCCGCGGTGGTCGAGCTGGCCAGACACGCCCGATTGGTCAGTCGGGCACGACGCCCGCTTGCGCCCTTTGCCAAGGTGTTCGGCGAGATGCTCTACCCTTTCCAACGCGAAGTTATCGAGGAAGGGCTGGGCGCCCGTGTCATCGAGACCTATGGCTGCAACGAGACTGGCACCGTGGGCTACGAGTGTCCGGCCGGGTCGCTTCACGTCTTTGCCGAACACGTCGAGGTAGAGATCCTGAACGATGGGGAACCGGCGGAGCCAGGCGAAATGGGAGAGATCGTGCTCACCTGCACCACCAACAGAGCCATGCCACTCATCCGCTATCGGGTTGGAGACCGGGGCCGACTCATGCCGGACCCGTGCTCCTGTGGGCGGCCTCACCCGGTACTGAGTGGAATCGAGGGACGGACCGGAGACGTTCTGGTCACCGCCTCCGGCGTCCAGGTGCATGGCACGGCCGCGCTGGGTGGACTGCTGAAGAAAGTGCACGCCAAGGCGCCTGCTGGTGCAATCCGTCAGGTGCTTTTCGAGCAGCAGGATCCCCGGACGTGGACCGTGTTGGTGCAGCCAGGTCCGGGCTTTGGCGACCTCGTTGTCGCGGCCCTCACTGAGGGCGTACGTTCGGTCTTTGGGGAGGGGGTCAATGTGACCGTCAAAGCCGTGGCGGAGATTCCCAGAGAGCCCTCGGGGAAATTTCGGTTCTACCGCACCGCCATGGTCAACCGCCCAGAGCCGGCCGGCTAGTTCACTGGCCTGCCGCGGCCTTGCGAAGCTCTTCCAGAAGGGTGCGCGCACTCTGAGCCCAGGAGAAGGAGGCCGCGCGCCGGAAGCCTCGTTGACGGAGCTCCTCGGCAAGCCGATCGTCAAAGCTGATCCGGTACATTGCTGTTGCTAATCCCTGCACATCATCGGGATCGACCAGGAGCGCCGCGCCGCCCGCTATCTCTGGGCACGCCGAGGTCGTGGCCGTCACTACCGGGCACCCGCACGCCATGGCCTCCACGATGGGAATTCCAAAACTTTCGTAACGCGACGGAAAGACCAGCGCGCGGGCCATGGCATATACTGCCGGCATGTCTCCGAACTCGACGAACCCCGGAGTGTGCACCGACGCGGGGTCGGCATGTTCACCGACCATTTCCGGGGTGAGCCGGTCCGCAATGCCTAGGCCGAGGATTACCAGTGGCGGGACCACCCCATGGCCGGCCTCGGCCGCGTGCCGCCGCATCTGCCCGTAGGCTTCGAGTGCAACCATCACGTTTTTCCTGGGCGTGAGCTCCTTGCCGGAGGCCTGCCCCATGACTTGATGACCCTTGACCACCATCAGGAGAAACGGAACCTGGGGTAACGAATACCGCTTCTGCACTCCGGCAAGAGTTTCGGGGCCAATTGAAGGATGAAAGCTGTCGTCTGCCGATGCATACACCGTACGCAGCTTCGACCGGGGCACGCCGATGTACCGCACCAGCTCCTCACCCAGGGTATCCGAATTGGTGAGGACCCGGGAGGCCCTCCTGCAGTAGAGTGGGATCATGATGCGGTTGTAAATCCGGTCCAGACGTCCGGACCAACCGACGTAGAATTCTGGGTGACTCCAGTACTCGGTGCCCCGCTGCTGGACCACTGCCGGGCAGGGTGACAAGAGCGGAATGCTGAATTTGTGGTGGAAGAGGATCTCGACCCGCTCGCGGCGAGCCGCCAGAGGAACCAGCACCTGGTCCCAGAGCAGTTTGCCACCGCCGGCTACTACCACCTCCCGGACGTTGCCGCGGTCCCGGTACCGCCCCGCCTGACGCGCGTTGCGGTAGAATGCGATGTACTCATTGCGGGTGTCGAGATCGAAAAGTGCATCGCACAGCTTCCGGATATAAATACCCTGGCCATCCACGTCATCGATGGCCCGCAGCATCAAGCCAATCCGCAGGGGATTCGCCGTTGGCCCGGTCAAGGTGCAATGCCAGGCTGCCGGCGCGCCAGTATGATCAGCTTGTAGCCGGGCCGGAACCACAGAAGCGCATCCAGCTTCGACACCGCCCAGAGGACGGGGTATAGTAACGACAGAAGCACGAACTGTTTTCGATGCTTGCGCAGATCGTTCTGGGTTACCACCGTTCCCTTGCGCGATATGGGACCGTCCTTCTTCTGCATCCGCAGGTAGAGCCCGTTAAGCCCGGTATCGATGAGCTCCGAGAAAGTCCGCGAATACGTAACGGCACGCTCCATGGTAAAACCTGACCCGAGAAGTACTCTGAGCCCTTCCGCGGTATAGCCGGGTCGGAGGTGCCCATGCCACTCGTCCGTGAGGCCTATGGCGTGCCGAAAGCGGTTCAGCAGCGAGGCCGGCTTGAGGTGAGGCACATTGATGATCACTCTTCCGCCTGCTTTCACGATCCTCTCGAGCTCTTTCGCAAATCGGGCGTCATCAATGATGTGCTCCAGATAGTCCACCACCACGACTTGATCGAACTCCTGGTCGGGAAAGGGCGTCTGGGCCCCGTCCAGCTGGTAGACGTTGTCACCCACCAGCTGCCGTATCGAGTTCACTGCACGCTCGTCGAGATCGGCACTGTACCACCGGCCACCACGTTGCCTGAGGAGGTAGCTGATCACGCCGTTATCCGCACCGATGTCGAGATTAGTCTTGCCGGTGGGCTCATCGAGCAACGTCTCGATCCAGCGAAACTTCGCCTGCTTCAGGACCGAGCGGCGGAACAGGGCAACAGCCCAGTCCGCCTCACTCGACGGCAACTACACTCCTGGGGGTGACGAGCCCGCTGCGGAGATACCAATCGAGGGTGTGGCGAAGCCCCGCTTCGATCGGCACGCGGGGGTTGTAGCCGAGAATTCGCCGCGCCTTCTCGATGCTGAATGCGCGACTCTTGGTGAAGAAATCTACCCGCCGACGGTAGATCGGAGGTTCTATCCCGAATGGAACGCAGATGGCCTCGCAGAGGCTTCCGGCCAGCTGGAACGGAGCGGCGGGCAATCTGAGCCAGGGCCGGCGCACGCCCAGGAGATCGGCGATCATACCGGCAATCGTCTGCAGCGGGTAGTACCGGTCGCCGCCGAGGATAAAGACCTCACCGACTGCGGCGGGATGACTGCCCAGAAGTCTCAGCCCCTGTATGAGATCGTCCACGTACACCATGTGATAGTAGCTGTCCCGCTTTCCCAGCATCACGAAGGTGCCTTTGGCGACCATCCTGAACATCTTGAGCAGCCTGCGATCGCCGGGTCCGTAAATCGCAGTGGGCCGCGCCACCGTTAGTGGAAGGCCCCGGTTCCTGGCGTATGACAGCGCCATGATTTCGGCTTCGCACTTGGTGCGCTGGTACGCATCTCCCGGTGCGTACGCAGCCGTCTCGTCCGCTGGTGGCTCAGCTATGTGGCCATGGACTCCGACGGTGCTGCAATGTACGAATCGCTCGACCCCGGCGGCGGCGGCGGCCTCCAGCAGGTTCCGGGTGGCGCCGACGTTGACTCGCCAGTAGCCCTCTTCCCTGTGCGATGCCTCCCGGTAGGCGGCAGCCAGATGATAGACGGTTCCCACTCCTTCCATGGCTCGAGCCACCTCGGCCGGATTGGTGATATCGGCCTCGCGCACGTCTACCCCGACGGGTAGGTCTCTGGCTTTCGAGGCGGTGCGCACGATCGAGCGAACCTGGTAGCCGTCTTCCGCCAGGGCGCGAACCAAGTGCCCCCCGGTAAACCCCGTTGCACCGGTGACCAGGACCGGTCGGCCGGCGGCGTGGGCCATGCCGTTCACGCCGCCCTCATCGGCACCGGATCTGGAAGCCGGAGGTGCCGGACGGTGAAATAGAGCGCTACCAGAGCGCGCAGGAGCCAGCCCAATGCAACGCCATAGATCACGCCCGCAAGCCCCCAGCGGGCGCCGGCAACGGCCGCCAGAAAAGCCACCGCCACCGCAATCCACCCGAGCCAGTTGAGCCTCGCCAGCTCACCATTGGTGGCCAGTGCGACAGCAGTGTTCTTGGTGAACGAATTCATAATCTTGGCGATGCCGCTGAAAAGGGCGGCCAGAAGCAGCGACCCGCCCAGGTGATACTTGCCGGCGAGAAACGAACGCTCGATCCACGGAGTCAGGAACCAGATGGCGATAGATCCGGCAAGAATGATGGCCAGTACGAGTTTGACCTCATGCGCAATGAGACGGCGCCGCTCGATGACTGTGCTGGCGGCTCGGAGGCGAGGAACCAGCGTGTAGCCCACTCCCATGGCAAGCACTCGAAAGAGCGAGCCTGCGATGGCCGCCAGCACACCGAAGGTGGCGAGATCATGGAGGGTTAGGACATGCGGAATGATGAGACGATCGAGCTGAATGAGAAGTGTCCCCGCGGCGTTAACCCCCGCAAAGGAGAGGGCCTCGCTCCAGGGAAAGCGGGTTTCGCGGTACGGCTTGCCCGCCCGCTCCCCGAACAGTACCCACCACCCGATGACGGCCGCCAGCACGAATCCCAGGGTCGCGATGGCCAGTGGAAGCCGTGCTTCCCTGATTCCGGTCCAGACCACCGCCAGGGCGGCCACGATGAGCACAACGTTGGGGCTCTGCGTCAGGGCCAGGGAGATGCCGTATCGCTGCTCGCTCTGGAACTGCGCGGCCGCCACCAGCATGGCGCCGCCCCCCACAGTCGTGATGAACACGAGGAGCAGCACGGTTGTGCCTATCTCGTACACAAAGCCCGCGATCGTGAGGGCGATAAGGGCTGTGACAAGTCCCGCCGCCAGCGTGCGCTTGAGCAACTTGGGGCCGGCTTCGAGATGGCGCCGGTTCACCACCCCGTCTACTCCGATCGGGGCCATGGCAAAGCTCAGGTTCGTCAGCGCGATGACGAGGGTGAAGAGTCCGTACTCCGTGGTGGGAAGCACCCGCGCAAGAATCAGGTTGGCACCGGCAAAGCCAAGGCCCGCCGCGCCGTATATGACCACACTTCGCAGCATGGGGGAGTACCAGAGACTTTTCACGCCTTGGTTCCGGCGGCCTTCGATTCGATCATGGTGTAAAAGGAGGTCAGCTTGCGGTGTGCCGCCTCGGGAGTAAACTCCTGCTGGACGTAGGCCTTGGCTTCAGTGGCCAGCCGAGAGCGCAGCCCCGGATCGCTGAGCAGGTGGACCAGTCCTTCGCCCAGCGCCTGCGGCTCGGGCGCCACGAGATATGCCGTACGATCGTCGAGGACCTGGGTGTGGGTCCGAAGCCGGGTTGCCAGCACGGCGGTCCCCGAGTCCAGATACGAGTAGATCTTCATCGGTGTGTTGAGGCCCTTGAGCCGCGGTGAGACGAGCACATCCGCTCGCTTCAGGAGTCCGTCAAGTGAGGCCACCGGTCGGGGCCCGAGGAAATGCACGCGAGTTGCGATGCCGAGATGCTGAGCCCTCCGACGGTACCGCTCGATGTCGTCATCCAGCCCCCCCACGATCACGAGGTGCGCGGCCGGCACCCGGGCGAGCGTATGCTGAAAACCATCGATAAGCAGGCCGATGCCCTGATAGTGCTCGAGATTGCCGACATACATCACGACCGGACTCTGGCTACCGACGGCCGCGGGCAGTGGCGGGTCCGCGCTCTGGCCGTTGCCAGAGTGGCTTCCTGCCGGTGCAAGGAGAGTGGTGTCCTCCACCCGGCCAACTGGTGTGCCAGGCGCGTGCCCGTGGGCCACGTCCTCCAGCGCCGCGCACACGGTCAGGACGCCGAGACTTTGGCGGACCGCGAGCGCCTCGCAGCGCCGAAGGGCCGAGAAGGCGAACTGCAGGCCGGGATAGGCGTCCACCAGCTGCTCGGCCAGTGATGAGTCCATATCGTAGACGTACGGTGTGCCGCTGATGCTCTGCATGGCCGCTGCGATGAACGCTGACTCCTCCACCGCGTGGATGAGGTCGTAGCGGTTGGTCCTCATCATACGCAGACACTTGGCGAACATGAACGCATCGCAGACGACCTTCTTGATCGAGAAGCCCGGTCGGATGTTCCGGATCCAGAATGGCCGCGCGATCCGGTGGATGCGGCAGTTCGCGATCTCTACGTTCTCGCCTTCGTGAAACGTCAACAGATCGATCTCATGGCCACGGGCGGTGAGAAATTCGAGAATGGTCTTTACGGCCATCGGCGTACCGCGGGCCTGAAAGAAAGGGTGGGGGGCCAGCACCAGAATTCTCACCCCACCGACTCCAGCACCGGGCCGGGGGCCGTGGTTTCCCGCATGACGGCCTCAACCTCCAGGTCCTGACGGATGGCATCCCAGCCCAGCTCGGCTCCCGCCACGCGAGCCGCGGCCTCGACCGTCACCCGCTCCGGCCCGGGAGAGGCGCCGAGTGCGGTGCGGCGGAATACGATGTCGGTAAGCTTTACGGCCATTTCTTCCCGTACGGCTCTCACGATCCTCCCTTTGCCTTCCGGTGTCCCCGGCTCTGCCGAAACCTCCGCCGTGCCATGGAGCCGTAGCTCCGCCGTGCGGCAGGGGGGACTGCTCCTGCCAAGCGAGTCGAAGACCCGGTTCAACGCTTGCTCAGCCACCAGCCGCGCGGTTGTGTACTTCACTCCCTCCAACGAGAGCAGATTCCGGATACCGAGAGCGCGCCCATAATCCGTCAATCGTGGGCGCTCAGCGAGGGTATCCGCGCGGCCCCGTTCCTTCCCATCCTTCAACGGAAGCCATCCCCATTGGCAACGAGTCACCTCTCCCTCGGAGAGACCCAGGCCGGGGCAGGCATCGTTGAACTCCCGAAGCAAGGCACGAAGGCCGCGCTCCCGCGCCGCTCTGGGGCTGGCCGCGTCTGGCGTGTACCAGGTCCCAAGAAGCGTAACCTTGCCCTGCGGTGCGGAGAACAGGAAGCGGTGCCCGCCGCAGACCGGATCCTCCTGGCGGCTGCTCCTGGCGCGCACGCCGACGGCCACGTCTGCCAGCCGGCGGTTCACGACGAGATTCACGCCCAGCGCCTGGCGCGGGGCGGGGCGCTGCCCGGGGCCAAGTATTGGTGCGATGAGCCGATCAGTCCACGGGCCCGCGGCAACCAATACGGCGCGAGCGCGAATCTGCAGCTCAGCTCCGGTAAGGCAGTCCGTGGCCGAGGCGCCTTCCACCGCTCCATTGGAGGTCTGAAGCCGGTCGACACGCAGGTAGTTGACCGGCAGGGCTCCGATGTTGGCAGCGGCCTGCAGGAAGCTCAGCGTGAGCCGTTCGGGATGGCGCAACTGGGCATCGTACCAGACTGCGCCCCCTGTCAGCCTCTCAGCCTTGAACCAGGGAAATAAACGCAGGCACTCGTCACGAGAGACGAGGCGCCCGTGGGGGATCATGTGATCCTGATCCAGCTGACGGTTCCGACCCAGAGATGCCAGGTCGTTGAGCCCGAGAGCCGCGGCGTGGGCTATCCGGCCCCTGGCACCGGACCCATAGGTGGGAACCAGAACCTTCAGCGGCTGCACCAGACCTGGCGCGATCCGGAGCAGCGTGGAGCGCTCCCGGATCGATTCTCGCATACGGGATACGTCACCACGCGCTAGATACCGCAGGCCCCCGTGGACGATCCTCAGGCTGTTTGCTGAGGTGGCCGCCCCGAAATCTTCCCGGTCCACCACCGCCACTGAGAGCCCGCGCAAGGCACCATCCCACGCTGCGCAGGCACCGTGGATGCCGGCGCCGACAATGAGGAGGTCGAACGTAGTGTCGGCCAGACGTGGGATGTCGCGGCGCATGCTCGGAGTGTGAGGTTGAGAGCGGCTTAAACCCGTTCCCTCACTCTGTACGCCCGCCGGTGCGGTGCGCGAAGATGCACGATAATTTCGCCCACGAGACCCAGGCCGACCAACTGGACACCCAGGGCCATGAAAAGCACCGCCAGGAGCAGAGCCGGACGGTTGGCTATCCCCTGACCCTCCACCCGTTGGATGAGGAGCACCAGGCTCAGCACCGCGCCCATTCCCATGAAAAGCGAGCCGACCAAGCCGAAGAATCGCAGCGGCTTCTCGGTGAACTTAGCCAGGAAGAAGAACGTCGCTATATCCAGCAGCCGGCGCAGATAAATCCCGGGCCGGTAGACCCGGGTCCGCGCATCGCTTGGATGCTGCGGTATCGAGACTTCTTCCACCCGGAACCCCTCCCGCAGCGCAAGCGCGGGGATGAACCGGTGGAGGTCGCCATAGAGCGGAAGGGCCTCGGCAACGGATCTGCGCATGACGCGGACCCCGCAGGCCATGTCGTGGAATCGCTGCTCCGAGACGCCGCCCACGATGCTCTGAAACGCCCGGGACTGCACCCGGTTGAGCCAGCTGTCCAGCCGGGGTGACCGACTGGCCACCACCATGTCGGCACCGCCGGAAACGGCGTCCAGGAGAAGCTTGATGCCCTCCGGCTGCACCTGGAAGTACGCCGGAATGGTGATGACCAGATCTCCCCGGCTCTTCTCGATGCCGAGCCGCAGCGCGGCGGTTTCGCCGAACGATCGCGCGAAACGCAGAACCCGGATCCCCGGGTTCTCCACGGCCAGCGCCATCAATTCGGGCGGAGGGGTGAAGCGGCCATCAAAGACGAACAGGAACTCATGATCCTCGGGGCGGGCCCCGAGCTCCTTCGCGAACGCGTGGTATACCGCAAGCAGATCATCGGCCCGCTCCACCACCGGGACGACTACCGATATCAGGCCGGTGTCGGCCGCTGCCCCGCTTTTCGAGCTATTGGAGGTCGGTTCCATCAGAATCCCCTGGGCGCTCACGTCAACGAACCTCCCACGCATTGGGGATATCGTTCGCATCCCCGCGTTCACTGTTGAGCGCGACCTCGGCTACGAGACCGAGCATGATGAGATAGAAGGCCACACCGAGAGTCAGAAGACCCGCGCCAGGGAAAACCAGCGCGGTGGCCTTGATCGGACCGAAATGGGTCAGGCTGAAAAGCCACAACGCCCCGAAGATCGCGGCGACCACGAGGGGCGGGAGTGCCGCCAGCCCGAAACCGAGGAGAGGCCGGGAGCGAAATGTCGTGATCATCTTGAGCGTGATCAGGTCGACGAGGACCTTTAGTGTCCGGGAGATGCCGTACTTGCTCTCCCCGAAGCGACGTGCGTGGTGGCGAACCGGCATTTCGGTAATCCGCGCTCCGACGCTCGCCGATAGCGCGGGAATAAAGCGGTGCTGCTCGGCGTAGAGCGAAATACGATTCAACAGATCCCGGCGATATGCCTTGAGGGAGCAGCCATTGTCCCTGATGGGCACCCCGGTGAGGCGCCGGATCAGGCGGTTAGCCAGCCACGAGGGCACTTTCCGAAGCAGCAGCTTGTCCTGGCGCCGCTGCCGCCATCCGCAGACCAGGTCGTACCCTTCATCGAGCTTGGCCACCAGCGCCGGAATGTCGCGTGGGTCGTTCTGAAGGTCCCCGTCGAGCGAGACAATCACTTCACCACGGGCGTTATCGAAGCCGGCCATCATGGCCGCTGTCTGGCCCACATTGGCGCCCAGGCGAAGGCCGTGCACCCGGTTGTCTGCCGCTGCTGCCAGAACCTCATTCCAAGTCCCGTCCCGGCTTCCGTCGTCGACCAGGATGATCTCAAACGTGCCAGCGTAAGGCTCCAGCGCCTGAAGAATCCAGGCCACGAGGGGCCGAACGTTCTGAACCTCGTTAAAGAGCGGGGCGATCACTGAAAGAGTGGGTACGCTCCCGGGTGCCGTAACCAATGCGGAAGACACGTTTGCGATTCTCAGTACCAGGTCAGGGCCACTACAAGGATAGGGCTAAAGCGTCCCGCGTACCAGCAATCGTCATTCCGCCGGACGCCGAGGGGGCAGCGCTTCGCTAAGTCCTTACAGAGCATACCAAAGGTGGGATAAAACAGAATGGCGAGAGCGACGGCGAGCCCACAAACGGCATCAGTGTGGCTCGCGTGCCACGTCCGGAGTGAGGGCGGCTGTGAACCCTTCCGCTACCAGCCGCCGCGCCGAAGCAGAACTACGGGGACGGTCTTGAGCATGATGCGCAGGTCCTCGGCCACCGATTGGCGGCGGATGTATTCCAGGTCGTATTGCACCTTGGTGCGGACGTCGTCGACTGAGCGGTCGTAGTGATGGTTGATCTGCGCCAGGCCGGTGAT
>Ga0136617_10000349_pt1 | contig 37751 bp, 37 predicted proteins | sample AntDrymUQ3222106_2_FD_129672 | JGI IMG/M metagenome (GOLD analysis project Ga0136617, IMG submission 129672) | Polar desert sand microbial communities from Dry Valleys, Antarctica - metaG UQ322 (21.06) | ecosystem: Environmental > Terrestrial > Soil > Desert | place: Antarctica: Dry Valley... | reverse complement strand
CCGATCGGCGAACTCGCCGGGTCCGATCGGCGAACTCGCCGGGTCCGATCGGCGAACTCGCGGGGGTCAGTGGCTGTGGACCGCGGCAATCTTCCAGCGGCCGTCCTGACGTTCGCCCGTCACTGTCAGGCGGCCTGCGGCTGTGAGCTGTTCACCGTTGGCCGCCCGGGTGGCCTGCTGGTCCATGAACGCCACCAGTACGGCTCGGTCGCCCTCGATGGTCTGCACGGCCGCGATGGTGACCGTCGCCGACACGACCGCCTGCTGCTGCGGGGCCAGCTCGCGGACCTGCGCGAACAGCTGGTCGAACTCGGCCGCGAAGCCCGGGGTGATCACCTCACGGGCGGCGCGCTCGTTCTCGTCGAGCCGAGCGAAGTCGTAGGAGTAGACCGTCTCGAGCGCGTTGCCGAGCTGGCCGGCGACCTCCGCCGTGGCGGCGACGTCGGTGACGGCCGTGTTCTGCGCGGCCGGGGTGCTGCGCGCCGAGTGGTCAAGCATGGCGAACAGCACGGCCAGGATCAGGAACACGACCAGCGCACCGGCCAGCAACAGAACGGAGCGGGTGGAAAGGGCTGCCCGCGCCACGCTGCCTGGCGACTGGCCGGCCGCGGTCGGTGGCTCCTCGACAGCATCGCCGTCGGTCGGGATGGGGCAGATCTCGACATCGGTGGCGATCGCCTCGGCCTTCGCGGCGGCTGCCTCGCCCCCGGCGGCCGCCGCGCCCCCGGCGGGATGGCGCGGCAACTCTTCCTCGACGGCCAGCCCGGCCGTGGGGCCGGCCGGACGGCGCACCGTGGGCCCTCGACCGGTTCGGGGCTCGTCGAGATCGACGGCCATCTTCGGGCGGTGGGTGTCGGCGCCTGCGGGGGTCAGCCCGGCCACCCGCGGCCGTCGGGTCGGAGTACTGCGGCGACGAGGGGGCACCCCGGTCACCTCCTGCTCTGGGCTCGTTAGGCGGGGCTCGTTAGGTGGGAGCTTGATGGGCGGGAGCTCGATGGGCGGGAGCTCGCACTACCGGACGGGGGACAGCCTGCTGACCTTCCAACCCCGGTCGGTGCGGGTCATCTCCAGCTGGAGGCGCTGGCGGGTGAGCACCGGCTCGGCCCCCTCGGGCCGGACCTGGACGTCGACCCCGACCAGCACCCGGGCGATCCCGGCGCGGACGTCGAGCTCGGCGACGGCGGCGTCGGTGACAGATGCCGCCGTGGTGCGCCGGGACTCCGCGACGAACTTCGCGTACTGCTCGCGGTTGGTCCGGAACTCCTCCAGCACCGTGCCGGTCGAGGACTGCTCCCAGAGGTCCAGCCCAGCCTCGACGTGGGCGTTGTCCAGGGTGTTGAGGTTGATCGCGGCTTGGCGGGCGTCGAGCAGCACGGTGTCGCGCGCCTGCGCCAGCTCGAAGGAGTCGTTCGTGGCGGCCAGCCCCCATCGGACGCCGAAGAACAGCGCAGCGAGTGCCGCCAGCGCTGCCAGGACGGCGAGCACCCGGACCGGGATGGGCGTAGCGCGGACTCCGGTGGGAGCGGCTGGTTCGCCACGTTCGGTCACGACGGTCATGAGACCTCCAGCCGTCATCGACGGCGGCTCAGTCACCCGAGCAGGATCTGCGCCGGGGAGCTCAACGGGGGAGCTGAGCTCGGCGGAGCGGAACCCGCCGGCAGGGGCAGGACGGGTCCGGGTCGCGCATCGTCGGGTGGCATCGGGGTGGCCGCCCTCGGGACATTCTGCGCCCCCCGCACGGAGATGGGGCTTCCGGGGGGCTCCGCGCAGTAGGCCTTCTTGTTCACGGGGATGTTCCGCAGGTCATCACCCGGGCGCCGGTTAGTCGTTTCATAGCCCTGCGTACACGGGTACGGGTCAAAGAAGTTGATTACCAGGCCGAGGTGCGCGGTGCCGTCGCCGGGCACCGTTGTATAGGCGTTGGCGGAGACGCCCGGGGCGGTGACCAGCAGCTGACGCAACCCGTCCTGGCGAGGCTCGACGACCCGCGACACCGTGAGCAGGTCGGCGATCAGCTGGGACAGCCCCGGGCCGGCATCATCGAGCAGCGCGACGATCTCCCTGGAGACCTTCGGACCGGTCTGGGTCAGCCGGCGCAGATCCGGGTCGGCGTCGGCGAGCCGATCGGCGAACAGGGCGAGGTCACGGCTGATGCTCGCGAACGAACCGGCTACATCGTTCTGCGTGGTCAGGACCGTGCGCCCGTCGCGGATGAGGGCGAGGGTCTGGGGCAGCGCCTCGACGGCGTCGGCGGTGAAGGCATCGGTGGTGTCGAGGATCTTCTGCAGCGGTTGCCCCGTGTCGGTGAACGCGGTGCCCAGCTCCTCAACGACGGTCTGCAACGACTCCAGCGGCACGGAACGGACGAAGTCGTCGAGGCTCACCACGAGCTCCTCGACCGGCACCGGGACGGTCGCTCGCGACGCCGGGATCACCGATCCGGCCTCGAGCAGCGCACCGCCGGAGCTGGCGGGCGCCAGATCGACGAACTGCTCTCCGATCGCGGACAGGTTGCGCACCGCGGCGTCGACGTCGGCCGGGATCGCCGGCGCGCTCCGGTTGATGTCGAGCTGCACCTCGACGCCCTCGGCGGTGAGCGACAGGGGGCCGACCCGCCCCACGCTCACCCCGCGGTAGGTGACGTCGGCACCGGAGAAGATGCCACCGGAGTCGGGCAGCTGCAGCCGCACCGGGTAGGTGGTCGAGCCGAAAAGATCACCCAGACCCGCGTAGCGAAACCCTGCGTAGCCCACGCCCACCAGCGCCAGCAGCAGGAACGCGACCAGCTGGATCCGGACCACCCGGGTGATCACGAGTCACCTCCGAGCAGTGGACCGGGCCGGCCGGCCGGTCGCGGCACGACGCGTTCGGCGTCCGGTGGCGCGGGCAACGGTGCCAGCAGCTCCCCGTCCTCGGCGAGCAGCGGGAACTCCGGTGGGGCCGGCTGGTCCGTCGGGCCGAGCAGCGGCCCGAGCAGCTCCGCGGTGGGCGGCAGGTCCTGCAACGGACCGTCCGGTCCGAGCGGGGGCTGGCCCGATCTCCTGAAGTTGTCCAGGATGGTGCTCAGGTCCAGGTCGGCCCGCACGTAAAGGTTGGCGTAGTCGCCGGCGAACGCGTCCACGGCGGCGTCGGTGAACGGCGGGGTGAACAGGACCTGCAGCGAGTTCGGCAGGTCCTCGCCTGCCTCGGCCAGCTTCGTCAGGATCGGACGCAGCAGCTCCAGGTCGGCGAGGACGTCCTGCCGGCTGCGGTTGATCACATCGATGGATACCCCGGAGAGCCGGTCGAGGGCGCGGAGCAGGTCGATCAGCTTGCCGCGCTGCGCCTCCAGCTCGGCCAGTCCCGGCCCGAGATCCGAGAGCGCGACCGTGATCTGGTCGCGGCGCTGTACCAGCGTGGAGCTGAGGCGGTTGATCTCGTCCAGGGCCCTGGTGATCTCGGTCTTGCGGTCGTCGAGGGCACCGACGAGCGTGTCGAGGTCGCCGAGCAACGCCCGGACCTCCGGTTCGTTGCTGGTCAACGCCGTGTTCAGCTCGGTCGCGATCGTCCGGATCTGCGCCACCCCGCCGCCGTTGAGCAGCATCGACAGCGCGCCGAGCACCTCTTCGACCTCCGCGGCCCGGCTGGTACGGGCCAGCGGGATGGTGGCCTTGTCAGCCAGCATCGGGCCGGCGCCGGAACTCGACGGGGCGAGCAGCTCGACGAACTTCTCGCCGAGCAGGCTCGTGGTCCGCACCCGCGCCAGCGCGTCGCCCGGCACCTGCACGTCCCGGTTGACCAGCACGGTGACCAACGCGGTCCACCCGGGGCTGACCTCGATCGTGGCAACCGACCCGACCGGCACATCGTTGACCTTGACCAGGGACTGCGGGACGAGATCGACCACGTCGGCGAACTCGATGGCGACCTCGTAGGGGTCCTCGCCCAGGTCGGCACCACCGGGTAGGTCGACACCGCGCAGCCCACCCGCCAGGGAACCGCAGCCGCTGGTCAGCAGAGCGGCGGCGGTCAGGATCACGGACCACCGGCGGAGCAGACCTCGACACCGCATCACCGGCCCCCTCCGATCGGAGCCGGGGCATCGGCCGGCGCCGGTACGGCCGGCGCCGGTACGGCGCCGGGCCCGGGCTCCGTGGGCAGCGCAAGGCCCGGCACCGGCGGTGGCTTGCCGGCCTGTAATGCCGTGATCACCTCGGCCGCGCTGGGGAACTGCACCGTGCTGAGCTCGGCGCAGGTTGTCGCGAGGTCGGGGGGCAGGTCCCCGGGGGACGCGCGCTCGGCGAGCAGGCACGCCAACGCTGCCGGCGGGAACGTCAGTTCGTTGATGTCGGCCCGGGTGTCGAGCGTGCCCGATGCGGCGTTGTAGGTGTTCGCGAGATTGCCCAGCGCAGCCGGGGCGACGTCGAGGGTCTGCGCGAGTGCCTTCTTCTGGCGCACGAGCACCTCGGTGACCTCGGTGAGCCGGTCGACGTTCGAGCTGAGGATCTCGCGGTTGTCCCGGATGAAATCGGCGACGTCGGCCAGGGCGATCGAGAGATCCCGCAGCGCCACCCCGAGGTTGTCTCGCTCGTCGGCGAGGAAACCGGTGACGTCGGCCAACCGGCCGTTGAACTCACGGACCTCGGCGTCGTTGGCCGCGATCGTCGACACGAAGGACTGAAGCTCGGTGACCGTCCCGAACAGCTCCTCGCGGGAGCCCGCGAGCGTGCCGGAGAGCTCCCCGAGATTGCGGATCGTGGTGTTGATCCCCTGGCCGTTGCCCTCGAGGTTGGCCGCGCCGACATCGAGGACGTCGGACAGCGCACCGTCGGCGTTCACGCCCTTCGGACCCAGCGCCCGGGAGAGCTCTGACGCCGTACGGGTCAGGTCGTCGACGCCCAGCGGCACGGCGGTGCGGGTGACCGGGATGACTGCGCCGTCGGCCAGCTCAGGTCCGCCGGAGTAAATCGGGGTGAGCTGGACGTAGCGCCCGGTGACCAGGCTCGGGGAGATGACCACGGCGCGGGCGTCGGCGGGCAGCGTGAGGTCGGCGTCGTCCAGGCGCATCTCGACGCGCACCTGGGTGCCCTCCGGCACGACCTTGGTGATCCGGCCGACCTCGACGCCGAGCACCCGTACCGAGTTGTCCTCGAAGACCGCCTCGGTCGAGGTGAAGTATGCGGTGACGGCGCGGCCGGGATCCTGCATCACGAGGTACACCCCGCCTGCCACGAGCACCGCGACGACCGCGACCAGCGCGGTATACCGGAGTTGTCGCCGATTGGACCCGGTCAGTGCCACCTCAGCACCCCCCCTGATTGACGGGTCCGAACTCGGGTGGCACCAGCGCGCAGACGTAGTTGTCGAACCAGCGCCCGTTGCCGACGGTGTTGGCGAACAGGCGGGTGAACACGGCCTGCAACATCAGCGCCTTCTCCAGGTTGTTCTTGTTGCGCTCCAGCAGGGCGGCGACCCGGTCCAGCGACTCGAGCGTGGGCCGGAGTTGCTCGCGGTTGTCCGCGACGAGGCCGCGTAGCTGCGCGGAGAGGTCCTGGGTGGCGCGCAGGAGCGTGCTGATCGCGTCCTTGCGCCGCTGGATCTCCGCAAGCAGCAGGTTGGCGTCGGAGAGCAGCTGCTCGACGTCGGCGCCCCGATCGGCCAGCACACCGGAGAGGTTGCGGGTGCCGGCGAGCAGCCGGCGGATCTCCTCATCGCGGCTCGCGATCGTGGTGGACAGCCGGGACAGCCCGTCCAGGGCGCCGCGCACCTCGGGTGCGGTGTCCCGGAAGGTGTCGGCGAGGGTGGTCAGACTCGTGGCGAGCCGGTCGGTGTCAAGCGCCTCGATGGTGCCCGACAACCCGTTGAAGGCCTCCACGACGTCGAACGGCGACGCGGTGCGGGCCAGCGGGATCGGCTGCTCGGGGTCGAGCTCGGCGTCACCCTGCGGGTCCAGTGCGAGGAACTTCGCCCCGAGTAGGGTCTTGATCTCGATCGACGCCGACGTGCGGTCGCCGATCCAGGCATCCTCGAGAGTGAACGTCACCAGCACCCGGTCCCCGGCGAGCTCCACGGCGTCGACCCGACCCGCCTGGACGCCGGCGACGGTCACGAGATCACCGGACTGCAGCCCCGCGGCCTCGGCGAACTCGGCCTGGTAGGCCGTGCCCGAACCGAAGATCGCCGGTCCGTTGAACGCCAGCACCGTGACGAGCAGGATCACCAGCAGCCCGGTGATCGCGACGGGCACCGGCGCCCGGTTGCTGAAGGAAGCCATCAGCCACCGACCAGCGGGAGCGGGGGCAGGACCGGGGCGGCGGACTGTTCGGCGGGCCGCGCGGAGTCGCCGGACGGTTGCGGGGCGATGTCACCCTCGCCGACGAGGAGACCGTCGCCGTCGGGATCAGGTCCGCAGCGCTGTGCGGTGTTCATGGAGGCCGGGATCTCGAACTGCGGCAGCGGGTCGGGAAGGCCGACCTGGCCGGTGACCTCGCAGAGGTAGAACTGGAACCAGCTGCCGTAGGTCGCCGCCCGCGTGATGGTGGTGAGCTTGCCCGGCCAGTTCTTCAGGAACCGGTCCACCGTCGCCTCGTTGGCGTTGAGGTTGTCGGTCAGGTCGCCGAGCGCGGCGATGTCCGCGCGCAGCGCGGGACGGGCCTCACCGACGAAACCGGCGGTCACGTCGGCGAGCCTGCCGATCGAGACGACGGCCTCCCCGATCGGCTTGCGGTCCTGCGCGAGGCCGGAGACCAGCGCCTGCAGGTTCTGGATGAGGGCTGAGAGCTGCTCGTCGCGGGCGTTGACGGTGTCGAGGACGACGTTCAGGTTGCCGATCACCTGGCCGATGATCTCGTCGCGGTCGGCGATGGTGGTGGTCAGTGACGACGTGGCGGCCAACAGGCTCCGCACCGTGGTGCCCTGCCCCTGGAGCACCTGCACGATCTCGAACGAGAGCTGGTTGACCTGCTCCGGGTCCAGCGCGGTGAACAGCGGGGTGAACCCGTTGAACAGGATGGTGAGGTTGAGCGGGGGCCGGGTGCGCTCGACGGGGATCGTGTCGCCCGCGCCGAGCACCGCGCCGGTCGGGCCGGCGCCCTGGGTAAGCGCCAGGTAGCGCTGCCCGATGAGGTTCTTGTAGTAGATCGCGGCACCCGCCGATGCCGGGATCCGCTGCGCGTCCGCGACGCTGAACCGCACCTCGGCGAACCGCCGGTCGACGATCGCGATCTCCTCCACCGCGCCGACGACGACGCCCGCGATCCGCACGTCATCGCCGGGCAACAGGCCCGCGACGTCGGTGAACCGCGCGGCATACGTCGAGCGGTCCCCCGACGAGGCATTGGCGATGGTCAGCGCGAGGACCGTGGTGGCCAGCGTGACCACGACGGCGAGGACGAGAAACTTGACCAGGGGGGCCGTGACGTTCCCCATCCGCCCCACCCGCGTCATGTGAGAGTCACCTCGCTGCCACGGTAGAGCGGACCCACGAGCATGGTGCTCCAGCTCGGCACGGCAGCCGCAGACCCGCCGTTGTGCGCCGCGATCAGCTCCGCGACGACCTGCTGCTCACCGGGCGAATTGGCCACTCCCATCCCGGGGTACGAGGCCCCCCTGGTCCCGAAAGTGTCCACCCCGAAGTCCTTCGGATCGCCCATCGGCGTGTCCGGCGGCGGCGGCGGGGCGACGGAGCCGTCCTGGAACGGCCCGTCCGGCGGGTACTGCGGGCCGGGCACGATGATCGGGTAGCAACGCGGGCCGCGGTCGTCGAGGTAGCGGGGTTCGTCCTGGTTCGGGAGGTACTTGCCGCGCGGGTTGATGATCTCCAGCGTGATGTGGATGCCCGGCTTCCCGGTGCCCTTGCCGAAGACCTTGTCCGCTTCCGGGATGAGACCCGAGATCTGCGAGAACAGGCAGGGGAACTCGGGTGCGTACCGCGCCAGGCTCTCCAGTGTGGGGCGGCTGGACGCGGCGAGGGCGATGATGTTCTTCCGGTTCGCGACGAGGAACCCCCGCAGGTCATCGGATGCCTCGGTGAGCCCGGTGAACAGGGCCCGCAGGTCCTGGCGCTGCTCGACGATGGTGGCGCTGGTGACGCTGAAGTCCTCCAGCGCGTCGAGCAGGTCCGGCGCGACGTCGGCGAGGGTGCCGGAGAAGTCGGCGAGCTCGGTGATGTCGGCTTGCAGATCCGGCAGCTCGGTGTTGAACTCGGTCAGCAGGCCCTGCAACCGCACGAGGGTGTCACCGAGCTGATCGCCGCGCCCGGACAGCGCCTGCGAGAGCGCGCCGAGCGTGGTGGCCAGCTTCTGCGGCTCGACGGCCTGCAGCAGCGGGAGCAACCCGTCGAGGGCCCGTTCCAGCTCGCGGGCCGACTGGCTGCGGTCCATCCCGATGACGTCACCGGCGGCCAACCGGGTCACCGAGGGCTGCGCGGGCGGCACCAACGACACGTACTTCTCACCGAAGAGCGTCTTGGGGATGAGCCGGGCGGACACGTTCGCCGGGATCAGGTCGATCTTGTCAGGTTGCAGGGACAGCTCGACGGTGGCCCCGGAACCGTCGGTCGAGATGTTCTGGATCGTTCCGACGATCAGGCCGCGCACCTTCACGTCGCCGCGCTCGGTGAGCTGGTTGCCGACCCGGTCGATCTGCAGCGTCACCGGGACCCCGTCGCTGAACGCACCCCCGTACTTGGCGAGGGCCAGGCCCAGCAGCGCGACGACGACGGCGAGGAAGGCCAGGCCCTGCAGCCGTCTGCGGAGTGCGGTCATCCAGCCACGCTCACCGACGTCGAGGTCCCGAAGATGACCAGCGTGAGGAAGAAGTCGAGGATGGCGGTGCTGACGATCGACAGGCGCACCGAGCGACCCACCGCGATCCCCACCCCGGCCGGCCCACCCGTGGCCCGGTAGCCGTAGTGGCAGTGGATCAGGATGATCACCAGCGCGAAGACGATGACCTTGAGATAGGAGAACAGCACATCGCTGACCGGCAGGAACAGTGTGAAGTAATGATCATACGTACCGCCGGGCAACCCGTTGATCAGCGTGACGTTGATCCGCGACGCAGCGAAGCTGGCGAGCAGGCCGATGGTGTACATCGGGATGATCGCGATCACCCCGGCGATCACCCGGGTGGTGATCAGGAACGGCACGCTGGGCACCCCCATCACCTCCAGGGCGTCGATCTCCTCGGAGATCCGCATCGCGCCGAGCTGGGCGGTGAAGCCGGCACCGAGGGTCGCGGTCAGGGCCGCGGCGGCCACCAGAGGCGCGATGTCGCGGGTGTTGAAGTAGGCGGTGATGAAGCCGGTCAGCGCCTCGACGCCAAGGCTGTCCAACGCCCGGAATCCCTGCAGGCCCACCAGGCTGCCGACGAACAGCGACAACGACAGCATCACCCCGGCCGTGCCGAGGATGACGATCAGCGCGCCGGAACCGAAGCTCACCTCGGCGAGCAGCCGGGCGATCTCCTTGCGGTAGCGGTGGATCGTGCGCGGGATCCAGAGGATGGAGCGGACGTAGAGCGAGAGCTGGTCGCCCAGCTCGTCGAGGGCGTTCAGCGGCGCCTCGGCCGCGCGGCGGAGCCGCCCGCCGCGCCCCGGCCGCCGGTTGCCCGCCCGTCGGTTGCCCGCCCGCCGGTTGAATTGAGCCATCACGACCCCTTCGGCGGCACGAACTCGAGGTACAGGGAGGTGAGCACGAGGTTGATCAGGAACACGAGGATGAAGGAGATGACCACCGACTGGTTCACCGCGTCACCGACGCCCTTGGGTCCCGGCGGCGGGTTCAGCCCGCGATAGGACGCGACCACACCGGCGGTGAAACCGAAGAGGAACGCCTTGGCCTCGCTGACGACGATGTCGGAGACCTGCGCGATCGCGCTGAAGCTCGCGATGTAGGCCCCCGGTGTGCCGCCCTGCACGATCACATTGAAGAAGTAGCCCCCACCCACCCCGACCACGGTGGCCAGCCCGTTGAGCACGAGCGCGGTGGTGGCCATGGCCCACACCCGGGGCACGACGAGGCGCTGCACCGGCGAAATGCCCAGCACCTCCATCGCGGCGATCTCCTCACGGATGGTGCGGGCGCCGAGATCGGCGCAGACCGCGCTTCCACCCGCGCCGGAGATCAGCAGCGCGGTGACGATCGGCGCGGCCTGCTGCACGATCGCGAGCACGCTGCCGGCGCCGGTCTGGCTCTGCGCGCCGAACTGGCGGGTGAGCTCGGCGAGCAGCAGCGCGATCGTGGCCCCGAAGGGGATGGTGAACAGCGCCGTGGGCAGGGCGGAGACCTTGGTGACGAACCAGGTCTGCTCGATGTACTCGCGCAGCTGGAACGGCGGCGTGAAGGTCAGGCGTACGACGTCGATACCCAGGCCGAGTAGCCGCCCGACCGGGGTGAGGACCCGGTTCAGCGGATCGGGGCGGGGTGCGGTCACGTCAGCGGATCCCGTCCATCTCGGTACCGGGGCCTCGGTACCGGGGCCGTTGCTGGCCGGGGGGACGCGACAAGGGGTGCGGTGGCAGGGGCGGATTCGCCGGGCCGCCCATCCGACGGGGCGGGCCTGGTGGCCTTCCAGGCGCACCGGCGGAGACCGGTGCACCGGCGTAGGAATCCCGGATCGCTTGTTGAGCGGCCGACGGCAGGGTGGGCAACAGTCGCTCCACCCGCTCCTGGCGCCGGGCCACGGCCGCGCGCTCGGGCATTCCGGGGCTGGTTTCGAGCTGCGGCTTCATCGGCGGCAACCCGGCCAGCTCACCCGCCTCGGCCAGCTCCCGGGCGGCCTGCGCGCTGTCCTTCTCCTCACTCATCCCGATCGGGCCCTGCCGGCGACCGTTGAGGAACTGCGCCACCGCGGGTTCCTCGGAGGTCAGCAGCACCTCCCGTGGCCCGAACATCGCCAGGTGCTTGCGGTAGAGCATCCCGATGTTGTCCGGCACCGTCTGCGCGGTGTTGATGTCGTGGGTGACGATGAGGAAGGTCGAGTCGGTCTGCGCGTTCAGATCGATGATCAGCTGGTTCAGGTAGGCCGTGCGCACGGGGTCCAGACCCGAGTCCGGCTCGTCGAACAGGATGATCTCCGGATCCAGCACCAGTGCCCGGGCCAACCCGGCGCGCTTGCGCATCCCACCGGAGATCTCACCGGGGAGCTTCTTCTCGTCGCCGGTCAGGCCGACCATCGCCATCTTCTCGGCGACGATGTCGCGGATCTGGGACTCCGAGCGCTTGGTGTGCTCCCGCAGCGGGAACGCGATGTTGTCGAAGAGGTTCATCGACCCGAACAGGGCGCCGTCCTGGAACAGCACCCCGAACAGCTTGCGGATCTCGTAGAGCCGGGCCTCCGAGCAGCGCACCAGGTCGGTGTCGTGAATGAAGATCGACCCCTGCTCCGGTTTCAGCAGCCCGATCAGCGTCTTGAGGAACACCGACTTCCCGGTGCCCGACGGGCCCAGCAGCACCGAGACCTCACCGGGCGGCAGGGTCAGCGTCACATCCGACCAGATGTTCGCCGCGCCGAAGGACTTGGACAGCCTCTCAATCCTGACCTCGACGCCGGTCACGGATACCTCCATGGAGCTTCTCGCCTGCTAGGAAGGGCCGGGTTCAGGTGCCGGCGACCACCGCTGCACTGCTCAACGAAGGCTAGTGGGCCCAGTTACTGACCGGTCACTGGGCGACAGGCGACGCCGCCACCACCCGAATGGCGATCGGTCCGGAACGCGGAGCGGTCACAATGGCCCCATGGCCCCCTCCGCGACGCGGCGCCTCCTGCGCCGCCTCGACCCGCTCCCCCACCCCGAGCGCCAGCGGCTGCTGGCCGCGGTCGCTCATGGCACGGAAGCAACCGAACTACGGGAGCTGGTGGCCGACCTGTACCGCGGCGACCCCTACGCCCGGTTGCTGAGCCTGCGGCTGGCAGCCATCGCGGGCGAACGTGACCACGTCGAACGCTGCCTGGCCGGACCGGAGACGGCGCTGCGCGGCCATGCCCTCGTCACCGCCGTGCGGTTGTCGCTGCCGACCGACACGGTGCTGCGCGTCCTGCCCGAGCTGCCCGCGGCGCTGCGGCGGGTGTTGTACCAGGCGGTCCGGATGCGGGGCCACCACGAGCTGGCCGAACAGCTGTTGCCCGCGGTCCGCGCCCGGTTCGGTGACATCGAGGCCGCCGCGCTGCTCGCCACCTGCTCCACGGCGGTGCTGGCGCCCACCCTGGACGAGCTGGCCTACGCCGTGCCGAACTGGGGTGCGCTCGGTAACCGGCACCCAGGCGTGGTACTGGACCACCTCGACGCCGAACTGGACCGCACCGCGGCAGCGCACTGGCCCGAGATGTGGCACCGCCTCGGTCCGGCACTGGCCGCCGCCGCCCCCGCCGAGCCCGACCGGGTGCTGGGCCTGCTGGAGCGCACGATCGGCGAGGTCGCCCTGCCCGGCGCGCTGCGCGCCACCATCGGCGCGCTGGCCCGCCACGACCCCGCGCGACTGCTGGGGATACTGCTCGACCCGCGCCGGATCGGTTCGATCCCGACGAGCGCCAGACTGTGGCGGGCACTGCTGGGTGCGCCGGACACCGAGCTCACGGCGCTGGCCCGGGTGTTGACCGGGGACCAGCTCGTGCGGTTGTTGCACGTGCTGGCGCCGTCGCGGCGGGCCGCGGTGTATGCGGGCGCGGTCGGCGAACGCGACCTGGCCAGCACCGGCGTGCCACTCGCGGCGCTCGACGAGCTGCCCGCTGCCGCGCGGGCCGCCGAAGCCCGACGCCTGCTCACGCTGCACAGCGTCGCGGACGACCCGCGGATCCGGCTCGCGGTCACCGCCCGCACGGAATGGGACAGCGCCGCACCGGTGCTGGCAGACGCGACCGGACGCGCCACCGCCGACGAGCGCGCCGACGGCTACCGCCACTACATCGCCGCCGGCGCGGCCACCCGTGAATCGGAGCACTTCGGCGCCGTGCTGGCCTCGCTGACCCGGTTGCGCAACGAGCAGGACCCGGTGTGCGCGGCGGCGCTGAGTGCGCTGGCGGCGGCACCGCCGTGGCTGTTCCGACCGGTCGACGTGCCCGTGCTGACCACCCTGTTCGCCGATGCCGCCCAGGCGCGGGACATATCATTGCAGAGCCAGGGGGCGATCCGCACCCTGGCCACCGGGCTGATCAGGCAGGGCGCGGCAGCGCGTCGGCCCGAGCTGGTCGACTGCGGACTTGCGGCGCTGGAGAAGCTCGGCGGCCAGTCGCCGTGGCTGGATCTGTCCGGGATGGACCGGTTGCTTCCGCGCGGAGCCGAGCGCGAGGTGTTCACCGCGCTGCGGCCGCGCATCGTCGCGGAAGCGCAGGGCGGGCAGTTCGGGGTGGCGTTGTCCCTGGCGGCGGGTCTGGGTCGGCGTGCATGGCACATGTCCGAACTGCAGGAGTTCGTCGATCAGGCACGCCGCGGGGCCGACGATCAGACCGTGCGCCGGGCGATCGAGCTGTGGCTGGCACCGTCGGCCACCCGCGACCAGCGCGTCGAGGCGGTGCTGCACAGCGACCGATCGACGATCACCTTGCCCGCTGTGCAGGCAGCGGTGGGCTCGCGCCGGACGGACCTGCTCGACGAGGTGTTCGCCAAGTCGCTGCACGGGCGGTTCCTGCACAGGCGCGTGCGGTTCATCCCGCCGTTCTCCGGAAGCTTTCACCGCTGGTTGCCCAGGCAGTGCGCCCACTACCTGCGCCTGCTGGCCAAGCTGGCCGGCCGGACCGGCGTGCAGGTGTACGAGCGGGCGCAGGCGCTGCATCAGCTGCGCGGCGTGCCGGGTTCGGCGGAGACGTTGCGCGGGTTCGTGGGCGCGACCGACGTCCGGGTGGCCGAGGCGGCGCTGGCCGCACTCGCGTGGACCGACGAGCCCGTCGACGTCCTGCCCAACCTGCTGGCGTTCGTCGACACCGACCGGGCACGGGTGGCGGTATATGCGGCTGTGCGGTGCGCGCGGTTCGTACCACCGGATCAGCTGGGCACGCTGCTGACACCGGTGCTCGCCGCCCGGAAGGTCACCTCGCGCACGGAGGCGGTGCGGCTCTGCGCCGAGCATCGCGTGCCGGGCGCGGCCGACCTGCTCGCGACGGTGTTCCACACCCCAGGCCAACACCGCGACGTCCGGTGCGCGGTCGTATCGGCCGCGCGCCTGCTGCTGGACGAGCCGCAGTCATGGGAGCTGCTGACGGCGGCGTCCGGGGCCGAGCACGCCGTAGCGGCGGCCGCGGCGGCCGTCGCACCGGAATTCCTGGCCGTACGCCACCGTTCGCGCTACGCCGGACTGGTGCGGGCGGTGGCGGCGGCGGCGGACCCGGATACGGCCCGGCTCGGGTTGCTCGCGCTGCCCGCGTGGAGCCGGTGGGACGATACCGGTTCGGAGCTTCTGGTCGACCTGGTCACCGACCTCGACGCGACCCCGAACTGGCGGCTCGCGCTGACCACGCTGGTGGCCATGGCCGATCCGGCACCCGTTCTCACCGCAACCCACCAGCTGCTGAAGGCCTGCGATTTCTCCGATGCAGATCGTGACCTGCCGGCCCGCCAGCGCGTGCTGGCACTGGCCAGGGAGGTCGGCACGCACACCATGTCCGCCCGCCCCACAGCATCGGCGGTGGCCGACCTCCTCGGCGAGGTGGCGACCTACCGGGCGGCGGCGGTGGAACTGGCCGTGGCGGCGGCGGTGCCGGCGGCGGTCCCCTCGGAGGCACCGGATCTGCGGTCGGTGCTCGCACTGGTGACGTCCCCGAAGCTGGCCTGGCACGCCGCTGACGTCGTGGCCTGCGCACTGCGCACCGTGGTGACCCGGATCCCGGACGACGCCCTGCTCGCGGTGGCCGAGAGCCTGCGCTCCGATGCCGCACCGCTGGCGCTGGCGCTGGCCCGGACTGCGGGCCCGGTCGCCGGCTGGCCCGAGCCGTGGCGCAAGCTCGTCGCGGCACTGCGCAGCCACGACGACCCCGACGTGCGGCGGGAGGCGCTGGACACGTTCACCCGTCCGGAATGATCCGAGGGTGGGCGGGCTGCCTCACACTGGCCCGGAAGCATCGGTGCTGCTCGGTCGGTAGCGGTGGAAGGGGATCCCGGCGGTGCCTGATCGCGAGTTGTCCGACAGTGAGCGCGACTGGCTGCGGGTACGCGAGCACCTCCGGAAGCGCCGCTACGAGCTGGGCGCGGGAGATACTTCGATGGAATCGACGTCGGCGAGTCCGTCGCCCACGAGTACGCTGCCCACGACCTCGACGGCAGATCTACTGGCCCGTGGCGCGCCGCTGTCGGTCACCCCTGCGATCCTGGTGGGCGTCCGATGAACGTTGCGATCAGCACGCTCATCATCCGCCGGAACCGCGAGGGTGGTGCGTCGACGTGCCTTCTGCACTGGCGGGACCCGGCCAAGGTCGGCCATGCCGGCGGGCTCTCCCAGGTCATCCCCGTCGGGATCTTCCAGGCCTCCGGGAACCAGGCATGGAACGAGCTGAACAACTTCTCGTTGTGGCGCTGCATCGTGCGAGAAATTGCCGAGGAGCTGCTCGGCCGATCGGAAGATCACGGCAGCGATACGGCCGCGATCGACTATGCGGGTTGGCCACTCGCACGGGCGCTTCAGGACGCCCTCGACGGTGGTCGCGCAAGTGCGGTATGTCTCGGTATGGGTACCGACCCCTTGACTCTGGCGACCGACCTCCTGACGGCGGTCGTCATCGACGACGAAGTCTTCGATACGCTGTTCGCGGAGCTGGTCTCGAACAACGCGGAGGGCCACCTGAGCTCCGTGGCCGTGCCCTTCGATCGAGAAGCGGCGGAGCGGTTCGGGTCAGCTGAGCGCATGCAGGCCGCCGGGGTAGCAGCGCTGCTATTAGGATCACCCTCAGCCTCTTCACGTCCCATGATGGACACCCCGGATGCCCAGGTGCCGCAGTGCCGAAGCCGCCGCGTTCGCCCCACACATCCCGTGCGCACCGGCGCCGGGCGGGGATGCGGCCGAGCAGATGTAGACCCCCGGGATCCCGGTGCTGTAGGGGTTTAGCGCCACCCGCGGCCGCAGGGCGACCTGCCGCATCGTGTTGGCCCCGGCGATGATGTCGCCGCCCACATAGTTGGCGTTGTCGGCCTCCATGTCCCGGGTGGAGCGAACAGCGGTGGCGAGGATGCGCTCCCGCAGCCCGGGCGCGAACCGCTCGATCTGCGCCACGATCGCTTCGGTGGCATCGCCGGGATAGCCGTGCGGCACGTGCGCGTAGGCCCAGATCGGGTGGACGTCACCTGCTGACCGGCTCGGGTCGGCGAGGTACTGCTGTCCGACGAGCACGAACGGTCGCTCGGGCATCCGGCCGCGGTGGACCTCCCGTTCGGCGTGCGCGATGTCCTCGAAGGTGCCGCCGAGGTGCACGTTCGCGGCCCGGGCGCAGTGCTCGTCGATCCACGGCACCCCACCCTGGACGGCCAGATCGATCTTGAATGCGCCCGGCCCGTGCCGGTACCGGCGGTAGGCCCGCCCGACGCGGGCGGGTAGCCGGTCCCCGGCGATGTCGGCGACGGCACTGGGCACCAGATCGAGCAGCACCGCGTCCGCGGGCGGGAGCTCGCGTAGTGCGCGCACCCGCACCCCGGTCTCGATCGTCCCGCCGTGGGCCCGCAGGTCGGCGGCGAGCGCATCGGTGATCGACCGGGAGCCCCCGCGGGCAACCGGCCAGCCGTAGCTGTGGCAGGCCGCCATCAGCATCAGGCCCACAGCGGCGGTGGTCGGGTGCGCGAAGGGCCGGAACCCGTGTGCGGCCGTGCCGGCGAAGAGCGCCCGAGCCCGGTCGGTGGCGAACCGGCGCGCTGACAGGGCAGCGGGTTGCAGGGCCTGCAGACCGAAGCGCGCGAGCAGCACGGGGTGGCGAGGCAGGTGCATCACCGGCTGGAGAAGGTCCTCGCACAGCGCGTCGAAATGCTCGACCAACGGGCCGAAGAGCCGGCGCCAGGTGGCACCGTCCGCGCCCAGCCCGGCCACCGTGTCCTCGAGCGAAGCCACCATCACCCCGGCCGGGCCGGTGTCCATCGGGTGCGCGAGATCGACATCCGGGTACGCCCACCGCAGGCCGTGACGCTCCAGCCCGAGGGTGCGCAGGAACGGCGAGCCGGGCCCGAACGGGTGGGCCGCAGAACAGTGGTCGTGCAGCACCCCGGGAACGGTCAGCTCGCTGGTGCGGGTGCCGCCGCCGATCGTGTCGGCGGCCTCGAGGACCGTGACCCGCAAACCCGCGCGCGCCAGGGTGACGGCGCCGGCCAACCCGTTCGGGCCAGCGCCCACCACGATCCCCGTGATCACTCACTGACCGTACCGGCGGCCGGATCGTTCTCGCAGCGGCCACCCGCAGTGGTGCGCTCCGAGCTGTAACTGATCACGTACGGCGAGTGTCCGGTGCGGATGCCCGCTGGCCGGACGGGGCGGTTGCTTGACGTCGACACTGAACGGCAGTAGAAAACCTGCAGGTAGACCACCGGTTACCCCGACGGGACGACCGGCGGAGAAGGTGACGAGGCGTCGGGGGGCGACGGTCATCAACACAGGAAAAGCGGGTGCCGCAGTCTGCGTACGCAGCGCGCTGCTGGTTGCCGTGCTGCTCTGCGCCTTGTCAGATGACGAGGGCGCCGCGGTGAGCGCGGTGAGCAATGCCGGGGCAGCTGCATCCCAGGCGGTGTCGTCCACCCTTTCGTCGGATTCTGGGGTGTCCCAGGCGTCCGAGGACCAGTGGACGAACGACCGCGGTGAGCCGATCGGCACGTCGGGAAGCGGCCTCGGGTTCGCGGGGCAGGGCGGCGGTGGCGTTGCCGTTGCCCTTGTCCTCCTCCCGGTCATGACCCTGCTGATAGTGCCCACGCTCCTGGGCCGGGTGCGTTCGAAGCATTCCGGGAAACGGGTGTGGTTGTTTCTCTCTCCGTCCGAGCGACCGGGCTGAGTGGCCCCCGCTGACCGTCGACGGTCAACACGCGCTCTGCGCCTGCCTTTCACGCTCTGCTCTGGAGCAGAGGCGTGCACACCGAGATGGGAAACGACGTTGAACATCGCAAGGGATCACTCTGACCGGGCTCGTGGAGTCAGCGTCCGGCGGCCGATCGAGACCAGACCGCGACTCGGAAGGCCCACTACGTTGTATCCGGTCACCTCGACTCCGGCGAACACCGGCGACATGGCCGACCCGCCGACCCTGACCGGTCGCGAGGCCGAGCGCCAGACCATCCTTGATGAGCTGACCGCCGACGGCGCGCGTAGCGTGATCATTCTCGGTGCCCCCGGCGTCGGGCGAACCCGACTTGCGCAAGAGGTGCTGGCGCACGCGCGGGCCGCCGGCCGGGAGACGCGATGGGTTGCCGGCACGGTCGCCGCCTCAGCTGTGCCGCTCGGCGCCATGGCCCAGCTGGTTCCGCCGACCGATACCGCGCAGAATCCTTTCACCCTGTTGCAGCGGGCGATGTCGGCGATCGATGCCGAGGGGCGCGGTCGACCGCTCATCGTCGGGATCGACGACGCGCACCTGCTCGACGAGCTGTCGGTGACGCTGGTGCAGCACCTTGCCATCAGCAGTACCGTCACGTTCGTCCTCACCGTGCGCCCCGGCGGGGCGGCGGCCAACCAGCTGGCGGCGTTGTGGAAGGACGGCGTGGCCACGCGCCTCGAGCTCCAGCCACTCATCCGCGACCACTCTGACCGGCTGGCGGCCACCATCCTCGGCGGGAACCTCGACACGCGCACCGGTGAGTGCCTGTGGCGACTGAGCCGTGGCCATCCACTGTTCCTCCGTGAGCTCGTGGCGGGCGGGCGGGCCGCCGGTCACCTCCACCTGCAGGACGGGCTCTGGCGGTGGGACGGCGAGATGCGCTCACCGTCGTGCCTGGTGGAGATCGTGCTCGCCGAGCTGGACTGCGTGGACCCTCAGGAGCGGGTAGCCCTGCAGACGATCGCGATCAACGACCCCCTGCGATTGGAGCTGCTGGACGGGTCGAGCACCAGTGACGCAGTGGCTGCGCTGGAACGCCAGGGGTTCGTGACCCTGCACCGGGCCGGACGACACGCCGAGGCCCGCGTCGCCCACCCGCTTTACGCCGAGGTGGTGCGCGCCGAGGTGCCCGGAGCCATCGCGAGCCGGATCCGGCGGGAGCTGGCCCGCGAGGTCACTCGGCAGCCCTCGCGCGAGGGGCTGTTGAAGGTCAGCCGCATGGCCGTGGACGGCGCCCAGACCGGTCTCGACGTCAGGCTGCTCGCCGAGGCCGCCGGGCACGCGAACGCGGTGCTCGACCACGTTCTCGCCGAACGGCTCGCCCGCGCCGCGGTGAATACCGGCGGCGGCGTCAGCGCACACCTTGCACTGCTCGAGGCTGTGCATTGGCAGGGTCGCCACGCAGAGGCCGAGCGGATCGCGATCGTCGCCGCCCGAAGCGTTGTGTCCGACGACGACCGGTCGCGCCTGGCGATGCTGCGGGCGGTCAACCTGTCTCACGGTCCAGGACGGGCGACCGATGCGGAGTCGACGCTGGCAGCCGCGGAGGGGGCGGTGACCGGTGACGGGGCCCGGAATCTACTCCTCGCGACCCGCGCGCTGCTCGCCTTCGAATCCGGCCGACCACGCGACGCCGTCGAGCTCGGGACGGGGATCGGTAGGGGTGGTCGGGCGCTGGCGGCCGCTGCGGCCGCGTCCGGACTGGCGATGATCGGCAGGACCGCGGATGCGCTCGCCGCGGCGGACACCGGGTGGGCTGCGCTGGCGGACATGCCGACCGAACCCGGCGCTACGTTCGCCCGCCTGGCACTGGCGCGGGCCGAGCTCCTCGCACTGTCCGCGGCCGGGCGGTTCACCGAGCTCGAGAGCAGGGCCGTCGAGCTGCACGAGCAGGGCATGGCCGGACCGCAGTGGACCGGCGACGCGGTCTCGGCGTTACACAGGGGATGGGCCGCGCTCGAGGCCGGGCACCTCCGCGAGGCTGTCAGGCGGCTGACCGAGGCGCTGGCCGGCCTTCGCCGGCAAGACCCCACCGGCCTGCTGCCGCAGTGCATGGCACAGCTGGCGCAGGCGCGAGCTCTGCTCGGCGACGACGCAACCGCGAAGGAACTGCAAACGGGGGTCGCGTCGACGCGACTGTCAGCCACAACCGTGTTCGAGCCGCAGATGCTGCTGGCGCAGGCGTGGCACGTCGCCATGGAGTCTCCCGGATCCGCCGCGGTGGCCTGCGCTCAGGAGGCCGCCCGCAACGCTGCGGACCGTGGCATGTGGGCGGTCGAGGCGACGGCACTGCACGCCGTGGCACTACTCGGGAAGGCAGCCGAGGTGGTGGCGAGGCTGCATCAACTCGCCGGCCAAGTCGACAGCCGCCTGGTGGTGATGTTCGCCGAGCACGCCACCGGCTTGGTCGCGGACTCGGGTCGGCGGCTGGACGAGGTGGCGGCCAGCTTCGAGCACGAGGGTGCGCTGCTGCTGGCGAGCGACGCCGCCGCGGCCGCAGCCCTGGCCCACCAGCGGGCGGGAGATCGGTGGGCCGCCTCGAATTCGACGGCCATGGCCACGAGGCTCGGCCGGGCCTGCGGCGGTGCTCGCACACCGGCCCTGGACCAGCTGACGCCGCCCCGCCGCCCCGTGCGCGAGGTCACGGTGGCGGATGTCCAGATGAAGCTGGGGGTGAGCACCGTGGAGGAGCTGGGCGACGGGATCGCGCCCGATCCGGACCATCCGGAAGGAGGACCCGCAATGCCGTGGCCCCGGGACCCGGCATAATCGCAAGACCCTGGGAACACAGCTGCGCCGCCAGTTCGAATGGCAGTGGATTCCGTGGATACTCACCCCAAACAATGATCAGACTGGTGGGAGCCAAGATGGAGACGGTGTGGCTCGACGTATCGATGTGGACCGGCTTGCGCGGAAACTTCCACCCCCTCACCGATGTGGCGTGTGACGCCCCGCAGCCGCTACCGGACGAGTCAGGCACCTGGCAGGAATGGGCGGTGGCCCATCTCAGCGCCATCGCGCAACGGGACCGCTGGCAGCCGGGCCGCTATCACTACTCCGCAGAGCGACGCGACGAGGAGGGCCGCACGCTCGTCGTGTTCGTCCGGGGGCTCTGGGAGTTGACGGCCTGATGGTTGCCTGAGGCTCCCGTGAAGTCCCCGGAGGCCGATCAATAGGGGGAAGTCGGTGACCATTCGGAGCGGACCGCTGGCGGGGCTCAAGGTCGTGGAGTTGGCCGGTATCGGACCGGGACCGCACGCCGCCATGATCCTCGCCGACCTCGGCGCCGATGTGGTGCGCATCGACCGGCCGGCTGGCGGCCTGCGGCTCGGCTCCCCCGACGCGCCGGACCCCACCCTGCGTGGCCGCCGCCGCGTCGCCGCCGACCTCAAGGACCCGGCCGGCCGGGAGACGGTCCTGCGGCTGGTCGAGCACGCCGACATCCTGCTGGAGGGCTACCGGCCCGGTGTCACCGAACGGCTCGGCGTCGGCCCGGCCGACTGCCACGCCCGTAACCCGAAACTCGTCTACGGGCGGATGACGGGGTGGGGCCAGGACGGCCCGCTGGCTCCACGGGCCGGGCATGACATCAATTACCTCTCCCTCACCGGCGCGCTGCACGCGATCGGTCGCGGTGGACAGCGGCCGGTGCCGCCGCTGAACCTGGTGGGCGACTTCGGCGGCGGGTCGATGCTGCTGGTCGTCGGGGTGCTGGCCGCGCTCTGGGAGGCGGAACGCTCGGGTCAGGGCCAGGTCGTCGACGCCGCGATGGTCGACGGGGTGAGCGTGCTGTCCCAGATGGTGTGGGCCCTGCTGGGAAAGAAGATCTGGCGCGACGAGCGTGACGCCAACCTGCTCGACGGGCACGCCCCGTTCTACGACACGTTCACCTGCGCGGACGGCCGGCACGTGGCGGTGGGCGCGCTGGAGCCGCAGTTCTACGCCTTGCTGCTGGCCGGCCTGGAGATCGACCCGGCCGAGCTGCCCGCGCAGTACGACCCCCAGGGGTGGGCGGAGCTGCGCACCCGGTTCACCGCAACCTTCGCCACCCGCACCCGCGACGAATGGGCCGCGGTCTTCGCCGACACCGACGCGTGCGTCACCCCCGTGTTGGCCTTCGGGGAAGTCGCCGACCATCCCCACCTGGCCGCTCGCTGCACCATCGTCGAGCGCGACGGGATACCGCAGGCCGCGCCAGCACCCCGGTTCTCCCGCACCGCGACAGAGATACCGGCCCGCGCCAGCGCCCCGGAAGACGTCAACTCGGTGCTGGCCGACTGGACCTGAGTCCACCCACCGCGGGCCGTCGGTCAGGTAGCCGCCCGCCACGATCGGTTAATCTTCATGGCGAGCCCATCAAGGTCGTTTCCTATTCGCCTGTGCATCCGCCACTGGCGGACCTGCCAACTCATCTTCTTGAGCACAGCCGGGCTAACCGCAGGCAGAAGCCAGGTGGTCGAATTCGTGAGCGTGGACCCCGGCGAGAAAGCTCTGCCACTCGGCATGGGTGAAGCTCAGGGCCGTGCGCTGCCCGGTCGCGCGTAGGAGTGGCCCGTGCGGGCTGTCCTCGACGATCAATGATCCGCCCGGACCTGCGATGGCGTGTCCGGCAAGTTCGTCGAGAAAGGCCGTCCACTCCTCGATGCTGACGGTGATGATCGGTTCGTTGCCGGGGTCGTAGGCAGGCTGGCGCGAGTGCTTACTGTCCCGGATCGAGACGAGAGCGTCGTGGAACCGCACTTCGAGGCAGGTTCCGGAGCCGTTGCTGAAGCTGCTCTTGAACCAGCCGCTCCGGCGGGGCAAGTCCGCCCGAGGCTCGGGCCCCATCGTGATCATGCCAACTCCTCCTCGGCGCACTCGTTCACCAGCCGCAGTGAGTCCTCCATGCTGAGGCTCTGCTGGAGCGCGTCAGCGTAGGTGAAGTGTAGCTCCCGCACCTGGGTGTCCTCATCAAGGGTGCCTCTGGCCGTGACGGTTTCTTGCCAGCCCAGGGTGGGCAGGCGGGCGCTGGCGAAGTCGATCAGGTGGAAGGTCGAGGCGCCGAACACACCACACGCGGGGGCGGTGAAGGGGATCACCCGGAGCGTGATGGTGTCCGGGTGGTCTGTCACCACGGCGGCCAGGTGCAGCAACTGCTCGCGCAGTACCTGGGGACCGCCGATCTGCTGGAGCAGCGCGGCCTGGCTGATGACTGCGGTCAGCTGTAGCGGGTCCTCGCCGTCGAGCCGCTCCTGGCGACGCATCCGCACCGCGACCCGCTGGTCGATCTCGACCGGGCGAACGGAGATGTCGGCCGCCATCAGCGCCCGGGCGTAATCCGCGGTCTGCAGCAGGCCCGGGATCAGCAGACTTTCATAGGTTCGGATGCTCTGGGCGCCGTGCTCGAGTCCGTAGTAGCGCAGCAGCTCGTCACTGAACAGCGCCGAGTAACTCGACCACCAGCCGCGTTGCTTGGCCGACTCGCGGAGCTCGGCCAGCTCCGTGCGCTCCTCGGCGTCGTACTCGAGGAGATCCAGGACGCGCTGCAGCTTCTCGGCGGAGAGGATCTTGCGTTCGTTCTCGACCGCCGACCAGTAGTTTCGGGTGAAGCCGAGGTGGTCGGTGATGGTCTTGACCTCGATGCCGAGCTGCTCGCGGCGCTGGCGCAGCCGGAGGCTGAGCTCCCAGCTTGCCATGGTCGGTGACGGGGACGGCATGTCCTTCCCTTCGCCCGGTGGATGCCGCGTGTTCGGAGCGCAACCGTACCCAGCGAAGATCTAGTCCACACTCAGGGGCTAGCACTTGGTTACGGTTACCTTGAATGGTACGGTCATCAAGTCAGTTACAGTGTCTAAATGGGTTCGAGTGGTGAACCCGGAGAGAGGAACCGGCGATGCAGCAATCGCATCAGGAAGGCGCCGACAGGCGGTTGAACGCCGGTGGCGTGATCGTGCTTGCCGAGGTCGGCCAGGACAAGGCGAGGGTGTTGTGAGGATCTGGAGGCGGCTGCTCGCGTCGATGCAGCCGGAGCTGGTGACGACCGGCCGGGTGCGTCTGCGCCGGCTGATCTGCGCTCGCTGCGGCCGGCTTACCTGGGTCGTGATAGGTCCACCACGATGCCTCGACTGCACTGACGAGCAGGGGCCGGCAACACGCTCGATTCCCGACGAGACGCCTACCTCGACGAACTCCAGGCGACGCCCGGCGGCGATCCCACCTGACTCTCCACATTCGACCCCGACCGGCTGCGCTTCGGCACCTTCGGACAACCACACCGCGACCGGCCCGACAGCCACAGACTGAACGTGGTGGGCGAGGTGCGAGACATCGTGGCCGTCGTCGTCGCGACGGACAGCCCGCCGGGGAGTCCCGCGCAGGTGATCAACCCGGTGACTGCCAGGCCCCGACGGGCGGGGGCGTGCTCATCGTCGCCGGGACGGTGCCGGATCGTGCGGCGGCGCGCCGCGATCGTCCGCATCGGCGCAGCTCACAGGCTTACCAGCGTGGTGCCGGTGCACTGTACGGCCGCCGGCCGCGAACCGGCGCGCCGCCCGCACGCGGCAGCCGGACCGGGTGAAGCTGGGCGGCATGACGAGCACCGCCCGCCCGCCCGTCGGGCTGGAGTACAAGGCCGCGGCGACGATGCTGGCGCCGGCCGGGCCAAGCGACGCACGGCGGGGTCCGGCCGGGACCACGATGGACGGCGAGCACGGTGAGGTCGTCGCGCTGGTGACGGTCACCGGTGTCGAGGACGACGTGCAGGACGTCATCGAGCCCGGCGCCTTCCGTCGCTCGCTCAAGATCAGGACGCCGCGGATGTGCGTCGGGCACGACTGGGGGCGGGTCGCGGGCCGGACGGTGGTGATCGCCGAGCTGATGCCCGGCGATCACCGGCTGCCGCGGACCACGCCGGACGGCACGCCGTGGCCGCCGGAAGCGGGCGCGCTACTGGTCAACGCACGCTTCCTGGTCGTGGACGCGACGGCCGCCGTCGTCGGGGTGGGGCCGGTCGTGAATGACGATCGAGTCCGACGGCGCCCACGGGCTAAGCGGTCGCAGGCGCGCTTGTCACTGCCCGTAGCCTGATCAACCCAGAAGGGTCGGTGCGCAACGAGGGGTGGGCTCAGGGGTGCGAGTAGACAATGACCTCGCGGCACTTCTCCTCGATCCAGCGGCCCGCCTCCAACTACGGGTGCCGATGCGCTGGGAGGACCGCGCAACGTCGGTTCGCGCCCACATGGGCGTGCACAACTCCCACGGGCTGCCGCTGACACTCGGTGTGCAGGTGCTCACACTGAAGCCGTGGAAGCTGACCGCCTACCTGATGATCTACGGCCAGCACCTCCGTCGGCTCGACGTCAACGGATCACACCGCAACCGCACCGGGGATCGCGAGGAGTGGGTGGAACGCACCCACAAGCACAGGTTCTCCGAACAGCACCAGGACACGGTTGCGTACACCCCTGATGACATTCCACCTGTTCCCACGGCGAGTGTCGTGGGGGACCATTACCGTGGGGCGTTCGAAGCGTTCCGTGGAGAGCAGGCCATCCGCTTGACTGGCGAGTATCGCTGGGTCGATCCGGTGCTGCCGCCGCGCTAAGGAGGGGACGGATGACCGAGTGCAGCACGCTGCTGTCTTCCGTTCTCGCAGATGAGCGCGGCCGTTGGTCCTGTCGCCAGATCTCCCCCGACACCGCCGTGTTGGTCACGTCCCACCACTACGCGGACGGCGACACGGTCGAGTTAGTCATCCAGACCGTCGGCGACGAGGTGATCGTCTCAGATGGTGGTGAGGTCCTGGCTCGGCTCGACAGCGTCGGTGTGAACCTCAACGCCAGGAGCCGCGGCGAGCAGTCCTGGAAGCGGCTGCTGGCGGCCCATGCGATCGAGCACGATCGAGGCTTGCTGCTGCGGCGAGCCAGTGCCGAGCACGCGGCCGACCTTGTGCAGGAGATGGCGGACGCGGTCGCGAACCTCGATGGCCTTCGGTTGCTCGCGCCCGCGCCCCGCCGGCCGGCCTTCCCTGAACGCATCACGACCTACCTTGAGGCAGAGTTCCCGCTGGTGACGCCGCGCGCGGAACTTGCTGGCATGAGCGGCACCCCGTACCGGGTCACAGCGGCAGCGGGCAACGACGAGCGGCAGGTCTATATCCAGACCGCGGCAGGGCAGAACGCCGCAGCACAGCGCTCCGCGGTCGAGCACTGCTACACGATGTTCTCCGACGTGAACGGTCATCTGGCCAGCGACCGAAAGCTCGTTGTGCTCGATGACGAGGCGCCCGAGTGGCGTCCGGAGGCGATCAACCTTCTATCCAAGGTTGCGTTCGTCGGGACGTGGGGTGCACGGGATCTCTGGACTGAGTTCGTCTGGGGCACGATCCCGGAGTCGCGTCTGCTGCTTCCCCTGGAGCAACCCGCCCTCAATGATCAGTGACCTACTGCCGGTGATGCCGGTGCAGGGGCTGTAGTTGAGCGTGACCGCGCCGTCCTGCCCGATGGTGAGGTCCAGCATGCCGCCCTGGCTCAGGGTCATCGGTGCGGGCGCCTTGGCCGCGAGCCCGATTGGGCGGCACCCTCGCCCACCGAGGTCGCAGACCTGCACTGGCTGGCCTACCGCGCGCACCACGAGCTGGACTCCGCGCGGACCGGTGGCGTCGCGGCAGCGGTGGCGTGGGTGCGCGGTGGCCGGACCGCCCCGGTGACCGAGCGGGACGACACTCCCGGCCCCGCTCGCCGTCGATCCGGCATGGATCCGCTCCAGCGCGCGCGTCAGGTGTGCCTCCATCACCCGCTCACCGATCGCGCCGGCCGCCCCGCGGTGGGCGTGGATCACTCGCGTGCAGAGCCTCCGCGATGTTGATCTAAGGTGTGCAGAACCGTTCAGCTCGGCTGGTCGGCAAGATCCACGCCGTACGCACCCGCAGGCAGCCGTGGCAGGACAGCCCAGCCGTCACCCAGCTCGACAAGCGGCTGCGGGCTTACCGGCTGGCCTGAACGCCGGCCGGCGCGGCCAACATCCTGGATGCGGAGCAGCCCGGGCACATCGTCGACGTCGGGTTCGATCTCTATATCCGGCTGGTCGGCGAGGCGGTCGCAGTGGGTAACCTGCTCACGGATCTGCTCAAGCTGGCCCACCAGCCGGCAGGAGTCTGATCCGATCGGTCACGCCTGCCCTGGGTGCTGGACGGTCGCGCCGATCGGCCGTGAGAAGGTAGGTGCCGTGCGCAGTCGGGTGGGGCGCGTCGTGGCGGCCATGGCTGCTGTTGGCGCCATGGTCAGTGGGTGCGGCGGTGGCCCGAGTCAGGTCGGCTCGGCGGCCATCGTCGGTTCCGAGGCCATTCGACTCGATCAGGTGCAGCCCCGGATCGAGGCGGTGCTGGCTCGTCCGGACGTGGTGACCGAGCTCGCGAGCCAGGGCGGGGCCGGCGCTCCGGACATCGCCCGTGACATCGTCACCCAAGCGGTGATCCATGAGTTGTCCGGGCGTGCCGCTGCCGCCGAGGGCATCAGGGTCACTCCTGCTGAGGTGGATGCCGAGCTCATGGCGCGGGGTGGCGTCGAGGCGGTCCTGGAGCGGTCGCTGTCCGAGCTGCCGGTGGTGCGTGAGCGGATCTACGACGAGCTGGTCGCCCAACAGCTTGCCGCGCGCCATGTCGACGGGCTCGCGGTGACCATCGACATCCTTCGGGACATCTCTTCGCGTGCAGCGGCCGAGGAGGCCGCGCGGGTCATTGTCGGCGACGGTCCGGCGGCCGAAGCGCTGTTCGCGCAGAATCCACAGGCCTCCCTGCGAGGCGTCGAGTACCGGGCGAGCATCACCCCTGACCTCGCATCCAGCGTGGTGTTCGGCACCCCGGCCGGGGGCACCGGGTACTTCCAGCCCTCACCGGAGCAGAACGAATGGATCGTGTTCCGGGTGACGGACCGGCGCACCGATGCCCCACCGGTCGGGCCGACCGCGGCGGAGCGGATCGGCAGCGCCGAGCTCGTCGGCATCGGCAGGCGGCTCTTGCAGCCCCTGGCCGATGAGCTCGGGGTGCGGGTGAACCCGCGTTACGGCGTCTGGAGCCCGATTGCGTTCCGGGTGCTCAGCGAAGACCAGTTCATCGGCACGGTGCTGCCCGCCCCCGCGGGCTGAGCGGTGTCCCGCACGATCGTCGTGCTCGCGGCGCGCAAGCCGCATGCCCTGCCGGCCGCTGCTGTGCCGGCGTTGCGCAGGGCCGCCGAGGTCGTCGCCGACCACACCGTCCCGGCTGAGGTGATGGTCGCTGCCGGCGCCCGGCCCGGCACCGGCCCGGTCGAGGACGGGGTGTTCCTGACCACTGATCCGGCGCACCCGATGGTGGGCGAGGTTGACGAGGTGATCGTGGCTCCGGAGCCCGCCGGGTCGGCCCTGCTGGACGCCGTGGCGGTGATGGACCGGCTCCGCGGTCCCGGCGGTTGCCCGTGGGACGGACAGCAGACCCACGCCTCGCTGCTGCCGTACCTCATTGAGGAGTGTTACGAGCTGTACCAGGCGATCGAGGACGCCGACCGCGAGGCGACCCGCGAGGAGCTCGGTGACGTGCTGCTCCAGGTGCTCTTCCACGCCCGGATCGCGGCCGCGGTCCCGGGCGGGTTCGACGTCGACGACGTCGCGGCCGATCTCGTGGCCAAGCTGGTCAGCCGACATCCGCACGTGTTCGCGGGCTCGGAACAGATCGACACCGCCGAACGCCAGGAGCACCGCTGGGAGGAGCTCAAACGCGCCGAGAAGCAGCGTGAGTCCAGCGTGGACGGGGTGCCGCTCGGCCAGCCCGCCGTCGCGCTGGCAGCCAAGCTCACCAGCCGCACGGCGCGAGCCGGGCTGCCGGTGGCGTTGCTCCCGGCCGGCTCCGGCGTCGGGGAGCAGCTGTTCGCCCTGGCGGCGCGGGCCAAGCTCGCGGGGGTCGATCCGGAGGCCGAGCTGCGCGGTGCCGCCCGCCGGTTCGCCGAGGACGTGCGGGCGGCGGAGCGCGCGGCCGCCGACGCCGGGCTCGACCCGCACGCCCTCGGTGTGGCGGCGTGGCGGCAGTTCTGGCCCGTCTGAGCTCTCGGGCGGGGTGGCTGAGGTCTGTGACACCGACGGCAACCGGCCCGACGGGGACCGGTAGCGCCGTACCGACCACTTGGCCGGCAGTGCTCAGCCGAGCATCACGTCGCCCAGGAAGCGATCCGGGCCGGGTGCCCCGGGCAGGGCGAAGAAGAACCCGCCGCCCTCGGGGAGGATGTACTCCTCCAGCCCTTCGCCACTGAGCCGCTGCTGCACGGCGAGGAAGCTCCGCTCCAGGCTCCGCTGGTAGCTGACGAACGCCAGCCCCTGGTCGAGCCGCCCCGCGCCGTCGAAGCCACGGGTGTAGGAGAAGCCCCGGCGCAGCATGAGGTTGTCGGCGGTCTCCGGGGTGCGCGGGTTGGCGAGCCGGATGTGCGAGGTCAAAGCGATGCGGGCACCGTCGGGGTCGTCGGCGAGCTGGGGGTCGTCGAACTCGTTCTGCCTACCCAGCGGGGCGCCGCTGATCTTGTGCCGGCCGATCAGGGCCTCCTGCTCGGCGAGCTGGGTGCGGTCCCAGAACTCGACGAACATCCGGATGATGCGGACGGCCTGGTAGGTGCCGCCGACTGCCCATTCCGGTTCGCCATCGCCGGCGGCCACCCACACGTGCCGATCGAGCAGGGTGCTGTCCGTGGCGTCGAGGTTGGCGGTGCCGTCCTTGAAACCGAGGAGGTTGCGGGGTGTGCCGCCGGCGTTGGCCGACCCCGCACCGCGGCCGTAGCCCTCGACCATCCACTTCAGCACCATGTCGCTGCGGGTGCGGCGCATCAGCTGCCGCAGCGCGAAATGGAGCGTGTCGGCGTGCCCGGCCTCCAGGGTGAGCAGCAGGTCGCCGTGCGATCGGTCCGGGTCGAGGCGGTCGTTGGCCAGGAAGGGCATCTTGACGAGCTCGGTGGGGCGCCGGTCGGCCAGCCCGAAGCGGTCGTCGAACAGCGACGCTCCGACGCTGACGACGACCGACAGGTTGTCCGGCGGCGGGTTCTCGCCGAGCACACCGGAGTCGACCGGTGGAAACGCGGGATCCCGCACGGTCGGTGGGCGTCCGGCCATCAGGGCTCGGGTTTCGTCGGTGAGGTCGGCGAACAGGGCGGCGAGCCGGGTGCGGTCCGGTGTCTGCACCGAGAAGGCCGCCATCAACCCCCGGGCCGGCACCGGAAGGGCGGTGATCCCCGGCTGAGCGGCACCGTCGAACGGCACGAAACGGGCAGTGGGTCCGGTTGCCGGCGTCGCACATCCGCCGAGCGTGGCGCCGGCGCCGATGGCGGCGCCCGCACCCAGCGCGCCGGTCACGAAGTGCCGGCGGGAGAAACCACGTTCGGATCCGGTGCTCATGTCACGCCCAGCGCGCCGGCGGTCAGTGCGACGTTCTCGGACAGCCCGGCGAGCTGTGCCTGCAGGGTGGCGATGGTGGCCGGCGCCACGGTGACCTCGGGGCACCGCGGCGACGGGAACTGGTCGCCCTCCAGGCAGAAGAGCTTCCAACCGTCGCCGACACGCAGCGGGGCGAGGCTCGCGTCGAGATCGGCGAAACTCTTCTCGATCTTCTCCAGCAACACCGGATCAGCTTCGCGCAGCGCCGGGGTGAGCCGCTCGATCGCGGCCTTGGAGCCTTCGAGGTTGGCGTGGAAATCCCACAGGTCGGTCTTGGAGTAGCGGTCCTCCTCGCCGGTGATCTTGCCCTGGGAAACCTCCTCGATCAACTCGGCGGCACCGACCGGCACCGCCACCGGTGGCACCTCCAGCGTCGCGAACTGGGTCTTGAGGGTCGCCAGGTCGGCGTCGAGCTGGTCGGCGAACGGAGCACCGCCCTCCGTGGTGTTCTTGGCGAAGATCAGGTACTCCAGCCGGTGCCAGCCGGTGAACGCCGGGTCCTCGACGCTGGCGAAGTCGTCCACCCGGGCGTCGACCTTGCCGTCGATTTCCTCGACGAGCCCGGCGAGCGGTTCGATGCGCTCCCACGGCACCCGCGACGGGGCGTAGGCCGCCTGTGCGGTCGCCAGGTCGCCGGCTCGTACGGCGTCGGTGAGGATGAGGGTGAGCCGGACGGCATCGTCGACCTCCTTCGCGGCGTAGGCCTTGTACTCGGTGACCGCGTTCAGCACGAGGGGGTTGTCGGTCGTGCCGCTGAGGTCCTCACCAGCCAGGCCGCTGGCCGCCGAGCCAGTACCGCCGTCGGTGGTGATCTGGGTGCCGTCGTCGGAGCATCCGGCGGTGAGCAGGGCCAGCCCGAGCAGGGCGCCAACGGGAAGCTGCCAACGTCGCACAGGAACCTCGCTCGTTGAGGGGAGCCTGACCATAACATCGCCCACGCTACCTTCTCACGATCGTGGCGTTTCCGTGACTTTCAGCCACTGACGCCGGGCGATCGGCAACGCTCGGCTCAGGCTGTTCACCTACCCGAAGCCCAGGACTCGGGCGCGGTCGCTGTGTGGGGTCGCCTGGTGGGTTTCGTCGGGTTCAGGTCGGCGTCGGTGTCACTTGTGGGGGTCGATTCGGGTCAGCCGTACGGGCTCTGTCCTGGTTGTGCAGGTGGGGCACTGTGGTGGGCCGATGATCACCCAGGTCAGGCGTCGGCAACAGGCGCATCGGGCCCTGACCAGCCGTACTCGCATCGGTCGCCGGGTTCGGCTCGCCCGGCGGGATGGCCATGTTCTGAACCACACCAGTTCCCGCTCCTTGTGGGTCGGAAGGCACGGTGAAGAATTTAGTGATCACGTCTGTCGGCGAGCCGTCTGCTGCACTCCAGGCGGTACCGGTAGGGCTTGCAGCCCGGGGCCGGTGTGGGGTTCGGGCCAGTGCGGTGGCCGACGAGCTCGACCGCGGGGGGTTGGGTCTGGCTCGGTCTGGCCACCGCACTGGCCCTGCTCATCGGTGTCGGCGTGCTCTTTCGTGACACGACGTAGCACCGGTGAGTTGTCCAGCACCGCGGGGCAGGCTGCCGGCCCACGGGCAGGCGGCGCGGTCGTGCTGGTCGGATGCCCGCTGTGCGAACGCTCGCCACGGGTTGCTGGTCAGATGCCGTGAGGTGCGATCCGGGGTTGGGCGCGGCATGTCGTCGCTGGGCCATCGGGGGGTTGGCATGCCATGACCGTGCCAGCCGCTGAGAGCGAAACCGACCCCGTGCTCCGTTGATCTTCATGTGGTTGTGCTGAACGGAAGGTGGGAGTAGCGGTGGGCGGTGGGGAGGAGGTTCACGGCGGGTGTGGAGGTTTTTGCTTTCCGCCAGTTGGATGGCTTGACCGCAGTGGTGGATGGCACGCTGGGATAGCCCGCTCGCCAGCAAGATGCTGTCTGTCAACAGCTCGTTGACCTGTTCACGTTGTGGGGTCACACCATGGACCGCCGTCGCGCTCAACGCCATAGTGGAGGAGCTCACCGACCGCTACGGCGAGTTCGCATTATGGACCCGAAACCGCACGTAGGAGGGTTGCCCATAGGTCCATAGCGGCGAGCCGTCCTCGTTGGCTCAGCCATTCCAGCCGTGCCAGAACGGGGTGCGGCCCTCACCTGCTGCCAGGAGGGCGTTCTTGAGCGTCTTTGGGCGTACGTCGATGTCGGCGAGCTGATCGACGGGGAGCCAGTGAAACTCCAGGTGATCTTCCTGGCTTACTGGTTCGGTGTCGGCGATGACGACCTCGAACACGAGGTTGAGCTCGTGGTGGATGGTGCCGTCTTCGAGATAGCCGTGCTCGACCGCGCCGACGAATCCGGCAATCTTGGCTTCGGCGCCGAGTTCTTCGGCGATCTCGCGGATGAGGGCGACTTCGACTCGCTCGCCCGCCTCGACGTGTCCACCCGGTAGGAACGACCAAGACTTCGTGCGTTGCCGGGCGAGCAGGACGTGACCGTTTCGGCGGATGACTGCTCTGGCGATGATTGCCGTGGATGCGGCGCTCATGGTTGCCCCTTGTGCTTGCCCCTTGTCTCGGTCGATGGCTCTAGTGTTGCAGCTTGTGGATATTGGCGAACCTGCGGTTGAGCGAGTAGCGGTTGCTGTCGAACGGCTGCTGCCGGGAGCTGCTCCGGTTCGGCCCGTCGCGGCGTTGCGTCGGGGCCGTAGCCATGTCTCGTGGGTGCTGGACTCCGGTCTCGGCCGCGTGGTCGGCAAGGTGCTGCTGAATGATCACAGCACTGTCATGCTGAACCGGCTCGCCGAACATCGTCGGGTGTGGGAGCACGGCGTGCCCGTCCCCCGGCTGCTGGGCTTCATGCCGTCCAGCGACGCGGTAGGTGGGCGGCTGCTGATCGTCTCCGAATATTTGGCTGGTTGCGACGCCGAGGAAGCATCGCGCGCGCTGCCCGCGACCGCGATGTCTGAGGTGATGCACTCTGCCGGTGCGGCCCTGGCTCGGCTGCACCAGGTGCCGGCGGTGGCCTTCGGTGATCCCGTCAGCGAGCTGGGCCTCGGTACCGGTACGTGGAGCGCGGCGGTAGCGTCTCGCGTTGAGCTGCTCACTCGTGCCTACCGTGACCACAATGGCGAGTCGGAGGGCGTGGCGGCCGGTCTGGTGTCTGCCGGACTGGCCTTGTTGGGTCAGCTCGCTGACGAGGTGTCCGGTGTTGTGCGGCCTGCGGTGGCTCATCTGGACGTCTACCTGCCGAACATCCTGGTCGACCCCGCAGGATACTTCAGCGTGTTGCTGGATCTTGAGCATGTCCGGTGGGTCGACCCGGTGATGGACTTCGTCAAGCCCACCATGTGGATGTTTGAGGGGCGTTCTGGGTGGGCGGAAGCATTCGGGGACGGCTATCGCGAGACCGGTGGGTGGCCGCAGCGTTGGTCAGAACGGATGGCCGTGGCGACCGGGTGGGAGTTGTTGACCGGCGTTGATTACTGGACGCGGGTCAAGGACCAGCCGATGCGCGAGGACTATCTGCGGCGCTTGCGCGCCTGGGTGCGGTCGGATGGGGTTGGGCATGGGTGGCCTTCAATGGCGAAGTGACCAGCTCAGCCACCTCGCGGGCGTAGCCATCCCAGTCGCCGGTGTCGGTGTCGATGACGTGCAGGGGTAAGGGCGAGGTCTGTGCCCAGTGCATCAGGCGGTCCTGAGCGCGTTCGACGTACTCGGTTCGCTTGCGGTCGTCCGGCCCGAACCCGTCGAGGTACTTCATCCATTGTGGACCCCGGCATACTCGGGTGGACTCGACGCACTGGGTACGTATCCGGTGGCTCGGGACGTGCAAGACCACCAGGTGCAGGCCGATGGCCGACCAGCGGTGTTCGATGTCTAATGTCGCGTCGCGGGGAATGGGCAGCTCGTAGACAGGCACGTCAAACCATGCGCCTTCCAGGACACAGGTTGGCATCCAGGCGGTTGCGAAGCGGTGGCCTTGTAACGTGCTGGCCTGAAATCGACGGTCGAGGTCTTCCAAGAATGCGGCCAAGTTGTCGAGCCAGGACCGGATACCAACCGCATGGTCTGCGGCGTTGCCGGGTGCGTAGGTGTGCGTGGTCAACGTCGCGGCCTGCGGCAGGGCGATCAACGACTGACACCCGCTGGCGATCAGCCGCGTGACGCTGCGCTGGTAGACCGACGTCTTCCCGGCGCCCCACACGCCGGCCAGCACACATCCCCTCACAGCTGCGCTCCCGCAACAGACGCCGCTTCCGCACCAGACGCCGCGACCTGCAGCAGTGCGATCGGGTCGGTCCGCGACACCACCTGAACCGGCACCGTGGCGGCGAGGGTGGCCCACCAGCCATCTTCGTCCGCGCGCCGTGGGGTCGCGTACCCAGCGGCTATCGGAGTCACGCTCACCAACGATTGCCGCACTGGCGCAACGGCTCCGGCGTCGCTGCTGACGATCAGGTCACTGCCGGATCGGTCCAGTGTGGCTGCCCCGTAGGTGCTCAGGTAATGGCCCATCGTGTCGTGTACGGGCTCGGCCGCGTTGATCGAACAGGCACAGGTCGTGAGGTCGTCCTCTCGAACGTACATGGGCTACGCCTCCCCGCGCATGGTCGTGGATGTATTCCTTCGTGCATGGCTCAGCCAGCGCGGTCGTCCCGATGCCGTCGTTTGCGGATCATTCACGGCGTTCTGACCAGTGTGTTCGGCGAACCAGCGCGGCACGCTGAACTGGCCACCTGCTGTGCCGTGCGGTGGCTCAGCCGACGTCGTGGTAAGCCATGTGTGCGTGTGCCGCAGCAAATCGGTCCCGATCTGCTGCCAGGACAGATCCCGCTCGATACACTGGCGACCTGCCTGGCCGATTTCCCGCAGCGTCGTCGGGTCACGCAGCAACGCGGCAAGCAGTGATGGCCACGCACACAGGTCATTTTCGACCACGACACCGGGATGATCCGGTGGGAGTCCAGTGACGGCTTCACTGGTGCCCAGGACCGGTAGCCCCGCAGCCAGGTAGTCCACGACCTTCATCTTCGCGCCGGAACCGGCGGTCAGCGGCGCGAGCGCGAGGGTGACGCCACGGAGCGCATCGTTGATCGTGTCCACGCGGCCGGTGAACTCGATTCGCTCGGCCGGTTGGGTCAGCTCGGCTGGTCCATGGCCGATCACGCGTATTCCGACGTTGATCCCGGCCGCGCGCAGCGAGGGCAGGATCCTGGTGCGGATCGCGGAGAGGGCTCTCGCGTTGGGCTCGTAATAGAGGTTGCCGAGGAACACCAGGGTTGCGGCGTCGATCGTCGGTCCCCAACAGGTCCGCTGGTGCGGGTCGGCGCCATTGGGCAGTAATGCGGTACGGGCGAGCGCAACCTGCGCTGTCGCCGCCATGTCTGCCTCGTTACCGGTGGACACGATGACGTAATCGGCGATCCGCAGCGCGGCGCGCTGAGTGACTTCGTAGCGACCCACAACCTCCGGTGGCTCACCGAGACTGGCCGCTACGCCGGCCTCATCATCGTGGACGTCATACACCAATCGCCCACCGAGCAGTTCCGCCGACTGGCGGCCGGTCGCCACGAGCGCTTCGGCTTCGCAGATCAGGAGAAAGTCCACAGGGAGCGGTGCCAGTGCCCGCGCGAGAGATACCGGCGTGTAGAAATCGGTCGGATGCACCAGCACCACGTCGAACGGCCAGTCTGTCTCCGTGCCGTAGTCGGCGCCTCGATCACATAACGCGAGCGTCACCGCGGCGCCTGCATGGTGACTGTGTTCGGCCAAGGCGAGCACGCGCGCAGGTGTCCCTGCCAGCGCCTGGCCGCGCCAGACGTTCGGCGTGTCCAAAAGGAAAACCAGCGAAGGAGCGGTGCTCACGATGCCCTCCACTCGTACGCGTCTGGGTGATCAGCGGAATCGGCTTCAATCGTGCGCCTGACGCCCTCGTGCAGGGGCGTTCGCGGCCACCACGGCACCACTTCCCGCAAGCGATCCGGGACAGCACACAGCAACGGTCGGACCTGACGGCGCAAGCGACTATGGTCCAACTCCACATCGACCGTTCGGCCGATCAACTCGGAGACGATGCTCACCAACTCGCGTCCCCGCACGGCGGCGCCGGTACCGATGTTGAACACACCCGACTGCCCGGCATCCAGCAGCGCCACCAGTGCTTCAGCGGCGTCGTCCACATACACGAAGTCGCGGGCGGATTCCAGGTCACCGAGCTGCAGGACCGGACTGCTTCGAGACTGGTGAATCACCTCGGGAAGCAGATGCGCGTGCGGGTCCCCGGGGCCGTACACGTTGAACAAGCGGGCAATCGCAATCGAGCAGCCCGCCAGCTGGTGCGCCTGATCACGCAGCAAACATTCACCCAGCAGTTTGGAACAACCGTAAACACCACGTGGCCCAACAGAATCGTCCTCACTGTGCGGACGGGTACTGGCCTGGTAGACATCGGCGGTGGATGCGAACACCACATGTTGTGGCGGATGCGTGACGCAGGCGTCGAGCAGATGTTGCGTACCCATGACGTTGACGTCCAGTGTCTCGTTCGGTAGCCGCTCGCAATCCGGGATGAAATGTCGTGCGGCCAGATGTATCACTCCCCACGGGCGTTCGGCTGCCATCAATCTCAGCAACTCGGTGCGATGGCGAATGTCGATGACGCGCACCGCGACGCCCGGGCAGCCGATGAACTGGTCCAGCCGGCTCAGCGTCCCAGCGCTTCCATCATCGACGGCGATGACCTTGGCTCCGTGGCGGCGCAAGCACCGGACAACGGGCACTCCAATAAGACCGGCGGCACCGGTGACCAGCACCGTGCGGCCAGCGTGTTGATGGTCGATCACATGCCACCTCCCGATACGGCGAGCAGCGCCCTGGGCGCGGTGACCTGCGAGATGGTCGCGACACCGTACCTGTCGAGGTCAGTGCGGGCCTTCGGGGTGCCCGCGCGTTGTGGAGGGCAGGCCCCGGCTGCCCGCGACGCTGACAGCCCGGAGGGGCTGTGCAGGCTCGCAGGTCCACCGAATGGTCCGCTGTCCCTTCACCGGTTCAGCGGGAGTGCCGGTTCGCGCCGAGTCGCCACCGTACGTGCCGGCACCAATCCCACCCCATCCGACCCACTACCGTGATCACACGCACCGTGACGCGATCGTCCTTACGCAGGCTGGCGGTCAGCAGCGGGAAGCCCGTTCGCACGCTGAGTACAGCAAATCGGGGTGGTACTGGGCAGCGCGGTCACTCCGGTCTCCCCCGTTATGACTTCGGTAGTCGGGTGGGTCGGCGGCGGCCTGGGTTGGGTCGGGGTCTGCCCGAGGTTGCCGGCTCGGGTGCTGGGGATGGTGCTGCCCGGTGGGGGTGGTCCGAGGTGTCGTTCCT
>Ga0136617_10000348_pt1 | contig 37752 bp, 37 predicted proteins | sample AntDrymUQ3222106_2_FD_129672 | JGI IMG/M metagenome (GOLD analysis project Ga0136617, IMG submission 129672) | Polar desert sand microbial communities from Dry Valleys, Antarctica - metaG UQ322 (21.06) | ecosystem: Environmental > Terrestrial > Soil > Desert | place: Antarctica: Dry Valley... | reverse complement strand
TTCCGTCCTGGCTCTTTCGATTGCCAGTCGGGTTCCTAGTTACTCCTTAGCTGGCCTTACACACTTCGACGAACATATGGGATGGTTGACTACTCCTTTCCCCGGGGGCTACGCTCCCCCTTGTACTTGAACCATTTCCAGGTCCCCTGTGATTTCGTGGATCGTTCTCATCTCTCCGCCAAGCAAACGATCCACGAAGCACACGAAGCACCACGAAACGAGGTCAGAAAAGTACCAATGAAAAATGTCAAATGAGAAATGGAAAATGCCTGCCTCCCGCCGCCTGCCTTCTGCCATCTGCCTCACGCCTGGAAACCCTTCCCTAAACAAACTAATGACTCCGGCGCAATCTTGTGTGAAGATAGGCAAAACTTGAAATGGAGGCTTACATTTTGAAGAGAACCCTTCCGCAGTTACTTTTATTAGTCCTTTTAGTGTTGGGAATAATTACCGCGGCCCGGGCGCAAACCACTCAGACGCTTGCTGTGAACGGTGCGAGCACGGATTCAAATAGTGCCCATAGTCAAACGGTACCCGCTGCTCTGGCAGCTTTGCCTGAAGCAGACACGCTCATTTTCATCAACTCGCGTCGCATCTTAAATGAAGCAGCGCCGCGTCTGATGCCGGAAAAAGATCGGGCGGACTTGCGTAAGACTTTCGCCGATATGAAACAGTTCGCCGGAGTGGATCCATCGAATGTGGACTACATTGTGATCGCGGTCAGGTTCAGGAAACCGACCGCAGAGCTGACTTTCATGCCGCCGGAATTCATGGCGGTGGCTAGTGGTGATTTCAGTTCCGACTCACTGATGGTGCTGGCCAGGATGGCCTCAGAAGGAAAGTTGCGCGATGAGAAGTATGGAACGAAGACCCTCGGGCTGATGACCATAGACCCGATCGCCAAGGAAGCGGAGAAGAATCCCATACTCAAATCATTTTCAGAAGTCGCTATAGTTCCACTCAATGCCACCACCATTGCCGTAGGCTCAACCGCCTATTTGAAAGCAGCAATCGACGCCGAAGAAGGCAACAAACGCATCAGTTCGGAGAGCCTCAATTCCCTCCTGCGCGATCCGAGTGCCCTGATTAGTATCGCCGGGGCGCCGTTAACATCGTTCAGTAAGACTTTTGGCCTGCTCGGCACAGAAGCTAATGCCAGAGAGCCGCGTTGTGATTCGAAATTTGGCGACTTTTATGCCGCCTTAACCATGGATGCTTCCAACTTTATGTTGCGCGGCGCCCTGAACGCTGATAATCCGGACACAGCAAAGATAATTAACAGTCTGATTAATGGTCTGCTGCGACAGGCCACGTCATCAGTGCCTGACCCGGCAGCACAGTCTCTGCTCAAGGCACTGTCCATTACTCCCCAGGAGAATGAAATAGTGGTACGAGCCGACGTCCCCCAACAAATGGTGCTCGATATAATCAAGGAGCAGATGAAACCAAAGAAGAAGGCAGTGGATTCATCGGTGGCGCCTGCAACGAAAGAGCCCCCCACCAGGAAGCGCCCCTTAAGGCGACGGAGCAGGAGAAGCAGTTAAAGAAGAACGAGCCGCGGTTGAACGCCGATCATGGGCCAAAATAGTTGGATTAGGCTACGCTTTTTAAGATCCGCATCATCATCGGCTACGACATGAACACCCTCGCATCGGCCCCGGTAGCCGAGTCGCAAGGAGATTTCAAATGCACAAGTCCACCAGACTGGGCGTAGCAGTAGCTTTGGCACTGGCATCTCTTGCCCTGACGCTGCAATCATTCGGCCGGGGTGGGCCGGGCGAACCAGGCCAGCAGAATCAGTCTAAAAACAAATCCGATAACCCTCCGGCCGCGACACAACCAGATCCTCAGGTCACACCGGATTTTTCCAAGAGCACTTGGGACCTTCCCGCGGATGCGGATAAGACGAAGAACCCTGTCGAGGCCACGGAATCATCAATTGCCCAGGGGAAGGAGCTCTTCATGACCAGGAAGGGCAATTGCATTTTCTGCCACGGAGAGACAGGATCTGGAAACAAAGAAAACTTGGCCCACTAAGACGGGTCCCTGCCGATCTTTCAGATCACAGAAGAATGCCCAAGCTCCCAGACGGCGAAATATTTTGGAAAATTACCAAAGGTATCCCTGGGATCATGCCAAGCCGCGAGAAGCTGACTGAGGAAGAGCGCTGGCACCTTGTGAACTTTGTCCGCACTCTGGCTAAGGAAAAATCCAAAGCGTAAGTTGTCGGCCGTCCGATCTCTCCTCGCGAGTTCGCATCGTTGGAGAGTTAAAGCAGAATGAGCCGCTGATTCGCACCAGGACGTCGATCTGAAAAAGCGGCAATTAGGAGGCAGCAAGTCAAAGCTCGACCTCACTTAAGCCAATTTGGTCAAGATCTGATCGCGTTCATCCGCGCAAATCCGCGGCTAGGACATGAATAAGATTTGCCCAGCCATTACTTGAAAAACAGCTCGACGTATTCTCGCAGCTCGGCAATAGACGCTTCTGAAATAAGGGGCACCACGCGCACGGCGCAACCCTCCGGGATCTTGCTCGCCATTCGGGAGTCAGTGATTACCAAAGCGGTTGAGCGCAGACCCTTTTGCCAGCCGGGCGCACGCGCATCTCGAACATTCAGAGCGTCCGGCTGAAGACCCGCCGCGATAAGAATTGTGCGCGCGCGACGCAAAAATTCCGGCCAGCAAGAAACCACGCTGATTAGTGCATGCGCGGCCGGCGATTTCTCACCTTGCATTGACGCAGGCACAGAATGGGAATGGAGAGCGACGAAGTCCACGCCTTCCGGCAATGAAGCGCGCGCCCGATCAGCCTGACTATACATGACCACGGGCACGGCGCCGGCCAAGACCTCAGCCGTGCACTCAGCGAAACCGATCCCGGCGACTTGCGCTCCGGTCGCTTTCTCGATTTCGATACTCAAGATCAAGCGCAGCTCCGAGTCCGGTTCGATCACCAGAAAATGATCTGGGGGCTGCAGGGTTAGCCAGCGTCGCAAGCCTAATTGAATGTCTGTAAGCGAAAATTGCTGCTGACGCGCACTCTTGAAAAACATCGAGATTAACTGATCCAACTGCAAACTTCCGTCGAATGGCTGTTCCGCCGCTCGTGCTTTCACATAAACGCCACTGCCCTTGCGAAACTCTACCCATCCCAATCGCGTCAGCTCTCTAAAGGCCGCGCTGACCGTGTTGGCGTGAATCTTGTGACGCCGGGCCAGCTCCCGGGTGCTTGGCAAACGCTCGTTCGCCTTCAGGTCATTGCTGACTATGCCCAGAATAATCTGCGTAACCAGCTGTTCGCGAAGGGGAACTTCACTGCTTTTTGAGAGCCACAAACGCATGGGAAGAGAGAGGTGACTGCGACGAGCTGTTGAGCATTCAATCGGAGTCGCGCGGAGAATACCACGGTCATGCTTCTCGACGCGTAGCGTCGCCGCGAGTTTAGCCCGGTCTTCCAAGGCCGGGAAAGCGAAGATCAAAATATTTCGTCGCGTCAGCGACGAGTTGTCTTAGAGGTCATGAACCCGGCCGTAAAAGCCGGGCTAAACTCAATCTTTCCTCGGGGATGGAGCGCCATAAGGTCGAAAGAGCAATCACTAATGTTAACCGTCGCTCGCTACGATTTACCATTTGGCATTTACCATCTAACATTAGCCAGATATGGATTCAATGTCGTCAGCGATCGCGGTCCTTACGGCAATGATCACGCCGGCCGTACTGATTTCCGCCTGTGGAAGCATGATCCTCTCCACCTCGGGCAGACTAGGTCGGGTCGTGGATCGAGTTCGGGCCCTCTCGGATCGACTGGAAGAAATGGCTGAAAAACCAGGGGGCACTGAAGTTGCGAGAGAGAGGCAAGCCGTGATCTTTTCACAGTTGGACAAACTAACGAGCCGAGCCCGCATTCTGCAACGTTCCATGGTTACCTTTTACGTAGCCCTGGGACTGTTTGTAGCGACCAGCGTGGCCATCGGCGTGGTCGGAATTGCTGGCAATCAACGTTACAACCTGGTGCCGGTGATCGTGGGCATGCTGGGCGCGTGTTTTCTTTTCTATGGCAGCATGTTGCTGATATTCGAGGCGCGCCTGGCGCTCAGTACGATTCATGCTGAGATGGATTTCATCTGGCGGCAAACGACTCGGGTCGCGCCGCCTGATTTGGTTGAGCATCACAAGCCGCACTTCGTTCACTTCAGAAGACATCAATCAAATTAAGCTGTAGTTGCCAAGACGTTCAGGCTGAATGAAACACCCATCTTATATTTCGTTACTTAAATCAGGCGAGTTGGAGCGCCGCGTCGAAAGGCTGGAAGCATTGCTTCAGCGCTGCACGGTTTGCCCGCTTGAATGCCTAAACAATCGACTCAACAATGAGCTTGCCGCCTGTTATTCCGGAAAGCTACCCATCGTCTCTTCCTACACCCCGCATTTCGGTGAAGAGCCTGTCCTAGTGGGAAAACACGGCGCCGGCAATATTTTTTTCGGTAATTGCAACCTGCGTTGCGTCTATTGCCAGAATTACCAGATCTCCCAAACTCACAAGGTACAGATCAAAAACGAGGTGACCCAGGAGCGACTGGCGGCGATGATGCTCGAACTCGCGTCGCAGGGCTGTCATAACATCAACTTCGTGTCGCCAACACATTTCGCGCCGCAGATGGCCCGTGGAATTCTCATAGCTGCCCGGGAGGGTTTGCGGCTACCGATCGTTTACAACACCAACGCCTATGATTCCGTGGAAGTGCTACGACTTCTCGACGGCATCGTTGACGTTTACCTGCCCGATCTGAAATATGCCGAAGATGAAGCAGGTTATCTCTACTCGAAAGTGAAGGGTTACAAGGAATACTCGCGGCTGGCAATTACTGAGATGTACCGGCAAACGGGAGATGAGCTGGTTTTGGGCGAAGATGGACTGCTCAAACGTGGCCTGGTTATCCGGTTGCTCGTTTTGCCGAACGATATTGGTGGGGTGCGGGATTCGCTGGAATGGATTAGAGACGCGTTAAGTCCCCGAGTGGCTATTTCCCTCATGGCCCAGTACTATCCAACAAACAAGGCGGTTACGAACCCGCGCCACATTCTGCTCTCGCGGCGAATCACCGAATCTGAGTGGCTGCGGGCGGTGTCTGCTCTTGCAGAGATGGGAACGGAAGCAGGCTGGATGCAGGAGTTTGACGGCGCAGCCTTCTACTATCGTCCTGATTTTACAAACTCAGATACGCCGTTCAAAGACATCCGTGATTTTAGAGCTTAACCAGCAGCTCTTGACACGATCCACTTTTTGACACGATCCACTAATTCCCACGAATCGACACTAACAAGATTCGTGTGTGCGTGATTTCGTGGATCGTTTTAAGTCGGTGGGACATTGCTCAAACAACGAGCAACTGCGGACTTCCTTGAGGCACACAAAAGCACAAAGGAAAATGAAATTAGAACACGACTCTGCAGTCAAATTTTCTTACAAAGATTATTGGCTGGTTTTCAATTGGTGGGTGGTGTGTTCTGTAACAGAAGCTAAAGTCTGCTCACCCACGTTGAGTGCCTTCGCTGATACTTCCGGGATGAATCCAGGCGCCGGCGAGCCCGCTGTCTTCATATTCAAGTCGAGGGTTTTCTGAGCCTGTGCCTCTTCCGCATGCTCTCTAACTTGCTTGCGCGGAAGCGTAAACATCAGACCGTTAAGGATCAATGCCAGACCGATGAACAGCATTGTCATCCCGGGTATTACCGTCACCAATAGATCCTCCTCAACCATGCTGGCCACGATACCTCCGAAAGTTGCGCCGAGACCGATGAAAGTGACAATAATTCCGGCGCGGAGCCGCCGCAGTCGCCGTTCAGCCGGTGACTCCAGAAACTTTTCGATCTGGGGCAAGACTTCTTGGGTAACCTTCTGCAGCTCACTGGATGACTCAGTCATGCGTATCTTATCGGCGATGGCTCGTCCGATATGATTTCGCGCCGAGACTGCCGACTCTGTAATGGCGTCGGGTCTCTCCAGCGTGAGGCGTACTGATCGCAAGTCAGTGCCACAGGCGCGGCAATACTGGCTAAGTTGTCTTTCCTCGGATCCGCAAGAGGGACAATACATGACGTTGGTTTATACGGCGGATTCAGGCGCAAGGTTCCAGAGGCCAAGTGATAAGAGATGAGTGATGACCGATTGCCGATTTCCAATTGCCATTTTCGTCTGGGTTCAAGCAGTGTCGAAACTCTGGGGTTTTACCGCTCAACCCTGTGTGTGACTAGCCAATCGATAATCGGCAATCGGCAATCGGCAATCGGCAATCGGTTAGTCCTTATCACTCATCATCATTACTACTCCTCCACCTTCACGCCTCGCCAAAAAGCTAAGTGATTTTTAATCTCGGCAGCCGCGTCTTTGGGCTGGGGGTAATACCACGCTGCATCCTTATTCACCTGTCCGTTAACTACCACATCGTAGTAACTTGCCTCGCCCTTCCACGGACAGGTGGTGTGCTTGCTACTCTCCTGAAAATAAACTTTGTTGATAGTCTCAGGAGGAAAGTAATGATTCCCCTCAACCACTATTGTCTTGTCGCTTTCCGCAATGTTTACGTTGTTCCAGGTTGCTTTCATGGAGCTATCGTAAACCGTAAATCGTGAATCGTAAATCGTAAATCGTTAATCGTAGTTGGACGGTGGTGCCGCAACTCGATCGGGTGCTAGTCAACTACAGAACCGAGGAGCCGTAGCAACCGGGTTCAACTCAACCAGCGCCAGAGGCGCGGCAGAAGGTAGCCAGCGGGCAAGCGCTTGGCGCGCCGCCCCTGGGGGACGTCAATAACACGACCCGCCCTAAAAGGGCGCAAAACCTCAAAAAATTGAATCTTGGAGATGTTGAAACTGGAGCACGATTGAAGACGACGAGCGTCATGTTTGGTGATGCTTGCTGCACCCTTTCAAGGCGGTAATGTTTGTCGGACTTGATCCAGGGGCTGCGCGCAAAGCCGCTTGCCCCTGGCTACCCTCTGCCGCGCCTCCGGCGCTAGTTAAGTTGACCCGCGGTTCAGGAATTACGATTTACGATTCACGATTTTCGATTCATAATTCACGGAAGGGTTCCGCCGCTTACAGAAGGCAGGATGGTGATTTCAGATCCGCCGGAGATCGGCGTGTCGAGGAGTTGCTTGCGGCGGATGTTTTCGCCATCGACAAAGATGTTCACATGCGTCCTCAGCTGACCCTGTTCGTTCACGACGCGATCACGCAAACCTAGGTGCAGCTGCCACAATTCATGCAGCGCTTCACCAACAGTCGTGGGCGAAGAGTCCACGGGAATCTCACTAAGTCCGTTAGTGAAATCGGCGAGAAAGCCGGCGATGTTGAAAGTGATCATGCAATTGTCAGTTGTTTGTGGTTCGTGGTCCGTCGCAAACGAAAAACGAAATACCTCTAATCCAAAAACTATCCCAACTGACTACTTACTACTGACTACTGACACTGCCTTAAGGCAGTATCCCTTCCGGCACGAGCCAGGGATGCATGTCGATTGACAACCTCCCAGCCTGCACGGACGGGTCAGACGCCGCTAGTTCTTTCGCTTCCTCCAAGGAGGCAACTCTGAAAACGAAAATCCCACGCAGTTGACCGTTGTCGCCAAAGGGCCCAGCCACAACTAGCTTCTTGGTTTCTGCCAATCTATTGATGTTCGCGATGTGCGCCTTTTGTAGTTCCTCGGTTTGAGGAGTCTTCTCCGGAGTCCATTTTGCTCCGCGCGAAAGGAAGCCAATGTAGGCGGTAGTCTCTTCACAGGCGAAGCGGCCTTCTTCATTACCTCTTCCGACCACCAGGGATGCATTTCGACCGAGAAGTGGCCTGCCTTAACGGCCGGATCAGCATCAGCCCATTCGCGGGCTTCCCCCGCGGACTTCGCACGCAACACATAGAGGCCACGGATTTCACCATCATCAGTAAGCGGTCCACCGATGACTGTTTTACCCGACTCAAGCAAGCTAATGACGTAAGCGAGATGCTGCGCGAGAATCTCGGCTCTCTCCGGCGTTTTCTTATCCGTCCACTGTGGGCCGCGTTTTAGCAAAGCCATGTGGAACTCCACCATCTTGAATGCCGGAGCAGGCTTCTCCTGAGCAAACAGCGGGGCTGACGTCTGCACCAGAAATAAAGAAATGATTAGAAGTATTTTCATCATTTTTCCCTTGCGTATGTAGTCCCGTGCAAATTCGCGGTTGCGGTGGACTACTTGATAAAACTCTTAGGCGACGGCCGTCTTAACACAAACCACAGCCGGCAAGCCTTCCATAATCGCGCTCCACGACTCTCCCCCATCCTTGGTACTAAAAAGTTTGCCGTTGCGCGTGCCGAAATAGAGACCGGCCGACTCACGATTGTCGCCCGCCATGCCGTCGCGAAGCACAGTCTCAAAAGCGTTCTCCTGCGGCAGGCCGTTTGTGAGTGGCTCCCACGACTCGCCCGCGTTTCGAGTGCGATAGACGCGCAGCTTGGCTTCCGGAGTGCAGCGAAACTCATCGGACTCGAGCGGAATGATGTAGGCCGTGTTCGGATCGTTATGATCTACTTCGATGGCGAAGCCGAAATCCGAAGGCACACCATTAGCGATGTCCTGCCAGGAATCGCCGCCATCATCGCTCCGATAAAGTCCCCAGTGGTTCTGCAGGAAGAGACGCTTGGGATTCGAAGGATGACTGACGATCTTGTGTACGCACTGGCCAAACTCCGGATACCTTTGCTCAGGCGGCAGAAACTGCGCGCGCACGCCTTTGTTGCGAGCCTCCCAGGTTTTCCCGCCATCGTCCGTGCGATAAACGCCTCCGGTAGAAATCGCGATGTGCATGCGCTCCTTGTCAGCAGGATCGGGCAGAATGGTATGCAGACATAACCCACCGCCGCCTGGCTGCCATTGCGGGCGATGTGGATGATCGTAGAGTCCCTTTACCAGCGACCAGGTCTCGCCGGCATCATCTGATCTAAAGAGAGCAGCAGGCTCGATCCCGCAGTAGAGTGTGTCGGCTCGGCAGCGTTACCGGGCACAATCTGCCAAATCTGTTTGACTGAATTCTCGGCGTCTTCGGGAAACTTAACACCGTATGTCTCCGGCTCCGTCCACGTATTGCCAAAATCGTTCGAGGTACTCAGGTAAGAACCCCAGTAGGAGCTGTTCACTGCAGCCCAGAGACGATTGCGGCCGTCACGAGCGTCGTAGGCCATGGCGTATATCGCCCGGCCAGGAAAATACGGCCCGCCCACTTCCCAGTTTTTCCTGGAGGCGTCGGAGCGAAGAACAAAGGCACCTTTCATTGTGCCGACGAGCAGCAGAGGATCACCGACTTGAGGGCTAACGTAACTTGTCGCAGGCATAGGGGACCTCCGGAGAAGTATATTTTGGGGCGAACGAGTCTGAGTTTAATGGGACTGATGATTCGACGCAAAGTGGTAACCGATATCCTGTTTCGGTATTGTCCCGGACGAGAATATCACTCGGTGCCACTCAACTACGGAACCGACGAGCGGACCGGTGTCCCCAAACGGGCAGCCCGCTTGGGGTGGTGGATGCGACCGGGTCTGGATGGAACGCCTAATCCTTGGAATGTAAGTAGTACCCCAACCCATTGAAATCGGGAAGTTAAAAAAAGCGGCCTCCCTTTCCCTACCTGAGTGCAATAGCAACAATACCCGGTCGCTACCGCTTCGTTCTGTGATTGAGTCGCCCTATCAAGGACTTAGGCTCTCAAGATTACTGCCAGCTCTCAGGCTCGTGCCTGACATCCAACGCCACCTGGTTAAGCCGGCCGGCTTAGATAGGATCGCAGCACTGGCGGCGTTGTCTTCCGCAGTAGAGCACTCTTGGCTTTCCATTCCATCGTCCGGCTGAGTTCAACGAGAAACTTTGTCTCGCCGGATTCGAGTATAGAAACCGCAACTCCGTCGCGATAGAGGATGCGGTTGGACGTGTGAGCCGTGATGCGTGCGCCGGGGGTAATGATACCCACCAGGTTCAAAGGATCGGCAGCACTCACCGAGATCATGTTGTCGTGGGCCGGCGCCCGGCGTATTGCGCGCATCATCCCGACTGCTTCCGGCAGCGCAAACTGTTCACCGGAGATTCCAGCTACAAACCTTCCGCCACGAATCTCACCACGCGCCTCCAGCCGATGATAGGTACGGAGCAGCACTCGCCAGGGCAACGTCAGACCTTCGCGTTCAAGTAAACGCTTGAAAACAACTCCGTAACGTTTGAGCAGGATGCGAGCGACCTTTTCTATTATTTCGGGAGCGGGTGCGCTGCCTATGTTTGACTTGGTCGCTAGCACCACCCCAGGCGGGCCGCCCGTTTGGCGACCCAGATCTGCTCGCGGTTCTGACAAGTCGCTTGGAGACGAGTCAAGCACCCCAGTTAGGCTGCCCAGCTGGAGACCCCGCACATCCGCGGTCCCAGTATTACGGTGAAGGAGGCTCCAGCGTCCGGCGCTGGACATCTCATATACCGCTTCGCGACGTTTTCTTCTGGCAGCCGCTTGAGTCTTGCGATGTGAGGGCGTAAGCAATGCGCGCAGTCCGGTGAAGCTATCTGACACTACCAGACCGCTAGCTACCAGGTCAGCCAGCGATTCCTCGACTTGGCTGCGCAGAAGTTTAGTGCCCTCAACGATGTCGGAGAAGAACGACGCGCCGCGGGCTTTCAAATAGTCGCAGACCTCCTGGGTCACTGTTGAGAATGTCATTTCCTCAACCACCGGGCGCGGAAACACCGAGTTCCAGACGGAAAAGTCTTTGCGTCTCAAGAGCGCGATAGGCGTACTCCGCACGGGCCCTGAGCGCGACTTTTCAGAGCAATTTTTCGAAACAGTAGCGGGCGTCAGCCGCGCCCAAACAACCTCGCCTGACAAACACAAGGCGTCGAGCCAGGCCGGATCGTATTCGACTAAGCGACTCGGAAAGATCTCACCTTCCCACGCCGCGGCCGGCGCCTCGAAGCCTTCGAGTTGTTCAATCAGCGCCAGCAAACTTTGCGGTCCTTCCATTTGATGATCGGGCGCAACCTTCTGCCAGGACAATAGGAAGCGAACGAAGTCGGCAGTCGCAACCGGCTCAATTTCCTGTCGCAAGCGGTTCAGTGTGTAGCTATGTATCCTCGCGAGCAGTCGCCGGGCACACCACTCAGTTTCGTCGATCCCCGGTGTGAAGCGACCGCGGAGCACAAACCCCTCGGCCTCAAGTTTCAGCAGAGCGCCGTCAACGTCTCTCACTCCGAGTCCTGCCGAGGTAGCAAGGCCCCTCGCCGTCACCGGTCCCAAGCCTTCAAGACGACCACGCAGCAGTTCGACCAAGGCATTCTCAAATGACCACGTGGTTTCGATAAATGACGCAGGTGCCGTGATCAACGGCTGTAGAGTTGCGGATGGAAATAGTGCTTGCAACTGCGGCAGCCGCTCCGCTGCAACCCAAAGCCTTTTTCCTGCTGGGACCGCAGGCGTCTCGCCTGCATCGTCTAAGCTAAACTCGATACTTGAGGAAGCCTCTGGCGTAACCCCGGCAGGCGGGACGCCTGCGATCCCGGCATCGGGCACTCCTGCGCACCCGGCCTCGAGCACGGCTGCGCGTCGATCGCCCGATAACATTTTCAGAAACTCTTGCCACTCTGGAGTCGTTACGCCAGCCTCATCAATTTCATTCGAGATCGAACGCTGGCCCGCTGATTCTTCTACCGCAAACTCACCCAGGATGCCTTCCGCTTCAGTGATGAACCCCAATTCCACGAGGGCGTCGTGAAGCTCGTCCGGGTTCTGAACTTGCGGCCAGGCTTCCTGACGCACCCGGTCGATTGCCGCCTGGTCCAGGCTGCCGATATCCGCCGCAGTTGCCGGATCGAGCCATCGTCGCTGAGACACAGCTCGCGTGCGTCGCTCCTCCAACGGAGCGTCGTCAAGGTAAGCGTAGGGCCGGGCATTGAGTATTTCCGCGGCTAGCGGTGACGGTTCCAGCAGGTCGCGGGCAAAGAGGTTCTTTTCGTTGCGTTCAATTGCCGCCAGGAGTGCTTCAAGGCCGTCGACATCCATGGCCTCTTCGAGACAATCGCGCACCGTTTGACTCACCAGGGGATGCTCGGGAATCTCACGTTGACCGGTAAGATTCTCCGCGCAGGCGACTTGATCGGGAAAGACTGCAGTCAGCAAGTCCTCTGCGTTCATCCGCTGCAGCTGGGCGGGAATCTTCTTGCCGCCGCGTCTTCGGAGCACCGCCAGAGCGCGAGTCACGTTCCAGCGCCAGCGGATGTTCCACATCGGCGCATCAAGCAACGCCTGACACAGCAGTTCGCGAACGGTTTTCGAATTCAGGTAATGGAAAACGTCTTCCAGTGGAAAACTGTGGGTAGGACCCAGAGAAAGAACTATGGCATCCTCTGTTGCCGCAGCCTGCAACTCAAAATTGAACTGGCGGCAAAAGCGCTTTCGCAACGCCAGACCCCAGGCACGATTCAGCCGGCTGCCAAAAGGCGAATGCAGCACGAGTTGCATGCTGCCGCTGTCGTCGAAGAAACGTTCGAGGACGATGTTGTCGAGCGTCGGCATCACACCGAGTGCGGCTTTGGCCGCAGCAAGATACTCAACCATTTGTTCCCCCGCGGATCGGGAGATTCCGACTTCGTCCGCCAGCCAGTCAACTGCCGCCCCGAGTTCAACCCTTGGCCCTTCTAAGTTGACTTCTTCACTTCGCAGCTCTTCGGAACGGCCGGCGTCATCCGCTTGGCCTAAACCTTCTGCGGTCTCAAGGTGACTCGCGTTACCGTTGGAGTGAAATGTCACTCTATCGACAATTTCGTCTCGCAGCCGCGAAACAGCCGCCGAAAGTTCAATTGTGCGAGAAGGAGCCTCCCCCAGCCAGAAAGGAATCGACGGGGGTTGTCCCGCTGCATCTTCAACCCTCACCTTTCCCTGCTCGACACGAAGCACTCGCCAGGAGGCATTTCCCAGCTGGAAGATATCGCCCTGCAAACTCTCGATCGCGAAATCTTCATTGACCGAACCAATCACCAGGCCACTTGGTTCAAGCACCACGGCATAATCCGCTGTATCGGGAATCGCCCCCCCTGAAGTGATGGCGGCCAGCTTCGCGCCGCGCCTACCTCGCAAGCGCTGGTTGACTGCATCATGATGTAAATAGGTTGAACGACGACCGCGCTTTGTCGAAAATCCATCAGCAAGCATGCGCACGATGGCGTCGAAATCCTTCCGCTCGAGATTACGATATGGAAACGCTCGCCGGACCATCGCAAAGAGGGCGTCTTCAGTCCAGTCTTCAGCTGCCACGGTGGCCACAATTTGCTGCGCCAGGATGTCGAGGGGCTGTTCCGGAATCGAGAGTCGATCCAGCTCGCCTCTCCGCACCGCATCAATCAAAGCGGCGCACTCCACCAATTCATCACGCGAGAGCGGAAAGATCCTGCCTTTTGGGAAACCGGCAACCGTGTGGTTTGATCGTCCGACCCGTTGCAGGAAACTGGCAATTGAACGCGTGGAGCCGATTTGGCAAACCAGATTGACGTCCCCGATATCGATCCCCAGCTCCAATGACGCGGTGGCAATTAAGGCACTCAATTCCCCAGCTTTCAATCTCTGCTCTGCCGCGAGCCGCTGTTCGCGCGCGAGGCTGCCATGATGGGCAGCAATGTTCTCATCGCCAATGCGCTCTCCCAGATGACGCGCCACGCGCTCGGCAAGTCGGCGCGTGTTCACGAATACGAGGGTGGTTTTATGTTCTCTGATGAGCTGTGCCAGCCGGTCATAGACCTCATCCCAAACGTCGCCGGACATCACCGCCTGCAGGGGCGACTCCGGAACCTCAATTGCCAGGTCAAGCTTGCGCGTGTGTCCGGTATCAATAATGCTGCAGTTTGGCCGGCCGTCCGAACCGATTTCAGCCGAGCCCACGAGAAAGCGAGCCACCTCATCAATGGGTCGCTGCGTTGCGGACAAACCCACGCGAATGAGCTTGGAATTTCTGATATCGGATTTCGAATTTCGAATTTCGTTTTGCAGGGGCCGGCTTATCAATTCCTCAAGACGTTCAACCGAGAGGGCCAGATGCGAGCCGCGCTTGTCTCCGACAACGGCGTGAATTTCGTCAAGAATTAGTGTACGGGTGGTCTGCAACATTCTGCGGCCACCATCGCTGGTCAGCAAAATGTAGAGCGATTCAGGTGTGGTTACGACGATATGCGGCGGGCGCTTGGTCATCGCGGTGCGTTCGGCCGCAGGCGTGTCGCCAGTGCGCACTAAGGTGCGAATGCTGATCTCCGGGAGCCCCATGGCTCGGAGTTCCTGCTGAATTCCCTCGAGCGGAATCTGCAAATTTCGCTGCACGTCGTTACTCAGAGCCTTTAACGGTGAAACGTAGACCACGTGAGTGGTATCGTCGAGATTTCCCTCAATGCCCAGCCGAACCAGATCATCAATAGCCGCGAGAAATGCGGCGAGTGTCTTACCTGAACCAGTGGGCGCGGCGATAAGAGTGTTGCGGTGCGCTTTGATTGCCGGCCAGGCGAGCTCCTGCGAGGCCGTGGCTGAGGGAAAACTCTTTTGAAACCAGCGTGCGACTGCTGGGTGAAATATTTCGAAATTCATGGGGGAGGGATTATAGCGCGAGGCGTCCAAAATTGCACACATGAAACACTGGCCTAGGAGTGGAATCTAGACGGCGACGCGATCCCGGTTCGAAGAAGCAGACGGCAGGAGCAGGAGGCAGGGGAAGAGAAGGCATTTTCCATTTCTCCTTTTTCATTATTTTTCATTGGTCATTTTCTGATCTCATTTTCGTGGTGCTTCGTGGATCGTTTTGCTTGACCGACAAATCAGAACGATCCACGAAATCACACGAACGTATACGAACAAGGAATCAACAACTCGCGAATCCCAAATCAGAAATGGAAAATACTTCCCCTTCCGTCTGCTCCTGCCGTCTGCTTCTGCCGTCTGCCTCCTCCTTCGACCCAAATCACCCTTCGCAAGCTGCCTTCAGATTGTCGAGCGCCACAGCCCAGGCGGCCCGCAGCCCATCAGCTTCAGGCCGCGTTTGAATCCTGGTGTGGTTTACCAGCAGGCCCGTTTTCCCTTTCCCTTTATCCTGAAACTGCACGTCCACCTGGGTAGGTGCGGAGAGACCTTTATTTTCGAAAGTCATGCGGATGTCTTTGTTCTCGCGCACGCGCAGGAACTTGCCGCGGTCGCCGTCCTTGTTCTCGAAAGCGCCACCATCTTTCACCTCAGCTTTAGTCACGACTCCGAACCACTTGCTAAGTTCTGGTCCGCTCGACCAGGCGGCGAACACTTCCGCGGGTGGGGCGGCAATCGTCTTAGTGGCGCAAACAAAGTAGCCCTCGAACAATCCGTCTTTCTTGCGCACATCATGGTGCTTTTCATATTCGACCGCAATCGTGGCACACCACCACGGATCAACTTTCTGTTCGTAGAGGAGGTTATTGATCGCGCGTCGCCCCTGCTTCAAACCATCAATCTTATCCAGAGCGACGAACCACTCATCAAGTGTCTGCCCTGTCGCCGCCTTGGCCGCTTCGTTCGTAACCGGGTGATCTGATTTAAAAGTGCTTTTCATTGAAGTCGCTCCTTTTTCTATCCGCAGATTCGCAGATTAAGCAGATTAGGACCCCTCTAAGAATAGAAAGAGAGCAGACCCGCCAGGGTCTGGCCCGTCTGGCATTTTCTGTTCCCGTCTGCGAAATCTGTGTAATCTGCGGATTTACCGCCAGGCGCCGATAATCGCGCCCATGATCACAAAGGCAACAGTCATGTAACCCCCGTTGATCGCAATGTACTGCCAGGGCCGGTTCTCGAAGACGCCGATGATCGCGACCGCCATCGCCACCCAACCAAGTCCCGCCAGCCCGCCCGCGACCATCCCCCTGATAACATTAGTCGTGGGGCCCGCGAGAAACATAGCCAGGTTGAGCGCCATTACCAGCGAAAAGAGAAACGACCAGCCAAACATCCGCGCTTTGCTAAAAGTCTGCAGATCAGCTTCTGAAAAGCTGTTTACTCGCATCCAGGATTTGCCAAAAAGCACCGGTGAATACCACAGGCCTCCCAGCACAAAAGTCGATAGGGCCGCTGCCAGCACCGCAAAGTAGTTGATAGTTGAAAAGTCCATGGTCACTCCTCCTGAGAATTAATTGTGAATAAGAGATTGGCCGCGGATCTACGCGGTTTACGCGAATCAGAACCGAATACAAACGCTTTGAATGAACTTCATAAAGTCGGTTAAGTCAGATCCTTACTGTAATCAGCTCCTTGGCAGATCCTCGTTGTCTGCGAATTCCGCGGCCAATTCTTCTTCGGCAACTGCAGTTTTACCGAAGCAAATAGATATGTATTGTAAAAAATTAACCTGGGCGGGTTGGCTGGTTAAGCGATGGGGATGAAGTTGACGTAATCGCCACGCTGCGTGAGATAAGTGGATGGATTAAGCCCAGAGAACGACTGAAACTCTTTGATGAAGTGGGCCTGATCGTAGTAGCCACAGTCTAAGGCGATCGCTGACCATTCGATTGGGTTTTGTTGTTCTACCAGGTTCACCACTTTCTGGAACTTGCAGACGCGAGCGAAACTCTTCGGCCGCAATCCGACCACCTTTTCGAACTGCGAGATTAAGTGTTTTTGCGTGATGCCGATCATGCTCGCCAAATCGCGGATGGCCAGGAACTGCGGGGAGTGCTGCAATTGGTGCACTGCAAACGTAATCAGACGGTTAGGTTCCAGGGAACGCTGAACCTGTCGCAATAGAAACGCCTCCAGCCGCAGCAATCTGTCGTCTGGTGAATCAATCTCATGTAGTTCATCGCGAATCTCTTCAACCAGTCGCCCCCAAATCAAGTCCAACTCAGTTACTGATTCACTTAATTCCGAAATTGGGAAATGGAAGAATGGATAGGCGCCGCCCGGGCGAAAGCGAACGCCGACCATTGATTGGTTCGTTTCTGCACCGATGACAATGTATCGGGTCCGTTCACCGGAGATCCAGGCCTTCTTAACAGTGCGGAAGCCGTCAGCAGATTCGTCTTCAAAAATAGTCTTTGGCTGCGTGTCTAAATCAATTATCAGTTCAATGGCGCCATCGGGAAGAATCTTTTCGCGTCTGTAGCCTGATTCGAAGCCCTGGACGAGCCACATGTTCTCGACGAATTGGGAGAGAGGGAGCTGGGGGAAGTGTAGTTTGTGAATCATTGGGGCGGTAGTTATTCAAACTGCTTTTTAAATTCCGCAAATTGCTGTTGCAGGATTCGAAACTCTTCTTTCAAGCCTTCGATCTGTAGTTCGAGCTTCTCAACTTTGTCCGATTCGCCGAGCCTGGGCTGACTGGTCTTCGAATGTGCCTCCACTTCCGCAAGAAATTCCGGGCTCGGGGGCCCAGAAAGAAGATGAACGAACCGTGCATCTTTTTGTCCAGGCTGACGCGGCAGACGCACCACCATGGTTTCGGGTTCTTTTGAGATTAGCTCATTGAGGGTCGCTTCCACTTCCTCTAACCCGGAAAACTCATGAAATCTCGAAGCGCTACCGCGCAGCTCGCCCAACGTCTGCGGGCCGCGCAGCATCAGTGCCCCCATCACCGCCAGCTCTGGCGAGCTCAGCTGCATCACTTCCGGCATGACGTGCTTGTACTTGGGCACCCGGCTGCTGCTGCCATGAAAAACGTAACTAAGACTCTTCTCACGCAGAGTCTCCAAAGCGTGGGCGACAGTGTTTTCGTCGTATGCGGTTACCGGATTGCGGTTGTTCTTCTGATTACAGGCAACGGTCAATGAGTGAAGGGTCAAGGGATAGTACTCCGGCGTTGTGAGCTGCTTCTCAACCAGCGCGCCGAGCACTCGTATCTCTACATCGCTTAGCATCGTAGGCATCAACCGTTCAACTAACTCTCTAGCTTTTGGTAAATACGTTAGGGTAAGAGTCGCGTCTCTCAGAGATCTTTTGCACAACGAAATCCGGAAATCATCCAACGCTCGTGCGCGTGAAAGAAATTACGATAACTTGAACGAAGGTGGATCTGCGGCGTCGCATATGAGCCGCCACGCAGGACCTTCTGATTAACAAACCATTTATCGTTATATTCGTCGAATTCCGATTTAAACCCGGGATAGGGAACATAATCCGAACTCGTCCACTCCCACACGTCGCCTACCATTTGATGGCAACCGTAAGGGCTTTGGCCGTCCGGGAAAGCGCCCATCGGCGAGACTCCCCAAAGCTCATTTTCCAAAAGATTCGCCTTGGATTGATCCGCTGCGTCGTCACCCCAGGGGAAAGCCCTTCTGGCGCCAGTCGCAGGATCAAAGGAGGCGGCTTTCTCCCATTCGGCTTCGGTTGGCAAACGCTTTCCCACCCACTTCGCGTAAGCGGAAGCCTCGTAGTAGCTGACATGAGAAACGGGCTCGTCCGCCTTCATCTCAACCGGATGCAGGCCACTGAAATCTCGAATCATCCATTGGCCATCGTTAACTTCCCAGTAGAGCGGAGCTTGCCACTGCTCCTTCGACACCACTTGCCAACCTTCCGAGAACCACCAGCGAAAATCCCGATATCCTCCGCTGCTAATGAACTCGAGGAAATCCCCATTGCTTACCGGCGCACGGTCTATAGCAAAATTTTGAAGGAAGACCTGATGCGCGGGCTTTTCATTATCAAACGCGAACGCAGGGAACGCAGGCCTCCCGTCTGCGGCGGCAGAGGCCTCGCTTACCGCTGGGCTACTGCTCTGTGTCTCATGGCTCCCGGTACCGTACCCAAGCACGAACAGTCCGCCTTCTATTTCCGCCATTCCCTCAGCAGGTTGCGACGCCACCGGCGCTGGTTTCATCTCGGGCTGGTACAGGTCGCAGAGCAGGTGCTTGATGTCATAAACCAAGAGTTCCTGGTGTTGCATCTCGTGCTCCAGCCCCAGTCTTACGAGGGAGCGCACTTTGTCAGCCTGCGGGTTACCGGCCAGGTTATCCAGGAACCCAATCATCAAGTCGTCAATGTGCCGGCGATATTTGAGCGTTTCCTGCACGGTAGGTCGTGATCTGGTCCCGCGTTTCGCTCGCTCGATGCGGGCGCCGAACCCTTCGTAATATGAGTTGAAGTAGAACAGGAAATCTTCAGAGTAAGGCTGGTATCCAGGCAGATAACTCTGGAGCAGAGTCTCAAAGAACCAGGATGTATGTCCGATGTGCCATCGGGGCGGACTCATAAAATCGGCGGTCTGAATTACGTAGTCCTCAATTTCCAACGGTGCGACAATTCGCATGGTCCGCGCGCGCACCGTGCGGTAAAGCTCGGACAATGCTCCCGCGTACGTTCCTGTCAGGTCCTGCGTTGTTGAAACCATTGTTTTACCTAACCGTGATTGAGCACGCGCCTCGGTCCAATACCTGTCCTATCACCTGCGCCTCTGGGTAATTCTCACGCAAACGCGCCAGCAGGTGGGTCGCGCGCTCATGATGAATTGAAATCAGCATCCCTCCAGCCGTCTGCGGATCAAATAGCAAGCTACGAGTTTCTTTGCCAATCGAATCTTCGACTTCAATGTCCTTGCCCACATATTCTCGGTTCGTCTTGTCACCACTAGTTAGCATTCCCTGAGATGCTAATTCAAGCGCACCTTCCAGCAAAGGGACCGCCTTGGAATCCAACTCAATCGTTACCCCGCTGGACTTGGCCATCTCCCAGGCGTGGCCAAGCAGGGCAAAGCCCGTGACGTCAGTTGCGCCCTTGACACCAAACTCACGCATGGCCTCGGCGGCATATCTGCCTGAGGACAACATCGTCTGCACGGATTTCGATGCCACTACCTCATTAGTCTTACCCCACTTGATTCCCGTGGAAATTACTCCGGTGCCTATTGGTTTCGTCAAAATGATTACATCGCCGGCGCGCGCGCCAGAATTGGTAGCGATCTTGTTCGGATCGATGACGCCGGTTACTGAATAACCAAACATGATCTGTTCATTGTCGACGCTGTGCCCGCCGATCAAGGTGATGCCGTATTTGTTCAAAGTCTCCAGGCCGCCGCGCATAATCTCGCCGAGAATCGCGGGATCGACACCGTTCTTTGGAAAACAGGTAATGGCCATCGCCGTTACCGGGGTACCGGCCATTGCCCAGACATCGTTAATCGAATTGAGGGCGGCGATTTGTCCGTAGACCCGAGGGTCGTCGACGATGGGTGTAAAAAAATCCAGCGTCTGGACAATGGCCAGGTCGTCACGAAGACGGTATACACCCGCGTCGTCGGCAGTATCGAAACCGACAATCAGATTTTTGTCAAAAGGCTGTTTGGGTAGCCCGCTCAAAACCTGAGCGAGTATGCTCGGCGGCAGTTTAGCCGCTCAACCAGAGCACGAAACCATCTCGGTCAGACGCATGCAAACTCCTTTCATCGTATTTAGTTCAGGAACTTTAGTGCTAGTGTTTATACCACCAATGGACTGGAGTTCGCATGGTGGTAGGAAATCAGAGAAATCGAGCCACAGATTTTCACGGATTAGCACCGAAAGACCTTGTTACAGCACAGACATTCGAGAATTGCTTTTTCAGATTTGTGTGATCAGCGTTTATCTGTGGCGCATTTACCGGGTTGGGAGGCTTTGGTGGTGTCAGGATGACTAACAAGATTCGCGTTGGACCTGCCGGGTGGTTATACAAAGACTGGGAGGGCGTTGTCTATCCGCAGAAGCCAGGCGCAAAATTCGATCCGCTCGCGTACCTTTCCAGATTCTTTGACACAATCGAGATCAACAGCAGCTTCTACCGATCTCCTTCTGCCACGAGCGCAAAGGCCTGGGCCAGACGGGTTGCTGATAATCCTGATTTCAGCTTCACTTCAAAACTGCACCGTGTGTTTACCCACGAGCGTGGGGAAGCAACCAACGATGACGAGAAGACCTTCCGTGACGGGATCGATCCGCTAGCAGAAGCGGGGAAGTTGGGTGCTTTGTTACTGCAGTTTCCCTGGTCGTTCAAGAACACGGACGAGGAACGGGCCTATATGATAAAGCTTATTAATCGTTTCAAGGATTATCCGCTGATAATCGAGGTCCGTCACGCTTCCTGGAATAATCCCGCTATCTACGAAGAGCTTGAAAAAAGGGAAGTAGGCATATGCAACATCGACCAGCCCATTTTTAAGAAGTCAATCAGACCATCGGCTCTGACTACTTCGCCTTTAGGCTACGTTCGCCTGCATGGCCGGAACTATCAGAATTGGTTTAGGGAGGAGGCTGTTAGAGATGAACGCTACAATTACCTCTATTCGGCGGAGGAGCTCGAGCCCTGGATTGTGAGAGTTAAAGAGCTCGCAAAGCAGTCTAAAGAGACTTACGTAATCACCAACAACCACTTCCTGGGGAAAGCCGTGGTGAATGCACTGGAAATCAAATCAACTCTCGCGGAACGGCGAGTTCCGGCGCCGCTTCCTTTGTTCGACAAGTATCCCCGATTAGTCAACGCCGCCGTTCCCGAACAGGCCTCGCCCGATTCCACCGAACCCTCGCTGTTCAATTAGCAGTCGACCTCAGGACCAGCAGGTAGTCGCTGCTGAAGCAGTAACGCAAAAATTTAGCCGCCAATCTGCGCTGATGAACGCGGATCTGAAAAAGCATTGCACCAATTGCTTGTTTGTTGCTGGTTATAATCCGCGTTCATCCATCCGCCTGGATCCGCGGCTAAAATCCGCTTACGAAATCATCTGGGCAAATGAAACCGGTAATCCGTCCGGATCAATGCAAACTGCGAGTTTTATTCCCTCACCTTCTCTCTGCGTTGGCGGCATTACAAAGTTAATGCCCTTGGATTTTAACTCTTGGTAGGTTTTGTCAACGTCGTCAACATTGAACCCGATTGAGCAGGTGCCAGCGTCCTTGTCAGCGGAACCGCCCGTGGTCTGTCGGGGAATGCCACCGCCGTGCAAAGCCAGTGTGGTCGTTCCAGTAAGAAACTCGGTCCAGTCTGGTGACTGAAACTTTAGTGGGATTCCGAGCTTGTCGCGATAAAACTCAACCGACCGCGCCATATCGGAGACAATCACCATCGTGTAATCAATCTGCTTGAACATGCTGCTAGGCCTCCTATACCAGTTAGGAATCAGAGAAACTGCCACAGATTTCCACGGATAAGACCGATAGAATTGTTACAGCACAGACACTGAAGGAACACTTTTCAGATTCGTGTGATCTGTGTATTTCCGTGACGTTACTTCGTTCGACTCTTGCCGGTGCCCATGGCAACCAGAACGTCAAACTCGTCCTTGGTTAGCGGCATCACCGAAAGTTGCGATTGCCTGATCAAAGGAAGCCCACTAAGACGCTTGTCATATCGGATGGCGGGGAGTGGCACCGGTTTCGGAAAGGCCTTGACCGGCTTTAGATCAATGGCGACCCATTGAGGATCGTCTGCGGTCGGATCCGGGTAAGCCCCTTTTACAACCTCGGCGATTCCTACCACGGCCTTATCTTTACCTGAGTGGTAGAACAGCACCCGATCTCCTGCCTGCATTTCGCGCAGGTTATTACGAGCCTGGTAGTTTCTTACCCCGGTCCAGTCAGTTTTTCCGTCGTCGACGAAATTATCCCAAGAGTAAGTTTCCGGTTCCTGCTTCACCATCCAGTGCTTGTTTTTTGCAGTCTTCTTCATGCGCTTGTGGGCAATTCTTGCCTGCTTACGAACTGCGGCTTAGAATGTTTGACTCAATCGTATTCTATCCAACCGAGACAGGAGAGGATTAATGCCTCAAGAAGGAACCGTAGCTCCTCCATTTACGACGAGCGACGTTGATGGACAGGCGGTGAGTCTCAAGGATCTTCGCGGCCAAAAAGTAGTGTTATATTTTTATCCGAAGGATGACACTCCTGGCTGCACAAAAGAAGCTTGTTCCTTCCGGGATGCATTTTCCCAGTTTAAAAAGCGCGGCATCAAGATTCTGGGCGTATCTCCCGATAACGAAGCGTCTCACAAGAAGTTTACTGCCAAGTACAAGTTGCCGTTCACGTTGCTGGCTGACCCCGATCACGCCATCGCAGACGCTTACGGCACTTATGGCGAGAAGAAGTTTATGGGCCGGACGTACATGGGCGTCAAGCGAACCACTTTTCTAATCGATGAGAAGGGCAAGATCAAAAAGATATTCGAGAAGGTCAAACCGGAGGAGCACGCTCGCGAGGTTCTCGACGCTTTTGAGGATTAAACACCGGCTCGCATCTCTCCGGGGGATTTAGGCTGCCACCCAACCGCCAATTTTCTCCGGCTCGCCTTCGGGTTTCTTGCCCGGCATTAATCCCTGCAAGGCACTAAACGAACTAGGTACGTCTGGCTTCCGCCTCGGAATTCTCGGTCCGCCCTCAGGTTGCCAAAAACCCACTTGCGGGGACTCATTTATGAAATACATCCGCGTGCTGTCGATAACTTCGGTGCGGATTTCATGAGTCCACAAAAGGAGATTTGCCAGCGCGTCACCTATCTCATCTTTCCCGAGCTTCGTCTCCAGGGCGATTTCTCTTTGAGTACGAGCATTTTTCTTAATCGCCTCGCGCACACGCTCGATGGGTGACAACTTGCTGACTACTCTGGTGACATGTTGAGTGGCTGGGTGCGATCCACTGTCTGCCAGTGAAATGTCGTTGGATTCAAAATCCTGCTGGGTCACATATCGCTTGCGCGCGGACTTATATTCCCGCAAGGCTTGCCGGCTATCTGTCACTTTCTTGCGTATGCAGCTCTTGCAGTAGAGGTTTCGCCCGTCCTTGCGTGCCCGGCAAACCCCAAACTCAGCCAACGATAACGATTGATTACAAAGGGGGCAGTCTTTCGTCTCAAGACTGCAGTCTGATTCTGGTTTCATTTCAGCGCTCCACCAATAAACTGGGACTCCTGGCTTGCGAGTTCGCTGAAAGAGAACACGTCACCACCGGCCGGTGGACTGGGAGAGTCCAGTTCGGTCTCTGCGGATGGCAGTGAAGTCATTGATTGGCGAAGGAAACCCGGGGGGCCAGGTCGATTCGCCTAGGATTGCCAGCCCAACTTCAGTTAACTGAAATTGCCCATCATTAACCTTGGAGTCAGTTGTTGCGTAGCAGGTTTATTTCGGGGACTGTGCGAGAGATATTTATAAGAGCTAGTAACCCACCATCACATCCAAAACCAAGTGCCGACTTCAACTTTCTTTCTGGCAATCATTCCCTATCCAGCGAGGGAGTCGCATTATAGTCATCGATGAAATTTTTGCAACTAATTTTTCGCGCTCAGGTGGTCCATGTTGCGCGAATGCAAATCTCTCCTGATTTGCAAGTCGTAGCTCTCCGATCGCGAATGCAAACAACTCTCTTGCGAGAGGATAGATGATCACGCACCTGGCGATCTCAACACCGCAATCGAGCGGTTTCGAAAAACGTTTGTCTGTTTCACCTTATGAATTCCGAACAAAATTAGATTTCTGATTTATTCTACAAACCGTTCGCCGTCCGTTTGACGCAACACGTTCCACTCACCTCCGCGTGGTCCCACTATTAGTAGATTCGATCTGACATTCGACTGCAGATGCGCTCCTGATCAGACGTGTGGGAAAAAATTAAATCACGAATGAATTTGACGGCTAAGCTGTGCCAGAAATTATCTGTGCTGTCTTCGGTAGATGAACGATGAAGTATTCAAACTGAGCCACTACCCATCCTTCTTGCAATTTTCCAGTAAGGAGAAACAGATAGTGTTTCTGAGATCAGAGCACTTGCGACTACGTCGCGCGTGTGTGCAAAGTGCTATAAGTCTTCATCTGGAACAACCTTGCAACCAGGGACAATTCGATTTGCATCATGGTTTTCCACAGAACCTGTGGAAATGTTTCGAGGCGTTTTTCGCTTTGGTATTCACCGCCAGTAATGCAAACTTTCTCCGCAACTCAGCTTCAGAGTTCACAAAAAGCACAATCACGTCGCTAGAGTCGCTCCCACACGGCGCAAACCTCGCCTCATGTGGTAGGGAGCTTAACTCTTTTTGAAATCCTTTTGGTGAGTTTACTAGTACAACCCGGAAGCCTTCCTTAATCCCGAGCTTCTTGATGAGCGGTGTTCCTGAATAACCAGCCATACTGTCCTCCACTTGCCCAAGAGAGGCACCGGGTTTTCCATATCCAAGCAGAATGAGCCGCGAATTGGCACTGGTGAACACGATCAGACTTGAGCAAATACGATTACACGAGTTCCAGCTTTGGTTCGCTGATCCGCGATCACGCTTTCTCAGATTCGCTTCATCCGCGTTGATCCGCGGCTAATACATGTTTTCGGCTACCACAGTTTTAACAGTTTCCACCATGAGAAACCGAAGATTACCCAAATCGGAATGTTGACGAGGGAAGCCAGTAGGCCTAGCAACCACCATCTCCTTTGCGTAACATAACCCGCCCCGAAGTAGATAGGAGCCGGAGTCGTGCCATAGTGCGTCAATGACGCGTCAAGATTGGAAAAGTAGGCGAGGGACAGCACTGCCAGATAAGGGGGCGCTCCAGCTGCCAGAATTACGGTGAGAAATGGAATATACATGGCTGTCGCGTGGGCGGTAATGCTCGCAAATCCATAATGGGCGTAAAAGTAGACAAGCAATAACAGGGCAAGCGCCGCCCACCATTTCCAACCCGATGTAAACCCAGCTGATGTTTCTGCAAATCGCTTGGTAATCCCGGTTTCCCCCAGCGCCTCAGCCATGCGCACCAAGCCGCCGTACCAGATGAAAACGTCCCACGCGCCACGCTCGCTAATTACGTCTTCCCAACTCAACACCCCACTCAGCAACAAAACGCAAATGCCAACCAGAGCCACAACTGCATAATTTATTCCGTGAAAGACAGTTGTCATCCATAAGCCAGCTACCAGGCCAAAAACGATGAGCATCATCTTCTCGCCCCAAGACATCCTTCCCATCCGCTTCAGTTCTAAAGCCGCGAGTTCTGCGGCAGCCGGAGTATGCTTAACCTCTGGCGGGTTGATTCGGTACAGAAGCAACGGAACAGCAATCAAGGACAACACGCCGGGCACAACCGCTCCGAGTGCCCACTGTGAATAGGTCAATTCAATTCCGGTGACCTCTTGCGCAAACTTCGCAATCAGGACATTCGAAGCCTGACCAGTCAGGAACATTGCGCAGATGATGACATCACACTGGTAGACGAGCGGCATCAGAAAGGCGCCAAGCCGACCCGCGGTGGCTCCCGGCTTGGATTCATAAGCCTCGGCAAGGCTCTTTGCTACCGGGAAGATTATCCCGCCTGAGCGCGCACCCGTTGACGGGATGATCATCGCCAGAAGCATGTCTGTAGAAACGAGGGCGTAACCAAGTCCCAGCGAATGTCTTCCGATAGCTCGAATGAACAAAAAAGCAATGCGCCTTCCCAGCCCAGTCTTAATCATTCCTCGCGACATGAAAAAGGCCGCTAGTACCAGCCAAACAATTGGATCGGCGTATCCTGATAAAGCGTCGCGGACAGGCAGAACACCGGTCAGCGCGATTGCCGAAACTCCCAGGAGCACAATCGCGCCGCCGGGCACTGGTCGGACGATCGAACCGGTAATCGTGGCCACGAAAATTGCGAGTAGACGCCAGGAACTAGGTGTGATTCCTTCCGGTGTAGGAATGAGTAATACCGCGAGTGCGGTCAGGAGGACGATTCCCCATCTGACCAACTGGCTTCGGATACTCGAGCGAGATTCCGCAGGCTTGGCAGTTTCTGGCTTACGGCCGTAGGGTGCTGGGGGCACATCTTCATCCATCGAGCGGTCCTTGCTTCAGGATACTATTATGTTGCAATTGCTGACTCAAAGCTTTTGATTTTTTGGCGTAGTGGTCGCTTTTCGCAACTATCTCAGTCACACCGCTCTTAGAGACCGTGGAGACCGTGTTAAAACTCGAAAGTAGACGCCCACAAAGGCGGTTTCAAGCAAAGACAAAGGGGGGCAAAGGCGCAAAGATAGAAATGGCTCAGAGAGGAACCCGTTTGCCAGAGGCGTTTCTTTGCGTCTTTGCCTCCTTTGCGTCTTTGCGTGAAACTATCATTTTTAGCGTACATGTTGAGTTTTCACCCATTCTCTAGAGCCACGGTGTGACTGAGAGCTATGGCGGCAAAAACCGGGAACAGCTTCGCTTCGTAAGTAATAAACAACCAGGGCAACCTGAAACGCGCACGAAGGTTTGAACTGAAAATGTTAATAAAGAAGCCGGACGATATTAAAGCCAGCGAGATGACAGATAAGCACCTCTATTTGAATCGGCGGCTGTTTATGCGAGGAGCGGCGCTGGCCGGAACCACGGTTGCGACGGGATTACTCTACCGCAAACTAAATCCGCCGCCCGCCGAAACGGCTAAGGGTGAAAAGCTGGCAGACTTTGCGAAACCGACTACAGACGAAGGTCTTGGTAGTGGGTTTACGGTTAACGAAAAGCTCACACCACTCGAAGACATAACCAATTACAACAACTTCTACGAGTTTTCCACCGACAAGGGCTCTGTCGCTTCGGAATCGAAGGGGTTTGTGACCAAACCCTGGACCGTTTCCGTCGAGGGCTTAGTTAACAAACCACGAACCTTTGACCTCGACGAGCTGCTGAGTTTCCCCCTCGAAGAACGCGTCTATCGGCTTCGGTGTGTGGAAGGCTGGTCGATGATTATCCCCTGGGTGGGTTTCCCGCTTGCTAAGCTTCTGGAAATGGTCGAACCAACCGAACAAGCAAGATTCGTAGCGTTTCAAACACTCTATGATCCAAAACGCATGCCTAATCAGCGAACGGGTGTACTTGATTGGCCTTACGTGGAAGGATTGCGGCTTGATGAGGCAAAGCACCCGCTGACCATCCTCGCTACGGGCCTCTATGGTAAGACTCTGCCGGCACAGGACGGAGCACCCATCCGTCTGGTTGTCCCTTGGAAATACGGATTCAAGAGCATTAAATCAATCGTCAAAATCCAACTTGTCGCGGATGAACCACCCGCGACCTGGAACATTCAAGCCCCAAACGAGTATGGGTTCTATTCGAATGTCAATCCGAATGTGCCTCATCCGCGTTGGAGCCAGGCAAGGGAGCGTCGCATTGGAGAATTCAGAATGCGAGAGACGCTTATGTTCAATGGCTATGCTGATCAGGTTGCGCACCTATATTCAGGAATGGACTTAAAGCGGTTCTTCTAAGAGCGACCTAGCACGAATGAAAGATACTCGATTTTCCAAACTCCTTCTCTTTATCAATGGACTGGTGCCGCTCGTCCTGCTCTTGTGGGATGTCTACCGGAAACAAGTGGGCGCTAACCCGCTCGAGTTCGTTACCCGCACCACGGGCATGCTCACCTTACTATTTCTGATGATTACCCTGGCGTTAACGCCGGTGCGAAAGATTACGGGATTGAACTGGATCGTAAAATTTCGCCGGATGATCGGTCTTTACGCCTTTTTCTACGGCACCCTTCACCTGATTACCTATCTCTGGTTCGATCGTTTCTTCCACCTGCGCAGTATAGCCGGAGACGTCGCCCAACGGCCCTTCATTGCAATAGGCATGACTGCTTTCTTCCTGATGGTGCCTCTGGCCATTACCTCCACCAACAAGATGATCAAACGACTGGGTGGCAAACGCTGGGCCATGCTTCACAAACTGGTTTATCTTGCCGGTGCCGGGGGAGTTATTCACTACTGGATGCTGGTGAAGTCAGATAAGCGGTTGCCGTTAACATTCGGTTTCATTCTTTTGCTTCTGCTTGGACATCGTTTGTTTGTCAAGTTCTACCCACCAGAAAATCAAGCACCGCAGACGTCGTTCATCCCGCGCGACTAACGCTCTAAAATTGCGAATTGCGAATTTAGTATTCAAACTGGGACGACGGCGATTTCGGGTTGCCTTCAAATCCGCAACCCGCAATTCTATCCGGGAGATACAATGGTAGATTCGATCAATCGCTTCACTACCCGAGTCGAGAACTATGCGAAGTTTCGGCCCACTTATCCGCGCCTCATCATAGACCTGCTTAAAGCCGACTGCGGATTGACCGAGGCTTCACTTGTCGCCGACGTGGGATCGGGCACCGGAATACTCTCCGAGATGTTTCTCAGCAACGGCAACACAGTATTTGGTGTGGAACCGAACGCCCCGATGAGGAGCTCAGCTGAGAATCTTCTGAGAAACTACGAGCAATTCAAGAGCATTCGTGGAGCGGCCGAAGCAACAACGCTCGACTCACGCAGTATCGATATCGTTACGGCTGCTCAGGCGTTTCACTGGTTTGACCGAATGCGCGCTCGGGTGGAATTTGCTCGAATTCTTAAGCCGAAAGGTTGGATCGCTCTCATTTGGAACGAACGCCGTCTGGACTCGACTCCCTTCTTGCGCGCCTATGAGCAACTACTGCTGCAATACGGGACCGACTACCAGAAAGTCCGACATGAGAACGTGACCGAGCAGATTGCTGATTTTTTTGCTCCGCACGAGTTCCGGAGGAAATCATTCGAAAATATTCAAACCTTTGACTTCGACAGTCTGATGGGCCGCGTGCTCTCCTCTTCATATACACCTGAGCCCGACCATCCAAGTTTCGAACCAATGATCGCGTCCCTCCGTGAGGTTTTCGAGGAACATCAGCAGCGCGGGACCATAGCGTTTGAATACGATACGAGAATTTACTACGGCAAGCTATCGACCACCTGAGGGAAGCACCTCGAATTTTAGCGGCCCGGCCTTGACCCCAACCAACAATAGCTTCAAGAAACGATCCACGAAATGACGCTAACAAAAATTTCGTAGGTCGATTCGGTCGATTCAAATTTGCTCCAACGCAAGAAATTACGGTTCTGCTTCAAACAGCCAGAGTACAAAGAAGAATGTATTAGGGACACGAGCCTGGTATGGCTGCGATAAGCTTGTCGGGGGTTTCGACAAATTGTATCTTAACCGATCATGAGTCTCGCGAAAGCTGCCCAGCGGTACGTTGAAAATCTTGAGCACGAATTGCAGCGGGTTAAGGGTTCTCTTCGACGTCAGGGATTTTCCTACTCCAGTGAAGAGCGAATCCTTAGCAAGTATGTTGCACAATTACTGCCGCAGGATCATTCCCGGACTGTCGTCGATATAGGAGCCGGTAACGGAGTTCGGTGGTCCAATACCTATTCACTCTTTCAAAAGGGTTGGAAGGGCGTGGGGATAGAGGCTGACGGTGAAAAGTTCTCTCGACTGATGCGGGCCTACAGGAATCTTCCCCAGGCTCATGCCTGTCATTACACTGCCAACCCGGATAGCATCGTTCCCCTCCTGAAATCCTTAGGCGTCGAAAGCGGTTTCAGTGTGCTCAGTCTCGACATCGACGGCAACGACTACTGGGTGCTGAAAGCAGTTCTTTCGGAATTTCGACCGGCATTGATAGTTACGGAGATCAACGAAAAGATACCGCCGCCGCTGAGATTTCTGTGCAAATACACCCCCGACTCTCGTTTGCGGCATCACTTTTACGGTTACTCTATAGCCGTGCTCGAGGATCTTTGCGAGGAACATCATTACGGTCTGCTGGAATTGGAATATAACAATGCATTCATAGCTCCCAGGGAATCGGCGCAGGCCCATTTTGTGGATGCGGTAACAGCATACTCCCGAGGATATCGCGACCGGCCGGATCGAAAAGAGAGATTTGCCTCAAACCTCGATGTGGAAACTCTGCATTCACTGAGCCCCAATCAAGGAACCGAGTTTTTGCGGGATTTCTATGCAAAAGAGTTAGGTAAGTACTATTTGGCCGCTGACAGAGACTCACTTGCAAAACAGATTAGAGGAATAGATGGATGAAGAAGAGGCGCAGTGACGAGCGCTTCTCAACCATTTGCCCGCAAAGCGGGAGGCTTATCCGGCGTCGTAGTTACTTTTATTCAAGCCCCTTGGTGATTTTGGAGTTCTGCTTTTTGGAGTTCTGCTTTTATCGAGACGTGCATCCCGGATTTTCATCTATCGCTTATGCGCGGGAGTCTGGAGTCTAGAATCGCGATCTCAGATTCGGACAACTTATTGCACCATTGCCGGAAGACGGACAATCTTGTGCCAGAAACTTGAAGGAATCAGCACCTGCTATACGGAGTTCGCAGCTTTGCGTAGTGGCACAACACTTGTAAGTCATCCTGCCGTTAAATTGTCTTCTAAATCTTCAAGTCTTGGTTTTTTAGTACTCATTCTCTCTAATTGAGACATTCTCTACCACGTAAGTTCCACTCCCTGGTGCGCTAGCTGCGCCCGGTGAGCGGCTGTTTTATCAGTAATACGATCAAGGCGGATACACACTCGATAAGCATCGCAATGGCGCCTGCTGCGGCGGCCGGCTTTGCCCAATGTGCGGCTGCGAAGCTGACCTTCTGATTACTCAAGGGGCCCCTTTATTTCACCTGGAGGACAAGAATGAAGAAACATGTGAGAACGATTACGATCCTAGCAGTAGCCTTACTACTGCCAATGATCATGCTTATGCCAATATCGCAAGCTAAGCGCGCCAAGAGAATTTCTTCAAGGCAAGCTTTAGCAGAAAGCGCAAGCAAAGCAGCGCGTGCTGATACGAAAAATACCGGACTGCTTCCGCGCTCCCTAATGAGAGCACAGGATAATGGGGGGCCGACACCCGTAGTCTCAAGCGCTGTGGGCTTCGCGGCTACCATTCCGCTGCGCGACATGGAAGTCAAGACTTCCACCACCAGCCGGAAGTTCGGCAAGGTTGAGACTAACACTGAGACCCCTGAAAAAGTTACGAGAAGAACTGCAAATATAGAGGGCGATTTCGATGCGACCCTCGGCAAGGCCGCCGACGAAGCCGCTCGAGCCGCATCGGAGATTCAGCCGGACCTGCTCACCACCCCACAGGCGAACTTTGAAGGGTTGAGCAACATAGACAACTCGCTCAATCCGGCCATCGGGGGCTTCGTCTTCCCGCCAGACACGGTCGGCGATGTCGGCCCGAACCATTACGTTCAGGCGACCAACCTTCTGTTTCGCGTCTTCACCAAAGCGGGCGCTCCGCTGACGCCGACGCAGCCCATCAGCGCGCTGTTCACTGCGATGGGCGGAAGGTGCGCGACCTCCGACGACGGCGACCCGATTGTGCTTTACGATTCGTTTGCGGATCGCTGGATCATCACCCAGTTTGTGGTGAATGGCCCGGCCCCCTTGGGACAGTGCTTCGCCATTTCCCAAACGCCTGACCCAACCGGCGCCTATTTCACCTACGACTTCGTTTATCCGGCGGCCAACAAATTCAACGACTACCCTAAGTTCGGTGTGTGGCCAGACGGTTACTACTTCACCGACAACCAATTCAATTTGGCTGGAACGGCGTTCTTGGGCGTCGGCGTCGGCGCTTTTGATCGTGCCAAGGTCTTGGCCGGCGACCCGACCGCGGGTCAGATTTTCTTCGACTTAGAGTCATCGTTTCCCTTCGCTGCCAGTGTGCTGCCCTCGGACGCTGACGGCTTAGTGCCACCTCCGGCTGGCGCGCCCAACATCATGTCGTATTTCGCGGCCGATGAGTTTGGCGACCCTGAAGGGGATGCTCTGGTATTTTTCGCCTTTGATGCCAACTTTGCGAATCCGATGGCGTCCACCTTCACTTTGCAAGGTAACGTCCCTGTAGCGGCTTTCAACCCCATCACTCCTCCCGGACGGGATGACATCGAGCAACCGGCCCCAGCCGCTGCGAATGCAGCCTTAGATGCTATCGGCGACCGCCTGCTGCACCGCTTTCAATACCGGAGAGTCGGCAACGAGGAAGTCCTGACCACCAACCATACGGTCAACGCCGGGACGGGGACCACCCTCGCTACATACAGAGCGGGCGTTCGGTACTACGAGCTTCGCCGGATGACCGGCAACACCGGCCTCTTTGCCATTCGTAACCAGCAGACCTACGCTCCCGGCACAGACACACATGAACGCTGGATGGCGAGCGCGGCGACGGACAACCAAGCCAACTTGGCATTGGGTTACAGTATCGTCAACGGTTCCGCGGCGACTCCGCTCTTCCCGGGCATTAGCTACGTCGGTCGGTTAGTCAATGACCCGGCCAACACTCTGCCGCAGACTGAGCAAACGCTGCAAGTCGGTTCCGGCGTGCAGACCAACACCGGTTCACGTTGGGGCGATTACAGCTCGCTGAACGTTGACCCGAACGACGACTGTACGTTCTTCTACACTCAAGAGTATTACCAGACCACCACGGCGACCAACGCTCCCCCATTCGGCGTTAATTGGCAGACCCGCGTCGGCAGCTTCAGATTCACCGAATGCACCGCGCCGCCGAAGGGGACGCTCACTGTCAACGTCACCGATTGCGACACCGGCCTGCCGATTCAAGGTGCGTCAGTGACGATTGACGGAAATCTCTTTGGAACCACTCTCGCTAATGGTTCATTCACGTCGATGCTGGCACCGGGCACTTACACGGTGACAATCAATGCGCCGGGCGCAGCCGCCCCCGCATCGCAGATGGTTACGATCACTAACGGAGCGACAACAACAATTAACACCTGCCTCAGTGGACCGTCGGTGCCGGTTTCAGCCGGAGCGACTTTGATTAACGAGAGCTGCCCGCCCGCTAACGGCGCTGCTGATCCCGGCGAGCGTGTTTCAGTTGAACTCAGGGTGATGAACAGCGGCGTCTTCGCGGCGCAGAATCTCGTCGGCACATTGCTGCCTTCGGCTAACGTGATCGCGCCGAGCGATCCGCAAAGTTTCGGAAACGTAGCTCCGGGCGGAACGGCCGCGCGAACATTCACCTTCACGGCTGAAGGCAATTGCGGCGATACGATCACCTTAATGCTGCAGTTGCAAGAAGGAATGACGAACGTCGGCACGGTGACTTACACCTTCCCGTTAGGCGCACTGGTAACGACTCCTGTGTTCGGCGAGAACTTCGACGGTGTGGTCGCGCCAGCGCTACCGCCGGGCTGGACGACCTTCACGACGGGCACTCCGCCGGCAATGCCGACGCCGACGCCTGCGCCACCAGCACCGTGGACGACGATCAACGCCCCCGCCAATTTCGTTGATACGCCGCCCAACTCTGCGGCCACAACGGATAACCGGTTCGTTGCCACCAGCACTCTGGATTCGCCTGTGATCGGGCCGCTTCCGGACCCGTCAGGTGTAAATTCCGGCGTGCGGTTGACCTTCAGAAACTTCTTCAACCTCGAATCCGGTTTCGACGGTGGAGTGCTGGAGATCAGCATTAACGGCAGCGCATTTCAGGACATAATCGCAGCGGGCGGCAGTTTCGTCAGCGGCGGATATACGCTAACATTAAGCACCGGCTTTGATAACCCGCTGCCCGGGCGTCAGGCTTGGTCCGGCAATTCCGGCGGGTTCATCACCTCGACCGTCAATCTGCCCAACAGCGCAGAAGGCCAAAACGTACAATTCAGATGGCGTATGGGGAATGATAATAGCGTCGAGGTCACTAATGGTGGTTGGAGAATAGATACCATCTCCATTAGTTCCAGCACCCGCGTGTGCAACACGTCATGCCGCATCCCGCGCCTCATCGTCAACTCGACGCTAACGCGCGATAACGGGACCACGGTGCGGGCCACTTACACCGTGCAGAACGCCGGCGTCGTGACAGCTAACAACGTGGTGCGGACTACCGCCCAACTCGGCTCGACGAACGGCACGCCGCCGACGCAACCGCTAGGAAACCTCGGGCCGGGCCAGACCTCGATGCCGATGGATGTCTTCTTCACTAACTCGACGCCGGGGGCGAGTTCTACCCTACGGTTGAACGGCACCTACACAGGTGGAACGTTCAGCAGCACGAAACGCGTAACCATTCCGTAAAGGAGTTACTACAGGCCGGGCGGCGTTTCCAAAGCGCTGCCCGGCCTCGACTAAAATTATTCCGAAACCCCTGACAGAAGACCATAGGAGAAACAAAGATGAAGACCAAATTCAAGCAACTCTTAATTGCAATGACGGTATTGGCTGTCCTGGTAATGCTGCCGGCGGCCGTTCAAGCCGATCCCATTACGCTCACCCTGGACATTACTCATACGGTCGCTCAAGGAGGCTCAGTTACCTATAACGGCACTCTGAGCAACGGCGTGACGCCGGCCCGCTTCATCAACAACGTCTCGCTTACATTTGGCGGTCCAGCCAGTGTGACTTTCGACGTTTCAGCATTCTTTTCTACCGTCCCCGCTGAACTCAACCCCGGGCAAACGGTCACGGGAGCGTTCTTCACAGCGATGGCCGGCATCCTAACGACTCCGGGGACCTACATTGGATCATTTTCAGTGCTGGGCGGCGACAACGATACTGAGGAAAACCTTTTGGCGACCCAGGAATTCACGCTCATCGTCGTGCCGGGGGGTCAGGATCCCATTCCCGAACCTGCAACCATGTTGCTACTTGGGAGTGGCCTCGCTGGGGCCGCGGCACTACGACGCCGTAAAAGACGCCAAGCTGAAACGAGCTAGTTGCATCGCCAGACGTGCTTGACGTGCGGCTCATTCCGTCAGGGGAGTAAAGGGAGAGGCTGGTGGCATTTCCATCAGCCTCTTTCTGCCATCCAGCACGTTGGTTCGCACCTAAAAACTTCTAACGAACGAAGTCCTTCCCACTGCGGCTATTGGTTGGACTCATCTCCTGGATTTGCTAGAGAAAATATTTCCATTTTACTTTCTTGGATGTTATCTTGTTTCCCCCGTACTAGAGAGCGGCTACCAACCAAGTCGGACAGTACAACAGAATGAGCATGGGCTGTGGCTCTGGACTCGTTGTCTCACAGAGTGGTTTCAATCGAGATGTATATCTTTCGTAAAGGCAAGATTGCGATTGGGAAGGTTACTCTAGTCTCTATTGCTTTCATTCTTGGTTCAAATTTCGAGAGTGTGCTGTCTTCGGAAACCAAAGACGCAGACGCTCAACCTACTCAAACTACAACCGGCTCTCAGATGGGGCAGAGTGAGATTCGAAAGAGACGGCCCCGCAAACGGATTCGCTCCGGAAGACGGAGTAAGTGCTTACCGGAATCGTCCGAATCCAAGAAATTTGAAGAGAAAAAACCGGCGACCATGGAAGCGCCGGCTTTAATACTGGACCCGACGGACCGGGAGCCGGGCCCGCCCAAAGAGATCATCCCAAAATCTATCGACCCGGCAGAGATGCCGTCGATCAAGAAGCCGCCGAAAAAGAAGACAGAGCCGTAGTGAAGCTATCGGCAAGGTGCGAGCATTTCTGCGGGAACCTGGCTTGAGGACTACTGTTCGCTCGTTACATTGAAGCAATCCAATGTTCGAACGCGCTCGAATTGAATACTCAGCCTTGACTGAACGACCCTTAGAAGGAGAGCAACGAAATGAAGAGCAATGCTAAATGGATGTTGTCTCTTACAACAGCCGCCGCATTATTTTTAATGCTCTGGGATTTTACGCCCCGGGCAGCGAGCAAGAACAGAGACTCGGCAAAGGTCGGTCTGCAAAAGACTGCTCCCAAAGAAAAATCCTCCTCCCCTTCCAATGAGCAAGAAGGTCAGAAACGTAACGCGCTGCCGCAAGGCAAGGAGGAAACCGTTAATAAAGACCCGGACGCAGGATCAGATCCGGATTTGCCGGCCTTCATGGACGGCAAGATTAGTAAAGGAGAATATCTGGCAAGGCGCGGCGAATATATCAACATGCTGCGGGCCCTGGATGACGAAAACGGCGCCGAACTGCGCGCCGAAGCAATCGAGTTGCTGAATCGACAGGAAGGGCCGAAGGCAGGCTCGAAGGCAGGGCGAATAAACCTACAAGGAATCGCACCGTTAATTTCGAGTACGGAATGGACGCCGCTCGGTCCCACGCCCATCCCGAACGGCCAGACGAGCGACAGATCAGACCCAGTCAGCGGGCGCACCATCTCCATTGCGATTCATCCTACCAATCCGGATATCGTCTATGTCGGCACAGCGCAGGGGGGCCTCTACAGGTCGCTCAACGGCGGCGCAAACTGGACGCAGTTAATGGACATTGACAGCGCAACAACGCCGGGCACTGGCACAGCACTGGCCATCGGTGCGCTTGCGATTGACCCTGCTAACCCGACGACAGTATTCGTTGGCACGGGTGAGGCGAATTTTTCCGCTGATAGTTTTATCGGTCGAGGCGTTTTTCGCATCAGGAACGCCGACACCACGCCGGTAGTCGAAGGTCCGTTCGGCCTCGGCCAATTTAACAATCGCGCTGTCGGGGAGATACTGGTCGCCGATACTGACCCGACAGTAGCCGGCAGTGAGACTATCTTCGTCTGCACCGCTTCTGCCACCGGCAGCAATCCCAGTTCCGGGCCGGTCACCCTCCCGCCGCGCGGCGTCTTTCGCTCGACCAACGCACAGGATGCCTCCCCCACTTTCACAAAGCTCACCGTCCAGGGGGTGGCGGCCCAAGACCGCAACACCGTCGACATGGTCTCTGAGCCGGGCAATCCTAACGTCCTGCTCCTCACGGTGCTTGCCACGACTGCCGACGGTGGCGGCATCTATCGCACGGCCAACGCGCTGGCTGCTGACCCGGCCGCCGTTACCTTTACGCGAACGCTGATCATTAACGGGTTTCGCGCAGAGTTAGCAATCAACAAGGTGACGCCGACGGGTGGCGGCGCTCCGGTCGTGACCATCCTCGCGGCAACAGGCGATCTCGCTCCCCACACAGTTGCGCCGAATCCGCCGCCGG